>Ga0154020_10006957_pt1 | contig 13255 bp, 12 predicted proteins | sample Klosneuvirus_201_FD_109709 | JGI IMG/M metagenome (GOLD analysis project Ga0154020, IMG submission 109709) | Active sludge microbial communities from wastewater, Klosterneuburg, Austria - Klosneuvirus_20160825_MG | ecosystem: Engineered > WWTP > Aerobic digester > Activated sludge | place... | reverse complement strand
TGGTGCGTTTGCTTGATCAGTTAGGTTTGGCGTCGACCGTGAGCGAAGCGAAGCCACGTGGACGGCCAAAGAAGAGTTGAACGTGTTCGTGTGATGGACGACTTACTTTGAAATCATCTTATCGAGTTCAATGTTGACGTCGTAGCGGATGTTTTGTGCAATATTGTATCCTGGGATATTGCGAAGGTTCTCTTCAAGAGCGCACAGTGTGCGCTCGCACGCGACAAGGAATTGATGAGTTTTCACGTCGATCTGCACGCTGCCATGCCCGCTGCCATAAACGTTGACATGTATGTTCGCCATGAGGGTGTCTTTAGGATGCAGGCCATTCCAATCGCGAGACCATTTCCTGCTGAATTTGCTGACACGAGGATTTTCCTGATATGCCAAAATAGCCCCCTCTCCTGAATGTTGCACCCTTGCGTCGGAAAATCCTGCCTGGTGTAGCGCGTTTTGGATTACTTCGCAGTATGCTATCTTGATGCTTTTTTCCACAATGCCTGGATTCAGTGTTCCGCGGACCTTCGTGATGAGTGTGAGCTTCTCCTCAAGCGTCGGTTCTCGTCGCTTTTGTAATACTTCATCGACAGTGGCTGTGTTATACCCGAATTCGATGGCATCCTGATAGAGCATCTCTTCTGGAATGCGGGCCAGATTTATGTCCTCTTGAGGGTGTGTAGCGGCCCATGTCGGAGATTTGAAATCGCGTTCGGCTATGATGCGATCGTTGTACGCCTGTTGGGCATCAATCTCACGCAATATTTCCGTGTATTCCTCGCGAGTATATGTACGACCCGAAGATACTGGTGTCGTGGTCTGGGGTTTTGCGACAGTGGTCTCGGATGGTGTAACGACGGGTTGTTGGACGCGTCGTTCGAGTGGAATCATGTCGGTGTGGAACGTCGAGGTATTTAAATAGGTTTCTTAACGTTACTATTTTTAAGTAGTTATTCGTTCTTAATTTCGTAGTGCAGTGTGGGTATGCACTGCGTCACATCGTGGTTCGCGTCCTTGAATGCTTCGATGGCGTCATCACATGACGAGAACATGGGGTCTCTACCGTTCATGATAATGGTGAATCTGGTTTTCGAGCGGCTATAGAGTGAAAACGGGTGTGCTTTTGTGGTATCGCTCCCTTGTATGCTGGCATCGCAAATCTCTTCGACAGTTTTTTTTGTCGTCACAACATCTCGTTTCCCAGTAGAGAATCGATACCACCAGCCGCCTGGGCGGGATTCGCTGGTTGTGGTGTGGCGTTCTACCGTAATGTGGGCGTATATCCCTAAAATGTCGTTGTGCGGATTGTCCCCTTTCGCGGGCATCATGTCGTAGCGGTAGTGTGCGCTCGCGTCGTACGCTTGCAGGTGTGTCGTGAGGCGTTTGCCCAAATCGTGAGCGATGGTGTTAAGGCGTTCAACCATGCGTTGTGTGAGAATTTCTTCACTCACGTGCGCTCCCGTGGTTGCAATGAACTCCTCGTGGTCTTGCGTCGTTGGGTATCGTGCGAGTAGTATCCGTTCGATGTACTCCTGCGGGATGCGTTCCTTTTCACCGAGTTCACGGATGAGTTGTCGTGCAACGTCCTGAGAGATCTCGTCTGGATTTTCTTGCAAGATGCGTTCTTCTAGATCTTTTGCGAGTTGTTGTTGCGCGATGCGCTCGCAATCCTGATTTTGTAGTGTGCGCGCTTCAACTACCGCGGACGCTATCTGGGCGGGCGTGAAGGTGCGTAGCGTCTCCATTCGTGAGTGGGACTTCCCGTCGCCTCAAATAGTTTTCCTCCATTCCTTTATAAGTCTCCGTCGGAGCCACCCCGCAACCTTTAAATACCGTCTCGGTGCCGGCGTACCTAAGAGTATCCTCGTGGTGGCCTCGGTTTGACACGTATCTTACGCATGGAGATGAAGGGCTTCAAGTCCTTCGCGAATAAGACGGAGATCATCTTCGGCGAGAAGTATAATACCATCTTAGGCCCCAACGGTTCTGGCAAGTCCAACGTCCTCGATGCCTTAGTCTTCGTCTTAGGAAAGTCCGGCGCAAAAGGCTTGCGTGCAGAAAAGACCGCGAACCTCATCTACAACGGTGGGAAAACCAAACAACCCGCCAAAGAAGCGGAAGTCAGCATCGTCTTTGACAATACGAATAAGGAGTTCGGCGAGGAGATAGGTCATGAGCTCGTCATCACCCGCGTCATCAAGGAAACAAAAGATGGCGCGTCAAGCGATTATCTCATCGGCGGCAAGAAGAAGACCAGGCAAGAAGTCGTCGACACGTTAGAAAAGGCCAGAATCAACCCTGATGGCCACAACATCATTCTCCAAGGCGATATCATCCACTTGATTGAGATGTCCGGTATCGAGCGCAGGCAACTCATCGAGGAGATTGCGGGTATCGGCGTGTACGAAGAGAAAAAAGAGAAAGCCCTTCGAGAACTCGAACGTGTCGATCAGAAACTGAACGAAACCCAAATCATTCTCACCGAGCGAGAGACGTATCTGAAGGAACTCAAATCCGAACGCGATCAAGCGATGAAGTTCCGCGATCTCCAAACGAACCTCAAGCGCAACAAGAAAACGGTGCTCCAAAACAAGATGGGGCGCAACGCGAAAGAACGCGAGAAGTTTGAAGCAGCCGCTGGAAAGAACCAAGAGGAAATCACAAAACTCACGGGCGAAGTCGAAGAGCACCAAGAAGGCATCAGACTCGCCAAAGCAGAGATCAAGTCCGTCAACGACGAGATCGAACGCAAGGGCGAGAAAGAACAGGTCCAGCTCCACAAGGAAGTCGAAGCGCTCAAAGTCGAGCGTGCAGTCAAGCAAGGTCGCGTCGAATTCCTCGCCGCTGAGATAGAAAAAGTCACGCAACGTCGTGCACAACTCCTCAAAGACAACGAAGAGCTCTTTAACAAAATCAAGTACATCGAAGAGGATAACATTCGCGTGCGTAAGGACATCGAAGCCGCGAACGACGAGCTCAAAATCCTCGATGCTCGCATCGCCGAGTTCAAAAAGAAGCATTCCATGACGGACGCGACCCGCCTCGACGACCAGATGGCGGAGATCGATCAGAAAGCAGAGAAACTCCAAGTCGAACTCAATACCATCGTGGGCATGCGCCAGGAACTCCTGCGCGAGAAGGACCGCCTCGATATCCGCATCGAGCAGGCCGATGAGAAAATGGCCAAGGTCCTCGAAGCCCAAAAAGAAAGCAAAGCTCAACTCGACGACCTCGCAAAGAAGCGCGACGCGTTCAAGCAAGCGACGAAAGAACTCGCCGGCGCACTGAGCGAAGACGCGACGTTCGCAGGGCAAATTCAAAATGCACGACAGAATGTAGGTCGCATCAGTGAGCAGTTAGCGAAACTCCAAGCGCAGAACGCCGCACTCAAAGAAGGAGCAGCAGGCGGCGCCGCCATCACGCGCGTCTTAGGCGAGAAGAAGCGCCTGCGCGGCATTATTGGCACGGTCGCTGAACTCGGCAGCGTCAAGCAAGAGCACCAACTCGCCGTCGAGATTGCGGCAGGTGGGCGCATCACGGGCATTGTGGTCGAGGATGATAAGACCGCATCTGAGTGCATCGAATTCCTACGCGCAGGCCAGCACGGCGTCGCGACGTTCCTCCCACTCAACCGCCTCAAGGCGCCAGAGTCCGACCCGAAGGTCAAGGCCTTGGTCGGTAAGCCAGGCGTGGTTGGCCTCGCAGTCGAACTTGTCGAGTACGACGCGCGCTATGAGACTGCGTTCCGCTTCGTTTTGGGCAACACACTCATTGTTGAATCCATTGATGTTGCAAGAAAGCTCGGTATCGGCACCGCGCGCATGGTCACGCTCGCAGGGGACCTCGTTGAAGGCTCTGGCGCGATGCAGGGTGGTTTCCGCGAAAAGCGTCGCTCGGGTGGTTTCCAGCAGAAGGAAGTGACCGAGCGCATCAACAAGCTTGAGAGCGAGCTTGCCGACCAAGAATCCGTCTTGATCCGCGTTGAGCAAAAACGCCGTGATACGGAAGGCGCCATTGAACGCCTCCGTGCGCGAAAAGCGGAGCTTGAAGGGGAGATTGCAGCGCTAGAAAAGACGCTCCACCTTGACGGCGACGACACGGACATGAACAAGGGCGAAAAGAAGCGCATGCAAGAAGAATCTCGCGAACTCGAGCAAAAGCTCGATGATATCGTCTCACGCTCAAGCGACGCAAACCGCGAGCTCGCGATGTTAAAGACGAGAAAGCAGCAATTGCGCGACGAGATTACACACTTACGCAGTCCTGCAGTCTTAGCACAACTCGCGAGCTTTGAAGAGAAGCGCACGAGCTCTGTCGCGCACATCACCGAGCTCGAAGCGACGCGCAAGGCAAATGCCGCCCAAGTCCAAAGCGTGCTCGGTCCCGAAGCCGAACGCACGAAGCAAATCCTCAAAGGTCAAGAGAAGGAAATTAACGATTTCACGAAAGAACGCCAAGACGCCATTGGGAAGATCACCGCCGTCGAGCGAGACTTGTCCGTGAAAGAAGAGCAAGAGAAGAAGTTCCTCGCACAATTCAAGGATCTGTTCAAGAAGCGAGAACTCGCCGCACGTCACGCCGACGACCTCGAGAAGCGCATCGGCATCGTATCGTTGCGCGTGCGCGAGCTTGAAGGCAAGAACGCGGGCGCGGGTATGGAACTTGCGCGCATCCGTGCGGAGTTTGCAGGCTATGAAGAGGAAAGTCGACAGCTCGGTGACGTTGAGGCGTTCACGGACAAGAAAGAAGAGGATTGCCTCGTTGAGATTCGCCAGTTCGAACGTTTACTTGCGGATATCGGTGCTGTCAACATGCGAGCACTTGAGATGTACGAGACGGTCGAGCGCGAATACGCAGATCTCGTGCAAAAGAAGGAACGCCTCGCGCTTGAGCGCCAAGATGTACTCCTCATGATTAACGAGATCGACAGTCGCAAGAAGGAGATCTTCATGGCGACGTTCGATGTCTTAAACCAGAACTTCATCCGTATCTTCACATCATTATCCGCCAAAGGAGAAGCATCGCTCGAACTCGAGGACGAGCAGAACCTCTTTGAGACGGGTGTTGCAATCAAGGTACGCCTCTCGGGCAAGAAGTTCATGGATATTCGTTCGCTTTCAGGCGGCGAGAAGACGATGACGGCACTTGCATTCCTCTTCGCAGTGCAAGAACATGAGCCAGCGCACTTCTATGTCTTAGATGAAGTTGATGCGGCGCTTGATAAGCACAATAGCGAAAAGCTCGCTAAACTCGTGCGTGCGTACTGTAAGAACGCGCAGTACGTCGTCATCTCGCACAATGACGCGGTCATCAGCGAAGCCGATACCTTATACGGTGTCTCCATGAACGAGCACGGCGTGACGAAGGTCACGAGCTTGAAGGTATGAGACAGACCGTTCTCGTGCTTGTACTTCTCGTTTGCCTCTCACTTCTCGCCTGCACTCCTGTTGTGCGCACACCTGAGCAAGAGGGCGTTGGATCTGGAAGTGTTCCCTCGGTAGCCATGCTCGACGCTCTTTTGGTACCCGCAACCCCACAAACCGACACTGTGTCGACATTGCACATCCTATCGACCGTTCCACTTGTACCCTTTCACCACCGTATGCTCCACATCGTCTCCGTCGGAAATGGGTTTGATGCATTCGCGCACGTCCATCCTGAGGATTTCGATGCGACTGCTGTGCAAAACGCGCAACACTACCAAATACCCATGACATTCCCAACGGGCGGCGAGTACCTCGTTGCTATCGATGGTATGACCGACAACGGCTCGGTCGCGACGCAACAGCGCGTGATGGTCGCGGGTGATGCGCATGAGACTGCGACGGCAAACATCACGTGCGTGCGCGGCACGCCACTTGGACCCCATGACGAGCTACGCGGGTTCATCTTCCTCTTCGACCTCGAAACCAATTGCAGTGATGCGTATGCAATTGACCTCTTCCGTAACCCCGACGGTGCTATCCGATTCTCTGCGCGCTTTCACGGTGAACTCCTGGAACCGGAGCAGTACCTGGGCGCGTACGCGCATCTCGCGATCGTGCGTACAGACCTGTCGGCTGCGTACCATGAGCACTCAGACTTCGGTAGCGGCATGTTCTCCGTTACCCCGTACCTCCCGCCAGGGCACTACGTCATCTTCCCACAAGTCAAGCACGACGGCAAGCTCATCGTAACGCGCTTTTTCATCGACGTAGAATAGAACTCATTTCCGAATGAGCATACGAAAGGCAATATACCGCTCTGCGTCACCAAGAAGTTCACGGTTCTCTCGCACAGCATCTTCAACATTCGCACAGCACGGTTCAACAATGCGTAGGTCGTAGGCGCCGATGACCTCATCGAGCGTCCCAGTACGAACATCAATAATCGTCCCCCACAGCGACGCGCCAGAATAACATCGGCGCAGTTCCACTTCACGGTCGAGAATAATGTGTTGTTGCGCGTACTGCCGCTCGCACCGGCGCACTTCGACTTCTTTACCGTTATCGCGAAAATCTTCAAAGGCCAACACAGTCAACGGCACGAACAAGCGCTTCATGACTTGTGGTGTTCATTGTCCATTTATGAAGCTACCGTCAATACACCTGCCAGCCGTCACGCTCTTAAATCACCACGCACTTCCCTCATGTATGACAGAACACGCGCCCTTTCGTGCCCCTGTGTACCGTGCGAACGGTGATAGCGCAGGATTCAAGGATTATCTTGCCGCCCTTGAGCGCCAGCGTTTCGAGTACGAACTCTCCGTTCGTGACCACCAGATAGCACTGGACCGTATCAAAGGAACGCTTGAGGATATCGAAGACCAATACCGCATCCATAACCGTTTTTTTAGAGATTTTTTCGAACGCCGGTCTCTTATGAAGCAGTCGGAACGGTGCCTCGGGGAGCAAGAAAAAAATATCCGTCTGCGTGATCGATTACAAACGGAGATGCAGTCTATCGATGCACGCATTGATGCGGAAGAAACCTTGTTTTACGGTTCTGTGTTCGCAAGTAAGGTGGCGAAAGAATACCCGGCAGTGCACGAGCGGTTCATGCAACGTCAACGTGCAAAAAAATAATCTCATCGTTGCATGCGCACTGCTTTTCGTCGAGCAGGCAACGGTTTCGTTACAATCTGCGCCGCCTTCTTATCAAACCGCTCAAGCGCGTATTCACCCAATGGCAACCCGCGGGGTCGGACGCTCGACACGAGCTCAGCACGGTACTCGCCGTCTTTTTTCGCACGAATCACCGCCGTCACACCCATTGCAATCAGCGCGCCTAAACCTGCAAGGGCCATGTCTTTTTGCGCGTCCCAGACGTCGCCTTGTGATCCTAAGAATGCCAAGCCGGCCGCTGGGTCGACGTTCGCGGCGACGAGCCATTCGAGGACTTCGTACAGCGCGCTCGCGGCGAGCGTTAATTCCACCGGGAACCACAATCCCCACACGCCACGCGCGTTTGCGAGGCGTAAGAAGATCTCTCGCACCGGATACGCGAGGAGGAATCCGAAGCTGAAGTGCACAACGCGGTCGTAATGGTTGCGTGAGAGATTGAAGAGGTCCTGAATCCAAAAGCCGATGGGAGCGTTCGCGTATGCGGTATGACTTCCAATCGTATGGAGTGCCAGGAAGATGGCGATGAGGGTGTAGGAGAGATTTGACAATCGAAAGCGCATCCACGACCATGCGATAACAGGGATGGCTGCGAAAATGAGGTAGTTCTCAAGTAACCAATCGGCACGATCTAAGGGGTTAATGGCGGCCCAGACCCACACGATGAGGTACAAGAAGATTAGGATGAGCGGGTAGCGTCGCTTCCAGAACGATTCCGACATACGGTATCTCCGATAACGGGGCTATAAAAAACTACCGTGTTGCAAGCACGTGCATCGCTTGGCGACGCATGATCTCAAGCTCATCACCGTCAACCACGAACACCGCTAAGTCGCCCGTGGTGATCTCTGCGGGAATCGCGTTGGCGGTTGCGTGGGTATCGAGCGCGATGCCGAACCCTTCAAGGCCGTGCAGGATGCGCCGTCGCATTACCGGGCTTTGTGAGATGCCACCTGCCATGACGACAGCATCCACGCGACCGAGCACCGCTATTGCCGCACCGATGGCCTTGCGTATCTGGTACGCGAGCAGGTCAAGGGCAACCCTTGCATCTTGGTCCGTATGCTCACGCGCAAGGAGGTCACGCACATCGCTTGATCCGGCGAGGCCGAGAAGTCCACTCTCGTGCTCAAGGATGCGTAACACCTCGGAGGGCGATGCTTTGAGTCGTTCGCACAAGTACGGGACGATCGCCGGGTCAATCGAGCCGCTTCGCGTCCCCATTGGCAATCCTTCCAATGGCGTGAACCCCATCGTGGTATCAAGCGAATGGCGATCCGCAATTGCGCACGCACTCACCCCATTGCCCAGTTGGAGCGTGACCAGCCGCAAGTCGTACGGACGTCGTCCCAAGAGTGCGGCCGTCTCGATAAGCATCGCTTCGTGCGCGAGCCCGTGATACCCGTAGCGCGTGATGCGGTGCTCGGCAGCGATCGCACGCGGGAGCGCGTACGTGCGCGCGACTGCGGGCATGTGCGCGTGAAACGCCGTGTCAAAACATCCTACTTGTCGCGCGCGCGGGTACGCCCGAATGGCTTCTTGCACAAGCGCGAGTTGCACGCCTTGATGCAAGGGCGCGAGTTCCTTGTAGTGTGCGAGGTCAGCGAGCGTTTTCGCATCGAGCAGTGCTGCGCGGTCGCGGTCACCGCCGTGCACAATACGGTGCGCGACAGCGTTTGGCGCACGACCATGAAGCACGGCCGCGACGAGTTCCATGATGCGCGCGAGCGCAGATGCGGGGTCGCGCGCGTCCACGCGATACGCGTCCTCGTGCACGCGCATGCGCGCGTCTGGTCCCACGCGGTCCACTTGTCCTTCCAGAAGCGTGCGCTCAGCGCCCAGCACGCGGAACTTGACGCTGGAACTCCCCGCGTCAATGATGAGGAGATCCATACCTCTTCACCGATGCGCGGCCGGGTGCGCCACATCGTGCCACGTCCACTCCGCAATCTCAGGCGGGTCGCGACCGTGCTCGAGGATGTACGCTTGGTGCGCGAGGAGATCCTTCTCAATACGTGCGACCAGCAGGTGCGCGTGGGGTGCCAGGACGTGGTTACGGTGCGCGGCATGTTCGATGCAGCGGCGTGCGAGGTCGTAGCGCGAGACGTTGTTACGCACGAGCATATCAAACGGTGTCGTCGTCGTTCCTTTCTCGATATAACCGTACACGCGGAAGCGGCTATTGGCAGGGCGGTCGAACAGAAGTTGCTTGACTGCGCCTGGGTAGCCGTGGAAGCTGATAAGTGTGGTGCGGTCAACGGGGAAGAGTTGCTGGAAGCGACCTTCGTCCATGCCGTTGGGATAAAACGGCGCTGGTCCCATGACATTCAGTTCGCTCACGTTCACGAAACGCACCTTGACTTCCGGCGCGATATGACGCAAGAGCATAATCGCCGCGAGGCATTCTTGTACTTGATAATCGCCAATGCCGCACAAGATCACATCAGGGTCATCGACGCTCGCAAACGGCCAGATGCCCGCTCCGGTACGCGCTTGGTCGCGTGCTTCTTGGTACGTGAGCCATTGTCGATTGGGTTGCTTATCCGCGACAATCACATTCACACGATTCGTGCTTCGTAAGCAGTGGTCGGCGACGGTGAGCGTCATGTTCGCGTCTGCGGGTAAGTAAATGCGCACGAGTTGCTCTTCTTTCGCCTTGTTGAGTAAGGTGTTGATGAAGCCTGGGTTCTGGTGCGAGAAGCCGTTGTGGTCTTGTCGCCAGCACACGGACGTCAAGAGGTAGTTCATACTCGAGACTGGTGTGCGCCATGGGTACGCTATACTCATCTCGATGAATTTGAGGTACTGGCTCACCATGCTGTCAACGATCGGGAGGAACGCTTCGTAGCTTGGGAACAATCCATGACGACCAGTGAGGAGGTATCCTTGCATCCACGCTTGGAGCGTGTGCTCGCTGAGAATTTCCATTACTTGACCGCCAGGCGCGAGTGATGCGTCGGCTTTGTCGTGCGGCCACGTGTATGCGCGACTCGTTGCAGCAAGGACTGCATCAAGTTTATTGCTTGCGAGCTCGTCGGGGCTGTAAATGCGGAAATTATTCTTATTCATGCGGACAGTCCAGGTGAGGAACTGCCCAAACACGGGTGTGCTGCCTGCGCGGTCATGTCCACGTTTGTGGATGGCGACTTGGAACTCTTCGGGCGCGGGCAGTTCGAGCGCTTTACGCAGATTGCCGCCAATCGCGTGCGGGTTGCTTGCGATGCGCAAGGGTCCTTCAGGCAGATGTCGTCGAAGGCGTGTGGCCCAATCAGCGGTGAAGATGTGGTCGGGCTTGTACGAGCGCAACCAATGTTCAAGCGCCGCGAGACTTTCGGGGTTTGCTTTCGCGTCTTTTGCCGGGACTTGATGACTGCGCCACGTGCCCGTGATTTGGTCTTTCCCGAGTTTCGGGATACCTGTCATGCCTTTGGGGCTCTCAAAAATAATGACCGGCCAACGCGGGCGAGCATTTGGCTTGCCGCTGCGTGCTGCGTGCTGGATAGCGCGGATGCGGTCGTGCGCCCAGAAGATTGCTGCGTGGAGCTTGTCGTGATCTGGTCCGACGAACTTCGGCGCGTACCCGTAACCCGTAAAGAGCGCAGTGAGTTCCGCCTTGCTCATCGTCGAGTAAATCGTAGGATTGCTAATCTTGTAATGATTGAGGTGGATGATAGGAAGTACCGCACCGTCTTTTTTCGGGTCAAGCCATTTGGTGCTGTGCCACGCTGCTGCGGTCGGTCCGGTTTCCGCTTCGCCGTCACCGACGATGCACGCGACCATGAGATCGGGGTTGTCGAACGCTGCGCCAAATGCGACGCCCAGCGCGTACCCGAGCTCGCCACCTTCGTGGATGCAACCAGGAACGCCAGGATTGAGGTGGCTTGGGAATCCGCTGGGCCAGCAGAACGCCTTGATGAGATTGCGTGTGCCGGCGTTGTCGGGTGTGAGTTCAGAATAATAGGGTTCAAGCGATCCGTCAATGAACGAATTCGCGAGGAATGACGCGAAACCGTGGCCGGGGCCGGTGATGAGGAGTGTGGATTGTGAGCGTTTCTTTGCCAGAAGAGATAGATGTGTCTGCAGGATGTTCAGACCTGGGCACGTGCCCCAGTGGCCTAACAGGGCGTCCTTGATATGCTCCCCTTTGAGTGGTTTCTCGAGAAGCTCGTTGTCTTTGAGGTAGATCATTGCTGCGGCGAGATAGTTTGCAGCCGTGAAATGCTCTTGTGCCCACGCGCGTTCGTCGACTGTTAATCTCGTCGCCAATCTAATCACCTCTCGTCGGAAATCGAGGAAAAGGGTATTTAAAGGTTCGGTATCCTCTGAGAACAACGGCAGTCTAGGGTGTTTCACTGAACGTCGGCGTCGTGAACGTCACGTCCAGCGCTTAAGTTTTGGGATGACGTCACGTGCTAACGTCTCCGCTTGCGGAAGTGGCATCTGAAGCCGTGCGGTCATGTGCCCGACGCTTTTCGCTATCATGCCGTCGAGCGTGAGATCTGGTTGCGTGAACTCGCCGTCTTTGTAGCAATACGTGCAGTACGTGTGACTCTCTTTACCAGTATTTTCCGTCCCGTACCAACCGGGCCCGAGCGGCATTCCACAGCTTTGACAACGTTGCTTCTCTTCAGTCTTCATACTCGCCCACTTCCACAATGATGAGTTCCGCTCGGTGTGTGCTCTCTTCATTGATGTCATACTTGATTTTGACGGGGTGGGTGAAGAGTGGTCCGCCAAGAACGATTGTCTCGTACTCGCCGCCTTCGCCGCCGACATGGAGTCCTATCTTCTTGTTGAGCGCGACTAAACGGTCGATATGGTCAGCGGTTAATCGCTTCCCAAGCCACCCACTCTCCAATCCGTCGGCAGCAATACGCGTCATACGGATATCAAAACCCGCATCAATCATTTCGCGCAACAATTGCTCTTGGTTCTTGTGCCACAATGGTGCGAACGTTTTGAGATCGAGTTCCGCGCAGATGCGGGTGACGCGCTCATGTTGATACTCGCTTGCGAGCGCTCCCACCGCAACACCAGTAATGTCGTGCTCTTTTTTCGCTCGCGTAAGTAATCGGCGAAGATCATCAAGCTCGGTACCTTCATTTCCCGGCGTGTGCTCAATGAGGAGTGGCAGGTCAAGCGCTTCTGCTTGTGCACGCACCAGCCGCTCATGGGGTTGCTGGAACATGAATGAATCTGGGTTCGCCGGTATCAGTGAGAGGAGGCACGCGATATCCCACGCTTGTTCGCGGTAATACCACAGCGTATTGATGGAGTCCTTGCCGCCGCTAAACAGGATGCCGATGCGCATAGGGAGAAGGAGCTGCGCCTTCGCTATTTATGCTTTCTTACCGTGTGCATACGGTGGTTTCGCACTCGTCGCTCCTTTCTTGCACGACTGGCCTACCACTGCGCTCCCACGCGATCATCCCGCCTTCGATATTGGTGACGTTCGTGTACCCAGCGTCAGCAAGAGACTGCGCAGCAATCGCACTCATGCGTCCAGAACGACAATAAACCACGATGGGTGTGCTCATGTCTTTAGGTAGTGCTTCTTGTGATATCGCATCGAACATCCAGTACGCATCGGTGCCTTCAATATGGCCCTCATATGGGGTGTGGGTGTTCACAAGGAGAACGGTGTCGCCTCGTTCCTGCAGTGCGGCAAGTTCCTCAATGCTTGCGTTCCGATATGTGCGTGCAGCAGGCGGTCCTTCAACAGTGCACGCGAGGAGCGTCATGCTCATCGCAAGGAGGACCGCCACCATACGCACAGTGTGTTTCACAATTTCATCCGCTTGAGCAATAGCGAATTCGTCACGACGCTCACAGAGCTGAGCGCCATCGCGCCGCCAGCAATCATGGGGTTGAGCATACCGAGTGCTGCAAGCGGGATACCCAGTACATTATACGCAAGGGCCCAGAACATATTCTGGCGAATCTTGCGCATGGTGAGCTTACTGAGTCGTATTGCTGCAGCGATGCCGCGCGGGTCATCACGCATGAGCACCACGTTGCCCGTCTCCATTGCAACATCAGTTCCACCACCCATTGCGATACCGATATCGGCCGCGGCGAGCGCTGGTGCGTCGTTGATGCCATCACCAACCATTGCAACCGGCCCGATGCGTTGTAGCTTGGTGACGTAAAGAGACTTG
>Ga0154020_10006956_pt1 | contig 13256 bp, 11 predicted proteins | sample Klosneuvirus_201_FD_109709 | JGI IMG/M metagenome (GOLD analysis project Ga0154020, IMG submission 109709) | Active sludge microbial communities from wastewater, Klosterneuburg, Austria - Klosneuvirus_20160825_MG | ecosystem: Engineered > WWTP > Aerobic digester > Activated sludge | place... | reverse complement strand
TCGAGGCCGGCAAAGGCATCCTTTACTATTTCAACGTGGCGTTCGCGTTCGACGCGGTAGGGCCAGAATGTTTCGCGGTGCGCAATCGGGTACGCGGTGTTCGAGATGTGGTGGTTGCGTTCGCCGGCGGCAAAAACATCGGCTGGCGCGAATACCATTTCGTCGGCCGCAACCGGCCTCGCACATCTCTCTGTACCCGGGAGCGCCATTTAACCGAGTTTGCGGCCGCCAGCAATATTGACAACGGGCAAACCGGTGTCTTTCAAAATGCGCAACGCGAGATGGCCGCGCCGACCGGTTTCACTGAGCGTTGCAATCTGCTTTGATTTCGATGCCTTGAATTTTGTGCGGAGCGACGAAAGTTCTGCACGCAGCTTCTCGAGCGGAATATGCGCATCGTGAAAACCTGCGTGCTCAGGTTTTATGGATACATCGAGCACAAAAAATTTAGCACGCTTCGCTTTGATCTCGTCGAAGGTGATATCCGCCGTGATGCCGCTGGCCTTCTGTACTGCGACGGTGGCAGCAATATTGAGGGCATCGCGCGCCGTACCAAAGGCAGGCGTGTAGGCAAGATCGAGGAGTGCAAGGTCGTCGATCGTCAGTTTGCCTGCCAAGGCCGTGGCGAAAGCGTCGAGGCGCGCCTTGACCCCATGCCCCGCAGCTTCGAGTCCGAGCAGCACATGCGTCTTTTTGTCATAGAATAGCTTCAGAGATAAAGCTGCCGAAGCAGGCATGTAGGGTTCAGTATCGCGTGCGTGAATGAATGTGCTCATGACACGCGGCTTGCCCACTTTTTTGAGCGCCTGCTCGTAAGTTAAACCCACGCGACCGACTTCGATGGTGGGCAGGCGTATGATCTGCGCGGCGGAAAAAAAGCCGAGGCGCGCTTTGCCGCCGGCCGCGTTTTCGCCGGCAACCTGCGCCGTTTTATCAGACACAGCGGCCTGCGGAATCCAGCGGTGGTGTTTGCCTTCGGGTACACTGACGCAGATACTGCAAGCATAGATGTCTTTGACGTTTGTGCGGCAGGCATGGTCGACGAGAATGGTGCCGTCTGAAGCGAGTTTAACGCCGGTTTTTTTCAGGAGTTCTGTGCGCGGTGTGACGCCGATCGCCGAAACCACGAAATCCGTCTCTACGCGCATGCCGTCGACACGCACGGCTTTGATCATATCTTTATCGTAGTCAAACACCAGCTGCTTGAAGCCCGCGATGATTTTCGATTTATGCTCGGCGTGGGTAGTGACAATCTGTGAAATTTCGGGAGAGTAATCGGGTAGAAAGCGCACCTTCTTTTCGATGAGTGTGACATCCGCACCGCCGCGCACGAGGCCGTCGAAGGCTTCTGCACCCATCGAGCCCCCGCCGAGAACGACGAAGCGTTTGTGCCCCGCGGCCAGTGACGCCTTGATGGCAGCAAGATCGTCGAGTGTGCGGAAGTAGCGGAAGTTCGCCGCTTCTTTCGCGCCGATCGGCTGCAGCGAAGCAGCACCGGTGGCAAAGACCAGAGCATCGTACGCGATGGTCTCTTGTTCGCCGTTGACGGTAATTTCAATGCTCTTTTTCTTCGGATGGATTGCCGTGACTTCGGTTCTCGTGCGGACTTCGACGTTATAGACCTGCGCGAAAAAGTCTTCGCGCTCGCGGTTGAGCTCGTCGAGCGAGGCAACTTCGCCGCTCAGGTGCAGTGCAAGGCCCGACATCGCATAACTCACACGCGTGTTGCGTTCCAGCAGAATAATGCGAGCATGTTCGTCGATTTCGCGCGCGCGCGCTGCCGCGGTGGGGCCGGCGAGTGCCCCGCCGACGATAACGATTGTTTTTTGTTTCTTTACTTTGTTCTTTGCCGCAGCCATGCCTGCACTATCCTCAAAACTCTGTGCCCCGTCAAATGCAGTTTTTTTCAAAGCTGTGAGAAAAAAAACGGCTTTTCTGGTATTTAAATAGTAGAGGGGAAAACTTTCTTTCGGCGGGTGCGGTGCGAAGCGCCGGCCCCGCTGATAGAAGCTCTCTAAGGAAACAAAATGAACACATTAGAAGAAGAACTGGGCGGCGAAGCAATGCCATCCGCGCAGACGGAGCAGAAAAAAACAGCGCGCACGCAGTGGAACTGGGTGCAGGTTTCGGGCAGAATTGCGTCGGATGTCGAAAAGAAGACGGTCAATGAGCAGACGGTGATTAATTTCACCCTGTTATTTGAAACGCTGCGAAAAACAGATAAAGAAGGCTCGCATGCCAACTTTATCCAGGTCGAACTGTGGGGTAAAATGGCCGAGCTATTTTATCCGCTGCTGTCGAAAGGCATCGAGCTGATCGTGACGGGTGAACTTTTCCAGCAGCGCTGGGTGGGCACCGATGGCAAAAAGGCGCAGAAATTTTCTATTTCGGCGCAGGCTTTGGCCATCAGCGACCAGAAGTTTAGGCCGAACTAAAAATGTTGACGGGTATGAAATCACTTGCTATTTTGTCGCAAGAAGAGGAAGGGCAATGGGAACTGATGTAATAATCGCTGTTGGGGCAACCCTGATTGTTGGTTTTGCGCTGGCGACTGTGATTCTCCTCGTTGATTTTTTTCGCAGTCGCGAAAGCAGAGACTGGCGAGCAGATTTTCGGGCCCTGCAGCTTGAAAATAATCGCTATCTGCAAAAAGTCCACGATGAAAATACGCGGTTTTTCCGCAGTATGGGTTTAACGACGCAGCAAATTCTGGAACGGGTCGATCGGGTCGACTAATCGCCGTAAGTAACGGCGGTCACAGGTTCATCGTGTGGTGTAACCGGTACCTGCCCGATGAATTGAAATTCATACCCCAAAAAAATGCGCCGGGCGAGGGGCACCTGCGACCCACTTAAGAAGCGGTCGTAATAACCCTTGCCCCGACCTAACCGGTTGCCTTTTTTATCGACGAAAAGGCCGGGGACAATAATGATGTCGGGTTCGGCGAGCGCACCGCTTTCATCGGTAAACCACATCTTCTCACTGTCGATCTGCGGGTATAAGTAAATCGGATTTTCGAATGCACCGCTCTGACTAACTATTCTTCTCACATGTAACTCAACTTTCATCGGTTCATAGATGGCAATTTTTAGTTTCTGATGCTGCAATTCAGAGAGATTTTGTTTCGCATAGTTAGTCAGGCTTTCGGCAATACGGTTGTGGGTTTTTTCCAGATCCGTGGCATCGTGGCTGGCGAAGAATTCTTTCGCCAGCACTTTGAAGCGTTCGCGGAGTTCGGATTTCAGCATAACTATGCCTAACGATGCAGGGCATAGCCCTGCATCGTTAGGCTACCACAAAATTAATCATCTTGTTCTTTACGACAATCACTTTGCGCACGGTTTTGCCTTCGAGTGCGGCTTTCACTGTATCAACGCCGCAAACAGCAGTTTCGAAATCCGCATCGCTGATGCCCATCGCCAGTTGCGTGCGGCCGCGAATCTTGCCGTTGATCTGTATCACCGCTTCGAAATCTGATTCGACGAGGTAGGCCGGGTTGTGCTGTGGCCATTCGGCGAGTGCGACGCTGCCAGGCATACCCAGTGCCTGCCAGATTTCTTCGGTGACGTGCGGGGCGAACGGCGAGAGAATTTTGATGAATGCCGCCGCCGCATCGCGGCCGATCGATTCGACGCGGTAGGCCTCGTTGATGAAGATCATCATCTGTGAAATCGCTGTGTTGAGCGAGAGCGTTTCAATGTCGTCGCTGACCTTTTTGATCGTCTGGTGTAATACCTTGAGTACGGCTTTTTCGTCAGCCGGCGCTGCGAGCAGCTTTTCGTTGAGTTTGCCTTCAGCAAGATACAGCCGATAAACCCGCGCGAGAAAGCGGTAGATGCCTTCGATACTTTTTGACGACCAGGGTTTCATCTGCTCGAGAGGGCCCATGAACATTTCGTAGAGTCTGAAGGTATCGGCGCCGTATTCAGCGACGACCGTATCGGGATTAATCACGTTGCCGCGCGATTTCGACATCTTGCTGCCGTCTTCGCCGAGAATAATCCCCTGGTGCACGAGCTTTTTGAACGGTTCGACAGAGGTTACATAACCGAGGTCATAGAGCACCTTGTGCCAGAAGCGTGCGTAGAGCAGGTGCAATACCGCATGTTCTGCGCCGCCGACGTAGAGATCGACGCCGCCATTCAGCCAGTACTTCTCTGCCTCGGCAGAAGCAAATCTTTCTTTATTGCCGGTATCAGCAAAGCGCAGGTAATACCACGAACTGCCGGCCCACTGCGGCATGGTGTTGGTTTCGCGGCGCAGCTTGCGGCCGTTTTTTTCGTAGTTCACCCAATCGGTAATGTTGGCCAGCGGAGATTCTCCCGTGCCTGCCGGTTGAAAGTTCTTGCTCTCGGGCAGAAGCAATGGCAGATCCTGTTCGTCTTCTGCAACCATCGCGCCGTCTTCATCGAAGCTTACCGGCACGGGTTCACCCCAGTAGCGCTGCCGCGAGAACAGCCAGTCGCGCAGTTTGTACTGCACCCGACGTTCGCCCAGTTTTTCTTTTTCAAGGTGCGCAATGATTTTGGCCTTGGCGTCTGAAGTGTTGAGGCCGTCGAAGATGGGCGAGTTGATTGCGACGCCATCTTCCGTGACAGGTAGTTCAGCTGCGCCTTCGCGCGGCTGAACTACCTGTCGAATCTCGATACCAAATTGCTGTGCAAACGCAAAGTCGCGCTCATCGTGCGCGGGCACCGCCATGATTGCACCCGTGCCATAACCCATCAGCACATAGTCCGCAATATAAAGAGGGATTTTCTCCTGCGTCAGCGGGTGAATCGCAAAGGCGCCGGTTTTTACGCCGGTTTTTTCTTTCTTAGCGGCGTCCATCTGTCTATCCAGATCGGTTTTCAGCGCAGTGGCTTTGCGGTAGTTTTCAATCTCCGCTTTGTGTGCCGCAGGGGCGATTTTATCGACCAGCGGATGTTCGGGTGCGAGCACCATAAAAGTGACGCCATAGAGCGTATCAGGGCGCGTTGTAAAGACCGTGAGTTTTTCGGACGAACCCTCCACGCCAAAATGGACCAGCGCCCCGGTCGATTGGCCGATCCAGTTTTTCTGCAGTTCGAGTGTGCCGGCCGGCCAGTCGACGTGTGCGAGATCGTTCAGCAACCGTTCGGCGTATGCAGTTATGCGGAGCATCCACTGGCGCATGGGTTTACGCTCCACCGTGTAACCCTTGCCAACCCATTCGTCGACCTCTTCGTTCGCGAGCACCGTGCCCAGTGCAGCACACCAGTTTACGGGCATGTTGGCGATGTAGGCGAGGCGATGATTCGCTATGAACTCTTCACGTTCTTTTTTCTTTGCGTCGCCTGTAAGGTCGGCAGGAACCGGCAGTTCAGAAATGTGCCTCGCTTTTTTTGCTGCGGGGTCATACCATGAATTGAACAGCTTCAGAAAAATCCATTGCGTGAACTTGTAATAGTCGGGTGAAGTTGTGTCGATTTCGCGCTCCCAGTCATACGAGAAGCCGAGCGATTTCAGCTGGCGGCGAAAGTTATCGATATTCTGTTTTGTGGTGATCGACGGGTGAATGCCGGTCTGCATCGCGTATCGCTCTGCGGGCAGGCCGAAGGCATCCCAGCCCATCGGGTGCAGCACGTTAAAGCCCTGCATCCGTCTTTTACGTGCGATGATGTCGGTGGCGGTATAACCTTCAGGGTGGCCGACGTGCAGACCCGCACCCGACGGGTAGGGGAACATGTCGAGCACGTAGTATTTGGGTTTGCTGAAATCTTCACCGGTGCGGAAAGTCTGGTGCTTTTCCCAGTGGTCTTGCCACTTCTTTTCGATCTCGGTAAACGGGTACGACATGGAGCTGTAATGCGATTTCGTGACAGGGCGAAAAGCCTATCAGCGGGTGCACTGCAGGTATCTTTTGCGAGCTGCCGGCAGCAGCATCATTTTTCGCCGAGCACTGCACCCAGTGCTTTTTCGCCCGCCTCAGAGAGACCGTCGAATTCGATACCGTAGCGACGGCCGTTCTCGAGCGACGTCATGTTCATGATTTTGCCGCTGAAGGTGGCAATATTTTCCGCCGTGAAATGGGAGTCGAAAACAATTTTATCTCCGACCCCCGCCTGCGAGAGAATGCTGCGCTGCCCGGTGTAAATGAAACCGATACCACCGTGGCTCACGTCGACGATTTTGCCGGTAATCGGGTTGTCGGGAAAGCAGCGTTTGGTATCGAGATCTTTTTCGAGACGCCGAATCAGCTGGCGCACGGTATGGTAATGGCTGGCGTTCAGTGGGGCCCTCAGACTGAACACCTGCACATAACCGATAATCAACACGCCACGGTAGCGGATTGGCTCACATATTTCTCCGATATAGTCGCCGGGCAGGCCGTCAGAGCGCATTACCTGTTCATATTCGCTGTAGGGCATTGCCATGATATTGTCACCACCCTGGCGCTGCTTCTGCATTTCGGGAGCGAACACAGGCAGATTAAAATCCTGCAGCTTCTTCATACGCACGGTCATACGAGTCGTGCGTTGCAGCTCGAATTTAATTGTGGTTTCGGGTACCAGCTCGCGGATTGCATTGGTGTACTGCGCCAGTAACGCATCGCGCTGGCTGTTTGAACCTGCATTCACGCGGTAGAATTCGGGATGTGGAATTACATTGCGCACCTGGCCTGCTAAATCACCGCCACCGACTGCCACACGGTTTTCGTGGCGAATGCCGCGCTTGCTGAGATAGAGCCGCATCGGCTTTACGATTTCTGTGCCGCGCTCCGTGCGGTTCACAACGCTGCATTCGAGCATCATCGAATTGTCGTCCTTGGTTAAGAGCAGTGTGCGCGTGGGCCCTGGCTGCATCTGGTGCATTATTTCGAGGTGCGGGTGCGCATATCCGACTGCACGCGCGGGATTTTTCTGGTTGTTTTCCACCACGTGAATCGGAAAACGCGAAAAGAGTTTTTCGGTGATCTGGTGCAGCTGCGCATGATCGATAATCTTGCGCACTTTGCCGCCGTCGCCGTTTTCGGATGGATCTGAAGTTTCCACAGGATGGGCCTTTGCGGCAAACCTGCAGTGTGCGAGAGGGCGTTAATTCATTATTGAAATTGAGATTAGGTAGAATTACTTAGAGCAACCATATTGGGTTACAATGCGGGCCGAGCGAAGCGCGCGTCAAAAAAACACGCCGCGATTTTCTTGCGAAAACCGCTTGCAAAACGGTCAAGAGGCCTGTGTTTTTCCGACACACCCTTCTTTTTTGTTCGTACGAAATAATTGATTTTCTCGCCCGCATTGTAACCCATATTGCTGTACGGCATGTGTCAAACGCAGTCTGTGACAGATGTCCGGCTTTCAAAAGTTTTCCTTCTCTCCCATATTGGCAGATAATATTGCGCGCGCGGGGTTCAAAGAGCCCACGCCGATCCAGAATGAAGCAATACCTTATGTGTTACAGGGCCACGATCTACTAGGGCTCGCGCAAACCGGCACCGGCAAGACCGCTGCCTTTGCGCTACCCACGCTGCACCGGCTCATGACCGGGCAGCGAAAAAAAGTACGTGCTCTCGTCATCGCACCCACACGCGAGCTGGCTGAACAGATCAACGAAGTTTTTATCGCTCTCGGCAAAGCCTGCAACCTCCGTTCGGTCACCATCTATGGCGGTGCCAGTATGAACCGCCAGCTGCAAGAGCTGCGCCGCGGCGCTGAGATCGTCGTCGCGTGCCCCGGTCGTCTGCTCGACCACATGCAGCGCAAATCGATCAGTCTGAAAGATGTCGAAACACTGATTCTCGACGAAGCCGACCAGATGTTCGATATGGGGTTTTTGCCAGCGATTAAGAAAATTGTCGCCGAGCTACCGAAAGAGCGGCAGACGCTGCTGTTCTCGGCGACGATGCCCGAAGAAATCCGCAAGCTCAGCCAACAAATTCTGCGCAACCCCACCAAGGTCGAACTCGCGCGCGGACCGGTGGCGACGATCAGCCATGCGCTCTACCCGGTGAACCAGGAACTCAAAACCGCGCTGCTTTTGCATTTGCTCAAAAGCTGCGGCACCGAGGCGATTCTGATCTTTACCAAAACCAAGCATAAGGCGACGCGCATCGCCGAGCAGGTGGCCAAAGCCGGATACACCACCGCGGCGCTGCAGGGTAATTTGTCGCAAAACCGCCGGCAGAAAGCGCTCGATGGTTTCCGTTCGGGTGAGTTCCAGATTTTGGTCGCAACCGATATTGCCGCGCGTGGTATCGATGTGAATAACATCACTCATATTATCAACTATGATGTACCGGCGAACGGTGAAACATATATCCACCGCATCGGTCGCACTGCGCGCGCTGCGAAAAGCGGTGAAGCATTTACCTTTATTACCGGCGAAGACAAGGCAATTGTGCGCGACATCGAACGCACGCTGGGTAAGCCCATTGAGCGTCGTTTTGTCGAAGATTTCGATTACAAGGGCATGTCGAAAACAGTCCACACCACCGCGCCGGCTGGCAACTCGAAAGAAGGCAGCCGCCCAAAAGCGGAGAATAAGCCGCGTCGCCGCCAGTTCAAGGGTTTCGGCAGACGCTAAAGTATAGTTGACTGCACTGCCCGGCGTTGCCGTCGAGCATATGCAGGCAGTGTATTTTGAAAAGTTCGGCGCGCCCGATGTGCTGAAGTACGGCGAAATGCCCGAACCCGCCTGCGGTTCGTCGCAGGTTGTCGTCGAAGTCAAAGCCGCTTCCATTAATCCCGTCGATTACAAAATTGTCGAAGGCGAAGGTTTGCCCTTGCCACTGTTCGGCAAATTCCCGCGCATTCCCGGCAGCGACTTTGCCGGCGTGGTGCTCAAGACGGGCAGTTCGGTGACGCATGTCAAGCCGGGCGATAAAGTTTATGGTATCAGCACTTCGTTTTTTGGCGGGCCGGGTTCGCATGCGCAAAAGGTTGTGACCAACAAACGCGTGGTGCGCAAGATACCAGCCGGATTGACGATCGAAACAATGTCGGCGATACCGGTGGGTGCCTTAACCGCACTCAACGGCCTGAGGCAGTGCGGCGAACTGAAAGGGAAAACTATTCTGCTGACCGGGGCGAGCGGCGGCGTGGGGCTGTTTGCACTGCAACTGGCAAAATATTTTGGCGCGCACGTGACGACGATCTGCAGCGCGAAGAATGTACCGCTCGTGCGCAGGCTCGGTGCCGATGAAGCGCGACTATACGACAACACCGCTCGAATCTTTGAACAGAAAATTCGATATCTTTTTTGACGCCTACGGTCCGACGCCTTTGGCAGCCGCGGCGCCGCTCGTTGAGCGCGGTGGTTTTTACGTGACGACGCTGCCGCGGGGGTCGAAAATTTTTAAATCGTTCTTCGGTTTTATTTTCCGCAATCCGCATGTGGTGATGGCTAACCTGAGCATCAGCCAGACCGGGTTTGAGACCATAGAAAGACTATTAATAGAGAAAAAACTCGAAGTGCTGATTTCCAAAAAATACCCGCTGAGTGCCGCTGCCGAAGCCTATGCCGCGCTCAAATCAGGTGGCATACCCGGTAAAATTATCCTGACTGCCTGAGGCCGGGCAAGCCCGCGCGATTCGATCGCCGCTTAGGGTAAGCGATTTTGTCCTGTGTTTTATGTTGACACTCTGCCCTTTGCCCTTTCGATTTGAACCCATGGTACGTTTATTCAAAGCCGCGACCCATTTTCGTCGGCTGTCACCCACAGCGGCAACAACCGGACGTTCATTTTTTCTGCAAATTTTCCTTTTGCTGATGCTGGGGAACCTGTTGGCATGCCAGTGGTTCGGTCCGAAGTGCAAGTTTTGCGGTGCGTCGCTTTCTGCTGGAAAAGTGCACACAGCAGAAGGGTTCGATGTCTGCCATGAGTGTGATCGCCACGCTGTGCGCGATCTCCGCACGGCGCAAGCATTGGTGGCTGAGGTGCGCACCGAGATCGTCAAGTTTGGCATTAAACTCCCCTGGGGAGCGATTCCCATCAAGCTGGCCCCTTCGGATAACTCGGCGGTGCACGCCCGTTGCGAAGCCGCGCGTTACGCTGACGGACGCGTGGCATCCATATGGATCAGGTTTATGCCGGGCATGCCGAAACCCATGTTTAAGGCCACCGCTGCCCATGAGCTGACGCACGCCTGGGCGTATCTGAGCCGCAGCCCGATGAAGCAGGACGAGGCGTTAAGCGAAGGAGCGCCCACCTTGCTGGAATACAACTATCTCGAGCGCAACCCATCGGTATATGGCGAGCACCGCCGCAACGCGATCATGACAAGCAGCAACAAAAGCTACGGCAAAGGGGCGCGCCGGCTGCAAGCCTATGCAAAGGACCACGGTGGCCTTGCGGGGGTTTTAACCCTACTGAAAACCGGCCAGACGATCCCGCAGGGATATTGACCGGCTGATTTCAACCTGCGGGTCTGCAGGTTAGTATGGCAGATGCAATAAAAACAGCCTTCATCACCGGTGCTTCTAGCGGCTTCGGCGCTGCGATTGCCGAACGGCTGGCCAAACGCGGATTTCACCTCGTGCTGCTCGCGCGGCGCAAAGACCGTCTGGAACGCCTTGCTTCTGCGCTCGCCACTCCCGTGCACCTGATTCAATGCGATGTGCGCGATCAACACGCTCTGTGCTCTGCAGTGTCGGCACTGCCGCCGCAATTTGCGGCAATCGATGTACTGGTCAATAACGCCGGTCTGGCGCTGGGGCTTGAGCCGGCACATGCCACCTCGTGGGAAGACTGGCAGCAGATGATCGATACCAACTGCACGGCAGTGGCGCTATTAACTCGACTTATTTTGCCTGGTATGGTCGCACGCCGCTCGGGACATGTCGTGATGATAGGTTCAGTCGCCGGTGCGTATGCGTATCCGGGTGGCAATGTATATGGCGCCACAAAGGCATTTATTGAACAGCTGTCACGCAACCTGCGTGCCGATGTCGCACAGCATGGCGTGCGAGTGACGCACATTGCACCGGGTCTTGCGGGCGGCAGCGAATTTTCCGAGGTAAGGTTTCACGGTGATAAAGATAAAGCGACCCAGGTCTATGCGGGTACTCAGCCGTTGCTGCCGGCAGACATCGCCGAGTGCGTCGATTGGGCATTGCAGCAACCGGCGCACGTAAACATCAACAGCATCGAACTGATGCCGACCTGCCAGGCCTCGGGACCACTGGTGGTGAATCGCCTGCAGCAGTTGTGAGGCGTAGCCTCACAACTGCTGCAGGCCCTCGGGCAGTGCGCCAGCACCTGCACGCACTAAAGACGGAGGCCATTCGCGCACGTCGAGAATCGTCGAATAGGCCGCGTTGACTTCGCCGCAGTGCACGACGGCATCGACCCGGCTTTCGTAGCGGTCGGCGAGTTCTTCAAAATCATGCATGTCAGCCGGGTCGGCATCAATCGAGCTGCCGATCAGTGGAAAATCCACCTCTGTGAGAAGCGCAGCAATTAAGGGATGTTCGACGATGCGAATGCCTACTGTGTTCTGTTTGGTCACCGCGTAGTGCGGCAGGCTTTTCGCGGCGTCGAAGATGAGAGTATAAGGGCCGGGCAAAATTTCCTTTAAGAAGCGGAACAGCTGATTGCCCTGCATGCGCACGTAGGCGCTCATCTGCGAAAAGTCGCGGCAATAGAGCGTCAGCGCCTTGTTCTTGGGCAGGTCTTTGATGCGCTGAATTTTGGCGACGCTGTCGCGGTTCTGTGCGAGCGTGACGAAAGCATAGACGGTATCCGTCGGTAAAACGAGCAGGGCGCCGTTTTTGAGGCGCTCGGCGAGCTGCTTGACGAGCCGCGGTTCGGGGTTTTTGGGGTGTAAGTAGAGTTTCATTGGCGGGCGAGGGGCCGCCTAAACCTGACTCGCGAATCGAAAACCTCGTGGTTTTCGTCAGCGAAAACCACTTGCGGGAGGCCGAAGCGGCCTGTTTTCAATTCGCGTTCGTGCTAGCGCACGAAACGCAGGTTCTTAACGGCGGCTTTTATAACCAAATCATCGCACCCAGGGACATTCTCCAGCCGCTGGTGGTCAGGTCGGATGCAGACACACCTGCGTTTTTGAGCTCTGATGGCAGAGATGCGGTGAGAGAACTCCATTGGATGCCACCTTCGGCAAACACATAAATGAGCGGCAGAACTTTCATAGTCAGGCCAAACAAAGTGTGACCGCCTGTGCCGTAATAAACGGCATCCGAAGTTGCTGTCACGGTTGATATAGCATAAGTTGTCTTCAACGTATTCCCTTCGTAACCATAGCCAAACCGTGCATAAGGCGTGACACCCAGCAGGTTGCCAACAACGTCGAGATAGACGGCCAATTCACCGCCGGCACGCAATTGTTTTGCGTCTGGGCTGGAAGCTGGCCCGCCAGAGAGTGAGCTGTAGTCGACATAGGGGCCAAAGCCGAATGTGACGAGCAGTGGAATGCCAGCTGTAAAACGGGCAAAGCCGCTGAAGCCAACACCCGAAAAGGTTGTACCATTGGAAAATTTGTCGCTGGTGTAGTTACCATTGACGCCGATCTGTGCAATCGAAAACGCCGGTGCGCTAAATGTCATTACTGCTGCGAATGCAGCCAAAAGTTTCATTTTTTTCATATTCCTCCAGGGCAAAAGCCCTCTTAATGTAGTAGTTTAGACGTATGATGGCCGCCCGCCGGTCAACTAATTTAGGTTCGGGGGAAATCCGCCTTCTTTTAGTGCTTGCCCAAGCATGCGCCAAGCCCGCAAGAGACATAATCTGCGAGCCGTCCTATGAGTGTCTTTTTGAATAATTTTCCTCCTGGAACGACACAAAAGCTCTTTATTCCATTCGAAGAAGACGCGTCGCAGCGCTCGTGGCTGATGCCCTACCTGATAACGCATGGCCGCAACCCCGGCCGCAAAGTGACCATCATCGCCGCGATCCATGGGGATGAGCTCAACGGTGTGCGCATGCTGCACGAACTCGCGGCACTGCTCGAGGGCGTCGAAATTAACGGTTCGCTGTGTCTGGTACCCGTCGCGAACCTGATGGGTTATGCGAACCATTCGCGCTATCTTCCCGACCGTCGCGACCTCAACCGCATGTTTCCCGGTCTCAAAGACGGTTCAGAGGGTGCGCGGCTCGCCAATTTTTTGTGGACCCATTTTGTCACGCAGGCTGACTTTATTCTCGACCTGCATTCGGGCAGCTATAACCGCTGGAATTTTCCGCACCTGCGCGGCAATATGAAAGACGACGCAATGCGCGACTGGGCGCGCGGCATCGACGGGCAGGTGATTCTCACCAGTGCCGGTGTCACGGGTAGCCT
>Ga0154020_10006955_pt1 | contig 13257 bp, 9 predicted proteins | sample Klosneuvirus_201_FD_109709 | JGI IMG/M metagenome (GOLD analysis project Ga0154020, IMG submission 109709) | Active sludge microbial communities from wastewater, Klosterneuburg, Austria - Klosneuvirus_20160825_MG | ecosystem: Engineered > WWTP > Aerobic digester > Activated sludge | place... | reverse complement strand
GCGTTGGCCGGCATGCAGCCTTCGGCGTTGCTGGCGGTGCGGCGCGTCGATGACGCGGGTGCCGATCTGTGGAGCGTGCTGAACCGCGGGCAGGAGAACCTGATGCGTGGCGGCCTCAGCCGGCGTTCAGCATCGGGCCGTCTGACCCGTACGCGTCGCATCAGTTCGATTCGCGAGGACGTGCGGATCAACAGCGGCCTATGGGATCTGGCGTCCGGGCTGCTCTCAGCCTGAGGGATTCGGGAGGGAGCGCCGCTTCGGTGCTCTCTCCCCTTTTTTTGTCCCGCCGAGACGAGGAGACGAGAGGAAGAAAGAGGGATTGCCTGGAGGGGCTTTCAGCGTAACACGCCGTGCTCGCCGTCAAGGACGACCGCGGGGACGCGGTCGCCGCCTGCGGCGGTCTTCGATCCTTGACCGCTCCGCGCGCCGTGTTGGGGAGCGCCCAGCAGGCAATCCCGCCTGCGCAGTCTGGAGACTTCCCATGACCACACGGCAGCGCATCGTTCGTTCCCTCAACACCCGTTCGGCCTCTGGCGCCATTGGCGTCGCCGAGGCGAAGTTTACGACGGGCTGGTCCTCGGCGACCGGCACTCTCATCAGTGACGACACCCTCGTCGAAACGGCCCTGAAGCTCGTCTCGACGAAGCTGGTGCGGGGCGACCGGCTGGAGAGCCCGAGGGCCACGCGGCAGTTCCTGAGCCTGCGGTTCGCCAGCCTTGAGCACGAGGTCTTCTGCTGCCTGTGGCTCGACAACCGTCATCGGGTGATTGCCTGTGACGAGCTGTTCCGCGGGACCATCGACGGTGCCAGCGTCCATCCCCGGGAGGTGGTCAAGCAGGCCCTGGCGCAGAACGCCGCAGCGGTCATCCTGGCGCACAACCACCCGTCCGGCGTGGCCGAGCCCAGCCAGGCAGATGAGCTGATCACGCATCGTCTGAAGGATGCCCTGGCCATCGTGGACATCCGGGTTCTGGACCACCTGATCGTGGCCGGCGCGCAGGTCGTGTCGCTGGCGGAACGCGGGGTGCTGTAGCCCCGTGGAGCGGGGAGGGGCGGCGGTTGTCGCTCCTCCCTGCTGATACTTTCGTTCCGACGTGGCGAGGTCGGCGGTGCAGAGCAGCAGGCGTGGAAATGTGGAAGCGGAGACAGCGGTGGCGAGGGGCCACAGATTTGCGGCGAGGTTAGGGGGGCATTTCGCTTGAAACGCAGGATAGCCTGCGGCTTAGCGTTGGGACACATTGTGACCCATGAGTTGTACGGAAGTCGTCAAGGCGCGCGTGACTGTAGAGACGAAGCGAGGGATCGCGGAGGCTGCAGCACGTGAGAATCTGACCGAGTCGGCATGGCTGAAACGCCTGCTCATTCGGGAGATGCAGGCTGCTCGTGATCCGGCCAAGACACAGGCTGCGCCACGTCGGGTCGAGGGAGTCCGGCGTCACGGCGCACACCGTGGCGGTCCCTGTGAGCGCCCAATCCTGATCCGGCTGCGGACCGAGGATCGCCTGCTCCTGGACGCGCGATCAGAGGCTCGTGGGATGCGCCCGGCGACCTATGTCGCGGTCCTGACCCGAAGCCACATCCGACGGTTGGCGCCGCTGCCTAAGGATGAATTGCTGGCGCTCCGTCGCAGCATCGGCGAGCTGGCAGCGATCGGCCGAAACCTCAACCAGATCGCCAAGGCAGCCAATGACGGAGGGCGCCTTCCCGGCTCGGCGCGCGAGGAGTTCCGGGCGATGCTCAAGGTCTGTGAGGCGCTGCGGGACAATACCAAGGGGCTGTTGAAGGCGAACGTCACGAGCTGGGAGAGCGGGCATGGCGAAGACGTTTAGGCTCCCCAAGGAGGAGCCGCTGCTGAACATCGCGAGCTACGCGCGCGGCGGGCCGCGGGCGGCGGACCGGCTGACGCCGTCGCAGATCGAGCAGATCCGCCTGACCGTCAACCGCGCGCCTGAGGCCGTCGTGAAGGTACTGCCCCGCAGTAGCAACGACCTGAAGGCCGTCGGCAAGCACATCGACTACATCGGTCGGCGGGGGAACCTGGAGCTGGAGGGCGACGACGGAGAGCGGCTGCAGGGACGAGTCGCAGATGCGCTGCTGGAGGACTGGGATCTCGATGTTGATGACGTGAGACGGCAAGGGAGTCTCACCGCGGCGACCAAACGGACTCCCCCGAAGCTGGTGCACAAACTGATGTTCTCTATGCCACCAGGCACGCCTCCCCAGAAGGTGCTCTCGGCGGTGCGCAACTTCGCGCGCGAGGAGTTCCATGGACAGCATCGGTACGCGATGGTGCTGCATACCGACGAGCCGCATCCGCATGTGCATCTGGTGCTCAAGGCGGTGAGCGAGCAGGGAGTGCGGCTCAACATCAAGAAGGCGACCCTGCGGCACTGGCGGTCGCAGTTCGCGAGCCACCTACGGGTGCAGGGGGTAGCGGCCAATGCCACCGAGCGTGCGGTTCGCGGAGAAAGTCGCAGTGCCAAGAAGGATGGCATCTACCGGGCGAGCCTGCGGGGCGATTCGACTCTCGTCCGTGCAGAGACGGAAGCAGTGGCCCGAGTGCGGTCCGGTGGTGGTTTCGACAGAGACACTGGGAAGAAGACTCTCATGGAAACGCGCGCGACGATCATGGTGGGGTGGCGGGCCCTGGCGGACAAGCTGGCGGTCCAGGGGGAGGCCGGGTTGGCCGCCAGAGTCGGCGCGTTCGTTGAGCGATTTGCTCCGCCTCAAACCGAGCGGGAGCGACTTGCACAAAGTCTGGCTAAGACTGCGCCGTCGCCGATGCAAGTCAGGACCCTGTGACATCTAGGCTCCAATGGAGATGTGTATCCATTGGAGCTACACTATTGCTATGGGATTCAAAGACGCGGGCGTTCGCATCCGGGTTGAGAAGGGACTGCGGGACGAGTTCCTCGAAACCTGCCGCCGCCAGGACACGCCAGCCGCTCAGGTGCTTCGGCAATTCATGCGCGAGTACGTGGCTGAACACAGCGACGAAACCGCAGAACCGTGCCGAAAGACCCCCGGCACGCCAAAGGGGGCGAAGACTTGAACGCGGTAGAGATAGAACAAGCGATTACCGACCTCGCGGAACAACCGTTCGACCGCGCAAACTTTCCCTATGCCTTTCTTGAAGCCTTCGGCAACAAGGAGGCAACAATCAAGCGCCTGCGCGCCGGAGCGTCTAACAAGTCCGACCTTGGCGGCGTTCTCCAGACGAATAACATCCATATTCTGACCTGCGACGCAGGCCAGGTATCGCGGACGCTTGCCGCACTTAAGGCAAGTCCGGCGACCGCCAAGGCGAAGGCGAAGTTCATCCTCGCCACCGACGGCATCGACTTTGAAGCCGAAGAACTGACCGGTGGCGAGCCGCCCGTCGCATGCGCATACAAAGATTTTCCAGATCACTTTGGTTACTTCCTGCCGCTGGCGGGCATCACCACCGTCCGGGAAATCGCCGAGAACGCTTTCGACATCCGCGCAACGAGCCGGCTCAACCGTCTCTATGTCCAGCTCCTGAAGGACAACCCGGAATGGGGAACGTCCGAACGCCGCCATGACATGAACCAGTTGATGGCACGCCTCATCTTCTGTTTCTTCGCCGAGGACACCGACATCTTCGTCGGCAAGCGACTGTTCACCGACACCATCGCAAAGATGAGCGCCGGAGATTCATCGAACACGCATGAGGTCATCGAGACGCTGTTTTGCGCGATGAACCTGAGCCCTGCAGAGCGACCGGCTTCCAGTATTCCGCGCTGGGCTGATACGTTTCCTTACGTCAACGGCGGTCTCTTCTCGGGAAATATGGACGTTCCGCGGTTCAGCAAGATTGCCCGCGCCTACCTTCTGAATATCGGCAATCTCGACTGGACAAAAATCAACCCGGATATCTTCGGGTCGATGATTCAGGCGGTCGCGGAGGACGAGGAGCGCGGCGCGCTCGGGATGCATTACACGAGCGTCCCGAACATACTGAAGGTCCTTAATCCGCTCTTTCTCGACGACTTGCGGGCGAAGCTCGCGGAGGCTGGCGACAATCTGCGTTCGCTCCTCAACCTTCGCAAGCGCATGGCGAAGATACGCGTCTTTGACCCGGCCTGCGGCTCGGGTAACTTTCTGGTTATCGCGTACAAGGAAATGCGGGCCATCGAGGCCCAGATCAACGAGCGTCGCGGCGAGAAGAATCTTCGCAGCGAGATCCCGCTCACAAATTTTCGCGGCATTGAACTGCGCGATTTTCCAGCAGAAATTGCTCGCCTCGCACTCGTTATTGCCGAGTATCAGTGCGACGTGCTCTACCGAGGGCAAAAGCTCGCCCTGGCCGAGTTTCTGCCACTCCGGGCAGAAAACTGGATTACCTGTGGGAATGCCTTGCGCTTGGACTGGCTGAGTATTTGTCGACCAACTGGAACGGAAGTAAAGTTTCAGGCCGACGACCTGTTTCACAAGCCGCTCAATCAGGCCGAGATCGACTTCGAGAATGAAGGCGGAGAAACATACATATGCGGGAACCCGCCTTACAAGGGAAGTCAAACACAAAGCAAGGAGCAGAAATCAGACCTTGCTGCCGTATTTGATTCGCTCGGAATTTCTTCAAAGCAAATCGATTATGTCGGTGGATGGTTCATGAAGGCAGCGGCGTACGCGCAGCACACTGTCGCGGACGCCGCGTTCGTTAGTACGAACTCAATTTGCCAAGGTCGCATCGTTCCGATTCTCTGGCCCGAGATCTATCGAACCGGCTGCACTATTCACTTTGCGCATACGTCGTTTAAGTGGGCCAATCTCGCCAGTCACAACGCGGGCGTCACGGTTGCGATTGTTGGTCTTTCACGCCAACCACGCGCTAAGAAGTACCTCTTTGATTCCAACTCCGCGGGAGATGTGACGGTAAGGGAGGCTGCACACATTACCCCCTATCTGACTATCGGGGATTACGTTGTCGTAACAAGCCAACGTCAGAGTATCGCCGGTCTGCCAGACATGTCTTTCGGGAACATGCCTGTCGACGGGGGAAACCTATTGATGTCCGCTGATGAAGCGGACGCGCTTGGACTTTCGGACGCGGATAGAGGTCTATTTATCAGAAGACTCTATGGGTCGGCGGAATTCATTCGCGGCCTTGTTCGCTATTGCCTTTGGATACCAGATGGGCAATTGGCGCACGCCAGAAACATTGAGTCGATCAGAAGCCGCATCGAGGGAACAAGAGCAATGCGCCTCGCCAGCAAGGATGCTGGCACGCGGGACATGGCTTCCCGTGCTCATCAATTCCGAGAGATGTATGAGGGGGCTTATCACACGCTAGTCTTGGCGGGAGTCTCATCTGAGTCGCGGGAATACCTTCCTGTTGGGCTTCTCGATAATCGCTCGGCCGTCAGCAACCTCGCTTTCGCGGTTTACGATGCGCCGCTCTGGAATCTGGCCCTAATCGCATCGCGCCTTCACCTTGTATGGATCGGTACGGTCTGTGGAAAGATGAAGACAGACTATCGTTACTCCAATACGCTTGGATGGAACACATTCCCTGTTCCGACGCTAACTGATAAGAACAAGTCTGATCTGACGCGTTGCGCCGAAGGCATCTTGCTGGCCCGTGAGAGGCACTTTCCGGCGTCGATTGCCGACCTCTATGACCCCGAGACGATGCCGGAGGACTTGCGCCATGCGCATGACCGCAATGACGAGGTCATGGAGCGCATCTACATCGGTCGCCGATTCAAGAACGATACCGAGCGACTGGAGAAGCTGTTCGAGCTCTATACCAAGATGACTTCGTCGGCAGGGTCTGCAGGCAAAAAGATCAAGAAGGGAATACGCGCATGACCGACGGCAAGAAGTCAGTACCCTCGATATCCGTTTCCTATGCAAGGAACGGAGCATCGACCAAGTCGAACGCGCTTGGCATGAGGCCGATGCAGGAACGCGCCTATGAAAGGCGCGGCGAGCAGTACCTGCTCATCAAGTCGCCGCCTGCGTCTGGAAAGAGCCGCGCGCTCATGTTTATCGCGCTCGACAAGCTGGCTCATCAGGGCTTAAAGCAGGCCATCATCGTCGTGCCGGAGAAGTCTATTGGCGCGAGCTTCCATGACGAGCCTTTGTCCGCCTATGGCTTCTGGGCCGACTGGCGTGTTGAGCCGAAATGGAACCTCTGCGACGCGCCGGGTACGGACAATGGCGGCAAGGTCAATTCTCTCGGAGCCTTCCTCGACAGTGCCGACAAGATTCTCGTCTGCACCCACGCGACCTTTCGTTTCGCGGTCGAGAAGTTCGGGGTTGAGAAGTTTGACGAACGGTTGATTGCCGTCGATGAGTTCCACCATGTTTCGGTTGACGACGACAACATACTGGGCCGTTACCTTGGGCAGCTTATCGCCCGGGACAAGACGCACATTGTGGCCATGACGGGTTCTTATTTCCGGGGCGATGCCGAAGCCGTTCTTTCACCGCATGACGAACTCAAGTTCGACACCGTCACCTATACCTACTATGAGCAGCTCAACGGATACGAACACCTCAAGTATCTCGACATCGGGTACTACTTCTATTCCGGCTCTTACGTCGAAGACATCCTGCAAGTTCTCAACCCCTCCGAGAAGACAATCATCCATATCCCGAACGTGAACTCCCGGGAGAGCACGAAGGACAAGATACGGGAGGTGGAACACATCATCGGCGCGCTGGGCGATTGGCAGGGTATCGACCCCGCCACGGGCTTCCAGCTTGTGAAAACACTTGAGGGCCGCGTGTTGCGTATCGCAGACCTCGTCGACGACGACCCGAACAAGCGGGACCGCGTTTCCGCCGCGCTGAAGGACCCGGCGCAGAAGGCGAACCGCGACCATGTGGACATCATCATCGCCCTTGGCATGGCGAAGGAAGGCTTCGACTGGATATGGTGCGAGCATGCCCTCACCGTCGGCTATCGCTCCAGCCTGACCGAGATTGTGCAGATTATCGGGCGGGCGACCCGCGATGCCCCGGGCAAGACGCGCGCGCGGTTCACGAACCTGATTGCCGAACCGGACGCCACGGAGGACGCCGTCACCGAAGCGGTGAACGACACCCTCAAGGCCATTGCCGCAAGCCTCCTGATGGAGCAGGTGCTGGCTCCGCGCTTCGAGTTCAGGCCGAAGCGCGCGGACAACGTCCCGACGCCGGGCTTTGATTACGGCGACGGCGGCTACAAGCCCGGCGAATGCAATATCGGGTTCAACCACCAGACTGGCCACTTCCAGATTGAAATTCGTGGCGTCGCCGAGCCGAAGAGCAAGGAAGCCACGCGCATCTGTCAGGAGGACCTGAATGAAGTGATTGCCGCCTTCGTTCAAGACAAGACCGCCCTTGAACGCGGCCTGTTCGATGAAGAGCTTGTGCCCGAGGAACTGACGCAGGTCCGCATGGGCAAGATCGTCAAGGATCGATACCCAGAACTGGATGAGCAAGACCAGGAAGCCGTCCGCCAGCACGCTATCGCCGCCCTCAACCTGACCCAGCAAGCCAAGCAGCTGTCATCGGGCGAAGACGGCGACGGGCAGTCGAGCGCGAACACCGCCCTTATTGAGGGTGTGCGCCGGTTCGCCATTAACGTACGCGAACTCGATATCGATCTTATCGACCGCATCAATCCGTTCGGCGAGGCCTACGCCATTCTCGCGAAGAGCATGAGCGAGGAGAGCCTGAAACAGGTCGCCGCTGCCATTTCTGCGAAGCGCACAAACCTGACGCCGGAGGACGCGAAGGAGCTTGCCGTTCGCGCCGTCCGGTTCAAGCGGGAAAGGGGGCGGACGCCCGCTCTCGATGCCCAGGATGCGTGGGAACGGCGTATGGCTGAAGGTGCCGCCGCCTTCATGCGATTCAAGAAAGAGGGACGCTATGAACAGTGATCCCACCCTCGACGAACTGGCCGACGAGCTGGCCGAGTTCGCAGAGCCGGAGCAGAAAGGCGGTCGCCCGCCGCGTGACGAGCGCGTGATCGCGGGATTTGAGGAGATTCAGCGCTTCGTCGATACCCATGGCCATCCCCCGATGCACGGCGAGGACCGCGGCATTTTCGAGCGCCTTTATGCCGTGCGTCTTGACCGCTTGCGCTCGCTTGAGGACTGCCGTGCATTGCTTGCCCCCTTTGATAGACAGAGACTGCTTTCCGGCGCACCGAGTGTGCCGGCTCTAGACGAAGGCATCGACGACGACGAGCTGATGGCTGAACTGTCGGATGGCCAGGAGGCGGATGACATCACCGCCCTTCGTCATGTGCGGGCGACTGTCGAAAAGCGGGCCGCCGAGGAGATCGCGCAGCGAACACCCTGTGCGGACTTTGACAAGTTCAGGCCGATCTTCGAGCAGGTCAAGCGCGAATTGAAATCCGGCGTTCGCCAGACACTCCCTTTCAAGTCGTTAGACGAGATCCGCCTGTCAGAGATTCAGAACGGCGAGTTCTTCATCGTCGGCGGCCAGGTTGCCTATATCGCTGAGGTCGGTGAAGAAATTCGGACCCAGTACGAGCGCAAGGACAGCCGATTGCGCGTCATCTATGACAACGGAACCGAGAGCGATGTTCTCCAGCGCTCATTCCAGCGAGCGCTTCACCGCGACACGGCGGCGCGGCTCATAACCAACCCTTCCGCAGGCCCGCTTTTTGGCGACGAACCCGAAGCCGAGGACCTCGCCAGCGGCACAATCTACGTCCTGCGCAGCAAGTCGGACAATCCTGTTGTAGCTACCAACCGGGATGTCCTGCACAAGATCGGCGTCACGGGCGGAAAGGTGGAGGCGCGCCTCGGGAACGCCGCACTCGATCCGACATTCCTACTTGCGGACGTGGAAGTCGTTGCGACCTACGTTCTCTACAACATCAATCGCGTGAAGCTGGAGAACCTGGTTCACAGGGTCTTTGACCCCGCGCAGCTCGATATCGAAATCAAGGACCGGTTCGGAAATCCGGTGAAGCCGCGCGAATGGTTTCTCGTGCCACTCTTTGTCGTGAACGAAGCTGTAGACCGCATTAAGGACGGAACGATAAAGGACTTCGTCTACGACCCGAGTGCGGCGCGGTTAGTCAGGTTTTGAGGCCCTGGTCTCTCGGGGAGGCATTCTAGGTAACGGTTGACGTCTCTGAGTGGCGGGAGACGAGCCCGGCGCAGTCGGCGTCGCCTCAGCCAGATTGGGCAGGCTGTCTTCTTGTACGTGGATTTCCGCCGCGACCCCGGTGAGTCTTCACTCAGCAGGTGTCGTTTTCCGGGGGGTTGCTGAGCAGCCCGGGTCGCTTCTGCCGTGCGACTGGGAATCTAGGGTTGGCGGCCCCCATACCTACCTTCACAGGCCATCGGAAAGTATGAGATAATTCAAATAGTCCAGCATTAGAAGTCTAAAAAAGCCGTAAAAACAGTGGGTTACGAGTGATATGGGCGAGTTGACCGGACTGAGAGCAGATTTAGCCCAAATAGTTCGGCTGGCGCTTGCCGAGCAAACGGAGGACGTTCGTCTGTTCGCCGCGAGACTTGTTAGAAAGTACCGCGGCACCGAGCCGGAACTGGCTGAGCAAGTCGATCTGTTCCTTCGCTCAAAGCCTCATCGGAATGGCACGCCCCTGCGAAGGGCAGCCACACCGTCCCAGCCGGACCAGGTACTGCCGGTGGATGATGAGTCTCGTCTGTCATTGCTTAAGGTGTTTCGAGACTCCCCGGATCGGGAGGCGCCGCTTTTGTCGGCCGAGCTGGACGAGTCTCTCGGACAGCTAGTTCAAGAGCGAAAGCAGGTTGAACGTCTCGCGTCTTTGGGATTGACGCCAACGCGCTCCGCGATATTTGTTGGCCCGCCGGGCGTGGGTAAGACGCTCACCGCGCGCTGGTTGGCGGCCCAGCTAGGTGTGCCGTTGTATGTCCTCGATCTGACGGCGGTGATGAGCAGTCTACTCGGGAGAAGTGGGAGCAACTTGCGAACGGCGCTAGATTTTGCCAAGCGCAGCCCATGTGTTCTGCTGCTCGATGAGATAGACGCAATCGCGAAGCGTCGAAGCGATGACACTGACGTTGGTGAACTGAAGCGGCTGGTGACCGTGATTCTGCAGGAAGTCGATGAATGGCCAGCAACTGGATTGCTCCTGGCGGCGACCAACCATCCTGAGCTAATCGACTCCGCGCTGTGGCGTCGATTCGATTTAATCGTTGAGTTCAAGCTCCCGGAAGCTGCGGCGATCAGGGATGCGATCAAACGGTTTCTCGGACCGGACTTCGCGCTGTTCGCTCGCTGGATGGATGTTCTTACGTTCGCGTTTCGCGGCCAGTCGTTCAGTGGAATCGAGCGGGAGATTCAGCGTTTTCGCCGAGCGGTAGCGTTGGGGACAACGCCAGATGCAGACTTGATAGAAGAATTCGTAAAGGCGCGCGCTCTTTCGCTGGATCGTCCGGGTCGCATTGATATGGCAGTTTTGCTTGCAAAACAGACTCGCCTATCCCAGCACAGCATCTCCGACATTACGGGAGTGAGCCGAGACACCATCCGCAAATACACGCCCTCCGAGTCGATGGCGGTCCAAAAGAAGGCTAGGCGTGGCGCATGAGCCAGACAAACTTTCTCATTGGGCGGGGTGAGCTACTCACCCATGAAATAAAGGGTCCGAAGCGCGGGATGGACAAGGCCGAGGTGTATACGCTGCAGCAAGCCCAGAGTCGCTTGATCCCGCAGTTTGCCGAAACAGCATCCGTGCTGGATAGCCTGCCGGCGAGTGCATGTCCGAATGATTTGGGCGTCGCGCGACTCACGCTCAATCCTAGTTACATCGCGCGCTCTTTTTTTCCTGTGGCCATGCTGCGCAGCGCCGGACTTGAATCCGTTGGTAGCAGGGCGGTCAAGCTCACTCCGAAGGCTTGGTCCAAGAAAGGTCCGCCACGTGAGTCGAATACAACCGAGCTGTTCGTAGTTGGCAAGCGCCAAGCATTTCGCCAGCTTAAGGAGTGGGCGGGGCAAGTGGAGGGAGGCTCAAGCGAAGCTAAGGACCTTTCTCACATCGAACAGTTCTCGGCGTATGAGCCGAAGGATCGTATCGTTTCCCTAGGAAGGGATCAGGGTCGCTTTTTCGAGGTGGGAATTCATCTGCTTCCTGGTGACAACAATCAGGTTGTGCAGCGCGCCTTCTCAAAATATGCCGCTGACGTCGGCGTGACGGTGCATACGGAGTTGGCGTTTGGCGCTGGGAACATTTGGTTTCTCCCAATCGAAGGTAAGCAAGAAAGCATCAAGCGACTTGCTGAGTTCTCATTCGTTCGCGTAATACGACCCATGCCGAAACTGCGCGGTATGCGCCCTGCGCAGCGCTCAGCGGGTGTGACGGTCGCGTGTAGCTTGCCGGCAGAGCAGCCCCTTTCATCTGAGCCAAAGGTGGCCATCCTTGATGGCGGGCTGCCGAAGGTTCACAGCATTGCACCGTGGGTGCGAACGTATCGGGTTCTCGACGACAAAGCCGCGGATGATCCCGGTGGCCTGGCGCACGGCTTGGGCGTGACATCAGCATTCCTATTCGGCCCGATCATTCCAAACAGCAGCGCTGCGCGCCCCTACTCATACGTTGATCATTTGCGAGTCCTGGATCGAGAGTCGGAGTCCGAAGACCCTTTGGAACTGTATCGCACGTTGGGATTTGTCGAGGAGGTACTTCTGTCTCGCCAGTACCAATTCATCAATCTTAGTTTAGGTCCGGATTTGCCGGTCGAAGACGCGGACGTTCATGCATGGACGTCAGTAATTGACGATTTGCTCAGCGATGGCGACACACTGATGACTGTGGCCGTGGGCAACAACGGCGAGCTGGATAGGGCGGTCGGCAACGCGCGCGTGCAGGTCCCATCGGACTGTGTAAACGCACTGTCCGTTGGCGCAGCCGACAACGTTGATGCGGTGTGGGGGCGTGCCGCATACAGCGCTATCGGTCCTGGTCGCAGCCCCGGCGTTGTGAAGCCTGATCTCATGGCGTTCGGGGGCGACGCAAATAGCTCCAAGTATTTTCACGTGCTCGCTGAGGGAACAAAGCCCTCTGTTGTGCCGCAGTTGGGTACTAGCTTTGCGTCGCCATATTTGCTGCGCTCTGCAGTCGGAGTGCGTGCGGTTCTCGGAGCGGAGCTAACGCCGCTGGCTATCAAGGCCTTGCTGGTTCACGCGGCGGACTCATCATCCCACGACAAAACCGAAGTCGGCTGGGGAAAGGTTCCAGAGGACCTGATGGACGTCATTACTTGCCCGGCGGGAGTTGCACGGGTGGTCTATCAGGGTGAGTTAAAGCCCGGTAAATATCTTCGAGCGGCTCTTCCACTTCCTGCAAGTGGACTTAAAGGAAATATTCGCCTGAAGGCAACATTTTGCTATGCCTCGCCGACCGATCCGCAGGACGCAGTCGCGTACACTCGGGCTGGTCTCGAGGTTGTGTTTCGGCCGAGCGACAAGAAGGTGAAGTCCGGTAAGGCCAACGCAGATACGAAGGGCTTCTTTGACATGAAGAAGTACGCTACAGAGGAAGAGCGACGTTCGGACTTGGGTAAATGGGAAACGGTTTTGCACGGTAACAAGTCAATGCGTGGAAGTAGTCTCGAAAATCCAGTGTTCGACATTCACTACAACGCGCGCGAAGGAGGGGGGCCGACAACGAGCGCGGAGAAGATCCGGTATGCACTGATCATTTCTGTGGAGGCGCCAAAGAACGAGGACGTTTACAACGAGATCCTTCGTGCTTATGCGAAGACACTCGTACCTATCCAGCCAAAGGTAACGCTGCCTGTTCGTCTCTGACGAACCAAAGGGCCCTCTGGAGTTTCACGGGGCACTCTCTCGTGCATCAGCGGTGCTCGTTGCTTCCGAGGAAGATGTTCGATCTGTGCCAGATATCTTTCGCCATCTATCGCCGGCCGCCTTCTGTAAGCGGCTTGTTTTGACGGTCGACTCGGGTTCTGGTGCATTGGCGTCCGAGCCCTAGAATCCGCGTCCCAGATAGAGGACGGACCGGATGGCCAGACGTATCGCGCGCGACCCCATCTACAGCGGCCGTCGCTTCTCCGCCGACACCATCGAAACCTGCGTACGCTGGTACATCACCTACAGGCTGAGCTATCGCGATCTGGTTGCGATGATGGCGGAGCAGGGGATCGTCGTGTCCCACACGACGATCATGCGCTGGGTGTTGCGCTACGTGCCCGAGTACGAACGGCGTTGGTCGCGGTTCGCGCGATCGCCGGGATCGTCCTGGCGCATGGATGAGACGGC
>Ga0154020_10006954_pt1 | contig 13258 bp, 8 predicted proteins | sample Klosneuvirus_201_FD_109709 | JGI IMG/M metagenome (GOLD analysis project Ga0154020, IMG submission 109709) | Active sludge microbial communities from wastewater, Klosterneuburg, Austria - Klosneuvirus_20160825_MG | ecosystem: Engineered > WWTP > Aerobic digester > Activated sludge | place... | reverse complement strand
TACAGCGAGACAAGACCGTCAAAGACAACATTCGCGGCAAGCGCCTCCGCGCAGGCTGGGATGAGACCGTCCTCGACAGCATTTGGGCCGCTTTTTCCGCAACTTGACGTGCGATTGCCCTGGTTCCGTCACCTTGAGACCCGCTGTTTCTGTCGGGCGGCAACGGCGGTTGTTGCTCATTGCCGGATTGCCCAGCCTGACGCTGGAATTTCTTCGGAGGCGACTTGGGGGCATCAACCGATGGTTTGCTGCGGCTTCCTCCCCTCAGCCCAATTATCCAGTCATATACGCTTTTGGATATCGAACTTGATCGCTTTGAGGCTGAGGGCGACATCGGTATTCCATCCAATTTGACCATTGTCCCTGACATCGGTTCATATGAATTCAGATCTTCGGACACCAAAATGGAACTGTAATTCTCCACGACTTGGGGTTGGATTGTGTCTGTCGAATTCAACATACTCAGGACGGACTCCAAAGCTCTGCTCATTTCTGCCGCCGTGGAGTATCGTTCTTCGGGGCGTTTGGCTAGAGCCTTTAGGCAGATGACTTCCAATCTCTCCGGGATGGACTCATCGAATTCACGGGGTCGGCGAGGCTCAACCGTCAAGAGCTGTTGTAGATTCACGAATGCATTTTTGTCGTAGAACGGGAGAGATCCCGTCAGCAGTTCATACAAAACGACACCGAGACTGAATATGTCGCTCGGCGGTCCAACCCGATCATATTCACCAGCAGCCTGCTCTGGACTCATGTAACCAATTTCTTGCAGCAGAATTTCCGGTCTCGCCAATGTGAGGCCAAAGCCCGCCAAGTGGGCTATTCCACTTTCATCGATTAGGATATTGCTCGGTTTGATATCTCGATGTACCACGCCGTGTTCATGGGCGTAATGCAATGCCCCAGCCATGTTAGCGATCAATCGAACGCTCTTATCAAGTGGCAGTCGTGACTCGCCCATCTTCTTCGCAAGATCAAGTTCGCCCATGTATTCTTGAGCAATAAAAATGGGGCACGTTTCGGTGCTTCCCACGTCGTAAACCATCACGATAGATTGATGGTACAGTGCGGCAATTGCCATAGCATTACGACGATATCGCTGGATCTCCCCGTCGTTTACAAGGTGTGTATGAGGGACGCTGATGGAGACTTGGCGATCCAAATGCTTATCAAATGCCAAGTAGACGGAGCAAAGCCCATCTTGGGACAAAGGGCGTATGATTTCATATCGCCCCAAGTTCGGAAGCTGAATTGAATCACTGATTTCACGATCCGTGGGGGTGGCAGCCTCCTCGTTTTCTGGATGATTACCCATTTGGTTGCCTTTGCATCGACTCTACGGACACACAACACTTTACAACTTGAATCACAAAAACATCAAAAGTTTCGTCACCAGTGCCAATTACGCACTTCGTTTCATCGGCACCTTTGATACTTCAACAGGCTTCCGTTCGACGGATTGGTATTCGACACCAATTCCAGATCATCAGCAAGGAGATTCGGGATTCGGATTCAGTCATTTTCAACGAGCAGTTCTCAGCATTGTTGCCAGTTCGAACGGATTGTCTGTCAGGATGCCATCGATGCCCACATCAACTGCATGTTTCCAGTTTTCAGGGACGTTACCACTAACTGTTATTCCGGCAATGAATGTTTGTTTTCCTTTACTCCGAACCGCCTCCATTTGTTCCAACGGTGGCAGATACCGGAAGTAAATCCAATCGGCGTTCGGTGCAGCCAAGGCTTTTGGAAACTCCTCGATGCTGTTTGTGACAACTGCTGTCTGAGCTTTCGCTGATGCCTTCTTGAGTTTCCCTCGAACCTGTGGTTCATTGATCGTCCTGCCAATGAACAACAACTCGTGCAGCACCAAGTGTTTTTCAGCCATCCGCACAACTTCTTGTTCAACGCCTTCTGCTTTGAGGTCAACGGCAATCAGCACATCATGCTGCTGATACTCAGCGACCAACTTCAGAACTTCATCAATGGTTGGAACTTTTTCACCAGCGAACTTCGGATCGAACCAACTTCCGGCATCAAGTCGGCGGATTTCTTCCAGCGTCAGTTCCGAAACTCTGCCGGTGCCATTCGTAGTTCGATCTACTGTGTCATCGTGAATGCAAACCAGTTGTCCGTCCTTCGTTCTTTCCACATCGAACTCGAAGCCAAGCCGCAGTTCAAGGCAGGCACGAAAGTTGGCAAGCGTATTCTCTGGTGCATGAAGCAGCAGGCCACGGTGGGCGACGATAAGGGGCGGCTCGGCTGCATTCGACATCAATGGAACAGCAAGAAGGGACAAAGCAGAAAGTAGTACGGGCACCATATTGATCATGTTACTTATTCCTGACTTGAGTTGCAGGCCGGTGCATTGCATCATTTGACCGGCAACGACTTGACGAAAACCATCGCCTGATCAATCCACTCATTCAACTGATGATCGCTGTCGATGCCATCTGGATCAACCATCACCCAACCCGTCATCGGCTTGCCAGTAACGTCGAATTCGCTGACATGTGCTTTCAGCAACGCAGCTTCGTAGTCATCCTTGCCGATACGAGCGATCAGCGAATCTTTCCAGACACCAACCAACAGATTGCCATTCAATAGGAAGCATACGCAACCGAACAACTTTTTCTCGGTGATGCCACGACGGCGAGACACAAGATGTCGGATGCGTTCTACAAGTGCTTTGGAGTATGCCATGAAATTGTTCTCAGGCGGAAATCAATCGTAGTCCTGCTCCGGTTCAGCCCAGACTTGGGGATTACCGTCGTCATCAATTTGAACATGGATCGTATTGGCTCGGCAGCAGATAGGACAGTCCTCAACATACGTCTGACTCGAACCTTCTGTCAGGTCCAGTGGAATGATGATCTCTTCGCCACACGCATCGCAGACGTAACTGGCTTCTTCCTGTGAAGTGGCATTTCCATTACTGGAATGATCTGCTGGTGATTGTGGTTCATCATCCTGCCACGGCAGTTTTTTACCTGCTCCCAGCAGGTTGCACGCCCAGTGCATCACTGACAGGGATTCCTCATCTGCCAGTCGATGATCACTTCCGACTTCAATCAATGTATCTGGTGACAGACCGCTGATGGCAACAAGTTCTTCGCTGTCGGCGAACGGAATCACGTCATCGGCTCGACTGTGAAGGATTACAGAGTTTGACTTGAGCTTTGTGGCAATGCCCCAGTTCTTCCATGCAGGACACAAAAGAACGAGAGGTGTGTCTTTGGATGCGATGTTTATGGCGACAGCGCCGCCACGAGAACTGCCAACGATGACATCCGGCTGGTGATGATCGTATTTCGTTTGAGCAGTATGTATGGCAGCGGCGAAATCATCGTCGTCGAGGGCCGGATTGATGACGATGTGGCCGTGATCCTTCAGGTACGTTGGTTTGACGCCGCCCGGAACAGAGTGCCAGCCGTGAAGGAAAAGGATTTTCATGGCTACACTTTGAAGAAAGTAACGGTGCGAATTGCAACAGACTTCACCGTATTCCCCAAGTCGTCTGGAGGCAGGTTCGAATAATGTGGAGCGTGCCGCCGATGCCACGCTTTTATGGCATCAATGTTACCAGCATCAGCAACATCATAGAGTGCTTCCCCCGCATCGGTGTCCGCCTTTTTGCCTTGCTGCTTGCCCAATTCGTGGATGACCGCCCCAAGAGTCTTGAGTGCCTTGAAGACCTGATCGTGTTCCACGTCTCTATTCATTGCCTCCCATCGATGCGCATTAAGGAATTCGCAGCAAAGTTCGATGAAGTCGCCAAGAGCGTCATCTTTCAAATTGAGAATAGTCGTTGTTGATTGTGTAGCCGTCAGCGGTTTAGCAATCTCGTTCCACGCTTCATCGGAGTAGAAAAACTGCCGCAGCATTGTCCTCATCGGACTCATCAAGCGAGCAAGCACTCGTTGTGTTGCTTCAATCGAGTCTTGAAGCTGTTCGTGGATTACATCAAAGCACAGATGTCGCAGCACATCCCAACTTAGATGTCTATCTCGGTATTCAGCCTGAGCGACTTCATTGTCGTTCTCGCTCTCGTGATCCGGGTCGATGGCCACTCCGTGGTTGAACACAGACCTCTCTGAATACAGTCCTTTAATCCAGCGAGCGAACTTCGGGTGTTGGCCGTAAAGTGATTGCAGTGCGTCAATAAGTTTCTCTTTGTAGCCCGGCCCCTGCACGTCGAAAGCAGCCTCAAGACACGCACAGAATGCCGCAGCGTCTTGTTGTCGTGGAGCAAAGAATGGATCGTCGATTTGGGACCGAAACAAGTGGTAGCAGGCCGCTCCCAGTCGATCATATGGATTTTGATCGAATCGCTTCATTAACTCGGCATTACGTTCGTCAGTCAATGCGACTTGGAAGTTTGAGTTAGCTCCCCGCAACTCAAGTGGTGGTAGCAGTTGAAGCGAACGAAGATTTTCGATCTTGCGGCCGCTCTTGGTGAATAGCTCCACCATGTCCTGCGGGTGTTCAGTCGCAAGAAACGACGTATACCGGAATGCGTCAGCATGAGTTTGCCACTTACGACTTCCCATTAAATAGACGATTGCTAACAGTCGTCCGATGTGCAATTTCAGCCAGTGCTCGTCATCAGAGAAAACCAAAGTTCCTCGTGCCGGTTGCGCTTCCGCAACTTCATCCAATTCCGGAAATTCACGATAGATGTCCAGCCACTCTGGTCGAGGGAGCTTGATAACTTCGTTCCATGTCTTTTCTTTATCAGGGTGGAAATGCGCTTTGGAGACGGAAAAGAAATCCTGACCGAATGCTGTTCCGGTTAGGCGGATTCGTGGAAGCACATAGATCAGCTTCTTCGTCGCTTTCGAATTGCCCTCTTGATCTGCCACGGCTGTTTTTCTTCCGACATTGAGTAGAGTGTCTGAGGAGGGGTTTTCTGCTCCCACCTGATCGACAATCATAAACGACTTTGGTAAGGTTTACAAAGGTCGTGGTCGTCACGTTCAGGGGGCCGCGTGGGTCCGAGGAGACTGGCTGTGGAAAACCTACGGGACTTCCTGCGAATTTCGGAGGCTGCCGAGTATCTCGGTGTCTCGCCGAACACGCTCCGCAATTGGGAGAACGCTGGGAAGATCGCTGCTCATCGGCATCCGGTGAACGGCTATCGCCTCTTCAAGCAGGATGAGCTTGATGCGTTGTTGAGCAGTTTGCAGGAGCCTCGGAAGACATTGAAGAAAAAGTCCAAGTGAACCGGAATGTCGTAGGTCGAGGGTCGAGAATCACATGGAACCTCCACGTTGGAATATCATCACGCCGTCCCAATACGAATGGGAACGTCGTGGCTTGGATTTCATTCGGGCGGGTCTGCCCAACCATGACCCGTACCGTGCGTGGGCGAATTTCGAATTCCAGACGCCAGACGGAGCGATCTACGAAGTCGATCTGCTCGTCCTCACCAAGCAGGGATTCTGGCTGGTCGAAATCAAAAGCTGGCCGGGCCATGTCCGTGGTGATGCCGGAACGTGGACTCGCACTCACAACGGGAAGACGATCTCTGAAGACAACCCCGTCATGCTGGCCAACCGCAAAGCCAAGGCACTGGTCTCGCTGCTCAAGTCGCAGCAATCCACCCGAAACATCAAAGTCCCGTGGATGGAAGCCGTCGTCTTCCTGTCCTCCGATGATCTTCAGTGCGATTTGAGCGGACCGGCCCTCAATCGAGTCTTGGTCAAAGATCGAGAATCGAAGGACGGCATCCTTGCGGCTCTGCTGAACCGCAAAGGTCCGGGCATCGAACCCGACAGCCGCAGCCTGATCGACAGCAAAGTTGCCAAGGCGATCTCTCGTGCCGTTGAGCAATGTGGAATTCGTCCATCGCAACGTACACGTCGAGTTGGCGATTACATTCTGGGCGAACTGCTGGTCGATGGGCCGGGCTACCAAGATCGGCTGGCCAAGCATGTGCAGTTGCCGAACGACCTGCGCCGAGTCCGCATGTATTCGGTGGCGCAGGCTGATTCGGAGGAGGATCGTCAGAAGCGAAAACGTGCGGCGATCCGAGAATACGAGATCATCCAATCGCTGAACCATCCGAACATTCTTCAGGTCACGGAATACAAGGAGCATGAACTCGGCCCGGCCCTGCTGTTCCGTTACCTCGATCCCGAAGCGATTCAGTTCGATCACTACCTCGCTACACACTGCCACCGACTCAGCACCGAGCAACGTCTCAAATTCCTACGCCAGATCGCAGACGCCGTTCGCTACGCCCACAAACGACGTGTGATTCACCGAGCGCTGTCTCCGCAGAGCATCCTGTTGATGAAGGACGAGGGAGGCAGAGCAAGAGCCGAACAGGAACGAACCAGCGGTGCGATGGAGGTTCGTGAAGCGTCCTCACCGTTCGATGATCCCTCCAAGCTGTACGTCCAAGTCTACAACTGGCAAGTTGGCGTTCGTGACACCAGCACCACGTCGGGCCGAGTCACCAATGTCGAAGACTTGGTGGAAGCGCAGTCGTTCGTCTACATGTCGCCCGAGGCCATTGCCGATCAGCGCAAGGTCTCGGAAGCGTCGGACGTGTTCTCGCTGGGAGCGATTGCCTACCACCTGTTCGCTTCACGACCACCGGCTGGCAGTCCTTCGGAGTTAGCGAAGATTCTGCGAGACAACAAGGGTCTCAGCCTGTCCGCTGTCGTCGATGGTGTCGGGCCGAAGCTGGAAGAGATGATCCAATGGTGTACGCACCCGGATGTGAATACCCGAGTCGGTTCGGTCGAAGACTTCCTCTCGCTGCTGGATGATGTCGAAGACGAACTGACCGCTCCCGAAGATGCGTTCGTTTCCGATCCATTGCAGGCCAAACGTGGCGACCGACTGGAAGGCGGCTATGTTGTCGAGAAAGAACTCGGACAAGGAGCAACCGCCAAAGCGCTGCTGGTTACGAAAGAGAATCAGCAATTTGTATTGAAGGTCGCTCTATCTGAAGACGACAACACTCGCCTGCATGATGAAGCCGAAGCCCTGCGGACAATCCATAGCGAGTTCATCGTTGCGATCCATGATGAGATCGAAATGGCTGGTCGCACCGTGCTGGTGTTGCAGAAGGCAGGTGACGAGACGCTGGCCGGATTGCTGCGGAAGGAAGGTGTTCCCAGTTTCGATCTGTTGGCACGGTATGGCGATGATCTGTTGTCAGCCTTAGCTTCACTGGAACGGCATGGGGTGAACCATCGGGACATCAAGCCCGACAACATCGGCATTCGCTCGCTCACCAAGCAACGCAATCAGTTGATCCTGTTCGACTTTTCGCTGACAGGTGCGCCGCTCGACAACATCCGGGTTGGAACGCCGGGATACATCGATCCCTTTTTGGGCAATCGGAAACCGCAACGCTGGGACGGGGCTGCGGAGCGCTATTCGGCTGCGGTCACATTGTACGAGATGTCAGCCGGTTTGGGTGTACTGCCTCAATGGGGCGATGACAAGTCCGATCCTTCCGTGACGGATGCCAAACTGGTCATCAATCCCGAGGTCTTTGTTGATTCCAGCGTGCGTGAGGGACTGACCGAGTTCTTCCATTCGGCCCTGCATCGTGATCCCAAGAAACGGTTCGACAACGCCAAGGAGATGGCATGGGCTTGGGAGCAGGTCTTCCGAGAAGCTGAACAACGCAAGGTCCGCACGCCCAGTGGTGAGGAAGTCGATCTCAGCGTTACGCTCGATCAGGTCGATCTCAAAACGCCGATTGCCGCACTGGGACTCAGCACTCGTGCCCGGAATGCTTTGGAGCGAGCCAACATCCTGACGGTGCGTGACCTGCTGCTGATCCCGATTGTCGATCTCCACATGATGCGTGGTGTCGGCAACCAGACTCGACAGGAGATCATTCGCTTCGTTGCCGAGCTTCGTGATCGCTTCCCCGATTTAATGGATGAAGGCGGAAGGCGGAAGGATGAAAGTACACATCACGAAGATGCCGTGGTCTGTCTTGAACTGCTGGAACAGCGAGTGTTCGGGGCACGCAACGCAAAGAAAGATGCCGAATGGAACATTCGCACCGCCTTGCTCAATCCGACCATACCCGATTCATCCTTCACCCTTTCTCCTTCCTCCTTCCACTGGCCCAGCCAGTCGGAAGTCGCTGATGCTCTGTCGCTCACTCGTGCCCGAGTTGGTCAGGTACTAGCAGCAGATCGCAACCGTTGGGCCAAAGACTCGCTGTTGAATGCTCTGCGTGGCGATCTGTACGAACAGATTCAGCGTCTCGGCGGCGTGGTTACGGTTTCTGAATTGATTGAACTGACCAATCTGATCCGACCTGCTGCCGACACGCTCGACACTGACAAGCAACAACGCATGGCGTCGGCCATTGCACGCTCCGTTGTGGAAACGGAAACATCGCTGGCCGATCCACGATTCCAGCTTCGTCGAGTGGGTGGCAAGACTGTGGTGGCCTGTACGCAGGAGTTGGCCATGTATGCCGAGAAGCTCGGGCAGGTGGCCGACGAATTGGCTCAGGCCGATCCCTTGTTGCCTCCACTGCGGGTGTTTCAAGAACTGTTCGATGTTATTCAGCCATCGTTGCCGGAAGGCTGTCAGCCGTTTAACAACGAGCGACTGCTGCGGTTGGCGGCGGCGATGAGCAACACGGCGGCGGTGTCGGCCAAACAGGAGCTTTATCCTCGTGGGATGGCTGCCGAGCGAGCTTTGCGGTTGGGCATCGGCGCACTCACCGGGCTTGGACTGGGCGACAACGAAGGTGGCTTCTCCATCGACCAGATTCGATCACGAGTCGAGAGCCGGTATCCTGAAGCTGAACCTCTGCCGGATCGACCCGATCTTGATGCGTTGCTGGAACGTGTTGGTCTGGATGTGCGTTGGAAACCAGAGACCAAGACATACCATCGCCGGGCGTCGTCGGTGATGTTCACTTCGGGATCTTCGCTGCCTCGGCGTCGAACCACGGCCACCAGCACTCGTCAGGTCGAGGTCACGCCGGACATGGCAGATGCTCGGCAGTTCGAGGAACGGCTTCAGCACGCTCACGACGAAGGTGGCTTCCTTGTGCTGACCGTGCGGCCCAGTCGGATGCGGGCCTGTGAAGCCAATCTGCTGAAACGCTTCAATGAAGACGGTCGAGTGACACAACGAGTCTCGTTCGACGATCTGCTGTTCGACTCCCTGCGAACGGAAGCGGACGAACTTCATGTGGACTGGAGCGTCGTCGAGCAGGCGGATGGGACGGACACGAGTAGTCAGGATTGGAAGAACCTGATTCATCTGGTGAGCATGGCTCAGCCCAAGATTGAAGAGAACCTGCTGAATCGGGACGAGCATCTGCTGCTGGTGCATCCGGGGCTGATTGCTCGCTATGACATGATGTCACTGCTGGAAACATTGCGGGATCGCACCGGGCATGATGTGTCGTGTCCCGGTGTCTGGGTATTGGTAGCGACTGATGAACAAAGTGATATGCCGTTCCTTGATGATGCGGAGATACCGCTGATCTCACCGGGACAACGAGCCAAAGTCAGTGAACCGTGGATTGATAACCTGCACAGGGGAAGAAGTGACAACCACGAAAAACACGAAACACACGAAAAAGTAGAACGGGAGTAGTGCGCGTGTGTCTGAGCTGTACTGCTATCAAGATCCTTTGGATGAACTGGAAAAGTATGACAATCGTTTTGATTTGCCTCTCCTCTTTTCGTGTGTTTCGTGTATTTCGTGGTTCTAAACATTGAGTTGATCGAGGAGCGATGAAATGACAGAACTGTTACTGAAAGATGAATGTTATCGAGTGATGGGAGCCTGCTTTGAAGTTTACAAGGAAATGGGTTGCGGGTTTGTCGAACCGGTGTATCAGGAATGCCTGGAACTTGAGTTGGGAATGCAGGAGATTGCTTTTCGACCACAGCAGCAGCTTCGGTTGCACTACAAAAAGAAGCAGCTAAAGCAGGTTTACATTCCCGATTTTATCTGTTTTGATCAGATCGTCGTTGAAATAAAAGCAGTCTCCAGGCTTTGCGATGAGAATCGAGCGCAGGTTCATAACTACTTGAAAGCCACTGGCTATCGTCTCGGCTTGCTGGTCAACTTTGGCCACTATCCAATGGTCGAGTGGGAACGAATCATCCGCTAAGCCTGGACAACCACGAAATACACGAAACACACGAAAGCAAAAACATGGCGACGAATACCACTTCAAAGATGACAAATATGACCGACAAGCAAAATTCATTTTGACCAACAATTGCTTTCACTTACTCATCCCTGACTTAGCTGTTCTCTTTTCGTGTGTTTCGTGTATTTCGTGGTTGCTACCTGCGATTAAAACATTATGGACATCAAAACTCTTCTGCCTGCACTCAAGAAACTCGTCACCGATCTTTCGGAAGACTTGTTGCAGCGTTCCATTGCCCAGCCGAAAGTCGATGCTGGGCTGCGGGAGGCGTACACGCAGATCGAAAAAGGTGGACGCACGGCGGATGCGTTTGAAGTCTGGCGGGAGGACTATCTCGATCAAGTCGCTGTGGCGTGGGTGCTGGGCTGTGTGTTCGTGCGGTTCATGGAAGACAACCATCTGATCGATGAGTGCTGGCTGGCTGGGGACGGTGCAGAACTTGCGGGTGGAACAAACCGGCGCAAGCTGGCCGAGGACACGCACGAGCTTTACTTCCGAGCGCATCCGCACGAGTCCGACCGGGAATACTTCGAGCATGTCTTCCACGAGGTCGGCAAGATTCCGGCCTGCCGTGATCTGTTCGCCGAATGGAAGACGCCGCTGTGGGCCGTGGGGCCGAGCGGTGATGCGGCGATGAAGCTGCTGGCGTTCTGGCGGGAAGTTGTTCCTGAGACGGGAGCGTTGAAGAGGAGTTTCAACCACGAAATACACGAAACACACGAAAGTAAAACAGGCGATTCTTTTGGTGTATTTGGTGTATTTCGTGGTTTCTCCCCTGATTCTGATTCCACTCGCTTTCTGGGCGACTTGTACCAAGACTTGTCAGAACGTGCCCGGAAGAAGTACGCCCTGCTGCAAACGCCGGTCTTTGTGGAAGAGTTCATTCTGGACCGCACACTCAATCCGGCCATTGATGAATTCGGTATCGATGAAGTGCGGATGATCGATCCAACGTGCGGCTCGGGGCACTTTCTGCTCGGCGGCTTTGCTCGACTGTTCGATCTGTGGATCAAACGAGAAGACAACGAAGTCGTGGCGGCTCAAAAGGCTCTGGATGGAGTCTGGGGTGTTGATATCAACCCGTTCGCCGTGGCGATTGCTCGGTTCCGATTGATTGTGGCTGCGCTGCGATCCTGTGGGATCAAGCGACTGAAGAGTGCGCCTGCGTGGAACATTCACTTGACGAGCGGCGACAGCCTGCTCTTTGGGAGCAAACCCAGTTTCAACGGTGAGAGAAGTGGGATCACTCAGCAACTTAATCTCTTTGAGATTCCAGCAATCTTCGCCGTCGAAGATCGGAAGAGCCTGCAACAGATTCTCGGCCAAGGCTACCACGTTGTGGTCGGCAATCCACCGTACATCACTGCCAAAGACAAGGCACAGAATCAAGCGTACCGGCAGTTGTATAGCACCTGTCATCGCAAGTTTTCGTTGTCTGTTCCTTTTGCTCAACGATTCTGGGAACTGGCACTCCAACAACGTGAATGCAAGAACGGGTGTGGCTACATCGGCCAGATCACCGCTAACTCATTCATGAAGCGTGAGTTCGGCAAGAAGTTGATCGAGGACTTCTTTCCAAAAATCGACCTAACACACGTTATTGATATGTCTGGGGCATACATTCCGGGGCATGGGACACCAACAGTGATTCTGTTCGGTCGCTCTAGTAAACCAGTCGGCGAAACTGTGCGTGCTGTTTTAGGAATCAAGGGTGAACCGTCCACGCCTGAAGACCCATCGCAAGGAGTGGTGTGGCAGTCAATCGTCAATCAGATCGACACAGCAGGAATGGAAGACGGGTACACATCGACGACTGATGTACCACGAACCACGTTCAACTCTCACCCATGGAGTATTGGAGGTGGCGGAGCAGCCGAACTCAAAGAACGGATCGGCGAGAGTACGTCTATCGTGCTTGGTGCGATTGCATCATCAATTGGTTTTGGAGCAATCCTTGGTGAGGACGATGCCTTTGGGTTTCCAAAGGAATGCAGAAGTCGTGTTCAAGTCGTTGGCGAGTTTGTCCGGCCTGTCGTAGAGGGCGACCAAGTTCGTGAATGGGAAATCGATTGGTCCACCGAAGCAATCTTTCCATACGACAATCAGATTGCACTCGTCAATGACGCAAGTGTGCTTCATTACTTATGGCCATATCGTAGCGTTCTTGAAAACCGTGCCGACTTTAGCAAACGGACTTATGCCGAAGCGGGAAGACCCCATTGGGAGTACCACCAAATCCCACAGGACAAGTTCGGATCGCCATTGTCTATCGTCTTTGGAGAGGTTGCGACCCACAATCATTTCGCACTGGACCGAGGTGGAAAGGTATTCAAGCAAACGGCCCCGATTATCAAATTGTCGCCCGACGCAAACGAAGACGATCATCTCGCTTTGCTCGGGTTGCTGAATAGTTCAACGGCTTGCTTCTGGTTAAAGCAGGTGTGCTTTCCGAAAGGAGGCGATCACGTTGGCACTGAAGGCGCAAGGGTTCGCCGGTCACTTTGGGATGAACGTTTTGCGTTTTCTTCTACGCCTGTCGGGAAATTGCCAATCAGCGAGAGTAAACCGCTTGCGTTTTCTCGCAGTCTCGACGAAGCCGCAAGCCAACTCACCCAATACCGCATGAGTTCAGTGCTAGATCGATGGGATGAAGACGAAGAAGAACTCAGCAAATCGATCTTGGAATCAGAGAAGAGAACAGGTCAGTTGCGGAGCGAAATGATGGCCCTTCAGGAAGAACTCGATTGGAAATGCTATCAATACTATGGTCTGCTGAGTGATGACCTTTGTTACCACGGTGACGACCGCCCCGGAATCGAATTCGGACAACGAGCCTTCGAGATCGTTATGGCTCGACGGATGGTCAAAGGCGATTTTACGACCTCATGGTTCGAACGACACAGTTGCAAGCCGATCACAGAGGTTCCTTCCGGCTGGCCGGAGGAGTACCAACAATTGTTAGAGCGGCGGATCAAACGGGCGGATTCGCGATCTGTCGGGAATTGCTGAGATTGAAGCTGATCTAGGCGAAGATCCCTGAATCGCTGTAAAAAGGCGATAGATAGCAACACAGCTTTTTCAGGGAGCGATTCAGGGATG
>Ga0154020_10006952_pt1 | contig 13259 bp, 9 predicted proteins | sample Klosneuvirus_201_FD_109709 | JGI IMG/M metagenome (GOLD analysis project Ga0154020, IMG submission 109709) | Active sludge microbial communities from wastewater, Klosterneuburg, Austria - Klosneuvirus_20160825_MG | ecosystem: Engineered > WWTP > Aerobic digester > Activated sludge | place... | reverse complement strand
GTGAATTCAAATCAAAGTTTCCGTTTTCATCCAGGTCAATGACCAGTGGTGTATAGTCGGGCTGAGGAGTTGGATTTTGATTATCTATGGCTAAAATAGTGACCGTACTAGATCTTGTACAACTTCTAGAATCAGTCACAGTAACAGAGTAAGTACCGGCTTCCAAGTTGGAAATTGATTTAGTTGTGCCACCATTGCTCCAGATATATTGATAGTTGGGTGTCCCACCATTGACAAGAGCTGTAGCAGTGCCCGAACCTGAATTACAACCGGTCGGCTCGCCGGAAGTGGTGAGGTCCATGGCTGAAGGTTGCAATATGGTAGTACTTTTTACTATGCTGCAGTTACCGTCACTTATTGTGACCGTATAGGTGCCCGGTGTAAGATCTAAGATCGTCGGCGAAATAGCATTATTCGACCAGTGATAAGTTAATGAACCAGAATTGTTTGATGCATTTGCAGTAGCCTGACCATTATTCTGACCATAACAACTGATATCAGTTTTGTCAATATTACCCGTCAGTGCACAGTCTGGTTCTGATATGGTAGTGGATTGAACAGATGTACATCCATTTCCATCAGTCACTGTGACTTGATAGTCACCCGCCGGAAGTCCTGTGATCATCTGGCTAACTTTGCCATTAGACCATAAGTATGAAAATGGAATTGTTCCCCCGCTTACATTAGCTTTAGCCGTTCCATCACTTCCATCATGCTGCGTCACATCAGTCTTAGTAATGTTTATGACTAAAATAGCCGGTTGAGGCACGAAATAAGTTTCAGTGCTGGTGCAGCCATTTCCATCGGTAACGGTTACTGAGTAGGTTCCAGATAACAAGCCATCAATATTATTGCTCACACTCCCTGTGTTCCAAATAAAACTGACAAAACCTATTCCACCTGTAGTCCCTGTGTGAACAAATCCATCTGAATTATTGAAGCAACTTACCGTGCCGATATCCTCTATAATATTTAGTTTATCGGGCTGTGATATTAAAAATACTTTGGTAACGAAGCATCCATTAGCATCAGTAACGGTGACAGAGTAACTTCCAGCCTTTAGGTTGCCATTATAGGCTGTGTTTGCGCCATTACTCCAGGCATATACGTAAGCCGGCGAGCCGCCAGAGACATCAATAGAGGCAAAACCATCAGAGCCTCCGTTACATCTTACATTATCGTAGGAGGTACTATATACCAGAGCAGAAGGCTGTGTCACTGTAAATGCAGCAGTCTGAGTGCAAAGCGCAGCATCTGTAACGGTTACCAGATAAGTACCTGCAACAAGGTTGCTGATATTCTGACCATTCATTCCATTAGACCAGGTGTAGGTAAATGGAGGTGTACCATCACTGGGATCGTCTACATTTACCTTTCCACTTTGTCCACCATTGCACTTCACATTAAAGATGACACCGGTCACATTGTACATCGGACAATCATCAGGACATGGGGCGAGACAATTCGCATTCTGGACTTTACTCCTTATTTTATCTCCCGGTTGAGGACCAAAGCCCTTATTAAGGTTAATTCCATAATTAGTCAAGTGACAATAACTCATGATGGTGCCGCCCCCTGTAGGAGGTGGCCCCGGCTGACAACTACCTTCTGGTGTATAACAATTGTCAATGGCACCTCCTTGCCAACCACACCAGTGGGTATGTTGTGAACCGATATTGTGGCCCATTTCGTGCGTCATAACCATGACATCCCAGCTATAATTAGGAAAGTTTGCATAGGATGAGTAAATATTAGAATACGCATGGAAATGCGAATTACCACAAAGCACATTCAGCCAAGCTATACCACCCAAATTATTCCCACCTAGAGCAGCCAGATGTGCGAGATCGGCATCACCTTGAAGATTGGTCCTTGTATTCGTAAATGTGTTTAGCGCATTATTTGAATTATTAGTAGGATAAGGATCGGGTGTAGTCCAGATATAATATCTGCCTATGATTGTATTGATTGATTCATTGTCATACAGTATAGCGACATTATTGAACAAACCACTCATGAAATTTTCTACTTGAGTCGTCCCTCCTTTATTTTGATATAGGGCATAATCGGTTTCAATCCAAACCCGCACACAATCACCCGCATCTCTTTTCTCCAATCCATCTGTCGGCTCTGAAACCGAGCTTTGGCTTTCATCAGTATGACAAGTAAATGTAGGCTTTATAGGTAGTGAAGCAGCAGTATAGATGGTATGTACATTTTTTCCATATACCTTTCCGATATCAAATGTGCCCAATAAATCACTAGAGACAATACCGGAGATTTCATTATTAAAGAAGCTAATCCCGGCCAAGCTATTAGCCTCACCTTCTACTATACCCCTATAAAAAGCAGCCTTCTGAGGTTGCAGCGTGCGTCCATCACTTGTCGTAACTTTGACATGGGTAGTACGGATTTCCTTTTCAAAAAGAAGAAGAGTCATTATTTTTCCTGCATCACCATAAGGTAATTGCAAGCGGATGAGTTTCGGTTTTTGATTTAGAATGGCATTACTGACAGCCTCATCGAGTCTAAAGAAACAAGCATCGCCATGCTTTACTAATCCTTGACCATTTTCATCTCCAGGAGTAACAACATTTGTTACAATTGGTGACTCGATATATTTACCTGTACTTTCCAGATTCTTTAGATCAAGATAAATTTTGGACTGGCCATTTAAATTGAACTGTGCTAAAAGAAGTGAAAATAAAATAATTGTGAAAAATACTTTTTTCATCTAACTAAATAATTTTTTAAAAAAATATTATTGCTTGAGGGCTCGACGCAAAATTTTTCCAACATTTGTTTTGGGTAACTCACTTCGGAATTCATATTCTCTAGGTATCTTGTAATTTGTCAGATATTCTTTGAAGTGTTTTTTCAGCTCGGCTTCTGTAAGGGTTTCGTCTTTCTTTACCACAAATAATTTGACGGATTCTCCGCTTTTTTCATTCGGTACGCCTATAGCTGCCGATTCTAGTACTTTGGGATGCAGTGCCGCAATATCTTCTATTTCATTTGGATAGACATTGAAACCTGATACAAGGATCATGTCTTTCTTACGATCTACTAAAGTAAAGTACCCATCTTCACTCATTAGTCCCATATCACCGGTAGACAGCCATCCGTTGATGATAGTACGCGCTGTTTCTTCTGGCTTATTATAATAGCCTTTCATCACCTGTGGACCTTTCACCTGAATCTCACCTACTTCTCCGACAGGAACTTCAGTTCCGTTTTCATCGACGATACGCACGAGAGTAGAAGGAACGGGGATACCTACGGTACCTACTCTTGTAGATCCATCGACGGGGTTTACACAAGCGACGGGTGATGTCTCAGTCAGACCGTAGCCTTCCACTATGGCTGATCCGGTCATTTTTTTCCATTTATCAAAAACTGCTTTTTGCAATGCCATAGCACCCGCAATGGGTAACTTCAACTTAGAAAAATCGATAGTCTTAAAATCAGGATGATTCATCAATGAATTAAACAAAGTATTTACCGCCGGAAAAATTGAGATTGGATACTTCTTCCATTCTTTGATCAATGTGGGTATATCTCGTGCATTGACAATCAAGACAGACGGGCAGCCCAAACTCAATAGTGCCAAACAATTAACTGTAAAAGCAAATATATGATATAGTGGCAACGCACAGATTCCTACTTCCTCACCCTCTTTAAGAACTGATAGAAATATAATCCTGATTTGCTGCATATTAGCTAATAGATTTCCATTAGTCAGCATGGCTCCTTTGGCAATGCCGGATGTGCCGCCTGTATATTGTAGTATGACTACATCATCCAGTGAAGACTGAAGTGGGGGCAGTGACATCTTCTTACCTTCGGACAGCGCTTTTTTGAAACTTATCGCTCCAGGCAAGTGGTATGCAGGGACTAGTTTTTTTATTTTGCGCACCACAAAATTGATCATCATGCCTTTAATTCCTCCGAGCATATCGCCTATTCCGGTCACCACTATATGCTTGATGTGGGTATTGTGGATTATCTTCTCCAGGTTGAAAGCGAAATTCTCTGCAATAAGGATAGCTACAACACCTGAGTCCTTGAATTGGTGCTCCATCTCATGTGAAGTGTAGAGCGGATTCGTATTTACCACAACCAGCCCGGCTTTTATACAACCGAATAGAGCAACCGGGTATTGAAAAATATTCGGCATCATAAGTGCAATCTTATCGCCCTTCTTGAGACCCATATTCAATAGATACGCACCAAAATGATCAGAATATCTATCTAATTCACTAAAAGTCATTTTGGCATCCATAAAATAAAAAGCCGGACGACTAGCGAATTTCGCCATTACCTCACGCAAAAATGAATTAAGATCCTGATGTGGTGACACAGGTATTTCCGCAGGAATAAGATCAGGGTATTGTTTCAACCAAACCTTGTCACTATATTGACTCATATATAAATTTCACATCTTGTAAAAACCTAACTAGGGTAAGCACCAAAATTACTTATTCAAAGATAAAATAAATTGCATATATACAGACTATAATTAGGCATTATATAGTCAATTCAGCATAATATTATTTAAATAATTCAATAATGCGGATAAAAAATAAGGAAGAATTAACAGTCACTCAATAAGCTCAAAGATTCAATAATACGGGTCGCATAATTGTCCCAACTCATGTGCCGTGTAGTTTCTGCTACATGTTCTCTATCAATAGGCTGTCGAATGCTCAAGTCCATGATACGCGCCATATCGGCTATATCTCCCGGCCTGGCCAGATATCCGTTAAACCCCGAACGTACAGTCTCCGGAAAGTGCCCTACAGCAGTAGCCAGTAGTGGCATTTGAAAATTGTAGGCTATTGACTCTACCCCACTGGGTGTGGCATATTCATAGAAAAGCAAGACTGCGTCACTAGCCTGAAAATATTGATGTACGTCTTCATTAGGAATAAATTCATTAAACACCTTTACATCCTTAACGTGAAGCGTTGAAATCAACTGAAGCGGATCATAATCCTGCTCATCATCCTTTCGACGTAAAAAAACTTTTTTTGCTATTCCGAATAGACCTGACTTTATTTTACTCGAGAGTTTTTTCTGATCTATAGTCTTCCAAAAAGATTCACCACAGATAAGCAACGAAACGTCTTCTCTCTGCTCCGACAATAATTTGAAAGCACTGATGGCATCATGAAGCCCCTTGTATTTTCTTATAAAACCAAAAAATATAAATACGTGCTTTTTGAGCCCATGCAGTATCTTGAAGGCCTCTATATCAAAGTCCGATTTCTTTACGAACATATCATATACCGGATGATACAGATTCAATACCGGAGTAGTTCCATCTAAACTCTGCTGATCATTGATGAGCGCAAATGATTTATCGGGAAATATGACTTTTAATTCATCAAAGGTCTTCAGTGCATGGGTCACAAACATATCAGCATGTCGCAAAGCATATTTTGAGAAAAACTTATCGAGGGAGCTATGTTCCTTTTGAATGACAAAATGCAAGTCAAATACTACTCTAATGGATCTTTTCTTCAGCCCGGCTGCTATGCGACCCAGTGGCAGACCCTGTATTGCTATGGCCCATTGAAAGATGACAGCATCCGGCGTAAGTTCGCTAATGGCTCTTATAGTCTCTCTCCAGGTTGCCGGATTATTATAATTGGTGATGTATCGCACCCGGATTTGAGTACCTTCCAACTGATCAGACCTACTGGCTCTATCGATGAAGTCTCTCGGAATTATCGCAGGGTATTGCTGTGTCCAGGACACGATAGTTACCTGATGACCCTGGTGATCTAGAGCCTTTGCGAGAGAAGTATTATAATTGGCAATCCCACCTTTAAACTGTGGCCCTGGCCCGAAACATACTATCTTCATCAGTCTTCATTCAGCGCTTTAAAACATTTATCCAGGCCTCTGAGCCAGTGGTTTAATGAAAACCCAAAAGTGTCATTAAATTTAGATTGGTCAAAAACTGAATAAGTAGGCCTAACTGCTGCTGTCTTATATTCGGCAGACAAAATGGGATCAACTTTGAGCTTGATATTGGCACGTTCGAATATCTGAAGTCCAAAATCATACCAGCTCGCAACTCCTGCATTTGCTACATTGTAAATTCCAGCTGTCGACTTGATATCAAATAAGCCTTCTGCTAATCCATCGACCACCCGTAATGATTTACTGGCTATATCACGGGCATATGTAGGGGACCCAATCTGGTCATAGACGATCTGAAGTGAATCCCGTCCATGAGCTGCTTTCATGATGCTTTTTAAAAAATTAGAACCATAGGAAGAGTACAACCAAGAAATCCTGAATATCAAATAATTATCCATTTCTGCGATAAGACGACGCTCTCCTTCCATTTTGGACCGTGCATATACGCCTTTAGGCGTAGTAGGGTCAGTCTCACGTAGCGGTCTGTTGAGCTCATTGTGATACACATAATCAGAGCTAAAATGAAGCAATATTATATTTTCTTTGTGACAGTATCTGGCCAAATTTTCTACCCCATCCGCATTGATGCGATAAGCTTTGTCTTCTTCTTGCTCCGCCTGATCTACCAAAGTATAAGCAGCGCAATTGATCAGAAAATCAATGTCATATTCATCCAGTGTTTTACTAATTACACTTTCTATAGTAATGTCTATTTCCTCTGAGTCAAAAAAAATGAAATCGTGCAAAGGATAAAATTGGGACATGAAGTTGAATTGCTGGCCCAGTTGGCCTGAGGCGCCAGTAACTGCTATAGTTGACATTTTGGTTATTTAGAGATTCTTATTGAGATTAGATTTGTATTCAGCAAAAGAGCTCAATGCCCGGTCCTTCGGAGAGATGATTAACTCTTCAGGTGACAGCCCCCAGTTAATATTCAGCAAGGTATCGTCATAACGGATCCCATCTTCAGTGCCTGGCGCATAATAATTGTCACACTTATAGGCAAATACAGCACTTTCGGACAGCACCAGGTAACCGTGTGCGAAGCCTGCAGGCACATATAATTGTAAATGATTGATATCATTAAGTCTGACAGCATAGTGTTCTCCCAGTGTCGCTGAGTCGGGACGTAAATCTACGGCTACATCAAGAACTTCACCATATGGCACCCGGACCAGTTTAGCTTGTGCAGTGGAACCGGTTTGAAAATGCAATCCTCGGAGTGTCCCACGCAGTGAATAAGCTTGGTTGTCTTGAATAAAGGCCCGATGCAGTCCTAGGCTTTCAAAGAATGAAGCTCTGAAAGATTCGAAGAAATACCCTCTGTCATCTTCATATACAGCTGGCGCAAATAAAATCAACCCGGATATCGGTGTTTCAATGACTTTCATTTACTTACTTATCTTTAAAAACAAGACTGATTTTCACACCACTAAAATCAAAATTTGCCCTGATTTGATTTTCTAAAAAGAGCTTGTAACTCTCTCTAATATGATCCGGATGGTTGCAGAAAAATGCAAACACTGGATGACTTGCAGTCATCTGGGTAATGTATTTAACCTTAATCATATTTCCTCTGTGAGCAGGTGGAGGTGTATTTTGAATTATCGGCAGTAAGACGTCATTAAGTTTGGATGTAGAAATCTTTTTTATCTTATTTTCATAGATATGCAGCAAAATTTCCACAGTCTTAAAGATTCTAATCTTTTCAAGAGCTGATATAAAGACTATTGGAACATCAGTGAAGGGAGCTATCCTTCTTTTTATTTCCAATTCGAAATCACGAGCAGTATTGGTTTCTTTTTCGATAAGGTCCCATTTATTAACAAAAATGGCGATGCCTTTATTTCTTTTCTGAGCTAGTCTGAAGATACTCATATCCTGTGCTTCTATTCCGGTACGAGCATCGATGAGCAAGGCGCAGACATCTGCTTCTTCGATGGCACGAATGGCTCTCATCACAGAATAAAACTCCAGGTCTTCATGTACTTTTTGTTTTTTTCGGATACCCGCTGTGTCGATTATAAAGAATTCTTTACCATACAAGTTGTATTTAGTGTGTATGGAATCTCGGGTAGTGCCTGCAATCTCGGTGACAATATTCCTATCTTCTCCCAAAAGTACATTGGTAAACGTGGACTTCCCTACATTAGGTTGGCCTACAATTGCGATCTTAGGCAGGTCAGTCTCCAATTCGTTATCATCCGTAAGATGCGATACTGCCTCATCCAGCAACTCACCCGTACCACTGCCAGAGGCAGATGATATAAAGTGAGTAGAGGCAAATCCCATACCCCACATTTCCTGTGCATCTATAAAACGGTGTGAATTATCCACTTTATTGACTGCCAAAATCACTGGTTTGTTAGAATTACGTAGTAAAGTAGCAACTTCCTGATCCAAGTCAGTTTCGCCGGTCTCCACATCCACCAGAAATATAATTACAGCCGATTCATCAATAGCAATGCGCACCTGAGCACGGATTTCCTTCTCAAATACGTCCTGGCTCCCTTCTACAAACCCTCCCGTATCTACTACGACAAACTCGTGTCCATTCCAATGGGCAGAACCGTACTGCCTGTCACGGGTCACACCACTCACATCATCTATGATGGCTTGACGCTTTCCGATTAGTCTATTGAAAAGAGTTGATTTTCCAACATTTGGGCGACCTACAATGGCGACAATATTGCTCATTTATTCTTTAAAAAGTTAAACGAAGGTAGGATTTTATATTTATACAGACTGTTTTAATTCAGTCCAGCTAGACAGAGCAGCTCGAATCTCTTTAAATACACCTGCTTTGAATAGTATTCGGTTACCTAAATAAACCTTTTATCTATAAATTCTGGGTAAATACCGATCTATCTGCATCTTCAAACATTTTAAAAATTTATATGTTATAGGCTTTGGTATACAGTATTTAAAGTTTACCAGCATTTTTTTTTAAAGAGCCATCCTCATTGTGTTATATATTAATCTTTTACTAAAGTTATTATGCTTACAAAGATGGAAAGTGCTAATTCATATCTACACTATTATGCGGATCCGATGAAGATTAAGAAGATACAGGTGATGATTGTAGACGATCATAAAATGTTTGTAGAGGGTGTTCAGGCAATTTTCTCCGGTTCAAAAGATATTGAAATTGTCAAGGCTATTTATGATGGCAAAGATGTCATAGAAGCTCTGGATAAAAATAAGAACATCCAGTTAATTTTATTAGATATCAACTTACCCAATATCAATGGACTTGAACTTACTAAACTGATAAAGAAGAAATATCCCGATGTCAGAATACTTGTGCTCAGTATGTACAATAATGCCGAGTATATCAAGGAAGTGCTAAAAGAAGGCGCCTCCGGATATATATTAAAAAACACCGATCATGAGGAACTAGCCTCTGCCATCCACTCTGTATCGCAGGGTCAGCAATATTATAGTCAACCGGTGACACAAACCATGATGAATAGTTTTGCTAAGAAAAATAGTGGCTCTAATATGGACATCATGCAAGTAAAAATCAGTAAACGAGAAAAAGAGATACTTGGCCTTATAATCAAAGAACATACTGCACAAGAAATAGCAAATATGTTATTCATTAGCTTGCATACAGTCGAAACCCACCGGAGTAACTTGATGTCAAAACTAGGAGTGCGCAACAGCGCAGGGTTAGTTCGTGTGGCACTTGAGAATAATCTGGTTTAATTATCACTTCAACTTTCATGGGCATGCATTTATCTCCACACAGGAGCGTTAAATTTTTTACTACCATCACAATACTCTTTTTTTCATTGGGTTTGACGGTCAGTGCTTGGGGACAAACTGAGATAAGCAGTGATCTACAAATATTTCAAGATAATCTTAAGAATGCCCGGCTCGAAAAGAATGAAAAAGCAATCATAGCATCACTGACGGCTCTTGCAAAGAAAATGGATGATCTTCAGAGACCTGACAGTGCAGTGTATTATTACCTTGAAGCCCTCAATTCTTTCAATTCAAATAATCACAATGCCGAATTCTATGAAATAAAGAACAAACTGGGGAATATCTATCTCACACTTTATGACTATGATAATGCAATAAAACAACTGGAAGACGCCTCCGAATACTTCCTTAAGTCAAAGATGTATGAAGCCTTTGTGAGAAGCTCTAATCAGCTAGGAGTAGCGTATCTTAACGGTGATCAAGAAATATTATCGAGAAGGAGCTTTCTCAAATCGATAGAAATTAATAGAAAATTTCTTCGAGATACCAGCCTCACTATTGAAAATAATACCTTTCTCATACGCTACTTGAATAATCGTGGGGATTTTAACTCATCGGTCAAACTAGCGAATACCAATATCAAACTTGCAGAAAAAATAAAGTTAACCAGCGGCATAATAGATAATTTAATTTTTGCCGGTAAGGGATATCTTCAGACCACTAGATATGAAGAAGCGATAGAGAGCTTGAAGAGAGCCGAACAACTCAGTATTGAAGCAGGTCTGCCGGAGCAATTACCAGAAATTTACCATTTACTTACCAAAGCATCGCTGAATACTAGTGATCCAACCGGTGCGCTTACATATCTTGAAGAATATACTTCTGCAGTTAATAAGCAGAATAATATGGAGATAGTTAAGTCCAGTAAGGAAATAGCTGAAAAATTTAATTCTGAGAAAAAAGACAGTAAGATCAAATTCTTGGAAACCCAAAATGCCATCAAGACCTTCAACGCTGAGAAACAACGTGCTACTATTATATTCCTAATGGTCGGATTGGTCTTATTTGGAATGTTACTATATGTCATCTATCGTAACTATACGAATCAGATCAAAAATAATCAAATCATCAATGAACAGAAAAGCCTTTTACATTCTCAAACATTAAAACAAGCACAGCAAGACAATCAAATCATCGCTATGGAGGCTATGTTAAAAGGCCAGGAAGCAGAGCGGAATCGTATAGGGAAAGATCTGCATGACAGTCTCGGTGCTACACTATCCACCATCAAGTTGCACATGAGTGCTATTACTCGATCTGAGCAGCAAGGCGCCGAACTAGGGTTACAGAAGACTAAAGAACTCCTGGATGATGCATGTGAGGAAGTGCGTAAGATAAGTCGGGACATGATGCCTATCACTCTCTCGAATTATGGACTGAATGTCGCACTCGAAGAATTAGTGGACAAGTTTACCACTCCCGCTGGACCACAAGTCATCTACCAAGTATATGGGCTGCACAAACTGGGCAATAGAGATGTAGAATTATTTATATATAGAGTGATCCAAGAGTTAATAAATAATTGTATTAAACACGCCCAGGCTGACGAAATCTTACTGCAAATCAACTACCTAGAAGACAAAATGGTCATTACTGTAGAAGATGATGGTAGAGGGTTTAATTATATTCCGGGATTATCTACAGGGATGGGTATCAAGAATATAGAGTACAGAGTTCGATATCTGAAGGGAAATCTTACTATTGAATCACAGCCTGGTCAAGGTACTACCACAGTGATCGAAATACCCAATCAAGTACTAACTGACCATCCTATGGCAAACATCTACAATGAAGAAGTGTAACTAAACTTCACCTGGGATAATACCCGTTTGGGCGCCAAAATGCTGTATAAACTGATCCATATCACCTGCCAGGGCTTCATTTTTGGTGGCGGTACGGTAAGTATCGCACATGCTACGAAGTGTCTGGTAGAAAAAACGATCCATTTCCATAATTTGCATATCCTGTGTCCAAAGATCTATCTTCAGAGTGTCGCGTGAGTTTGTATCAAACAATGCAAGCATAAAGGCCTTAATATCCTGAGCACCTTCAGTCTGAGCGCTTGCTTCCCAAGATAAAGCAGTGGGAACTTTCTTATCATCGAGCTCTACTTTGAGCTTTATTTCATAAGTATCTGACATCTATTTTTTAAGAGTCAAAGATAGAAGAGTTGGTTGAAAATCCTATCCAAAATAATCAAATCGGATCCTAGAGGCTTGATATAATTGGTATGAGGATATTTAGAATTAAGGAAGCAATATAAAACCAACTATTGACCTAAAGCTAGAGCTAGACTGTCTACTCAGTCAGTCTTATTGACCTCCACTTTATCTAGTTTCAACTTATAATAATTGAATAATTCTTTACCGATTTCCAGATTATCATAATGTTTTGCTGCGAAGACCTGTGCCCGATGACATATATGCTGAATAAGGAGTGGATGATCGAAACAAAAGTCGATTTTATTGATAAACTCATCCACCGTTTCAGCGACCAATATTTGATTACGGTCTTTGGCGTCAATTCCTTCCAGGCCTAATGATGTAGTGATAACCAATCTACCTAGAAACATACCTTCAAGTATCTTTACTCGCATACCACTGCCGGACAGTAAGGGTACTACCATGACGGGAAAGGAGTTGATAAATGATTTAGCGTCCTCAACTTCACCATGAAAGGTGACGTTCTGTCTATGCATTTTCCGAAAGTATTCCGGCATATTGCGACCGGCCACGTGGAAGGTTAGCGTTGGGTGCTTTGCCAGTAAGCGGGGCCAGATATCATCCAGAAACCATTCCAATCCCTCCACATTGGGAATCCAGTCCAGAGAGCCTATAAAACTGATCGAGGGTGATGAGAAGACATCTTTGTCCATCGCCAGATAATCCCTGGTGTCCAGCCCAATAGGTATGATCTTGGCTGACTGCAGATAGCCCAAACTTCGGAAAGTTTTGAGATCACGCTGTGTAATCGCCAGCAGAACATCAATTTTGGAGAGTTGCTGTACTTCATATTTTTTCAACCGACGATTGAGTAAATTGAGGTACCATTTTTTCAAGAAAAATCGAGTATTATCGGCTACCCTTTGCCATATTTCAAATTCAACATTGTGTGAGCGCAGCACGATCAATGCACTGCTGTGTTTTCGAATTGTAGAGATGAAGGGTGTCACATAAAGTGTTTCCAAATGAATGACATCAAAATCTTCCGTCTCGAGCAATTCGATGAGTTTCTGCGCATAAGCATGATCCCGATACCTGGAGACGTGATATGAATCGCCTGAGGCCAGATTAAGCAGCGCGCCTTTTACAGTCACGTCGTTATTAACATCTACGTGATAAATCGCATTATAGTGATTCAATTCCTCAGGAATATGATCAAACTGAAAATAGTGCTTACTGGTATTCATGGTAAGCAGTGTCACCTCGCATCCCAGTTCTACCAAAGATTTACTCAAATAGTTGACAGCTATGGATTCACCATCTTTAAGTGGAAAAGGAAACTTCTTACAAAGCTGAAGTATTTTCATACCTTATACTCATTAGTTATACACAGCAAATATG
>Ga0154020_10006950_pt1 | contig 13260 bp, 9 predicted proteins | sample Klosneuvirus_201_FD_109709 | JGI IMG/M metagenome (GOLD analysis project Ga0154020, IMG submission 109709) | Active sludge microbial communities from wastewater, Klosterneuburg, Austria - Klosneuvirus_20160825_MG | ecosystem: Engineered > WWTP > Aerobic digester > Activated sludge | place... | reverse complement strand
CTATGTCAGCCCAGGGCAACGCCCTGGGAAATCTTCCACGCGATGATTTCCAGCCCCAACGGGGCGGCACTAATTTTTGCAGTGACCAGCTCGAATCTGTTTAGGTCCGCCCCGTTGGGGCTTCCTGTGCCTGACTTCCCCAAACCCAGGGCGTTGCCCTGGGCTGTCATATGGCTGGCCCGTTGGGCCGGAACGCACACGGAATTGCACTCAAACGCTGCGTACTGGGCCGCATCCAATTTCAACGACACACACACTGCGGATGATTCAATCACGACTGTAATTCATCGAGGATTCCTAAGTTTCATCACGAGCGGTTCCCTGATCTCCATTCCTGAATGCTGAGCGCCTTTTCGCCAGCGACAACGATGTGGTCGATGAGCGGGATGCCGATGATTTCGGCGGCGGATTCCAGGCGTTCCGTCACGCTGATGTCCTGGTCACTCGGCGTCGGGTCGCCCGATGGATGATTGTGGACGACCAGGATGCAATTCGCCGCATCACGGATCGCGGGCCGGAAGACTTCGCGTGGATGGACCAGACTGTTGCGGAGCGTGCCGACGGTGATTTGATGAGACGCGATCGGCTGGTTCTTGGTGTCCAGCGTCACCATGTGGAATTCTTCCTGCTTGGCCTCCTTGGCCAGTCGTTCAAAGCGTTCCAGACAAAAACGCATGGCTGTGGCAGGACTGGTGATCCGTATTCGATCTCGAAAACCATTGTCCATCGCCGCTGCCACCCGCCGTCCCAGTTCGATCCCCGCCATGATCTGACAATAAGCGGGCTCTGTGACGGCGACGCTGTATTCCTTGAGTTCCTTTCGCCCAAGTCCCGGCAGCGTCTCGAGCCGTTCGCCGAGTCGAGTCGCAATTCGTTCACCGGCCTGCAATGCGGATTCACCCACGCGGCCCGTGCGAATCAGGATCGCCAGCAGTTCGGACAACTTCAACTGCGACACTCCATGCAACAGGAGTCGTTCTCGCGGCCGCTCGCTCAGAGGTGATTCCGTGATTTGCGTTCCGTGGACCTGGGCATTCACCCACGGATCGACTTCAAATTGCTGCGGATCTCCCTTCCAGCGAAACCGAGTCCCGGCTGCTGTTTCCACGGGCTGCAGATTTCCCTGCTTGACAAGTTCAGCCACGATATTGAGAGTCACGCGCGAGTATTCATTGCCGTGCGACTCGCGAATTTCCTCAATCGCAAATTCCGGTCGCGCGCACAGACGCGACAGGACAGTTTGATAGATTTGCTTGCGATCACGCTTTGAGACAAGAGGCATCTTGCTGAGCCCTCTGGGTTGCGGTGGTGGTGGTACTCATACGCTGTCAGGATCCGCCGAGTGTTCAGAGGGACAATCTTACGAACTTCCCCCGCCTTTTTCCCGTCGCAGCGGACTCAACTGCGGAAAATCGGAAACTGACTTTCTTCAGGTCAGTGGCTGAGTAGAATGTCAGGCACGCCGGAGCGACGATCGTTTCCGCGCGGAACGGAATGCCTGGAACTCGCTGATACCTGATTGAGTGTGACGTATGCCAACCTATGTTTATGGTGTCTTCCTGTCAGAAGACGATGAAACTGTGGGCGAAACCTTTGAGGTGGAACAAGGAATCAAGGATCCACCGCTGACTCATCATCCACAGACAGGCCAGCCTGTTCGCCGCCTGCTGTGCGCTCCGTTTGTGGCTGGAACATGGTCGCCACTGAAGACGAAGAACCTGCTCAGCGACAAAAAGCTAACCGAAAAAGGCTTTACAAAATACGTCAGGACGAGCAGCGGCTACGAAAAGAGCGCGGGAGTCGGACCGGACCGGCTTGGAACCGGTTCCAGCGAATAGCCAGCGGCGTGAAATCTCTATGCGTGTCCCATTCAAAAGTCGTTTATTCACTGCGATGGCCCTCGTGCTTGGCATCGCGATCATTGTTCCATTGCTTTGGAATCAAAGTACTTCGCGGGACAACACGCTTGTCCTGTACTGTGCCCATGATTCTATCTTCGCTGATTCGATCATTCGTCAGTTTGAATCAAGAACCGGCATCAGCGTCCATGTGCGGTATGACGAAGAAACAAACAAATCGCTGGGGCTCACGAATCTGCTGATCGCGGAGGAAGCTCAGCCGCGCTGCGATGTGTTCTGGAACAATCAGACGCTGGGAACTATTCGACTCAAACAGGAAGAATTACTGGCCTCCGTCGATCCGGAGTTGTTTGCACGCATCCCGAACCAGTTCAAGGATGAAGATAATCAATGGGCAGGTTTCGCGGCGCGACTGCGTGTCTTCATCATCAACACCGACAGGATGAAGGTCTCCGAGGATGCGGTGGCGACTGCCTTGAAAGCTGATTCACTTGCCAACGCCGCGATTGCCGTACCTTTGTTCGGAACAACGCTCTCACATTACGCAGTCCTCTGTGACCAGACGGGACTCGAAGAGTTGAAGTCGTGGCACGCATCGCTCCGCCAGCGCGGGATCCGCGAAGTGCGCGGCAACGGAGCGGTCAAGGATCTCGTTGCCGAAGGCGCGTGCGACTTTGGATTCACTGACACCGATGATGCCTTCGCGGCGATTGACGCGGGCAAACCCGTGAAGATGCTTCCCGTGCGACTGGATTCCGGACAGACGATCTGCCTGCCCAACAGTGTTGCTATGATCCGCAATTGCCCGCATCCTGAATCGGCGACGAAGTTCATCGCGTATCTGCTGTCGGAAGAAGTGGAAATCGCACTGGCGAATTCGGGATCGCGTCAAATCCCACTGGGACAAGTGGATAATTCACGACTGCCGACGGAAGTGCTGGAACTCAGGGCCTGGGCGGCGGATGGTGTTTCTCTGGACGGTGCCGCTCGTCATCATGAGGAAGTGCTGAAATGGCTGACTGCGGAATACACGGGCGGCGGATCGAAATGATGCAGTTGCTATTCCCTCGTTCCAGGGCTCCAGCCCTGGAACGCGCTGCCAGGAGGCTCCCGCCTCCTGAATCGGACGTGGAGGCAGGAGCCTCCGGGGCAGTGTGTTCCGAGGCAGGAGCCTCGGAACAAGAATCGTTCGTGGGGTTTGCGACAAAGGATTGATAGTGGAAAACGACAACGGCATGGCCAGCCGACGTCCCCTCTCCCCCGGCGAAAACCAAAACCACATCGAACAACCATCCACCGGGGGAGAGGGCCAGGGTGAGGGGGAACCAACAGGCAATCAAACTTTCTTTGCGGTCGATCAGTTCGCGGTCATTTCCCTCATCCGGCCTGCGGCCACCTTCTCCCCGGATCTCGGGGGTAATGGCGTGGACTTAAGCGTTCGCTGCGACCCCATCCGGCTCGTCCGGATCGGTGAGCCCAGATGGAGAGCTGGCGACCAACACAACAAACGCACTTTCAACCCCATCCGCCTCGTGCGGATCGGTGGACAAGATCAAGAAATGAGTTTCAATTGAGAATCATCGCCAAACCAAACGATCTTCTTCACCATCCGCGTAAAGCGGATGGGGTGCTGCCGCATCGCACTCCGTCATTTCCAGCTCACCAATTTGTCCACCGATCCAGGCGAGCTGGATGGGGTGTGTTCTCTTGCTTTTCGCTTAAGTCCACGCCATTGGATCTCGGGGGAGAAGTGACAGGGGTCGCGCGATGTCGTTGAGCGAATCTTTGCTGTGGTCCGTTGTTCGCAGCACGCTGATCGCCAGCATCGCGATTTGGCCGGTGGCCATCGTCGTAGATCGGATTGAGGCATCGCAATCGGTTTGCTCGCGACGGTGGCGTTTGCTGGTCGCCGTGTTCCCCTTCTTCATGCCGGAACTGCTGATTGGATTCAACTACCGGCTGACGGCGACACAGCTGAGTGCTGACACAAGTCCAATCGCAGCGACGATCTGTACGGAAGGACTCTACGGGCTGTTAATGTTTTCACGCTGCATGGCGGTCGGTGTCGCATTGTCCCTGCTGCTGCCGTTTAGAGGCTCGACCGATGAGTCGCTGCATTCATGGAGGTTGCTGCAAAATACGTTGGCACCCAGAACGTGGTGGCGGGGCTGGCTGCAGTTGAAGATATTTGGAACGTGGCAATCGCGGCTGATCGGCTGGAGCGTGATGGCTCTGTTTGCCTTTCAGGAATTTGAAACGGCGGCGTTGATGCAGATCGACCGGCATCCGATTTCGTGGACTGTCTGGCTGTTCGACGCGCATGCCGCAAGATTACCACTGGAAGACTCGCTCCGCATCATCATCGGACCATTGTTGTGCGAGCTGCTGATGTTGCTGCCCGCGATTTTTTTGCTGTGGAAGAGCCCTCCGTCGCTCGATAATAATTCAGCAGTGCCAGGAACTCGGGGAGCGCGGACGGCAACGCTTTCGGACTCGCTGCGTTTTTCGGCGCTGCTGACGTCTGGAATTGTGCTGTTCCTGCTATGGCCGCTGATCCACAACTTCCTGCCGACGCTGCAGGGTTTGATGCTAATGGGCGACAGCACCACGCTGGGAAAATCGTTAGGGCAAATTCTGGCTTCAACCGGCTTCGCATTTAGTGCCACGTTGCTTTCAATGGGTGTTGCCGTCCAGATTTGCCGTCCGGTTGTGGATTCTCACAATTCAAATGCTACGCGGCTGTTATGGATGAGCCTGCTGTTGCCAGGTCTTCTCGGTTCCCTCATCCTGAGCCTTGGATTGCTGGCGTTGTTTCAGTTGCCACTCATGCGAAGTCTCTATGACACATGGCTGCCGATGCTGCTGGGACAGACGCTCGCCGTGCTTCCCCTTGCGACGGCAGTTGTACTGTTATTGATGCGCGTTGCCGATCCCGCTGCGCTGCATTCGGCAAAATTGCTTTCCGTTTCAGTCGTTCCAGACATCCGCAGACACGCGGCAAAAATTCAGTGGCGACTGACGACAGGTCGCTGGCTGCTCGGCGGACTGGTCGTTGCCCATCGCTGCTTTTGGGACGTGATGGTCGCGTCGATCCTGCGTCCCGTGCAACTGGAACCGGTCGTCACGCGGCTGTACAACGAGATGCACTACGGTCGCACCGAGGCGCTGATGAGTCTGTCGCTGCTGGCGGCACTGACGCCCCTGGCGATTGGAGGCCTGGCATATTTGGCGAGCGGCTGGATCATGCGCAAAGTGGGGTAAGCATCCTGGTTGCCGTCTGCCAAAAAATGGCACATCGTGCTGCTCAGTTAGAGTCGAATATCCCCTTCGCCGCTCCGATACTTTAGTCGGTGCTTTAATGGTTACGTGATTGCTTCAAAGACCCCATCCGGCTCGCCCGGATCGGTGAATGTGATGGCGAGCTAGAAATGCACGACCATCAACTCCCTCATTCTTTCTGTTCTGCCGCCGAAGGCGGCAGAACAGAAAGAATGACGCTGTGGGTAGGTTCGTTTTCTAGTTCACCATCAACTTCACCAATGGCACGAGGCCATTGGGGTCGAATGTTGAACAGAATAACTAAGCACCCATGCGTAAGTCTTGGGGCATAACTTGGCGAGCGGTGGGTGTCAGCCTACCGAGTTACATGCATTTGACTCGGAGGGCTTACGCCGCTCCGCTCGCCGGGTTTGCGGCGACCGGGGACGTCACTCCCCTGATTGTGAATCCTGCAATTATGCCATCTAATTTATGCACGGGTGCTTATTCAATCCCCTGCGCCGCCAGCCAGCGTTCAGCATCCAGAGCGGCCATGCATCCGGTCCCAGCGGCGGTGATGGCCTGCCGATAATAGTCGTCAGCGACGTCGCCTGCCGCGAAGATGCCCTCGACGCTCGTGTAAGTGCGCTGCGGTGTCGTCCAGATGACGTAGCCTTTCTCGTTCGTTTCCAATTTTCCCTTCAGGAAGTCTGTATTGGGAGTATGACCGATCGCCGCAAAGTAGCCGGTCGCTTCCAGGTCTTCTGTTTTCGAACTATCGTCGGTGCCGCGAATTCGGACGCCTGTGACTCCCGTCTTTTCGTCGCCCAGGACTTCATCGATTGCGGAATTCCATTTCACCTGGATCTTATGATTTGAGAGTGCTCGTTCGGCCATGATCTTGCTGGCTCGAAACGCATCGCGGCGATGCACGATGTAGACAACCGACGCGAACTTTGTGAGAAACGTCGCTTCTTCCATTGCGCTGTCTCCACCACCGACAACGACGACCGGCTGGTTGCGAAACCGTGGCAGTGCTCCATCGCAGACCGCACATGCAGAAACGCCCATGTTCTTGAACCGGTCCTCAGACGGCAGCCCGAGATAATTCGCGCGGGCACCGGTGGCGATGATGATCGCATGAGAAGTGAACTCTTTGCCTTCCAGCGTTTTCAGTTTGAACGGACGCACTGACATGTCGATATCAACGATGTCGTCCGTGACAACGCGGGTGCCGAAATTTAGGGCCTGCTGTCGCATAAGCTCCATCAATTCCGGGCCGCTGACGCCGTGCTTTCCATGCGGAGCCATGTACTTTCGCTTGGACGCTTCAATCGACGAGTCCAGATAGCCGGTCATGTCGCCGGACGGGAAACCTGGAAAGTTTTCTACTTCCGTAGTCAGCGACAACTGCCCCAGCGGAAGAGTTCCTTTCTGGCGGTTTTCTTCGTTGAAAGCGCCTTCGTAGACAACAGGTTTCAACTCCGCCCGCGCCGCATAAATTGCAGCGGTCCATCCCGCAGGGCCGGAACCGATAATTGTGATTCGTTCTGTCATGTCCTTCACTTGTCACCTTTCCGTTCAACACTGATTCATGTCCGTGGGCAGGAACACTAGCGGACAAGACACGGCGGGGCAATCCTGCTCAGCCTGACATTCCGGCGAACGAGTTGCGCATCCTTGCTTTTTGCAGTCGCGGGAATGCGAGCACGAAAAGAGAAGCACGAGCACGTCGAGGTGTCGGGACCCATTTATCTGGATTTTGGCCTTCCTTGCGGGCGAGTCGTGATTTCCAGGCTTAGGGATTTTGTAGCGTGCGAGCCCACGTTTCGTCACCAAAGGGAGTGCCGCGATTGACGCTGCGGCGGATCGCGATCAGTTCAGATTCCGTCTGCGGAGAACCGAATTCACATGATTGACCCAGCCTGCACACGGTCAAAAAAAGGTCGTCGTCCTGTGATCACAATTCCGTTTGAATGCGGTCGATCATGCGCTTGACATCGGAATTCGATGCTCGGTAACTCACGGCCTCCACCCGCGAATCCGTAATGAATGGCCGGGGGAGCAGTGTCTGTGGTATCATGGATACACTGTTCGACGATGCGCAGCACAACCCGAGTCACCGTGGCCAGACCAGTGGTAAGGTCGGGCAGTTGCAGGATGCCGACGGCCAGTACCTTGCCTTCAATCACGACAACAACAAGCCGCTGTGCAACCTCCTTTATAACGATGATGCAGCGACTGGGGATCGAAACCGACGCCTTCGGCTCAAGCACAGGTTCTTTAAACGAGATTCAACGATGAGTCATCCAATTCTGCTCTCCCGCACTCGCCTGATTGTTCTGTTGCTGGTGACCTTACCGGTGCCGGTCCGTGCTGAGTCTGCGATTCGCGACGAGGCCGACGTGATCGTTTACGGTGCGACGCCCGGCGGCTTCTGTGCGGCGATCGCGGCGGCGCGGGAAGGAGTCTCCGTGATCCTGCTGGAACCGAGCAGCCACGTGGGCGGCGTGAACACCGGTGGCCTGAGCTTCAGTGATTCCAACCAGACCGTCCGCAAAACCGTGATGGGGCTATTCGATGAATGGCACACGCGGATCGAAATGGATTATGCATCACGCGGTATCCAATTGCCATACAAGGTCAGCGTCAAAAACCAGGCCCACTGGACCAGCGAGCCGCATGTCGCTGCACGAGTGACCCGACAAATGCTGGATGAAGCTAACGTCAAGGTTCTGATCGAATGCCGTCTTAAGAAGGTAACGAAAGAGGGTGCGCGGATAACTGCCATCGTCACCAGCGACCGCACGTTCGCCGCCAAAGTTTTCATCGACGCGACCTATGAAGGCGATCTTATGGCGGCGGCTGGCGTCAGCTGGACGATTGGTCGTGAAGGCCGAGCGGACTACGGCGAGTCACTCGCTGGCAAACGTTACCCGAAGGCAAAAATGGACATCAATGGATTCGATGCCGACGGCAAGCCGTTGCCGTTGATCACCACCACCGATGCTGGACCCGAGGAAGCAGGTGATTCCAACGTCATGGTTTACAGCTTTCGGCTTTGTCTGACCGAGGATCCCGAAAATCGTGTGCCGTTTCCCGCGCCGACGAACTACGACCCGGCCCGCTTCGAAGTCATGCGCCGTTACGCACAGGCGGGCGGGAAACTCGGATGGGATCTCTATCCGCTTCCGGGCGGGAAATTCGACGGCAACAACTCCATCGGCGGGCAATTCTCCCTCGGCCTGGTTGGAGCCTGCAACGGCTGGAGCGAAGCCAGCGAAGCTGATCGAGCTGCCATCTGGGAAGCCCACAAACAATACACGTTGGAGTTCTATCAGTTTCTTACGACGGATCCGGCTGTCCCTGAGGCAACCCGCAGCAAGTATGCGAAGCTCGGTTTGTGCAGGGATGAATTTGCTGAACACGGGCACTTCTCGCCCGCACTCTATGTCCGCGAAGGCAGACGCATGAGGGGCATGTACGTGCTCAGCCAGAAGGACATTTTGGAGACCCCGGAGAAAGACGACCCTATTGTGGTTTCTTCTTTCCCGATCGACTCGCACGACTGCCAGCGTATCGCGTTGAAGGACGGCGGCGTTGTCAACGAAGGCACCATCTTTCCCGTGAGGATGAAGGGCCGAGGACATGGCTATCCCTATCACATTCCTTATCGCTCCATCCTTCCAATGCCCGAAGAATGTTCCAACCTGCTCGTCCCGGTTGCGATGTCCTGCACTCATGTGGGTATTTCGTCCATTCGCGTGGAGCCAACCTGGATGATGCTCGGCCAGAGCGCCGGAGTCGCTGCCGCGCTGGCAGCGAAAAGCGACGTTAGTGTTGTGCAGCAACTGCCCTATCCGCAGCTCCGAGAGCGTTTGCTGGCACAAGGTCAGGTACTCACACTTCCCGATGCTGACGAGCTTCAGTCTGTCGTGGACACGGTTGTCTCGATTGATTCGAAATCGCTCCCCGGCATCGTGCTCGACGACGCCAGCGCCCTGCTCAGTGGAGATTGGATCCCTTCAACCAACTTCAAACCGCACGTTGGCACCGGCTATGTCCATGACGACAGAAAAGGTGATGGCACCGCCACCGCCACTTTTCGATTCAAACCACCGAATGGTGGACGGTACGAACTGCTCATGGCCTATTCGGCCCATGAGACCCGCGCAACCAACGTTGCTATAACGATCACCAGCGGCTCTCACATGGAGAAACTCACGGTTGACCAAACCAAACCACTTCCGGCCGGTCAGCACTTCCGTTCCCTCGGCGAAATCGAGCTTTCCGCCGATGTTGAAACCGTGATTACAATGACCAATCAGGATACGGATGGATTTGTTATTCTCGACGCCTTGCAACTCCTGCCCGTAAAATGAAATCTGCCCGTGCCGACCGTAACGAACAGAAACGGCAACGACTTCCCGAAACGATCCGATCATGAAACACTCCCTCGCACGCCTCGCCGCCCTGCTGCTCGCTCCGCTGACCGCCCTTCACGCTGCCGAGCGATTGGACTTCGTGCGCGATGTGCGGCCGATCTTTGAGCAGCACTGTTACGAATGCCACAGCGGAACAGAACAGGAGTCCGGCTTTCGCGTGGATGTAAAAGCAGCCGCGTTCAAAGGCGGAGACAATCATGGCCCGGATATTGTGCCGGGAATGGCGAGCGAAAGTCCCCTCATTCGATTTCTCTCCGCTGACGATGATTCGATGATGCCGCCCGACGAGAAACTCTCTGACAGCGAAATTGAGATCCTGACTCGGTGGATCAACGAAGGTGCCGACTGGCCCGATGGTGTCGATCGAGTCCGGATCAAAGACAAACGTGACCACTGGAGTTTTAAGCCACTCGCAGTCAGCGCAGGCACACGTTCGATCGATGACTTCATTGCCATGCAGCTCAGTGAGCACGGACTGGAGATGAGTCGTGAAGCGAAGACCGTGACATGGCTGCGACGAGTGACGTTTGATTTGACCGGCCTTCCTCCAACTCCCGATGAAGTTTACGATTTCCAGCGGCAGCTGGCGAGTCGTAACGGACGTTCGCCCGAGCCTGACGCCGACCGCGGGCCAGTGCCGCAGAATCTCGCTGCATACACTGCCGTCGTTGACAGGTTGCTGGCCAGTGAGCGTTACGGTGAACACTGGGCGCAGCACTGGCTCGATGTGGTTCGTTATGCCGACACGCATGGTTTTGAAGTCAACACGGAGCGACCCAACGCCTGGCCGTACCGCGATTATGTGATTCGTGCCTTCAACAAAGACACTCCGTATGATCGATTCATCAAAGAACAACTCGTGGGCGACGCCCTCGGCGAAGACACTGCGACGGGGTTCCTGATTACGGCGTCGGTACTGTTGCCAGGACAGATTGGAAAAGACGCTCCGTCAATCCGACTCGCCCGGCAGGATTCGCTCGATGAGATCGTCAACAATATCGGTCAGACGTTTCTTGGACTGAGCATCGGTTGTGCCCGCTGCCACGACCACAAATTCGACCCGATCACCGCGAAGGATTACTACGCGGCTCAGGCATTTGTCGCGGGAGTGGAATATGCAGATCGCGAGATCCACAGTCCCGAAACCGACGCGAAGGAAAAACTGGCGGAAGCACTGCGGAGTCAATTGCATGAGATCAATGATCGCCTTGCCAAGTTTATTCCTCTGGCGCGGCCGGGCTTGAAGCAACGACTGACGAACGCGAAGGAAAATATCGAGTCGTTCAATGCAGTTGAAGCGAAGTTCGTCCGCTTTACCATTCACGATGCGAATCTTCATCCGTCCCTGGGATTGATCGAACCGTGCATCGACGAATTCGAAATCTTCACGGACGAATCCGAGCCACGGAACGTTGCTCTTGCGTCGCACGGAACGAAGACCACCGCGTCCGGCAGCCGTACGTCTCCCGCGCACAAGCTGGAACACATCAACGACGGCGAGTTCGGCAACGCGCGCAGTTGGATGTCAGACGCGGCTGGTCGCGGATCGGTCCTCTTTGAACTGCCGCAACCCGTGCGTATTTCCAAAGTTGTCTGGAGTCGCGACCGCAATGGTCAATTCAACGACCGGCTGCCCACGGCGTTTACTCTCGAAGCAGGTTTAACCGCCGAAGCAATGACCACATTGTCTGAGGTGTCCATCCCTCGCCACATGGTGAATGCATCAACGATCAACACCGATCGATTTCAGTCCGTTCGAACAGGAAGCCTGCGATTCACCATCCTCAACACCAACAGCCTTGAACCCTGCATCGACGAACTCGAAGTCTTCAACACCGCCGGCGAGAATGTCGCGTTGGCCAGTGCCGGGACGACTGTCAAGACGTCTGGCAACACCATCGTCGCCAATCGGCATGATCCGAGTTATCTTAACGACGGGCAGTTCGGCAACGAACGAAGCTGGCTCGGAAACGAGTCCGGCAAAGGCTGGGTCGAGTTGGAGTTTCCTGCCGAGGAGGAAATCACGCGTGTTCACTGGAGCCGGGATCGCGAGGGCAAGCACCAAGGTCGCCTGGCGATCGACTACAAGATTGAAGTTCGTGCTGGCGACGACTGGAGACTTGTCGCCGATTCGAGCGATCGCCAGCCGTATCTCGCCGGCGCGACGCAGAGCCCTGCCTTCACGCTGTCCGGGCTCACACCTGAAGAAGCCAAAGCAGCCACGCGACTACTCGCCGAAAAATCGGACCTCGACACCCGGCTAAAAGTGGCAGAGACTCGCCCGGTGGCATTTGCCGGCACGTTTCGACAGCCAGACCAGATTCATCTGTTGATGCGTGGTGATCCGGAACAACCGCACGAAGAAGTGCTGCCCGCCGTTCTGAGCGCCTTGGGAGATATCTCCCTGAGCCATGACACAGCGGAGCAGGATCGCCGCCATGCGCTGGCTGACTGGATCGCCAGTCCACAGAACCCGTTGACAGCGCGTGTCATGGTGAATCGGATCTGGCAGGGCCATTTTGGTGCTGGCCTGGTGGACACTCCAAGTGACATGGGCAACAACGGATCCACACCGACGCATCCGCAACTGCTCGACTGGCTGGCTGCCAAGTTCATTCACTCCGGGTGGAGCGTCAAACACATGCATCGATTGATCGTGCTCTCGAAGACGTATCGGCAGGCATCCACTTCTGAACCGCAGGCCGCTGAGATCGACGCCGATGTCCGTTGGCTGTGGCGCTATCCGTCTCGGCGTATGGAAGCGGAAAGCATTCGCGACTCGATGCTTGCCGTCAGCGGCCGACTCGATCTGACAATGTACGGACGTGGATTCGACCTGTTTGACCAGCGCGGTGGCCTCAGCGGTTTCCAGCCGGCCGAGAAATTGACGTCTGAAAACCAGCGTCGCATGATCTACGCGCACAAGGTTCGGCGGGAATCCGAGGTTGTGTTCGGAGCGTTTGATTGCCCCGATGCTGGCCAGAGCACTGCCGTCCGTCGCGCCTCGACAACTCCAATCCAGGCGCTCAACCTTTTCAACAGCCGCTTCACGCTGGAGGTCTCAACGGCATTCGCCGATCGCGTCAAAGCCGAAGCTGGAGACGACGTCGTGATGCAAATCGACCGCGCCTACGAACTGGCGTTGAACCGCCTGCCAATTCCCGCAGAGCAAGACGATGCGATGCCAGTGGTGCAAATGTATGGTCTTCCCGTTCTATGCCGAGCCCTCTTTAACAGCAACGAATTTCTGTTTATTCCATGAACCCCAAAGTCGCACGGGCTCCTCTGGCCTGGGCTCGCTTGAGCTGGGCGATACTTATACCGTATGCGGTCGAAATGATGCTATGGCTTGTCTTGCGACTGTCCCCTCTCCCCCCGCAATCGATTTTCCAACGGTACAATTTTTCAACGGGGGGAGAGGGCGATCTGTCCAGTCCGGAGTAAACGCGGGGATTTTCGGATTCTTGTCGATCTAAATGATCGGAGTCTAGGCAGAGTTCTTGTGTGACCCCGCTGGCTTTACGCCAGCGGACCAGGGTTTGGCGACTAACGACACCAAACCAGACGAAGCCGCTCCCCATCCGACCTCGCGTCGGTGGAAGCCCGGTTTGGCAACTCGGAATCGCAAGGTGTTCGAGTCACGGGCAACCGTTGCTCGAAGTTGTCAAACCCGGCATCCACTGGCATGAAGCCAGTGG
>Ga0154020_10006949_pt1 | contig 13261 bp, 17 predicted proteins | sample Klosneuvirus_201_FD_109709 | JGI IMG/M metagenome (GOLD analysis project Ga0154020, IMG submission 109709) | Active sludge microbial communities from wastewater, Klosterneuburg, Austria - Klosneuvirus_20160825_MG | ecosystem: Engineered > WWTP > Aerobic digester > Activated sludge | place... | reverse complement strand
GCGGACAACTGCCTGAGCAAGCGGATGTGCGGATCGAGATTCCGCTCCTGCCGCGATGGATAGTAAATCCGCTTCTTTCCACCCCGACGATTGAAACGCCACGATATCAGTTACCTCAGGTTTGCCATGTGTGACCGTGCCAGTCTTATCGAATGCAATGGCTTTGAGGCGACCGAGGTTTTCAAGATGCATGCCGCCTTTGACCAGCACGCCATTGCGAGCGGCTTGCGCGACGCCCGCAAGAATGGAAGCAGGCGTGCCAAGCGCGAGGGCGCAAGGCGATGCGGCGACGAGCAGAGTCATTGCCCGCAAAAACGACACGCGAAATTCAACTCCAAAAAACGGCGGCACGATGATGATCAACGCTGTGATAATCAATACGGCGGGAACAAAGACACGCTCGAATTTTTCAACCGTTTGTTGCGTGGGTGATTTTTGCGCCTGCGCTTCTTCGACCATTTTCATTACACGCGATAATGTTGAATCTTTGGCAAGGCGCGTAACTTTTACTTCGAGCGCGCCTTCGCCATTGACCGTGCTTGCAAACACGTTATCGCCAGGTGCTTTATCAATGGGCATGGATTCGCCTGTGACCGATGCTTGATCCACGCCAGAGTTTCCATTTGAGATGACGCCATCGACGGGGATGCGAACACCAGGGCGGACAATGACGAGGTCGTCAAGCTGCAAAGATTCAACGGGCAGCTCCTGCTCTTTCCCATCGCGGCGAACGAGTGCGACTTTTGGAGCAAGGTCTGCCAGCGCGCGGACTGCCGCGCGGGCGCGGTCAAGGGCGCGTTCTTCCAGCGCATGTCCGAGGCTGAACAGGAATAAAAGCAATGCACCTTCAGCAAATTCACCGAGAGCCGCCGCGCCGAGAGCTGCCGTCACCATCAACAGGTCGGTATCGAAGTGCTTCTCTTTAATCGCGTGCCAGGCATGTTGCGAAATATCCCAACCGCCAAAAATGTATGCGGTGATGTAGAGCGCAGTCGCAGCGATGGCAGGCAAATCAAAAAAGGTTTGACCCAGCCAGCCGATCAACACAAGCAAACCTGCGATCAGACTAAAGACGATTTCACGGTTTTCTTTGTACCAACTTCGCAATTCTTCAACAGGGATTTCATATCCCAATGAACGCACGCGTTTTTCAATGGCGGCGCGATTTACTTTTTGATTATCGTATTCGACCCACATTTTTTCAGCGGGGTAGTTGACGTTGACAGACAGCACGCCATCCATACGCCCGATGCTGTGTTCGATTACGGTCACGCAATCCGAACAGTCCATGCCTTCGACAGCAATAGATTCATGATGGAAGCGATTGATGATCTGTGCGCCCGCGCGTTCGGCGAGGCGTTTAACATCGGAGAGAGTTAACAGATTGGGATCGTAGTGTATGCACAAATCCACAGGGGATTTGTCGCGCTCAACGTGTGCGCGTATGATTCCTTTGTAATTTTTAAATGATTCTTCCAGACGATTCAAGCATTCGTCCTTATCGTTTTCGACGCCTGGCATTAAGAGGGGGATTTCGAGATCAATTGTTTTTTCCATAAGACAATTCCATTTCAAATGTTAGAAAACGCAGGTTACACAAAGCCCAAAAGAGCGGTTTGCGTTTTGACAGGCAATGCGGCGAGAGCGATCTGGCTCGCGCGTGAAATTAAAATGTCGGCGGGTGGGAGATTTTTGCGCTCAAATTAAAGGCGCGAGTGTCGTCATGTATTTCCCCAATCATAACGGCTGGCTTAAGTGTGAATGGTTGTGCTTTTTCGGGTTGAGCCATGCCGCCATGAATGGGGCAGTTGGCTTCCTGGGCGGCATGAGACGTATTATCGGCAGATAAATACAAATGACCTGCTGCACCTACCAGTAGGAGAAAAAGCAATAAAGCGAGAGAAAGTCGTCGAATCAAGTCAGTCATATCAGCCGTGTAGTACGTGGTCAAGACCACGTTTGAAAAGTTCGACGACATGCTCGTCATCAATACAGACAAATACGTTGCGTCCCTGCTTGCGGGTGCGGATGATCCGCTTGTCGCGCAGTCCGCGCAGTTGATGCGATACGGCGGATTTGGTCAACCCGATGCGCTCGACCAAGTCTCCGACGCCAATTTCACCTTCAATCAAGGCAGAGATAATTCGAATACGAGTCTGATCGCTTAGGGCTTCGAAGAGATTGGCAAGGTCAGAAGCAGTTTCAGGAGTGACAGTATCTTTTTTCATAACTTATAACCAGCGGCGAACGCGCTTCTGATAAACGCGGTAGGCTTCGCCATATTTATCGAGGAGGAAAGGTTCCTCAAGTCTCACTTGGATGTGAATCAGCGCAAAACCAAGCAGGGTCACGATCAGAGTTGCCGCAGTTGGGATGGCGAACAACAACCCAACAAGCATAACCAACATCCCGAGAAAGATGGGGTTGCGCGAAACACCAAACAGTCCATGCTGGACCAGTGGAGAATTCGTTTTCTCATCAATACCGATGCGCCACGAATCTCCCATTTGGATTTGAGCAACCAATACCCAGATTAGTGCAGACGCGAGAAGGGCAAGTCCGATCCCAATCAGTAAGGTTGAGTCGAGCCAGGGGATGGGCATGAGTAAATTGTACAGTGATTCAGAAAGAGAAAAAGCCAGCACAATCAACGCGGTGGCAAGCAAGGTGAAACGAAACAGTTTTCCTACATAATCATGCAGGGTGTCGCCATTTCCAAGCGCATACGAGTTGATGCCCGTGCGCTTCCAGGCGAGGTAGGATCGCCAGAACATGGCAAGCCCGAAGAACAGGGCAAGATAGATTGGGAGAATAATTTTCAGTAGTGTTGTCATTTTGCTTTGCTTATGGTTGAATGATTGCTCAACTATTTGCAATATTATCATACTAGGAAGGGTTGTGTCAAGACAGAGTAAAGCTGCAAAATATAAAATGAATACGCTGGTCAGAGATCGGCGTCAGACATCACTGAATACTTTCCAATAAAAAGTAAGAAGTCCAATTGGCAAGTAAGCCCTTTCTACCGTCTTATTTACGGTAAAGGAAAATATAGACCACATTTTTTCTCTGGGCAATTTATTTTGATTTTATTTCAACAACGAACTTAGCAATCCAGCAAGCGCGCCTCCGATGATCAGCCAGGTTGAGTTGGACTTGAAGCGAAATAACAGGACGGCAGACAGGGCGAAAATGATCACTGTCGGCAGATCGATCAGTGAAGCCTGTGCGAGTTGAAATGTGACCGCTGCCATCAAACTCAATGAGGCAACGATCACCCCATCCAGCAGACTGCCCGCCCAAGGGGATTGGCGTAGTTTGGGAATGATGGGATTGCTGATGGCAACGAAAATGTAGGAAGGCAGGAAAATCCCCAGCGTGGCGACCAGCGCAGCAGGGACTCCACCGAGTAAATAGCCGATGAATGTCGCTGATGTGAATAATGGTCCTGGGGTGATCTGTCCGATAGCGATGGCATCTATCAGTTGCTGTTCGGTCAACCACCCGAGACGCTCGACCAAATCAGCACGCAGGAAGGCGATCAACACATATCCGCTTCCATAAAGGATGGCTCCGATTTTCAGGAAGGTCAGAAAGAGGGTGGACAAGCTGAATGAAACAGAAACAGCCAATGGCGAGAGAAGAAGCGGAAGAAAAACCGAAAGATTCGTGCTACGTAATCGCTTCCAATTTTGAATCAGCATAACGAATAATCCGCCTGCGAAGAGCAGCATAACTTCGTTCACCCCGAGAAAATATAGAACAATACATACTACACCAACAGCCAGGGTTAATTTTCCCTTGATGGCTTTGCGCCCCATTTCCCACAAGGCTTGCAGGATGATGGCGATCATCACGGGTTTGATGCCGTACAGTAGCCAGGCGGCTTGTGGGGTGGAACCGTATTCAACATAAAGCCAGGCGAAGACAAGTACGATCAGGACGGCAGGAATGGTAAACGCCAGCCCACTAACAATGAGTCCTGCCCAACCCGCACGCAGAAAGCCAATGTGAATTGCCATTTCAGTGGAGTTTGGACCTGGAATGAGATTAGTGGTGCCGAGCAGATCGAGGAAGGCTTCATCGGTGAGCCATTTGCGGCGACGGACGAACTCGTCGCGAAACATTCCGATATGCGCGGCAGGTCCACCGAAGGCAGTAAAGCCAAGTTTGAGGAAAGCTGTGAATACTTCCAAGGCTGGGTTCATTAATTAGCTTGTTCCTCTTGCTGATTGATGAATTTTAAACTGTGGTATTGACTGAGGTTTTGATCTTTCTCGACACAGTTGATAAGGAACTCACCGCCCCTACTGTCGAATCAATGATCAAGCTTTTATAAATTTTCCCCATTTCCCCTGGAGGAGGCGCCATATTGTTTTCCAGCCACCACTCAATAAGCGCAAGTAGGGAGGTCGCAATATGATTCGACATAATGGCAATTGTCACCTGATTGTCTGATCTCGCCAAAGGAGCGCAGGATTTTTGGAAAATGGCGGCAATGTTTCGCGCAACTTTCTTACGAACACGTGTCACACTTTGGCTCTTGAACAGAATGCGGAAGAAATTGGCTTTTTGCCCGATGTATTCAAAAATCAACCTCCCCTCTGTTTCAAGGGCAGAAGTTTCAGACTGCTTTGCCAGAGTCTCAATATGTCCCTGTAATTCTGCCAGGCCCTCATCCAGAACCTCCATCAATAACTGATCGAGACTCTCAAAATGCCTGAAAAAAGTGATGTAGGCTACATCGGCGCGTTGTGTAATCTCCTTGATGGAGATGGATGCGAAATCCTTTTCCAGAATCAATGAAACCAGAGCGTCTCGCAACATGCGACGCGTCCGACGTACACGCGGGTCAACTTTTATAGGGGCAGTTTTCTTTGGCATGGCAGTCCAGTTTTGTTACAAAATACGGGGTTTTATAACTTTTGTTACATTAAAGCCAGATCCATTCTTGACTTCAAATTTAACTTAGTTACAATGATGAACATAAGTTATTTAGTATAACACTAAGGAGAAAACATGAAATCAATTATTGGTGCAGAAAAAAAAGGAAAGACTTGTCCTCCTCGTCGTATACCCAACAGCGAAAAGATGACAGTGAACAAACTGCAAAGCGCGTATGATGAGATCGCCGATCAATATGAAAAAAAGATTTGGTTCGATCAACATATTCTCGGTGTGGCGCGGCTCAGGAAGATGTTGCTGTCAAAGGCAACTGGCAAAATCCTGGAGGTGGCTTGTGGAACGGGGTTGAACATTCCATTGTTCCCTGCTGGCAACGACATCACGGCTGTTGATCTGAGCCCCAAGATGTTGGATGTTGCCCGCGCCAATGCAGCCGAACATAGACTGAACGTGTCTCTGTCAGTGATGGATGCAGAGAATCTCGAATTTGCAGATGGAAGTTTTGACACGATAGTCTCCACTTTATCCACATGCACTTTCCCCAACCCAATCAAGGCATTGCAGGAAATAAAACGCGTCTGCCGACCCGATGGAGTGATCCTGCTTCTTGAGCATGGTCATAGCAATCTGCCGTGGCTTGCAAAATTTCAAGATCGAAATGAATATAAACACTATCAAGAACATGCAGGTTGTCGCTGGAATCAAGACCCATTAGATTTGGTTCAATCAGCAGGTATAAAAGTGTTGAGAAGCAAGCGAAACATTCTGGGTATGTTCCATTCAATCGAAGCAAAGCCATTAGTCAGTTAATTTGGACGCTGGTTGTGCTTGGATTGGGGCATCAATTCTTAAGCCGAATAAATCATGTGGTGCAAGATGCTAGTGAAGCGGCAATGCCATTGATCGCTTATGAATTGGTGCGGCGTTGGAATACGACGCGTTGGTTATTTGGGATGAAACCGATTACGATTTGCCTATTGCATTGAAAGCATCCTGTGAAATCACCTTGATCGCATCCAGGCTGCCTTGAGCCTCGCCTTTCTCAAAGTCATTTTCAACGTTTCCCATCTGATTGGTGATGTGGGCAAAGCAAATTACGGGGTGGTGTTTTGCCTCAGCAAAGGCATAAAGAGCAGAAGCCTCCATCTCCACCCCAAGAATTCCCTCCGAACGGCGATCAGCTATCGCCGTTTCGGTTTCTCGAAAAGGTGCATCCGTTGTCCAGGTTGCACCCTGAAAGACAGGAGGTTGTGACTTTTCAAAAACACCTTTCAAGCGCTCCAATAATTTTGGGTTGATGGCACTGAATTGGGAAGGCGGCAGGTAATGGTAACTGGTTCCTTCATCACGTAAGGCTTTCTCGATCAATACGAAATATGGAGGAACTCCTTTCGGCACAATTTGACCTGCAGAGGTCATGCTGATCAGCAATTCACACCCACATGCAAACATTTCTTCTGCCACGAGTACTGCAAAGGAGGCGCCAACCGCATTTCCAACGATGCCAAACTCATTTCCTTCATAGGTGAAGTTATACATGTTCGTATGATAACAAGCCCAATATTGATTGGACTTTGCCTGACCGTTTGCCAGCAGGTTTTGAACGATGTCGCCGTCCGGATCCAGGATGCAAACTTTTGGAACTGTCCCTTCGGGGATGGATTTTTGTCTTCTAGCCTCTCGCAACATATTCTCAGGCGTAAAGACTGAAGGTGATAAATGATCTTTGCGGGTGATGATGGGAGTATCGTTTTGATCTGTCATGATTTTCCTGGGATTTTAGTTTTGTTGATTTATGTTCGGGACTATAGTTTTTGATCCACCATACCATAATGGAATGGTGGGAAATTAATATTAGGTTTGATTAGTTCAAACCCTGCCGCTTTGATCCATTCCTGACATTGCTCTGGTCGTGGGCGGATGTCCAGCGATGGACCTCTCGGTGTCGTTGGGTCATAATTCCAATGGATAATGCCTGCTCCTCCATCCGGGGTAAGAATTCTTTTAGCCTCCGCTAATATTTTCAATGGCTGTTCTGCATGAAGAATATTGAAGAGCATGACATATTCACAGCTATCATCTGGCAGACTGCTCCCTTCCATCATAAAATCCCTTTGCAAGGGGAGTATGTTTCTCAACCCGGCTTCACTTGCTTTCGTTTGAACAGCCTCGATCATTTCTTTCTCTATGTCAATGGCATAAATTATTCCCTTATTTTTTCTGGCTGCCGGAAGGGAGAATGTCCCATAGCGCAACCCAAATCTACAATATTCCCGGAGAGATCACATATCCCCAATCCATCCAGAATGGCGTCCGTATCAAAAAATCCTTCCCACATTTGTTCATCGGGCATCCCGCTTTCTCTTGCTTTCATTTTTCACCATCCGTGTAAACACTAACAATAAAGTTATCTCTGATAAAAAAGTTTCGGCATGATTCGCTTGTTGAATCCTGCCGAAACATAAAATCCTGGGTTTAATACACCAGTACTTTATCTGCTGCGATAGTCCAATCGGTAAGCAATTCCATTGTCCCGATTTGAATATTTTCCATAATAGCGGCTGACCCGAGACCTCGGGCCTTTTGGCAAGTCCCTCAGGTAGCCACTTCACCACCGCGCAAGACGGCAGTGAACATACGCTCAATGTTGTAGTAACCCTGTGGGGTATCCTGTCCTTTTACCGCACATTGCACCCCATCGCCCATTAAAAAGACACGGACATGGGCAGCCTCGCGCTTTACCAGATTCATCGCCAGGCGCAAAGCGTTGTACGGACGCTCGTTGCCGTATGGACCATCATTGATGATAAGCAGATATTCGGTTGGGTTGTTCTCGGTCATGTTATGTTCTCCTTTTTTGTTGATTCTTTTCGAGCCAGTTCGGCTCCGTCTTCCAGATGTTCAAGCAGAACTTCCCGCATAAGGTCACATGCTTGAATGATCTTGGGATTGCTTAGGCTGTAGTAGATATTCAATCCCTCACGCCGCGTTGTGACAATTCCCCTCTGACGCATGAGCGACAAATGCTGAGACAGATTCGCCTGGCTGATTTCCAATGCCTCTGTCAGTTCAGTTACTGATAATTCTCGGGTGCGTAACTTGTCAATTATTTCCAGGCGCTTGGGGTTAGCCAATGTGTGGCAGATGCCAGCGTGCAATTCATATATTTCTCGATCAGCCATTTGATTCCTTTCTATATTAGAAGTTTAGAATATTGTAATGTTCTAATGTTTTGATGTCAACATTTACCCTGTAAACTTGACTAGGCTGTTGACTCGCATTATCATATTATTACTTGATGATATGATAATGCGAACACGGAGACACCATGTTTATAACAGCCGAAACAACCAACCTGAGCGTCAAAGCTCGTTTCTTTCGCGGGTTCAGCGATCCCTCGCGCTTGAAAATCCTTGAATCCCTGCGCGCTGGCGAACTGACCGTTGGTGCCATCGTTGAGAAGACAGGGCTTTCCCAGTCCAATGTATCCAACCACCTATCCTGCCTGCGCGATTGCGGTTTGGTGGCGGCTGAACAGCGGGGCAAGTTTGTCGCTTATACCCTGAGCGATTCGCGAGTCAGCGAACTGCTCACCCTTGCAGAGACGCTTCTCGCCGATGTAGCGCGCGGCGTCTACGAATGCACCCGTTACAGTGTGGAGGAACGCACCGATGAGTAACGTACTTACTCTCGAAATCCCCATCTCTGGCATGGACTGCGCCGAATGCACCCAGCACGTTCAACATGCGATTGAAAAAATTCCAGGCGTACAGTCTGTGAATGTTTTTCTCGCCACTGAAAAAGCGATTGTCCAACTCGACCCTGATCAAGTGGATATCCCCAACATTCGCACCGCCGTTCAAGGTGCGGGATATGACGTTCCCGCATCCGACTCCCCTCAGCCTGCTCCTGTTTCGATGGGTGATTTCAACCGCCGATTAACTGTTCTGCTGGTCGGTGTATTCGCCATTATTCTCAGTGTCGTTATCTTCGGCGAAGGATTAGGATTGTTCGATTTCCTGAATGATCGTGTCCCCTTCCTGTTGGGACTGGTACTTGTTATCGCGGGCGGCTATCCCGTATTCATGAACGTCATCCGCGCCACACTCAGACGACAGGTCATTTCACATACATTGATGACTCTGGGAGTCATTGCCGCGCTGGTAGTTGGTCAGTGGGTGACGGCAGCGCTGGTGGTCATATTTATGCGTATCGGCGATTATGTCGAGAATTTCACCACTGAAAGCGCCCGCCGCGCCGTCAAGGAATTGACCACGCTTGCCCCACAAACTGCCCGAGTGGAACGTGACGGCGCGGAAATCGAAGTCCCCATCCATGAGATCAAAGTAGGGGAAACTATCTTCGTACGTCCAGGTGAAAAGATCGCAGTGGATGGTGAAGTTGTCAGTGGACAAGCAACCATAGACCAATCTGCGATCACAGGCGAATCCATGCCCATCGAAGCCGCCAGTGGAACTCATGTATTTGCTGCGACCATTGCCAAACTCGGCAGTCTGCGAATTCGCGCTGAACGCATTGGTGTGGATACAACATTCGGGCGCGTGGTCAAAATGGTGGAAGAGGCGGAAGCGCATCGCGCCGACGTTCAGCGCATCGCCGATAAATTCAGCGCGTGGTATCTTCCAGTCGTTGCCGTCGTCGCCGCGTTGACGTTCCTAATCAGCCGCAACCCATTGTCAACTGCGGCAGTCTTACTTGTGGCGTGTTCATGCTCGTTTGCATTGGCTACGCCAGTCGCCATGCTGGCATCCGTGGGCGCAAGCGCCAAACGCGGACTGCTCATCAAGGGCGGCAAATATCTTGAATTGCTTGCACGCGCTGATGTTCTACTGGTGGATAAGACTGGCACGCTCACCCTCGGTCAGCCGCGAGTCACGGATGTGATCGCGTTGAATGGGCTTTCTCGCACCGAAATTTTGACCCTCGCCGCATCAGCGGAACGCTACTCAGAACATCCACTTGCAGAGGCAGTGCGCGTCCTTGCTCGTGATGAAAACATTTCTCTCCTCGAACCGCAAGGCTTCGAAGCAGTACCTGGTCTGGGGGTGCGAGCTATTATCAATCATCAGCGAATCGTAGTGGGCAATCGCCGCATGATCCCTACCGTTGGAACATTAGCCATTGCCGCCGACCTTGAGGCACAGGGAAAAACGCTCTTGTTTTTGGAAAGCAACGATCAGTTGATTGGCATACTTGCCGCCGCAGACACATTGCGCGCAGAGGTTCCCGCAGCGCTCGAAGCCGTTCGCGCTTTGGGCATTCGTCATATAGAATTACTCACTGGCGATAACGAGAAAACCGCATCAACGCTGGCGGAAAAACTTGGCGTTTCCTATCGTGCCAATCTTTTACCAGAAAACAAGATTGACGTAGTGAAGGAATATCAAGCGAAAGGGCATGTAGTCGTCATGGTCGGAGATGGGGTGAACGATGCACCTGCGCTTGCTCAGGCAGATGTCGGAATTGCAATGGGCGCGGCTGGAACAGATGTCGCCATTGAAGCCGCCCACATCGCCCTCATGCGTGAGGATTGGAATTTGGTTCCCGAGGTATTGAAGATCGCCAAACGGACGATGAATATCGTCAAGATGAACCTGGCATTTACCACAGTGTATAACCTTGTAGGTTTGTCTCTCGCAGCGATTGGCATTCTTCCGCCTGTTCTTGCCGCTGCAGCGCAGTCTCTGCCCGATATTGGCATCATGGGAAATTCGGCAAGGTTGCTAAAACACAAGTCTTAATGTAATTTCAATAGATGACAGCCCTTTTGCAGGGCTGTCATCTATTGAAATTAATATATCCTAATTGGTCCGCTTAAGTTGTTTAATATATGGAAACCGCAACGCCATCGTTTCAAATACCCGAAAAGTTTCAAGCGCATCTGTTTCTGTAGGAATGTCACTCAATTCAAGATGAAAAGAGTTTCCATTGGGAAAGACAATTGTGGGTGTGCCAGAAATATTTAACTTTTCACGGCCTTGCATGTGACTACGTTGTGCGGCTTGAGCCAGTTGCGGGTCATGCCAGTCTGCTTGAAAACGATTCATATCCAATCCAGCTTGTTGAGTTACAGCGATCAAAGTAGATTCTTCTCCCAACTCAAGCAACTTCTCATGCACGGTGCCTTCAAGCGCATCGTGAAAGCTAAGGAAGGCTTCATTGCCTTGGCGGCGAGCAGCTTCAGCGGCGATAAAGCCTCGCAACTCTGAGTCGGCTGTAGTCCACGGATGGTGCCAATATTCATTTGGATCATCCATTTGGATCGCGTAAGGGTGCCAGTTAATGTCAAGTGCTTGTCCGCTTTTCTGGACCAGTTTGAGCCAGGCATAGACCAGATAGCTATCGCGGCAGGCGTAGCTATAATAAATATCCAGTTCCATTTGAGGACCGTTTAGCCAGGTGAAACCTTGGTAAGCACGCCCTTTAGTAAAGGCAGCGGCGTTTGTGCCACCACTTCATCGAGGTGAGCATCACCGCCAGTCAGGATCAACCCCTTGAGAGCGGTTTTATCCTCAATACTATCAAACAGAGTGGTCTGAAGAATTTCTTTAACGCCTTCGCCGCCTGTCAAGCGTAACCACAGCGGCCCGCTGTTGGGTTCAAGCTCCAGCCCGAAGTTGAAGAACGGACAGCACAGCCTTTCATTCTCAATAAACTTTGCGATCCCCATGAACCTTTCAGGTTCATTCAGAAAACGAATGGCATATCCATTGGGTAATTCCTGCACTTCCTGCGCTGCTGAAAAAAGCTGCGGGGCAGTGAGAACATGTTCTTCACGCACAGAGGCTGGGATAGCGGTCAGGTCACAGGCCAAAGATGGTGTTTCGTTCAAGTTGTTATTCATTTTGATGTGTCTCTTTATAAGTATGCGTTCTCTATTTGGAAACAGCGGTCCTGGCATATTGATCGTTGAGCCTATCGGTAGCCTCAAGAGCAGCCTCCACCGAATCTACTCCCGGGCTGGAAAAGATGTCCAACCCGGCGGCTTTGGCAACTTGTGGGTCGAAGTAGTTGGCGCTTTCAAATGCCATCTTCAGAAACTCTTTCACTCCCTCACCGCCCGTCATGCGCAGCCAGAAAGGTCCTCGATTTGGCTCGATCTCCAGGGTATAGTTCACGAACGGGCAGCACAGCCGCTCCATATTGAGATCTTCAGCTACAAGTGTCAATACCTGCGGAGTACCTGGCAGACGCCAAACCCATCCATTGGGTAGTTCCTGAATTTCCTGCACCTCCCTATATAGCTTGGGTACTATTTCCTTCACCCAATATTCCTGCTGATCTGGAGTGAGAGCGTTTGGATCGCAAGCTAAAGGCGGATTTTCGGATAAATTGGTATTCATGTTATATCTCCTATGAGCGGGTTATTTCTTGAATGGGTTGTATGGTGTCTTTGGGCTTGGAAGCAGACGCATTCGCGTGCCCCATCCAACGATAGGCCAACACAAAGCTGGCGATTGATATTAAGGTCAGTCCGCCATAGACCCAGCCGAGATTGGCAGATGCCCAAACAGCAACAGGTGTCCCTGCCAACAATGCCAAACTTAGAGGCACAATAAGAGGAGTACAGCAAGGGCTGGCAATACAGGCAACACCAAAAGCTAAAGCACTACGAATTTTCTTCCACATGGTCTGCTCCTGATTATGATTGATTTGAATGATGCTCTTTGAAACTTGTTTTTTGTTTTCGATTACAGCTGGTAATGATAAAGAAATTGGCTCATTACTTTTTGCATCAGAAGAACAACTGCACGCGCCCGGAACGCATACAGCGGCTCCGTCCTCGGTGACGCTTCCACAATGATCTGACATTAGGTTTTCTCCTCGCGTTGAATGGTGACCAGTCCACTTTGCAGATCGGTGGTGATGACGTAACAAAGGCAATCATCGTCGCACTTTTTATCAGGCGGTAAGCCTTCTCCGTCGGCACGCACACGACTGAGATTGTCTCGCAAAGCCAGTAAGCCAGCGATACGGCGGTCAAGGTCGGCAATACGCCCATCAATGGAATCGAGCACTCGCTTGCAGGGCAGGGTTCCTTCGTCGCGCGCCGAGAGGAACTCTGCAATGTCGGTGAGGCTGAAATCGAGGCTGCGAGCGCTGACGATGAATCGCAGACGCTCAACGGCATCAGGTGGATATTGACGGTAATTATTCTCCGCTCTTGGTGGGTCTGGCATCAACCCAATAGATTCGTAATAGCGGATGGTCTTGGCGGGTACGCCGCTTGCTTGTGCGAGTTCGTGAATGAACATGGTCATGGCTCCTACTGTACACCTTCCAGTAACTGGAATGTCAAGCCCCAAATTTTTGAAGTTTTAGGCCGGATTTGATCTTT
>Ga0154020_10006948_pt1 | contig 13264 bp, 9 predicted proteins | sample Klosneuvirus_201_FD_109709 | JGI IMG/M metagenome (GOLD analysis project Ga0154020, IMG submission 109709) | Active sludge microbial communities from wastewater, Klosterneuburg, Austria - Klosneuvirus_20160825_MG | ecosystem: Engineered > WWTP > Aerobic digester > Activated sludge | place... | reverse complement strand
TCAGCCACCACAACCTTGCCGAGTTCAAACAACTCGCTGAGCGCGATGCAAACCAGCTGATTACCAAACGGAATTATTCTGATCTGGTTCTGAGCATGAGCATGTTAGACGCTGCGTAACCTCACCCCCAGCCCCTCTCCACTACGTGGAGAGGGGAGCTAGGTCATATTTTCACAGAATGCGTCGTAGCTCTTTCACCCCCTCTCCATTTAATGGAGAGGGGGCCGGGGGGTGAGGTCAGCGAAAATCCCACCTCAACACCCGCTTCACCGCCTGAAAAAAATGCAGGCTGTTCAGCGGCGCGTTGAGCCAACCACAGGTGATGCAGTAATATTTATCATACGGCGCCACGTGGTGAATGTCATGGTGCGCCGGCGGCAGAATGATGTGCAGCCGTTGCAGTAAAGCAGCGAGTGCCGGCGGTTTTTCCATGTGCGACCATTTGTGTATCTGGTTGGTCATGAAGATGCTCAGAAAGAAAAATACCATGAAGAATCGAAAAGTGAAGTCTGCGACCGGTGCGCTGGCGTAATACACGTAGAGCATCCATGGCAGTGAAACGAGACTATTCGCCCCATTGGTTTCAACGTATGCATGCCGCGTGATTGCCTTTGGGTCGACGTGGTGTTCGCGAAATGCATAGACAAACACCTTGCCCACAATCGGGGTTTCGGGGGTGCCGAAGTTATCGGCGAGAAAATGCACGAAGCCCGACACAAAATCAGCCATGAGCCACGCCAATAGCCCGTACAAGAATAGCTGCAGCCATAGGTGAGATTCAGCCGCAGAGTGGGTCTCGTAATGGGTAACGAGCGAAGCGCAGAAGAGCGCCGCGTATGTCAGAAAAAGGGTGATCGCCGTCGCATCGAGTGTGAAGTGCCAAACCGGATAAGCCTTCTGTTGCATATTTACCCCTGTAATCAGTCGGGAATGGAGGATAAAAAATACAGCCAATAGGCCAGGGTCTGTGCGCGGTCAAGCGGTTATGGAAAAATGGTCAGCGCGTGGATTGGATCTCTGCAAGCGCAGAGCTAAATGTACCGAAGGTCGGACTTGAACCGACATGGGGTTGCCCCCACCGCATTTTGAGTGCGGCGTGTCTACCATTTCACCACTTCGGCGAGATTGCGAACGTAAGCGTGCGCTGAGTAAGTTTGCAAAATGCACATAAGACGCAAAGCGCCTTATGTATGTTTTGCTCTCTGCCAGCGGAATCAGGGTTTACGCGGTCAGTCTTGCCGGTCGAGCTGCCGCCTGCGCATGGTGACACCCGGTCAGTCAGAGCCCTCTTTTGCATCGTGGCAGGTGACGGCGGTGCTTGCGAATGCGCCTGCCCTCGACATCACTGAGCCCTTGTTGTCAAAGTTGCACAAAGAGGGGCGCAGTGTGCTCGCAGCGGCAGACATCGGCGGATTGTTTACAGAAAGCCCGGCGCCAAAATTTATTAAAATCGAAAATTCCCGGCTTGCCGATTGGCAGCCGCTGAGAATTCGCTTCGGCGCGCCGTTTGAAATTCAACTGAACATAGAACCGATAACGGCGCAAACAAAAACCCGCATCGTCTACTTTATCAACTGTTACATCAACAAGAACTACATCTATCTTTTCACCCGGCAAATGCAGGACCTGGCAACAACCGGGTTACTCGAGAATACAGCCGCGACTCTCTACGTCGTTTCGTCGGGCATTGCACATGACAAAGCTGTCTTGCAGCAAGAACTGCGGCGGATTTTCCCCGCGGAAAAAAAAATCATCCAGGAGCACACAGAACAGAATTTGTATGAATATCCCGGCATACGCAAAGTCTGGGAGCTCGGCCGCCAGGATACCGACGCATTTATTTTATATTTTCACGCACGCGGTATCAGCCGCATCAAGCTTGGGCGCTTTCGCCGCAATCGCCAATCGCTCGAGAAGAGATTGTTTCGCCGCGTGATCGGCGAATGGCGGCAGAATCTGTTGTGGCTCACGGCAATGCCGTCAGCCGACAAGATCGGCATTTCACAAGGCGGCAATGGCTGGATCTGGTTTAATTTCTGGTGGGCACGGGCGTCATATATCGGCCATCTAGAAGAGCCTCAGCAAACAGACCGCCGGCACTATTACGAAGATTGGCTCGGCCGCTATGTTCAATCCACCGCAGGCGATTATACCAACACTCTGAATCGCTGCATCAGCATTGTGCATTCAGAGGGTAGAAATTTATATAACATTGGTTCTGATTTTCACCCCGATCGCGGTGAGACATACCTCGGCCTACCGATGTATCATATAAAATTCTTGCTCTTCAGGCTGAAGGGCTTATTCTCGTTATTTGTGCGCGCAGCGCACAAATAGCTAACTCTCTACAGGTCTTGTTCGATGTACTTGCCCTTGCCGCGGGCCACGATCTTGCCGATATCGTCTTCGAGCTCAGCGCGATTTTCAATCACGCGCTTATTTTTTTTCACGAAGTAACCGCGCAGATAAAGCGGTTCATTAACTTTCGCCAGTTGCAGATAACGGATGGTGACTTCGCCGGTATTGACGTTCAGGTTGAGCGCTTGGTTGATCTTCATCATAACTTCGTCGAGCATGACGGCGATGACGCCCGGATGCACACATTCGGCTTGGTTGCCTTGAAAGTGGATGGGTAATACGATCTCACCGTACGCTGTTTTTGTGTCTTCGTCAAAGCGCAGGTCAAGTTTCAGCCCCTGTTCGTTGTCGGGGCTGGTACCGAAACTCAGGTTTTTCTGCCTTCTCAGTACCTTCATGGTTCAGTGTTACCTTTTGTAACACCTTGTCAAGTAGTACACGGGGTGTGCACTATTTGCCGTTTTCTTTTCAGGAAACTATTAGAACAGATTCATGCCCAAAGCCAGACTGACCCCGAAACCGGTCAGGTTGGCTGATACCACGTTGGTTTTCGCCACGGTCAGCAGTGTGCTTTCCCCATCAGTTACGTCCCGCGACTCGGCCCAGTAGCAGGGGATGCTGATGAGTGCCGTGACCGGGCCCAGTTTGTAAGTGAATTCCGGTTTGAAAAGCAGCAGTGGGGTATAACTGGTGAAGACCTGATATTCCGTGGCGGTGCCGTTGTTTTGTGATAACTGCACCGAAGTGAACAACATGCCTGCTCCCGCCCCGAGATTCAGACCCCAGTCGGGTCCGGTGATCAGTCGGTAATACAGGGTTGCAGCCATCGGCAGAAACACACCGGTCAGGTTCTGCGTCAATTGCCCCTGATAGAACGATGAGCTGACAAGTCCGGATGTTTTGGGTAACGCCGCGTAACCGGCCATGAAGCCATAGATAAACTGCTTATACGTAAGACGCGGTTCCGCAAAAAATTGCCATTGCACTGCTGCGGCTTCGCGCGTTTGCTGCGCGGTGAAACCTTTCGGGTTCAGCTGCTGGTTATATTGTGCTGCAAGTGCACTGGAAAGGTCGCGCGTGAAGTCGCCGGTGGCGGAGTTATCGGCGAAATGCGATGTCACACCCATGGTGAACAGGAATGCAGAAGCCTGCTGTTCGGGTTTTGCCGTTGTGGCATTTGTATCAGGCGGTGGCTCTGGCGGGAAAATAAAGCGGTAGGCGCCATTCGCCGAACGGATAAAAATCACTGCGTCGCTGCCGAGAGATTTCTCGTCACCATCTTCGTTCTCTTTATAGACAATTTCCGTTGCCGTCACGCGGATTACATTGGCTTTGATGATCTGGCCCGTATTGAGGCCGATTTCCGATGGGGATGATTCTTTTTCTGCACCGGCTTTCGCGGTTTTTGGCGCTGCCGCCAGTGAGGTGGATATCAAAAGTAAAGCAAGCAGGCTACGCATAGGCAAATATAATACGACTGTCGCGACCATGCGTTACCGCGGTCAATCACAAAGAAGTCATTGGGCCTGAAACATATCCAAACGCGAAGGGTTTGGATATGTTTCAGGCAATTAACCAAAACGCGCAGCCTGTATCAGAATTCTGACGCGGCGTCGGTATTCTTCAGTCGCAAATAGCGGTCGAAGGCGCGCATCGATTCTTCCTGCAGGCTCTTGAGTTCGTAAATCACACCGAGATTATACCAGGCCTCGGGTATGCGGTTGTCGCGCGCCAGTACGCTGCGAAAATGAACCTGCGCCCGATCGAGGTCGCTGAGTAACATTGCCGCAAGCCCCAGATATTGCTGTGCGTCGGTGGCATAAAACACCTGTTTACCGGTGCGCGCAAAATCGTCGGTTGCCCGTTTGAGGCGCACATACGCCGTGCGCGCATTGGCGCGGGACTCTTTGATGTCACTAACGGGCACATTCAGCAGGTTTTTGCCACAGGTGTACCATGCCAGTGCATTGATGCGGTGCGGATCGAGCAGTTCATTGCACTCGCGCATGAACTCGCTATGTTTGCCGGCAGTGATCGCGGCTTCGATACGCGCGAGTGCCTCTTTTTCGGCTTTGAGGTCGTAACTCTGCGCCACGCTGCCAGCCGTGAAACAAAAGAAGATCCACAGGTGTCTTTTCATATCTGTGCTTCCCGCTTTTCAAAAAACCGTGCGAGAGCCGGAAAAAGAATGCGGTATGCGTAAAAAACGCAGAGCATGCCGGAAAAAGTGATGAAGCCGAAAGAAGCGAGGCCGATGTGGCTTGAAATTGTCAGCGACAAAAAGCCCATTGCGGTGGTAAAATTCGAGATGAAGATCGATCCACCGGTGCTGATCATGATATGGTTCACCTGCGACAGGCCCAATTCTTTCGCGTGTGAATACAGGTAGATACCGTTGTCGATGCCCACGCCCAGCAGAATCGGAATCGCTAGCAGGTTGATGTAGTTAAACTCGAAAAGCCACGAAGCACTGATGTGGTGGCCCATGCCGATCAGAGCAAAGAGCCCGAGAATGCCCGCGACAAGTGGCGCCAGAATCAAAGCGACGCCCGCAAGGCGCCGCGTCATCGACAGCACGAGAATGGCAATGACCGCGGTGATCAGAAAAATTTCTTTCACGAGGTCGAGCATCACGGTATTGAGAATGTCATCGAGCACGTAGAGGTCTGAGATGCCGCGCACAATACTGCGCTCCGGGCACTTCTGGCCGGCGCGGAGCTCAACCGCGCATGTCTGTTTGAAGGCGGCCGCGAAGTCGAGCGCACCGCGCCTCAAAAGATGCGCGTCTTTAGGGAAAATATAAAGATAATACATCCCTTTGCGCACGAGGTGTTGCCTGAAGGCTTCGGGTATGTCATTGAGCGTCACGGGCCCGCTGCCCGTCATCTGCAATCCCAGGCGAATCTTGCGCAGGTTTTCCGTATCCATTGTCACCAGCGAAAAGATCTCGGCCTGTTTCAAGAGGGTATGAATTTCCCCAAGCAGTTGTGCCTTGCGTGCTGTATCGGTGGGAACCAGATCGCGTATGCTGTGGAATTCTGCAGGCATCACAGCGGAATTTTTCAGATTCATTTCCGCCGCCTTGAGCGCAGCGAGGTTGTCGAAAACATAGATAACCATGTGCTCGCGGTCTTCGAGCACGCGCAATTTACCTTCAGTGCGCACCAGCTGCGATGTCTGTGCATTTTCGAGCTCAAAAAAGTCATATTCGAACGGTGGCTTTGTCAGCACAATTGCACCATAGCCGGTAATCGCGATAATCAGCGCAATGTGCCAGCCGCGTATCTTACGGGTCTTCTCGAGCATGTGTGAAGGCTCGGTCGTGGTGAATGAATATTTTTCGGTGAGAAAGACCAGCGCCGGGAAAAAAAGGATGAATGACAGGAAAAAGAAAACGATGCCCCCAAAGGCAATTTTGCCGAATTCTGCAAACGCAATAAACCGCGAAAAGCTCAGCGTCAGAAACACTGCAGCGGTGCTGATCATGCCGAAACTCAGCCCCCGGAATAGATTGCGCATTGTCACTTCGAGCGCCTGTGTCATGCCGTGGCCGCGCAGGCGTTCGCCTTTATAGCGCGAAAACAGATGTACTCCGTAATCAATACCGAGACCCAAGAGAATCGAGGTCAGAAACGAGCTGATGATGCTAATTTGTCCGATAAAATACCAGGAAGCAAAATAAGTGTAACCGAGGGCCGCGAGAACCGGCAGACCAATTACCACCATCACGCGCATCGAACGGAAAAAGACGATCAAAGACGCGGTCAGAATCAGCAGCGTGATCGTGGTCGACTGGCTGATGTCACTCGCCAGCCGGCTCTGTTTTTCCACATCAGAGGCGTATCGCCCCGAAAAGCGCAGCGTAAGACCTTTCTGCTTTGCGTAAGGTTCGATACTGTCTTTCATTTCCGAAAGATAGGACTGGGAAAACTGGATATCATCTGGTGAGGTTTTGAGCGACAGTAAAATGGAAATCCGCCTTTTATCGGCATCGATGAAAGCATTTGTGCTAAGATAGCGTTTACGGTATTTATTGAGGATATCGCCGATATAGAACTTCGCGGGTGCCGTCTGTTCGAGATCTTCAAAGTACGGGTTTTCGCTGCGTTTCGTCTGCTGTACCGTATTGGCAAGACGGTTACGGACTTTCTGCAAGTCTTGCAGATCGGCGTAGTAAAGAGAATATTTGAGCAGAAACTGGCCGGGGATTTCGTAAATGACACGGTTGGTCGACGTGCGCAGAAAATCGTTCGCCGCGACCACGGCCTCAATGCGTTTCGCCGCATCGAGCAGCGTCTGTTCACTCTGCGGTGTTGGTGCCTCGAAGCTTGCGACCAGAAAACCTTTGATATCTGATTGATCGCGCAGGTCGGTGAGCCGTGCGAGCGATTCGGTACCCGATGGCAGCAGGTGCAGCAAATTCGTGTCGATACGGATATGCCGTCCATACCGGTAGCCGATGACGCTCGTGATAAGCATCAGACCCATGATCGGCCAGGCAAAACGGCGCACATGGAACAGCCAGAATGGCCAGAAACGTTCGGCGATATTTTTCGTGGTCTGCTGTTTAGCCATGGTAGAGTTTGTTATCGATCTTGCGCAGAAAATTTCTCTGTTTAATCAGTTGCTTTTTTAGCAGCACGTCTTTTTTTTCCGGTGAGCGCAGCGCCGTGATGGCAAACTTACGACCGACGTAACGCAGAAACAAAAGACTATCGGCAGAATTCTTTTCAGCGAGCGCTTTGTGAACGCGGCGAGCCAGCGCTTCGACGCGCTTCTGATCAACACTCAGTCGCCCCGCTTGCAGATAGTTGTGCAGAATCTCTGCGTTGTGCCCTGTGTTATCCGTGGTTAGATCGGGCATGGCAACGGCGCCAGGTAGCTGCAGCCCGTCGCGTGTCGCATTGTAAACTTTCTGCGGTAACTGGCTGATCGCATTGGCGAACCAGTCGCGGTAGAGTGAGAGTATGTAGTCCGTGACAATCGGCCGACCGGTGAGGGATGTCTCGCGTTTGGTGTGCCGGCGCCGGATCACGCGCTCGTTGATGTTCTCAAGCGGTTGCAGCCGGTTCGTTGTGCGCCCAAGCCACTCGTCGGTGTGATGCGTTCCGGGTGTGTGGATTTCGCGCCGTGTGTAAGCCAGATCTTGCCCTACCAGGATTATCCTGTCGAATTCCATCAGGCGCAGCAGGTCAAAAACAGAAGTTGCCACCGAACCGCCCGACTGCAGATCGCCGGGAACAATGCCGGGCTCGCCGGCGAAGAAATGCTCATCTTCCAGATAGTCACAACCGGGACTGACAACTCTTTGGCCATCTTCAGGATATTGTGCCGTAAACGAGATGGCGAATTCTCCCCGCCAGTCGCGGGCGACACAGGGGTTAGAAACTGCATCACAGACCAGAATGGGAAAATTTCCGGGCGTGCCGCGCGGCAAGAGACCAAAGTGTTTGGCGGTGTGCGCCTGACTGTCTAACGAAAAGACCAGGTGCGGTGTGATGCCCGCACGCACCAGTACGCGGTACGCAGAATCGGCGCATGCAATAAAATATTTATCTGCATTCGCGCGGATCTCAGCCAGCGAATCGCGCAGCGATGGGCCGGTGGAAACCAGCAGGGCCTCGGAGCCGCGCCCCTGCCCGAACAGTGCCGAAACCGGCCTCGCTCGCTGCATGAGCGGCAGTTTGCTCAGTGCGTTGAATACCCAGCGTTGCTCGAATTCGAGGCGGGTGAACAGGTCTGAAAAGCGCGACGCCAGCTTCTTTTTGAAGTCGGCGATCGCATTTGCGTAAAAACCCGTGTTCAGTTCCACGCTGCCGCGGTTCTCGAAAGTGCGGTAGCCGACAAAATGCTCGACATCGAGCTTTTCGACGAGTTCGGCCAGCACGCTGAGGTTCTCGGGAACAATGACCGCAACCTGTGCGAAGATTTCGGGCCGCAATTTTTTGAGTGCCAGATACAGTTCGGTGTCAGCCTCGAAGGCGATGATCAATCCGCCTTTGCCCGCCGGCTGCTCGAGCTGTTCGACCAGCATTTCGAGCATCGGCAGGTGTGCCACGCCCGCCACCAGCGCCAGCATACCGTGGCGCAACCTGAATGCACCGATGTGGCGTTCGGCCTCGCGAACCGGGTCTCGGGCCGAAACCAGCGAAATTCCTTTTAGCTTTTCGGTGTCGGCGAAAATCGAAAACCGGCCTTCTTCATAGCCGAAACGGTACAGGGCATGCTTACCTTTGAGTTCGCCCGGGGCCACGTGGTGATGAACAATTATTCGCAAACACTCGCGCAAGCGCGAATGCAGAGCGGCATTGTTCCGAAGCAAAACATGACACTCAAAGAGTTAGAAATCCTCGGCTTCAAATCTTTTGCCGATAAGACCAAGATCAGCTTCTCAACGTCTGTCAGCGGCGTTGTCGGCCCCAACGGTTGTGGCAAAACGAACGTGCTCGACAGCATGAAGTGGGTGCTCGGCGAAAAGTCGGTCAAAACCATGCGCGGCGAAAAGATGGAGGATGTCATCTTTGCCGGTACGGCGACGCGCAAGGCAGCCAACTTTGCCCAGGTCTCGCTCACATTTGACAACCGGCTGCGTTTTCTGAATCTCGACACCGACGACGTCAAAGTTGGCCGCCGTCTCTACCGCGACGGCCAGAGCCAGTACTTTATCAACGACAGCCGCGTGGCGCTCAAAGAGATCGAAGACCTGTTCCGCGATACCGGCGTCGGCAAATCGAGCTATTCATTCATGGAACAGGGGAGAATGGACCAGATTCTCTCGAGCAAACCCGAAGACCGCCGCCTGATTTTCGAAGAGGCCGCTGGCGTGTCGCGCTTCAAAGCGCAGCGCGAAGACGCGGAGAAGAATCTCGAGAACACGCAGCTCAACCTGACGCGTGTGCAGGACATTCAGCGCGAACTCGAGCGCGAACTCAAGATCAAAGAAGAGCAGGCGAAGAAAACCGCGCAATACAACAGCCTCAAAGACAAACACAAAGAGCACGACCTCAAAATTCGTTACCTGACAGTCAAGGACACGAACGAGAAGCTCGAGGACCTGAAAGAAAAACTCAGCCGCCGCCACGCCGAAAAAGAAAAAATTCAGCAGAAGCTGATTCAGATGCAGGAACGCCTCGCCGCGCTCGACGACGACGAACGCAATTTGAAAGAAGAACTGCACAAGAAAGATACATCGAGCCAGGTGGCGAACGAAAAAATTCTGCAGCTGAGCAATACCATCGCAGAAAAAGAGACGCAGAAGGGGTCTTTTTCCTCGCAGCTCGCGGGACTCAAAGAGCGTATCACACAGTTTGAAAAACGCATTAAGGCGCTGAAGAATGAAGCCGCCGAGCAGAACCAGTTCACGCTGAAACTCGACCTCAAAGTCACCGACATCGAAAAAGAAATCGCACGCCTGCAGAAGCGCATCGACGAGTGCGCGCACGAAGCTGCAGCCGCAGACGCCGAGCTCGTTCGCCTGGACAAAGAAAAGTCAGATGCGAATAAGAAACTCGATGAAGTCCATGCGCGGCAAGAAGAGACGATCCGCGAGCTTCTGGACTCTCTCAAAGCTGAAAAGTCGCGCTGGGAAAAGACTGCCAAGAACCGCGAGCAGGCCTTTACTGAAATCGAACTATATTGTAATGAAACCGAAGCGTCGCTGAACGCAATTCTGTCTTCCCCCGACGACCATTTGCCGCAGATGCGGGCCGATTTGCAGCGCCTGAGAGACAGCAAAGTTTTCGGTAAAATCGCCGAAAAAGCGCACGTGCTGGCCGAAATGAGCCGTGGTCTGTATGAAATTCTTTTTGAAAAGGGCGGGGTGCACTCGCGCAAAGAAGAACTCGACGAAGAAATCACCGCGCTCGAAAAACTGATTGCGCACGCAGACAAAGAGACGGCCCGGCTAAACGCGAAGAAGCTGGCACTCGCCGACGAAACTTCCGTCAAAAAGCAGGAGCGCGAGAAACTTCTGGGCGACATCAAGTCGCTCAATGTCGAAATCAACAGCATTAAAGCGAAGGAGAAAGACCTCGCGCAACAGATAGACAACGAACAAAGCAATATGGGCTTTGTGAAGGCCCAATTCACCGAGATCGACCGCTCGGTCATGCAGCTCGCGCAGGAACAAAAGAATTTGACGCGCGAAGTCGAAAAGCTCAAGAGCAGTATCGAAAAAGAAACGCAGCGCATTGCGGGTATAGAACGCGACATCGGTAAGGTTGAAGAGAAGCGTAAAGAACTCGTCGACACGATGCGCCGCGAGAGCAGTAAAACCGACGAGGTGTTTCAGGCGACGAACGAGCTCGAAGGCAAAATTGGCGCACTGAACGGCACACGTGATTCGCTGCTACAGAATATTTACAACGACTACGCCCTGACCTGGCAAGAGTTGTCAGGTCAATTTACGTCAGGTAAGCTGCAACTCGCCGACGAAAAAGAAAAACTCACCGAATTGCAGCGTGAAATATCCGGTCTGGGCCAGATCAACCAGCTCGCGATCGAAGAGCACCGCCACCTGAAAGAGATGTACGACCACCAGAAAACGCAGGTCGATGACATTCTCAAAGCACAGGATGACATCAAAAAGGTAATGGAAGAGATTCGCCTGAAGTCAGAAACTCTCTTCCGCGAATCTTTTGAACAGATCAACCATAACTTCGCCGAAATCTTCGGCAAACTGTTTAACGGCGGCCAGGCGAAGCTCGAACTACTCGACCCGGAAAATCCTTTGGCCTCGGGTATCGAGATTGAAGCGACCCCCCCGGGCAAACGCACCAAGTCGATGCGCCTGATGTCGGGTGGCGAAAAAGCGATGACTGCGATCGCGCTGATGTTTGCGATCTACATGGTGCGCTCATCGCCGTTCTGCGTGCTCGATGAGATCGACGCGGCGCTGGACGAACAGAACGTCGGGCGTTTTTTAACGCTTCTCGACGAGTTTGCCAAGAACACACAGTTTATACTCATCACGCACAATAAAAAAACCATGGGGAAAGCGCAGGTGCTCTATGGCGTTACCATGAACGAACCGGGCGTCAGCACGCTATTGAGCGTTGAGCTGAGCAAAGCAACCACACTCTGAGCTCCAAAACATTTGATCGCCCGTGAGGCGGGCGAATAAATGTTTTGCGACGTTAGTAAATTCGTATATATATGATAATGCTAATGAGTATTTTCGTATATTGCAGAATTAGTTGACGCCATGGATTTTGCGACCCAAGCTACCTTGTGATCGAAGATCGTTACATCACAGCCCCTGTGTTCGCAGATTTGCCCGAAAAAATGGTTTTTCTCGGTGGCCCGCGGCAGGTGGGCAAAACGACATTTTCGTTGAGCCTGCTGGGCGCGACAGAACGCGACCACCCGGCCTATTTGAACTGGGATGTCCTTGCCGACAGGCAAAAAATTATGTGGGCCGAATTGCCCGCAAAACAAAAGCTCATCGTGTTTGATGAGATTCATAAATATGCCCGCTGGCGCAATCTCATCAAAGGTTTTTACGACAAACGCGCGGCCGGTGCAAAATTTCTCGTCACCGGCTCGGCGCGGCTCGACTATTACAGCAAGGGCGGCGATTCGCTGCATGGCCGCTACCACTATTATCGCCTGCATCCCTTTACCTTGCCAGAGCTTGGCTCTTACAAGAAAAGCGACGAGCAGGCGTTGCTCAATTTCGGCGGTTTCCCTGAGCCGCTGTTCAAGGGCAGTGATCGTTTTGTGAGGCGCTGGCGTCTCGAGCGGCACCGCCGCATCATCAACGAAGACCTGCGCGATCTCGAGAACATCCGGGAGATCAGTCTGATCGATCTGCTGCTTACGCTGTTACCTGAACGTGTGGGTTCGATTCTTTCGGTGCAGAGTCTGCGCGAAGCTTTGCAGGTAGCACATGAATCGGTCGAACGCTGGCTGACCGCACTCGAAAACATGTACCTCATTTTTCGCGTACCACCATTCACTGCCAAGACGATACGCGGGGTGAAGAAAGAAAAAAAGCTCTATTTCTGGGATTGGGCTACTGCGGATGAGACTGCAGCGCGTTTTGAAAACATGGTCGCCTCACATTTGCTCAAATACTGCCATTTTATCGAAGACACCGAAGGCTACAGAATGGAGCTGAGATTTTTGCGCGATACCGATGGCCGCGAAATCGATTTTCTCGTTTTGAAAAACGGTAAGCCGCAGTTCGCCGTCGAGTGCAAAAGTGGAGAGAGGTCACTTTCGAAACGTATCGAATATTTCAAGAGCCGCATCGGCATACCCGAAGTCTATCAGGTACATCTTGGTACGCGCGAATTTGGCGATGAAACGACGACCGGCCTCGTGCTGCCGTTCCGCAAATTTTGCGAGTTGAAGAAGCTGGTGTGACGTGAAAAAATATCTCTCGGCCGAACTGATGCTCGTGCTCTGCACCGTCATCTGGGGCGGTACCTTCCCGGCGGTGAAGTACGCACTCGAATTCAGCTCACCGTGGCTGATTGTGGCGATACGCTTTGCCGTGGCAGGCGTATTGTTTGCGCTGTTTCTTCAGGGAGCACGCCAAAACTTCAGTCGGCAGGTTGTCTCGCGGGGAATAATCCTCGGTCTGTTCTTTTTTGCTGGCTTCGGATTGCAAACTCTTGGTCTGCAATACACTTCGGCATCGCGCTCGGCGTTTCTGACCGAAGCGCTGGTGCTGTTTATACCGCTGCTGTCTTTCTTGATGAGCCGTAAGCGACCGTCGATCTTTACGATGACCGGTGCGCTCTGCGTCATGGCGGGCCTCTATCTTCTGACATCCCCCGCGGGCTTTGTGGATTTTAACCGCGGCGATTGGCTGACTCTGGGGTGCGCACTGGCATTTAGTTTTTACATCATCGGCGTCGATCTGTGGAGCACACCCGCAACGCGCGGATTGCTCTCGACGGTG
>Ga0154020_10006947_pt1 | contig 13265 bp, 11 predicted proteins | sample Klosneuvirus_201_FD_109709 | JGI IMG/M metagenome (GOLD analysis project Ga0154020, IMG submission 109709) | Active sludge microbial communities from wastewater, Klosterneuburg, Austria - Klosneuvirus_20160825_MG | ecosystem: Engineered > WWTP > Aerobic digester > Activated sludge | place... | reverse complement strand
GCGTTAGTCGGATCAAACTCACCCTCGATGATTTTCGCGCGGGCATCGAGGTTCAGGTCTAAGCGAACCACATTGGTCGCCTTCGGTGGGATGGCGTTCGTGTCGACCTTAAAGTCTTCCAGCTTCGTGGAAAGCATATTGGACTTATCATTCATCATATAGCCCTGAACCCGGCCACCGGCCGTGTCCGCCAGAAATCCGTCGCGGTCAAATACAAAAGAGCCCACGCGGGTAAAGAACTTTCCGGCTGACTCCTGAACTTCGGTGTTGGGGTTGGATAAAACAAAGAACCCCTGACCCTGAATCGCCAGGTCCGTAAGATTGTCGGTAACCGCCATACCACCCTGGGAATGAATGGTCCTGACATCGCGAATCCGTGCACCACGACCGATCTGACCGGCACCACCACCCGTAGAAAGATCCGATGAAAGCATGTCCTCAAATTCCGCACGGTCCCGCTTAAATCCTTTAGCATTGGCGTTGGCGATGTTGTTGGCGATGACCGCCATGCCATCGGAATTCACGTTTAAACCTGACACGGCTGTATAAAGCGACTGCGAAATAGGCATGCAAACCCTCCCGTTAAAAAAACCGAGTATTGCGATCGAAATGTGATGATTACTTTTTTAGATTAGCAATCTTCATGAGGAGCGGGATGAACTGTTGCAAAAATTCACGATTCTGCCGTTTTTACGGCAAAAGGTGGCAAAAATTGCCTGGTGGGTTTTGATAAAACAGGTTCTGGGCGATGAAATCAGGCTTTAAGCTTGAGCTTCGCTCCGTGTCCGTTGTTGTCCTGACTTTCTGCTTCGTCTTTTTTTCCCGTTGGTGCGGGTGAATGTTGCTGATCCTGCCAGGCTTTAAATTCAGCCGGCTGCATCTCCTTCGAGGGAACGCCATCCGGGCGGGGATTCTCCACCACATCTTTCCAGGCAGTAAAAAGTGTCATGAGCAGCTTTTCCACCTGCACGAGGCAGTCCGGATTGTTAGTGATATTGCCTTCAATAAGCTTGTCGATCATGAACACATAGAGATTTTCTAGATCGGCGGCGAGCTGACCACCAACTTTGAAATCCAGTGTTGCCATGAGTTCGGAAAGAATAGCTGTGGCTTTTGAGATATATTTGCCTTTTTCGGCGATCTTCTTGGCGAGCATGGCAGCATGCGCTTGCTTGGTAAAGCGGATGGCACCTTCGTAGAGCATGAGCAGGACTTTTTCACGGCTGGCCGTGGTGACCTGAGTCTTTTGATACTGACGATATGGATTGTTCATAGCCGCCTATCATCCTCCCTGTTGGCCACCTCCCCCGCCGGGAGTCGGCATGCCTCCCATTTTGGCCCCCAGGTAACTACCTTGGGCCTGCAGGTTGGCCATCTGACCTTCCAGCGCCGTAAACTTGCGCCGGATCATCGCTTCCTGCTGCTCAAATTGCCGCTCGCGCTTTTCGATATCGCGATCCTGATTTTTGATGACTGTCTCAATGCCACGAATCCGGCTTTTGAGAACCCCACCCGCTGGATCACGTATCGCTTTCACCGCTTCCGAAAGCCGCTGCGCGATACCATCGCCAGCAGTGGATCGGATAAACAATTTAGCAACACTATCGTAATCTTCGGACAACGACTGTTTAACTTTAGCGTCATCCATTTTCAGGGTGCCCAGCTTCGGATCTGTCGTGATGCCAATGTCCGCCAGAGTCGAGAACTTTCCGGCAGAATTTGTGATTTCCTGAAATTTCATCTGTAACTGGCGCATGGTGCCCCGAAGGGACCCATCTCCGCCGAGGGGGCCGGACTGCTTGGTTTCTTCGTTGAACTTGCTCTGATCATAGGCGAATTGCGCAATCGCGTTATACCCATCGACAAAGCCTTTGATCCCTTCCATGGTTGCTTCGATATCATGGGAGACGCTCACCTGGACCCGCGTGCCGGGCTCGGATCGTTTGATATTGAACACCACGCCCTCGACGAGTTCGTCGAGCTGGTTTTTGACGTCTGTTACAGGAACATCTTCGAAGAGAACATCCAGATTGCTGCCTGCAACCTGATTCTTGAATTCCATGTAGGTTGTATCCGGATCGATTTCAACGCGCGCCTCCTGGCCCGACTCCTCGCTGACCACCAATAGCCGAAAACTTTCCGGCCCCTGTTTGGTGTTAATCACCATCGCCCGCACGCCGCCACCAGCGTCATTGATCTGCTGTGCGACATCCTGAAGGGTACTACCGGGATTAACGACGATCTCCATCGGGTCCATGTCCTGCCGATGAACTATCATGTAACCGAACCCCACAGAGGTCTGGTCTTTATCCGGAAACCCGTACGCCAGTTCCTTGGCCGCGCGAGCCATTCCCCTCACTTCAAATTCATAAGAGCCAGCCAGCGCATCGGATTTGACTACTCCGTCGATAATGTCTGGATGGGAAGAGTCGACTTTCAGCCGGTAGAAATCTGACTTTGTCTTCAGTTTTGTTAATGCGGAATCAAACGCTGTTAGAGTCTTGTCGAAGGAATCGAATTCCTTTTTTGTTCCGACTACTTTTTCCCGCCGTTTTTTTGCGGTTTCGAGCGGTATTTTCTGCGCTTCCACCAGTGCTTCAATCGTTTTTGGGTCAATACCGGAGGAAAGTCCGGACATTCGTACACTCATGACTCCCTCCTTCTATGCAGATATTTACAGGGTTTCGGGTATAATCAAGACCATGAAACTGCCGAATCAACAAACTGCAAATGAGACCTGTGCACGTACGATATCTGACCTGGCATCTGGCCTCGCATCTGGCTTCACCATAGGCCCGACTCCGAAGTCTCTGATTCCGCAACGAGATGCCATGTTGCAAAAGTCATTGCGGCCTGACTCCATGGAATTCAATATTGCCGCGGAATATCCACTGGTGCTCGATCAAACCACATCCGCACTTGCAACGAGCTTTTCTGTCTTCACTCAGGACTCCGTCGCTGGTCACGCGAATCTTTTTGCCCGACGTTTTACCTTCACTGAGACCGGGGAATCCTTCAACATAGGTCTGGTTGGAAATGTGGCGACCGATGCTGCCTGGCGCGGCCGCGGCCTGATGCGCATGTTGTTCGACGAGATCACCAACCAAGCCCAATCCCAAGGACTCAGTGTCCTGGTCCTGTGGAGCGACCTGCTTGAATTTTATCAAAAACTGGGGTTTACGTCACTTGGCCTGGAGCACCGCTATCACCTGCTGCGCGCGGGGTGCACACCCAGTGACCATCAGAAAGTTCGCATGCTGGCTGGATCGCGAGTTGACCACGCCCTTGCCACTGAATTACTCCGACTCCGCTGCCTGGCAGCTGGCACTCTCGAGCGGAGTGCTATGGAATTTCAAAAACTACTGACTATTCCCGATACATTTCTTTTCGTTGCCACCGAGAACTCTGTGGTTCACGGCTTTGCCATTGTCGGCAAAGGTGCCGACATGGTGGGTGTCATTCACGAATGGGGCATCAAAAACCCAGGCCAGCAAGGAGACATTGTCGCACTCGCCGGCTCGATCATGGACGAGGTCCGTACAGATGAACTCTGTCTTCTGGCGCCCTCGACGCTCGATCTTGTTCAGCAACGACGCCTTGAGCTGGCAGCCGCTTCTGTCGAAAAAGTTCCTATGGCTTTGGGCATGAAAAATCCCCAAAGTCCGCAGGCCGATGCAGCCTGGGAAGCCCTTTCGCAGGGCTTTCTTTGGGGACTGGATTCAATTTAGGTGGGGATCACCCGCCGCCACCGCCGCCAAGCAGCGACAAAGCCATCCGGGGAACACTGTTCGCCTGTGAGAGGACCGACGTGCCGGCCTGCATCAGGATACTGTGCTTAGTGAGTTCTGCGGTTTCTTCAGCCACATCGACATCTTTAATCCGCGACCGGGCAGCGCTAAGGTTCTCGACGGAAATACCCAAGTTACGAACGGTGGATTCAAGTCGATTTTCGATCGCGCCCAATTCACCGCGAACAGAGGATACCCGCTCGATGGCCGCGTCAATCCGTGCCAGAGAGCGCTGCGCGTCGACTTTCTGGGAGACGCCAAGATCCTCAAGGCCCATTTTGTCGGTATTGACGTCAAGCCGGAAAGCATCAAAGGAGATGCGATCCACGCCCAAAAGGTTTTCTCCACCAGTATTGACCTGGAAATCAAGCGAGCCGCCGGTACCATCGAGAAGAAAGGTTCCGTTGAACTCCGTCGCGTTTGCAACGCGGTCAATTTCTTCCTTCAGCGACTGATATTCTTCGTCAAGATAGCGACGCTCCCGCGCGCCGATCGTATCACTGGCCGCCTGGACACCGAGCTCTCTAAGACGCACGAGAATATTCTGAACTTCGTTCAGGCCCCCCTCGGCTACCTGAATGAGCGAGACGCCGTCCGATGCGTTTCGTTGTGCTTGAATCAAGCCCCGGGTTTTCGCACGAAGCTTTTCAGAAATAGCGAGACCCGCGGCGTCGTCTCCTGCACGGTTAATGCGATAACCACTCGATAACCGCTCCAGAGAGCGATCCAGTAATGCCCGCGTTTCTCGCAGGTGCCGTTGCGCAGTAAGCGACGTTACGTTCGTCGCGATTCTCAAGCCCATGAGGTGCTCCTCCGGAAAAAGAACTGAAGGCTATGCAGGGCGGGTCAGCATGACCCGGAATTCGGGGCACGAACAATAGAAACCGAAATGTCTTGGGAGTTCTAATACAAGGCTAACACAACACTGGGCGCCAAACAATGTAGAGGCCAACAACGTAATTTGGCACCTTCCAAATAACCGGAAAAACACTCAATCACTGCTGGCAGTTAACTTTTAATTGCCGACAATGGTTGGGATGTCCTTCTCAATCGGCTCCATGCGGTTTGCCGCCAATTTTGCCCATCCGCCCAAATAGGAAGACTTAACCCAGTATTCCGTCTGATCGGCTGCCGGTGACTTCAGAAAGGTCAGTGCCTCGGTCCCTTTCTGTTCCCGTTCGAACAGGACCTCTAAAAAAGGCACCTGTTTTTCGAGCGCGGTAGCCTGTTCCGGAGTCGCATAACTAACCAGCCGCAAACGGTCAATTTTATCAAACCAGCTTTTGTATGACGCGTTTGCCACCGCACCTTCGCCCTCGTCGGACCACGTCCGGCTGCCGTTTGCGTCTTTTTTAGTATGATCAAATTTCTTGGACTTTGCCCCGACTCTTGCCTCCGCCCGGTTAGCTTCCTCGATCGGTCCACCCAGCAGATTGCGCTCGAACAACCTGATATTGGCCTTGGACAGGTCACTGATCATGTCGCCATTGACCAGCAGCACCCGTCCATCACCTTCATCGCGCACGAAACGGTTTCGACTTCCGTAGCTTTGCTTGCCAACGATCAGTGTTAGCGTCTTACCGGAATTAGTCTTAACCGTGAATTTTTCTTTAGCTTCCTTGAGTCCAAACTCCTCCGCCTGCTTGTCATCGATCTTTCCAATGGAGCGCTGGGCTTCCAGGGGGTTTAAGGCGGCGAGGATGTCTTTGATCTTGTCACCTGACAAAAATCTTTCGGTGGCACTCTCGGTTCCTGTTTTGGTGTAGGTGATCCAGAATTTATCGTCACCTTCACGACGTTGAGCCATTACGTCGGCCTCGCCACCGGCAAGACTCAGTTCAATAACCGCCTTGGGATCGACGACGAACACCGAAACTTTATTGGGATCGGATTCCCCAACCGGAAGGCTGGCCCAATAAGCCAACCCCAGGCCTCCCGCGAGCAATACCGAATATGCCGTTATGTCGAGCCTCATGCGTTATCACCTTTTCCAGCAGCCGTTCCTCTACGCTTTCCTCTGCGCGTCGCGATCGCGCCAGCCCCAAGAACCAGCAAGGGGACCAGAATGACAGTCCCATGGAACCACACGACATCAGCCTTGCGGGTATGCTGAATCTTTACGTCTTCTTCTGAGGCGGTTTCCCCGGCAAATTTAGTCTCACCGACCAGCCACTTCATGCTGTCCGCGACGTAAACCTGATTGGCAGGATTACGCATTGCGACGTCGGAAGCCGCAGAAGAGTCGGCAAAGGTCATCATACGGGCCTTTTTTTCCGGCACTTCCTTTTCCGCTGTCGATTTATCTGAGGCACCGGCGCTGCCATCTGTCTTTCTGACTGTCGCCGCTCCCAACACGTATGAATTGCGAACCTCTTTGGCGTTTTGATCGAATTCGAAATTTTTATTTTCGTCGTTGAAGGTGTCCGACATCGACCGAACGGTTTCGTTCGTCTGCCAGTCACCGATCTCGGGCGTAGTCGATAGCCAGCCACTCCGGAAGACGGCCAGGGCAACGCGCTCTTCGTGTCGGGCAAGAGTCGTCATGGATTCGTGGGATGTAAAAATATTGGTGAAAAGAAACGACTTGTCAGCCTTGCTATTGGTGAGACTGATGAAGTTTTTTTCGTTAGCAAGTGGTGTTCGGTTATACTTGATGCCCATGCCCTCCAGCATAACCAGCAGCGGGTCCTCTCCAGCAAGCTTAGCAACCTGCGACTCTTTACCTCCCGGCTGATCGATGTCGAGGAAGACAAAAAGCTTGCCGCCGTTTGCAAGGTAGCGTTTCAATGCCTCAATTTCTTCGGGCAAAAAAGGACCGGTCGGTCCGGCGATCACTACGACGGACGCATCGTCCGGAATGTCCTTGCTCAGCCCTTCCGCGGCGCCGAGAAACCGCAGACCGTAATTAAGATCCCGTAATAATGCTTCAACAATGCGAATGGAACGAAAAGGATCGGTATTTTCCTCAGACCCCAGCCAACTCATTTCTCCGTGACCGCGCGTAAAATAAGCGGTCTTTTTCTGCTGGGTCAAAATCAAAAATGACTTTTGGAATTCACGGTCCAGCTTACGCAGAACGTTGCGCGCCTGGCCGATTTTCGTACCGATATCAATACGCTCCTGCTTGCCGCCAAGTTCAAACACCGCCTGACCGTTTTTTGAAACTTTATATTTTTCCGCGGTAGTCGGATTCATGTCCTTGTCGAAAAATTCCACCTGGACCCTGGGCTCCTTTGCCTGAAGCGCTTTGAAATACGACTCCACAAATGGCCGTACCTCGTTACCCTGGGGAAAAAACAAAGCCACCTGCAACGGTTCGGTCAGCGTCGCCGTCATTTTCAACGTGGATTCTCCTGGAGAGGTCACCTTGAGGTAGGACCAGTCCCAGGATTTGTCCCTCTGACTCCCGGCATAATTTACGGAAACGATGAACCCGAGCAAAAGCCCAACGGCAAGCCACGACTGCCATGCCCGGCGCACACGTGGGTACTCTGCCAGGGGCCCCCGGCCACCGTCACGGATAGCCCACTCGACACCAACCCCCGACGCAAACCCCAATAACAGCAGGAGCAACGAGCCGGCAAGCAGTGCTTTCTGCGCCAGCGTTTCCGGCGCCCCTCCAGCTCCGAGAATTTTTTGATAGAGCAGAAAAAGCCCCGCACCGGCCACCACCAGAATTTTCCAGAGCAGAGAAAGATTCCAGCTGCGGCTTTCTTCAAACAAAGCCTTTTTCGCGGCGGATACCTTCAGCAAGGCAGCAGAGGCGATCCCAATACCCATCAGCGCAAAAGCCCCGATACGGAGCCACAAAAGATAAGACTCCGCACTTAAATATCGCTCCGCCGCAAACAGCAGCGTAAGCCCGATAAAAAACAATGGCAATCTGCCTGCAGTCAACATCAACCCCGCCACCTCCGCGCTTCCAGAGCCCGGACCGCGCATTCCAGTGAAAACACAATCACACCCAGGTAATACACAATGTCACTCAGTCGCACGATGCCCCGCGAAAATGACGAGAAATGGCGATTGTGAATGGCAAGATAGCCAAACAAGTCCTTGAAGGGGGCTTCCACTTTATCGGCGAGCATCCAAAGCACGAGCAGCGTCACCGTGATAAGTGCGCCAACAACCGCAGCCACCAGCTGATTCGGGGCGATCGTCGAAGCAAACAGGGTAATGGAAATCGTCGCTGCCCCAAGTAAGATCAGACAAAGATAACCCGACGCCAGATGCCCGAGGGAGATTTTGCCGTTGATGAAAATAAGTGCCGGCAGATAGAGCGACAAAGCATGCAAAACCAATGAGAAGAGCAAAGCCGAAAGGAACTTTCCGTAGATCAGCTGGCGTTCAGTGACCGGTGACGTGAAAAACAAAACAATCGTGCCACTCTGTTTTTCTTCGGCCAGTAAACGCATCGCCAGAAAAATCCCGGCCACCATACTCATGCCGCTGGCATAATAGAAAAAATCCTCCAGTACCTGCGCGGAGAATTTGGGGTTCTGCCCAACTGCGAAACCGTTGAAAAGCAATCCGTTTACAAAAAGCGTGGCAGCGCAGATGACATATCCCATCCAGGTGGAAAAGAACGCAGCCAGCTCGCGCCGTGCGATTAACAACCCCTTACCCATCAGGCACCTCTCGCTTGATTAGAATCAGCTGCTTTAACCAGCTTCATGAAAAGTCCCTCTAAACCGGCATCCTCTCGGGTCAGTCCGAGTAGCCCGACGCCCCCTTTGACGATCGTCTGAGCCACGGCGGCGCGAACGTCGCTTTCAGTTTCCAGTATGAGGCGTACAGCCGTTCCTCCTCCGGTTTCTTTTACTGAGGAGACCCCGGCAAGTTTTGCTAGATTCGCAACCACTTCGGGAGCCTGGCGATCAATGTCACAGATCAGCCTCATGCTGCTCGTCAGACGTTTTTCAAGGTCGGCCTCCGAACCTTCCGCAACCAACCTTCCCCGGTCAATCACCAGAATGCGGTCACAAGTCTTGGTGATTTCCGAGAGGATATGTGACGAAAGGATCACCGTGTGCGCGCCGCGCAACGAAACGATGAGGTCGCGCATTTCGACAATCTGCACAGGGTCCAGACCATTAATGGGCTCGTCGAGGATCAGCACTTTTGGTTTATGGACAAGAGCCTGGGCGATGCCCACCCGCTGTCTGAATCCGTGAGACAATTCTCCCAGCCTGAAGTCGGAGACCTCTTCAAGGTTGGTCTTTGCCATGGCATAGCGCACATTGGCATCGACATCGGCAGACGAAACATCTTTAAGCCGGGCTACAAATTGCAGATAGGCCAGAACCGTCATCTCATCGTAGAGGGGAGGCGTATCCGGGAGATAACCAATCTGACGGCGAATCGCCTGCGGGTCGCTGTCAACGTCGTAACCGGCGACTCTGGCGGTGCCGCCGGATGGCAGCAAAAAGCACCCCAGCATCTTGAGGATCGTACTTTTGCCAGCCCCATTGAGCCCCAGCAGGCCTATGATCTCGCCTTCGCCAATCGAAAAACTAACGCGATCGATCGCCGGGCGACCTGCATAGTTTTTGCTTAAGTCGGACGCTTCTATCATCGCCATTGTCACCTTAGTCACCTTAGTCACTTTCGCGCTGCAGTCACAGATGTTGCTGCAATGAAATTTGTATGATCTATTTAACATCCAAGATGCAGAATTAGTGCAGGCAAGTCAACGGCATCTAACAGTGCGCGCCGCAAAAGATGGACTGAGAAAATGCCCGATAGCCCTTTTCGCATCATGATGGTCGACGACGTCGTAAGACACCAACGGCTATACGAATCGACCATCACGGACGCCGTTCCGTCTACCGTAGAATTTGCAGTGGACGGCGAAGAAGCGCTACAGAAGATCGACCCCTGCAACCCTCCGGATCTCCTCATCCTGGACCTGAACATGCCCAGACTTGGCGGTGAAGAGGTTCTGCGCTTTTTACGCAAGGAGCCGGCCTTCGATCGCATGCCGGTCATCATCCTGACCGGCGAGACTGATGCCGCCTGTCACCATCGACTGCTGGAACTTGGTGCCGATGATTTTGTTGAGAAAGGTTGCACGCCTGAAATTTTTGTCGCGCGCTTGAAAAATCAAATCCGCCACAAGCAGACACTCGACCGTTTTACGCAAATGGCCGTCGACATGGATATGTTCGCAGCGGGGGTACTTCACGACATTCGCAATCTGGAGGCCGTCATCGTCGCCGTTTGCCACCTCGCCATTGAGCTTATGAACGAAGATCCGTTGCGGCACCGTGACCAGGTTCTGAACGACCTGACTTCTCTGGAAAACCGGGCACGTAAACTCGGGCTTTATGCACGCGATATCATCCAAATGGTCCGTGAAACGCAAAAGAAACTCGAACTCGCCCCCCAGTCGATCGAAGATGGACTGCAGTGGTGCCGGGAAGTCCTCAGCTACGGGGACCGGTTAATAGTGCGCATCCCAGACCCACTCGTCCCCGTCATGGCTGATGCACAGTTTCTCCGCCTGGCACTGCTCAATATTATCGCAAATACATTGAAGTATGCCCGTGAGGGCACACCCCCTGCGTTAGACATCACGCAGGAGGTCTCAACCTCCGAAACAGTGGGCGGAGCCAGGGTCATCACGCGCCTGCGCGATCACGGCAGCGGCATTGCCGAGTCGGATCTGCGCCGGGTTTTTGAACCGTTTTCCCGTGGCAAGGGAAAAGGTGGAATGAAATCATCCGGCAGTGCCACCGGGGCCAAAGAAGGCTTCGGCCTTGGGCTGGCAATGGTTGCCAAAGTCATCAGCTCGATGGGAGGCCGGGTTTGGGCTGAGCTACCAGGGGACGGCGCCCCCGGAACGGTTATTTGCCTGGAACTCCCTGCCCCATCGGAGGGGTGTTAATGGATTCGCCTCGCACTATGGAATCCTTATCAGAAATCACCGTGACACTAGTCACCTCCGACCAGGCCGTGGCAGCCTTATATGGAAGACTCCTGCGCGACGACATCAGAGCGACCGTCAGGATTAACGCGGAGAAACAAGCGCTGGTCGAGCAGCTGCGTTCCCAGACCCCTCCCGACCTGGTCATCATTGATCAGAACTTCGACCATTCGTCGGGAGAAGCCCTGGCACTTGAACTCCGCGCCGACGCGAACTTCGACCGCACCCCGGTGATGGTCATTACGCTTGGACATCAGGAACAAACGCCTCTGCGGCTGCTTTCTCGGGGCGTGAACGATTTCGTCGAACGCACGGCTGCGCCCTCGGTTTTCGTCGCGAGGACCAAAACGCAACTTCGTCACAAAGTCGCTCTTGACCGGATGGCAGCGATGGCCTGTGAGCGTGACGTTTTTGCCGCGGGAGTCCTGCATGACATCCGCAATATGGAAGCATCGATTTTGGCGATCTGCGAATTCACCCGGAGGAAACTGACCAAAGACCCGGTAGGACAGCGCCTTGAGATCGTAGAACTGCTGCAGAGTCTCGATAAACAGGCCGGCCGCCTGGGAAAATATGCGGCAGATGTCATCCAAAGTGTGCGCGCTGCAAGCCACAAACTCCAGATTTTGCCACAGGATCTCATTCCCGTTGTCGAGTGGGTCGCGTCAGTCATTGGCACCGATCAATCACCGGGCTTTACCTGGGAGTCACCGGGACCACTCGTGGCAGTGCAGGCAGACCCGGCGTTCATAAAGCTGATACTCCTCAATATTCTGCAAAACGCGGTGAAGTATCGACGACCAGAGGTTCCCTGCCACATTGTGATCACTCAGGACGCAACAGTCCAGGGGAGCACAGGAATCCCCCGGGTCATCACCCGATTTCGCGACAATGGCAAGGGCATTCCCAGCAGCGAACTGCGGAAAGTTTTCGAACCATTCGTGCGCGGGTCGAGCAGCGATCCTGCCGACAAAGGTTCCGGACTAGGACTGTCGCTGGTGGTCCGCGTGGTGACCAAGATGGGCGGACGGGTGTGGGCTGAAGCACCGGCTTCCGTTCAGGGGGACCCAGCAGGTCCTGGTCTGGTCATCTGTCTGGAGCTTCCCGGCGCTGCAGGCGCGGAGCCCAGCGTAGCCCCCGATAAAGGGCACACGAGCTGAGTGGCTTTTCAAAATGATACCGGAATGAGAGGACTGGTGTCATTTTGACCATAAATCAGGGTACTGCCGCGACGCACTTTTTAGCCTGATCCCACGGGAAACTATCTATCCCCCGGACATTCCTCCCAATCCCGGATCTCAAAACGAGATGGAATGATCTTTGCTCTGCGCCCTTTCGACGCTGCGCCAACGCAGCATTCCGCCACCCCTACTCAACCCCGGGAGTATCGCGATGAACAAACTTCTTTTCTTGGCAAGAACAGCTTTTCTGATCTGCGCCGCAGCAATGTCCACTGGCTTGAACGCCCAGGCTCCCGAGCCAGGTGCTGTCACGATTGCCAACATGCAGTATCAGGGATCGGCTTGCCCGGAAGGATCAACCGTCGCCAACATCTCTCCCGACAACACGGCTCTGACGATCTTTTTTTCCGAATATAATGTCACGGTCGACAGCACGTCCACACCTCGGGCCAGCAAGTCCTGTCAGCTGCAATTCAATCTCGATGTGCCAGCGGGCTGGAGGTACTCCATTTTTGCCATCGATTATCGCGGCTACGCTAACCTCGACGCCGGCGTGACCAGCGAGCAGAAAACCTCCTATTCATTCTCAGGCACAGGAGCCGCACCGAAGGACCTTGGATCGCTCAATCTTACGGGGCCTTATTCCGATGAGTTCATCCACACTGCGGCGATTCCGCTGAGTGGGCTGAACTGGTCCCAGTGCAGCACTGGTGGCACCCAGGCCATGACCATCCAGTCATCGGCGATGGTCAACGCCACACCTCAGCCCGCCGAACAGATCGTCAATTTAAGCAGCTCCCGCGGACGCCGATCCGAAGTGGACCTCGGACAGCCGATCCTCTCCCTCGATCTGGTAACGAAGCATTCCGCTTCACCCTGCCGGCTGAATCACAGCTTCGGATTTTCCGGCACCAAGGCCTGGGTCAACCACGGTTGCCGCGGGGATTTCAAAGCCAAATTCCCTGCAAAACCAGCAACAGGAGCGCTCACCGGCCTGATGACCATCGACACGATGGATGCTGAGATAAAAAACCACTACGGAATCGTATGGCAGCGTTGCGACCAGGGAATCTGGGTTCAGGCGGAGGGCACAAAACCCTGTCAGCATGTGTGCAGGAGCATGGGAAAAACATTAAGCGCGGATCCCTCTGGTGCCCAATGCGTTTCCGGAGAGGCGCGGCCCGATTCGGCGGCAGGACTCATTGAATTTAAACTTGGCTGCTGGGGAGGCTGCAATTCTCAGGGAAACATCGCCACCGAGCCGCAGGGGATATTCTGCTACAAACCCGGACAAACAAAAGACGCGGATCGAACCGACCGCGCCGTAGGGTGCTTTTGTAAGGGATGAAACTACTTGAGATACACCGCGGG
>Ga0154020_10006946_pt1 | contig 13265 bp, 7 predicted proteins | sample Klosneuvirus_201_FD_109709 | JGI IMG/M metagenome (GOLD analysis project Ga0154020, IMG submission 109709) | Active sludge microbial communities from wastewater, Klosterneuburg, Austria - Klosneuvirus_20160825_MG | ecosystem: Engineered > WWTP > Aerobic digester > Activated sludge | place... | reverse complement strand
GGCCGGGCCCAGTCCATGTGCTGAGCCTCGATCTTGCGCGCCGCCCGGGCCGCCTCGCCGAGCAGCGCGCGCGGCGAGCTCGCGGCCAGCGCCGCCGCCAGCGCCGCGGCGCCCTGGATGTGCACCACCTCGAGGCGCTGGTGCTGGTTGTGCAGCAGACCGGCGCCCTCGGCGCGCCGCCACAGCTCCTGGCTGGCCACCCGCGCGCCCGGCCCGTCCTCGACATACAGGCGCACCCGGGTCTGCAGCAGCGGTCCAGCGCAGTCATGCACATAGCCGCCGTTGGGCCAGCGATCGATCGCCGCGCTCAGCGTCTCGTCGACCTCCAGGGGCCGGTCCTGCGCCAGCGCCACGGTGCAGAGCCCCTGCACGCGCACGGTGTCGGACTGGAACAGGTCGCCGCGCTCGTCGGCCTCGGCGACCACGCGCGAGCTGCGCACACCGAGCTCGCGGATCTCCCCGAGGTAGAAGCGATCGATGGCCACGAACAGCTCGCACATGGCGCGCTCCCACGGTGACCCCGGGCAGCCGTCGCGGAAGATCCCGTCGGCCCGGTCCATGAGCTGCATCGAGTCGCGGAACTTGCCGATGTGGTAGGCGGCCACGCCGGCCGCCGCGACCGCCATCGCCAGCGCGTGCGGGTGGCCGAGGCGTGTCGCCATCTCCTGCGCCTGGTCGATGACCGCCCGGGCATACTTGCGCCGCCCCGGCGCCAGCACGAACAGGAAGCCGCCCTCCAGCGCCAGCGCGCGCGAGATCCGGTACGGCTCGCCGGCGTCCAGCGCCAGCCGGAGGTGCAGCCCCTGCAGCGCCGCGCCCAGCACGGTGTCGACCACCGCGAAGCCGCCCGCGGCGCCCCAGCAGGCGTCGATCTTGGTCAGCAGCTCGGGCGACAGCTGGCTCTCGTCGCGCTCGCGGAAGCCGAGGCCGCGCAGGCGCAGGCGCGCCCTGGTCATCACGAAGCTGAGCAGGGCGCGGCGCGGAGTCGACGGGATCTCGATGCCGACCTGATCGAGCACGTCGCGCAGCGTGGCCACGCCGTCCTGGACGTGGCCGGCCTTGAGCAGCTGCTCGGCCGCCTTGCGGCGCAGATCCAGCAACTCGGCCGCCGACGCCCCCGCGGTGGCGGACAGGAAGGCGTCCGCCGCGTCGCGGCCTCGGCCAGCGTTGACCAGGGCGTCGCCCAGCCGCACCGTCAGGCTGCGCCGCTCGGGGTGGCTCTCGGCCATCAGCCCCAGCGCGGTGCGATACAGGCGCGCCGAGCGATCGAAGGCCAGCGCGACGTCGGCCGCCTGGGCCGCGCGCAGGAACCAGGTGGTGGCGCGCTCGGGCTCGCCGGCGCCCAGCCAGTGCGCCGCCAGCATCTCGGGATCCGGCGGCACGTCGCCGCCCTCCAGCGCGACCGCCAGCTCGTTCTGGTGGCTCTTGCGCGTCACCTCGCCGAGCTGCGTGGTGACGGCCTCGCGGATGCGATCGTGATAGGGCTCGATGGTGTCGACGCCGCGCACGCCGCTGGTGCGGATCAGGCGCTCGGCGCGCAGCATGGCCAGGGCGCCCGCGAACGCGCTCGGGCTCAGCGCCGCGGCGCGCGCCGCGATGGTCTGGCGCAGCGGACCGCCCGCCATGGCCGCGATCTCGACCAGCACGCGCGCCTCCAGGGGCAGCGCCGCCACCCGCGCGCGCAGCGCCTCGTCGAGCCGGAGCCCGACCCCCTGCACACCACCGGTGCGGGCGAAGCGCACCAGCTCGTCGATGAACAGCGGGTGGCCGGCGGCCTCACGCGCGATGTCGGCCGCGCTGGTGTCGGCGCTGTGCGGCGAGCGCGCCAGCAGCCGCTCGGCCAGCAGACGCGCCTCGTCGGCCTGCAGCGGCGCCAGCTGCACGCGCCGCACCCGCCCGGGATCGATCGACGCGGCCTGATCGGCGCCCTCGGTGCGCGCGGTCGCCAGCAGGAGCAGCGCCGGCGCGTCGGGCGGGCGCAGCACCTCGGTGAGCAGGGTCCGGCTGTCCTGGTCGGCCCACTGCAGGTCGTCGATCGCGATCACCAGCGGACAGCGATCGGCCAGCCGGCCCAGCATCTCGCGCACCGCCGCGAACAGGCGCGAGCGCAGCTCGGGCGGATCGGGCCGCGCCTGCGGCAGCTCGGCCACCGTGAAGGCCTTCAGGCGCCTGAGCACCGGGAAGACCTGCGCCATCAGGCTGGCCTGGCGCGGCAGCAGGGCGCCGGCGGACTCGCCGTCGAGCTTCAGCATGTAGCGGCTCAGCGCGTCGACCACGCCGTCGAACGCCTTGTAGGGCACCGACTCGCGCTCGTAGCAGCGCCCCGCCAGCACGACCACGCGCGGCTCGGCGATCTGCAGCTCGTCGAGGAACTGGCGCGCCAGCGCGCTCTTGCCGACGCCGGAGTCGCCCTCGATCAGCACCGCCACCGGATCGCCCTTGCGGGTGGCCTCGAACGCCGCCGCCAGCGTGGCCAGCTCGTCGCGCCGGCCGACGAAGGGCGGCACGTGCGAGCTCGACGCCGAGGCCAGCGCTGGCTCGCCGCTCTCGCTGGCGCCCAGGCGCGCCAGCACCTCGCGCCCGGTCGGCCGCGCCCGCGGATCCAGCGCCAGCAGCGCACCGCACAGGTTGTCGAGATCGCGCGGCACTGACGGTGTGCTGGCGCGCGGCCGCGGCGGCAGGAACTTCTGCTTGTCGGTGATGACCTGCAGCCGCGACCCCACATAGGGCAGCCGCCCCACCAGCGCCTCGTACAGCAGCACGCCGACCGAGTACCAGTCGGCCTCGGGCCCGACCCGCGCCGAGGCCGCCTGCTCGGGCGCCATGTACGACGCCGTGCCCACGATGTGACCCTCGGTCGAGCGGTCGTCCATCTTGAGGTCCGACACCAGCCCGAAGTCGAGGATGACGACCTGGCCCTCCGGCGTGACCCGGATGTTGGCCGGCTTGATGTCACGATGCACCTTGCCGGCCGCGTGCAGCACGCACAGGCCGCGCGCCAGCTGCACCAGCGCCGAGCGCAGCCGTGTCTCGTCGAACAGGTGCGGCGGCGCGTCGCCCGCCCACGGCTTGCGCAGCGGCGAGGCCTGCATGGTGACCTCGGTGGCCGAGACCTCGTCCGACGGCGCCGAGTCGCGCAGGGTGTCGTGCGCGGCGCCCTCGACGTCGCAGACGTGGCGCATGAAGTCGACGCCGGGGACGAACTCCATGGTGAAGAACCAGTCGCCGTCGGTCTCGACCAGCTCGCCCAGCGACACCAGGTTGGGATGGTTGAGGTCGGCCAGGGCGCGGAACTCGGTCTTGAAGCGCATCAGCGCCTGACCGTCGAGGTGGGTCAGCGTCTTCAGCGCGACGCGCCGCCCCGACTCGGCGTCACGCGCCTCGTAGACGACACCCATGCCGCCCGCCCCGATCTTGCCGAGGACCTGGAAGCGTTCCGTGCCACGAAAGTCTGCGCCGCTGCGACCCACGAGAGCCCGGCCCGCAGTGTAGCCCAGCCCGCGCTAGAACCCGATCTTCTGCGGAGCCAGCGGCGCAGGCACCACGACTGGCACCGGCCCGGGCAGCACCATCCACACCAGCACGGTCAGCTCGCGCGCGACGTCATCGACCTGGACCTCGACGAACGTCGGCCGCAGCGGCTGGTGCTGGCGCTGCATGTCGGGCCCTGCCGGACAGCCAAACCCGGAGTTGCCATACACCGAGTCGCGGCCCAGCAGCGGCCGATGCCGGGCGTCCTCGTCGACGTGGGTGTGGCCGAGGACCACGACGCGGTGCTGCTTGCCCAGCTCATGCGCGAAGTGATCGATCGAGTTGCGCAGATCGGTCCCCACCAGGGCGTGAAACGCCGGCTCGTCGCCATAGGCCGCACCGGGGAACAGCTTGGCGTTCTTGTAGCGGTCGTAGAGGCCGTCATACAGCGCCCCGCGCGCCTGCCCCACCGTCATGGTGCTGCCATCGGGCATCACGACCGGCAGCGCGTCGGTCTGCCCGGTGGCATCCAGCAGCGTGCCCAGCGCCAGCTCGGCCAGCCCCAGCTTGCGCTCGATGACGCTGCTGACCAGGGTGACCAGGGCGTCCTTCTCGACCGGCCACCCGGTCGGCTCGGCGGCCCCCGCGAGGTCGGCCACGGTCTGCCCTGGCTGCAGGTGCTGCTCCGACCACAGCGCCGACACCCGCGTGATGAAGTAGCCCACCGGCAGCCCGCTGCCGGGCATCGCCCCCCAGTCGCCGGCGTTCAAGATCGAGAACTGCTGCCCGTGCGCGCACGCGACCTGGCCCTGCCCCGCCGCCGGCAGATAAGGAAACGCGGTCACCACCCGCATCGACCGCCCCGCCGCGTCGGTGATGGCCGCGATGTCCGCCGCGGTCGCCAGCATGTCGTGGTTGCCGTTCACATAGCTGACCCGCCCATCCAGCGCCGTGAGCACGCGCGCCAGCGCTCCGCCCGGCCCCAGCACGCGCGGATTGGCCGCCACGATGTCCGCGATCGACGGCGGCCGCACCTCCGGCGGGTAGGTCCACTGATCGAAGCAGTCGCCCAGCACGACCAGCTCGGCGATATCCGCCTTCTGCGCGCACACCCAGTCCAGCGCCGCCACCAGCAGCGGCTCGTGCAGCGCCGGCTGGTACCAGTTGGTGCGCGCCCCGGTGCCGACGTGGGTGTCACTGATGAAGATGAGCCGCTGCGTCGCCATGGCGGCAGGATCGCGCAGGTCGGTGCCCGAGGCCAGCCCGTCAGCGTAGCAGCCCGGGTGACTCGGCGCAGGCGCGCAGGCGGCTGTGGGTCGGGCGCTCGGCCAGCCAGCTCTGCGCCGCGGGCAGATCGCCCGGCTCCAGCCCCAGCGTCCGCACGGCGCGGCTCGCGCTGGCCTCGGCCAGCGCCGGGTCGGCCCGCCCCGCGGTGGCCAGGCGGGCGTCTATGCTGGCGCACCACAGCGCGTGGTACCGCTCGCGCACACGCACCTCGGTGCCCACTCCGTCACCCAGGCGTCGGTCGCCGTCGTACCCGAACTCCGGGTCGAGCAGGTCGCTGATGTGCATGAGCTCGTGGCGCAGGAACGGAGCCAGCGCCCGCGTGCCCAGGCGAGCCGGCTCCAGCGCGAGCAAGACCACCGCACCGGCGCCCGCGCGTGGCCGCAGATCGGCGCCCTCGCCACGCCCCGTGGCAGGGGTGACCACGACCTCGGCCACCGCGCCGGCCGGCCAGCCCGCCTGCTCGAGGGCGTCCTCGAGCCCGGTGTGCAGCCCGAACTCTCGCGCCATGCGCACGTCGAGGGCCTGGAACTCGGCCTCGCGCTGCTCGGGCGGCAGCCCGTACAGCAGGTCCGCGGCGCGGCGGTAGCGCTGCTCGTCCACGAAGCTGCCGCGCGCCACGTGCCGGGCCAGCTCGTCGGACACCGCGCGCGCCATCAGGTCGGGCTCCCAGCGCACCACCAGCGCCGGCGCCGCCGCGCCGTCGCGGCGCCAGCGCGCGGCGCGCGGGTCGAGCCCCTCGCTCACGGCGCCAGCTCCAGCCGGTTCCACGGCGTGACCGACTTCTGGCCGTTGCGATTGCCCAGCGCGCCCTCCTGGCCAGCGGCTGGTCGATCGCAGCCGGCGCCGAGCAGCGCGCCGAGCAGGGGCACACAGACGGTCACGAGCCCGACGACCGCAGACCGGGCGGAGCAGGCAGGGCGCACAGTGTCCATGGGATCCCATGCTTCTCCCTCGACACACCTCGCTCTTGACCAGGATCAGGTCGCGCGCGACTTCTCAGTCGATGGTCTTCAGGAAGGCGACCAGATCGTCGATCTGGCTGCAGGTCAGCTGTGAGATTCCGCCATTGGTGTCGACCTGGCCGTTGGCCTCGTTGAAGGCGCGCTCGCCGGGCTGCAGGCAGGCGTGCCCCGGGGTCAGCAGCGTCTCGCGGATGGTGCGCGCGCGACCGTCGTGGAACAGGGCGCCCTTGCGGTCCCACAGGCCGCGCAGGGTGTTGGCGTTGAAGAAGCCGTCGCGCGCGTTCTCGATGAACTTGGTCGAGATGTCGGGGTCGAGATCGCGCCGGGGCAGATCGAAGCGCCCCATCGAGGTCACGCCGCGGAAGTTCTCCTCGCTGGCGAAGGTGGGTGGCGGGTGGCAGGCCGCGCAGCCGACGTCGGCGCGGAAGAACAGCGCCTTGCCACGCTCGACCTCGGGTGTGGTCTTGTCGAACGGCGACGGCAAGAGGCGCGGCTCGGAGACCAGGAAGTCGCCGATGTGCTCGGCCATCCGGTTGAAGTCGATCTCGCGACCCAGGAGCTCGCGCGAGACCTTGCGGTAGAACTCGTTGCGGCGTTGCACCTGCAGCGTGTACGAGTTGTCGTGAAAGTCGGCGCGCAGCGAGATCCCTTCCATCTCCAGGTTGAAGTTGTACTCGTCGAACACGCCCTCGATGAGCAGCGGCTTGGTCTCGAACAGATCGCGCATCATCATGGCCGAGCGCCGCCCGTAGGCGCGCGCCACGTCCACGTTCCAACCCTTGCCGTCGTTCTCGACGTTGGGGTGGCAGTGCGTGCACGACATGTCGCCGTCGGACGCGAAGCGCGAGGTGTGGAACATGAACTCGCCGGTCTCGGCGCTGGTGGCTGGGAAGCGCGGCGCGGCGTTGCCGACCACGACGTCCTTGCGCGCGCGGGTGCCGAGGTCGATGAACGAGACGTCCTCGCTCAGTTTGTTGGCGGTCAGGGCCAGCTTGCCGTCGGGCGTCACCGCCAGGCCGCGCGGGAAGAAGCCGGTGTCGGCGATCTTCTCCATCGTCATCAGCGGCGGCGAGCTGCCGTCGAGGTCGAGCCGCACCAGCTCGAAGCTGGTGCTCATGATGACGTAGGCCTGGGTCGCCGACTGGACCACGATGCGCTGCGGGTTCGAGCCCACCACCTTGAGGAGCTCGAGCGGGTAGTCGCCCTCGCGGTCGGCCTCCGAGGCGTAGGCGCTGTCCGAGGTGTAGCGGACTGCGACGGTGTCGCTGGCGGGATCGATGAAGGCGATCTCGTTCTGCAGGTCGGCGAAGCCGCGGGTGCAGGTGGCGTCGGTGATCTTCTCGAAGATGCCGTCGCCCTGGGCGCCCGGGTAGTCGCCGTCGGTCTCGCAGGGCAGGCCGTTGGTGTCGTTCAGGGTCAGCGCCACCACCCACTTGCCCATCGGCTCAACGTCGAACACCGGTGCGTTGAGGAAGATGAAGGCCTGCTCGGTCAGGGTGGCGACGTCATAGCTGTGCACGCCCATGCCGCCGGCGTCGGTGGCGTAGAGCTTGGTCCCGTCGGGGCTGAGGCCGATGCCGTCCGGATTGCTGCCGCAGGGTGCGCTGCGCACCCGCGTCGCGGTCAGCCCGCCGGCGCCGGCGCCGACCTGGAACTCCACCACGGCGTCCTCGGCGCGCGAGGTCAACCACATCCGGCCGCCATCGCCGCTGAACACCGCGTCTTGCGCGTAGAAGCCGACCTCGAGCTTGCCGACCACGGCGCGCTGGGCCACGTCGATGACTGCCGCGAAGGGCGAGAACTCCGAGAGCACGACGGCGAAGTCGCCCTGCGGACGCAGCACCACCGCCACCGGGCGCGCCCCGACCTCGAGCTTGCCCAGGGTGGTGCGGCTGTCCACGTCGAGCACCACGATCCGATCCTGCGGCTCGGTCTCGTTGCCGCGCAGGGCCACGAAGGCGGTGCCGCCGTCCTTGCTCAGGGTGACCGCGAAGGGGTGTCCGCGCAGCGGCTGCCGGGGCAGGTCCTTGTTGGGGTTCGGCACCGGGGCCAGGTTCTGCCACTCGCCGCCCACCGGCGCGGGCTTGTCCTGGGGCACCTCGACACAGCCGCCGAGACCGAGCGTGATCGTCGCGAGCCAGCACCAACGCCTCATGGGGGATCGCTCCTCAATAGACCGGCAACACCGGCTTGTCCTTGGGCCCGATGCCGAGGTAGCTGGCGCCGAGGTCCATCCAGCGCATCAGGGTCTTGAGCTCGGCCAGGGACAGCCGCCCCGGCCCGCCGCAGCCCTCGGAGTCGAAGCTGCGCGGCGCGCCCTGCTCCCTGCCGGTCAGCACCTCGCTGAGATAGCTGGTGCGCGCGCTGGCGCTCATGGCATCGACATAGGAGAAGCCGTTCCCTGACGCGGTGCCGGGTGCGGTCAGCGCCTCGTAGGCGCCCGAGAAGCCGGCGGCGCCGGCGCGCTTGGAGAGATCGGGCGCGCGCCCGCCGGCGACATGGCAGCCGGCGGTCGCGCACTTGGCGGCGAGGATGGGCTGTACGTCGCGCTCGAAGTCGACCTCCAGGCGGTCGGCCGGCTCGATGCCGACCTTGACCGGGGGCAGATCGGTGCGCGTCGCGGCGTCATAATTGGCGGCCACGCGCGAGGCCTGGGTCAGCACGTCGGGGGTGCTGACGGTGTCGCCCGGGATGCCGCTCTTCGAGCCATGGCAGGCGCTGCAGCGGTTGTTCCAGACCTCACGCCGGGTGACCTGCTTCAGGGTCTCGCCGGGCAGCACGAAGAACCACTGATCGAAGGTGAAGGTCGACATCCCGGTGTCATCGATGCCCTGGTAGTAGAACGGCACCACCGCGGGCAAGCCGACATAGACCGAGCGATCGCTGGTGGCGGGCAGCTCGGCGATGATGCGCCGCATGCCGTGCTTGCCGCGGCCGATGCGGTTCCTGCTGGTGTCCGGCCAGGCCGGATAGTCGGCTGGCGCCAGCGCCAGCTCCTCGACATAGCGCACGCCGCGGATGGCCGCGGCGGCAGTGTCGAAGTCCTTGTCGCCCGAGGGGCTGTCCTCGGCCGCCACGCGCAGCGCCACCGCCAGGTCGAAGTTCAGCACCTGGCCCCAGTCCTTGCCGTTCTCGAGGTGCTCGGTGGGGTCGCCGATCTCCTCGCGGCGGCGCTTCACCACCGGGGCGGGATCGGTCTCGACCTTGCCGGGCACGTCGACCAGCAGCTCCTTGCGCCCGATGCGCACGGTGTTGGGGGCCAGATCCTGCAGCGTGACCCGGTACAGCGCGGTGTCGGGGCGGGCCAGGCGATCGGACAGGTCGAGGCGCGCCGGGGCGTGGCTGACCACCACGGTGCCGTCGGGCATGGCGACCGGATCGCGGAAGTAGCCGCTCGGCGACACGCCCTGGTGCGCGACCTCGCGCCCGGCCTCCATCACGCGCTGCGAGCTCTCCACGTAGGACAGCACCGCCGTGGTGAGGCCGTCCTTGATGACCGGGCCGAGGTTGCGATCGATGATGCCCAGCGCACCACCCTCCCAGACGTTGCGCTCGTCCATCATCACGATGATCTCGCGGTGGTCGGGCAGCTGGCTGAGCTGGGTGTAGATCTGGACCTGCGGGTTCTGGGTGCCGTAGTGCGGGTGGTAGTCGGAGCGGAAGTCGGGCGGCACGCGCATCAGCGGCGCCTGGCGCCTGGCGCCCACGTTGCGGAACGCGGTGAAGGTGAGGTCGAGGGTACGCTGCTCGGGGCGCGCCTTGCCGGGCAGGTTGAAGAAGCGGAACGCAGGCGCCAGCTCGGCGTCGCGCGAGAAGGTGGCCTGGAGCAGGTGGCCGCCGCCGGCCACGGCGTCGGCGCGCCAGATGTTGGACACCGGCACGCCCAGCGCGCTGAGCTGCCCGGCGCGCGTCGACACGAAGTACAGCCGATCGTCTGGGCCCCACACCGGCTCCACGCTGGAGACCTTGACCCCGCTGGGCAGCGTGCCGGTGTCCCTGGTGACCTGGATGAGGCCGCCACCGTCGAGGTTCATCACATACAGGTTGAGGCAGTCGGTGGCGTCCTTGCGCATGGCGAAGGCCACGCGCTGGCCGTCGTACGACACCGTGGCATCGCGGATGTCGGCCGGGGCGCCGTGGTACGCCGCGGTCAGGTTGCGCAGGGTGCCCGCCGGCGTCGGCGGCGACAGCAGATACACGTCGCCGCCGGGCTGCCAGGCCGCGATGTCGGTGATGGCGCGCGGCGTCGGGTCGGTGGCCACGAAGACCACGCCGGTCGCGGTGCCGGTGTCGGCGTCGCCCAGCGCCTCGCGCGCCTCGCGCACGAAGTCGACCAGCACCTTCAGATCGGGGTCGGGGGGGGTCGCGCTGGGGTCGAAGAAGTTGTTGCCGCCCCGGTGGAAGATCCCGCCCTGGGCCTGCGGGATGTTCTTGCGGATGAGGCGCGACAGCAGTGCGTCGGGGCCCTCGAGGTTCAGGAACAGCACCACCTTCTCGTAGTTCTTGAGCACGGCGTGGCTGTCGAACTCGCCGACCACGCCGGGGTCGAAGCTGAGGAAGTTCGACGAACCGGCGCCATGACAGTTGCCACGCATGCAGCCCTTCTTGAGCATCACCGGCTGGATGACCTCGGCGTAGCGCCGGGCCAGCGCCGGCAGCTCGGCGTCGACGGCCGGCTTGGCCATCTCGGCCCAGGCCATCAGCACCTCGAGGCCGGCGTCGCGCATGCTGCGATACTGGCTGCCGCCGCGATGCGCCAGGCCGCCGAGCGACTCGTCGAGCGGCTTCCTGATGAACTCGGCGAAGCGCGCGCCGGCGCCCGACAGCTTCTCCTCGGCGCGCTTGCGCGCGGCGGCGAGCCGGCTCTGGCCGCGCAGCTTGCCCTGGGCGTCGACCGGGAAGGCGAAGTAGGCCTTGTTCAGGGTCTCGAACTGGGTGTCGTCGGCGGCGTGGCAGGCCGAGGTGCCGCAGTCGCGCTGCAGCACCGGCGCGACCTCGCTCTCGAACATGCGGCCGGCCTCGGGGCCGCCCGCGGGGGCGCCGGCGCCGGTGCAGCCAGCCGCCAGCATGACAAAGACAGTCGCGAGGCGCCGCATCACCAGCCTCCGGTGTTGCCCTGGTTCTCGGGGCAGTCGTAGTGGATGGGGGCGTAGGGCCCGTCAGTCGGGAGCAGGCAGTTGATCCAGCTCATCAGGGCGTACATCTCGTCGGGCGTCAGCGGCCGATTGCGCTCGTTGGCGGTGTCGGCGTTCAGCGCCAGCGGCATGCGCTGGCGCGCGGTGTCCTGCCCGAGCAGCCGGCGCACCAGGTAGCTGTCACGGGCGCGGCCGGCCACGACCAGGAAGCCGGTGCCGGCGCCGAAGCGGCCGTTCTGGTTCTCGTCACCCTGGCGCACCTGGGCCGGATCGGCGAGGTCGGCCTCGCGGGTGATGCGCACCGTGGTCTGCCCGGCGCTGACCTGCAGCGAGCTGCCGGAGCCCAGTGCGGGCACGGCGGTGGCGCCGCGCAGCAGCTGAAAGGCCGCGTTGCTCTGCGCCGCGGTGGGCGCGCGCTCCAGGCGCACCTCCCAGGCCTGGAAGGCGCCGGCGGCGGAGGTCACCGCCTTGATCGACCCGATGCGGCCCACGAAGCCGGCGTTGGCGCCGGCCGAGATGCGCAGCTCGTCGCCCACCGCCTCGCAGAAGTCCTCGACCCCGGTGCGCTCGCCGATCTGCAGGTTGCACGGCAGTCTGACCAGGTTGAGCAGGTTGCCCTCGCTCGACATGTCGGGGAAGTCCTCGTTGTAGTGACACTCGTTGAGCTCGGCGGCGCAGCCGGGCGCGATGACGTAGCGCATCAGCGCGGTGGTATCTGGGAACCTGGCCTGGGCGCGGGCGCGATCGAGCTGGTCATACGCGGCCCCGCCGGGGCCGCCGTCGCCATCGCCGCCACCGTCGTCGTCGTATCCCTGACCCGGGCCGGCGTCGCGCTGCCGCTCCATGGCATCGACCGAGCCGCCGCCCAGGCAGCCAGCGGTCAGGATGGCGCCCGCGAGCAGCAGCGCCAGCGTCGGCGTCGGTGTCGGTGCGGCGCGCTTCACATCAGCTCCGGGACCAGCGACTTGACCGTGGCCGGGAAGAAGTTGTCCGGGGGCACGCCGACGAGGTCGAGCAGGGTGGCCAGGAGCTGGCGCGTCTCATAGCGCCTGGAGCCCGCGGCAGGCGAGCCGTTGCTGGTGATCTCGCCCAGCACCTTGCCGCCGGGCAGACCGCCGCCGATGAAGGGCAGGCACTGCAGCGAGGTCTTGTCGTCCCCGGTCAGGTGGTCGGAGCCGGCGCCGCCGTTGAAGCCGGTGCCGGTCGACCAGTTGCCGCGGTTGAAGTCGGTGCACAGCATGATGACCGTGGTGTCGAGCAGGGTCTTGCCGCGCTCGACCGAGTCGGGGATGCGCGACATGTGCTCGACCAGGCCGGCGATGGCGCGCCCGACGTTGGCGGCGCGCGGCGGCAGCCCCTGGTCCTCGCTCGAGTGCAGGTCCCAGTTGTCGTCGGACGACAGCGTGATGCCGGCGCAGCCGAGCTGGCGCAGGCGCAGCGCCAGCATGGCCTTGGCGCCCATCGAGTTGCCGCCACCCTGCGCGGTGACCCCGAACGAGGTGCGCAGCGCGGCGTTCTGCACGTCGCTGCCGTCCAGGTACTTGCCCATCGCGGCGGCGCTGCGGATGTCGAGCGCGGCGTTGTCGAACTGCGCGGCGATCTCGGCCGACTTGCGCTGGAAGAACGGGATGTCGCGGCACTCCTGCCAGCGCGTGTTGCGCAGGAAGCGGTCCTGCAGCGGCATGCGCAGCGCGTCGAGCCGCGACAGCTCGGCCGGCGACACCTTGGCCGACTGCAGCGCGCCCACGATGTCCTGCACGTTGAGCGGCGACGAGATCTTGATGGGTGCGAAGGTCGACGCGATCTCGGAGCCGATCCGGGTGGTCGGGGTGTCGTTGCCGATGTTCACGCAGGGGATGGAGCGGAACGAGAACACATAGTTGAGGATGGTCAGGATGCCGGGGCGCTGCTCCTCGGGATCCCAGCCGGTGCAGGCGGTGATGCGCCCGGTGTCGTGGTTGCCGGTGCGGTTGTGGTGCTGCGCGGTGGTGATGAAGTTGAGCCGGGCGTTGATGGCCGGGGTGTCCATCCCGGTGCCCTGCATGAGCTGCGACAGCGGCACCACCAGCCCGCTGAGCTGCCCGAACGGGTTGGTGCCGAGGCCCACGGTGCCGTTGAACACCGCCTGGGTGCGCGCGCCGCCGTTGAGCACGATCACGATGGCGCCGGTCGACAGCCCGGTCCCGGTGGCGGCGTGCGCGCTGCGTGGCGTCCAGATGTGCGGCCACACCAGGCGCGCGGCGGCGCCGGCACCGGCCACGGCGGCGGCGCTGCGCAGGAAGCCTCGTCGGGTCACGCTCATGGCATCTCCCTAGTAGAAGAGGAAGCGGTTGGTGGTCAGCAGCGCGCGGCAGTGGCCGCGCCCCGCGCTCTCCAGCGCCGAGACGTCGGTCAGCTCGGGCGCGCGCAT
>Ga0154020_10006945_pt1 | contig 13265 bp, 12 predicted proteins | sample Klosneuvirus_201_FD_109709 | JGI IMG/M metagenome (GOLD analysis project Ga0154020, IMG submission 109709) | Active sludge microbial communities from wastewater, Klosterneuburg, Austria - Klosneuvirus_20160825_MG | ecosystem: Engineered > WWTP > Aerobic digester > Activated sludge | place... | reverse complement strand
ACGACGGCACTTCTCACATGAAAAAGAAACAATAATACAACCAGAGAAACAACAATAATTTCTTCAATTAATGCTTCTTTAAGCGTTGCAATTGCAGCTTCAATAAGGTTACTGCGGTCGTAAGCAATTTTTATTTTTACCTCGGGAGGCAATCCTTTTATAACTTCGCCCATTCGTTCTTTCACCCTGTCAATTACTTCTTTTGCGTTTTCACCATAACGCGCTACGACAACTCCTCCAACTACTTCACCTTCTCCGTTTTCATCCGCTATTCCTAATCGGATGTCACTGCTCATTTGCACATCGGCAACATCTTTCATTTTTATTGGAATAGATTTATATGCTCCAACTGAAATTTCTTCAATATCTTTTATATTCTTGATGTAACCCAAACCCTTTATCATATATCCCATTCGGTTCATTTCAAAAATACTGCCTCCTACATCGCGGTTGTTTGCTTTCAATGCATTCACAACATCCATTACTGACACATTGTAGTATACAAGTTTGTGGGGATTAATACTTACCTGATATTGCTTCTGAAAACCGCCAAAAGATGCAACTTCGCTCACACCCTGCACATTTTGCAAAGCAAATTTCACATACCAATCCTGCACAGCCCTTAGTTCTCCTAAGTCGTAGCCATCGCCTTGCAGTGTATACCAAAAAACATGTCCAACACCTGTTCCATCAGGACCAAGTGTTGGGGTTATCCCCTGAGGTAATGCTTGTTGTGCAAAATTCAATCGCTCCAAAACACGGGTTCTTGCCCAATAAATTTCAGCATCATCATTGAAAATAACAAAGATGAAACTCATGCCGAACATAGAAGCAGCGCGAATTGATTTTACATTAGGAATACCTTGTAAATTGGAAACTAAAGGATAAGTGATTTGATCTTCAATAATTTGAGGATTTCGTCCCATCCATTCTGTGTAAACAATTACCTGATTTTCAGAAAGATCAGGGATGGCATCAACAGGTGTTGTCATAACCGACCACACCCCACCAATAATTATTAGCAAAATTCCAATCCATACAAAGAAGCGATTGTGTATTGACCATGAGATTATTTTTTCTATCATGAGTTTGCAGTGTTTAACCTGCTTTAGTGTTTTGTGTGAGTACTGTCGTGTTCATGATGTTCATGGTTTGCCTCAACTTCTTCCAAATCCATTTTGCACACTGGGCATTGACCAGATTTGTCATACATTTTTTTGCCTTCGCATTTCATAGGACATTGATACATCGCATTTTCAGAAGTTTTGCTTCCGCAGGAAGCCATAAATACTACTGCTATGAGTAATAATGCTGTAGTGAGTTTTTTTTTCATTTTGAATTGTTTTTAATTTGTGAAATTACATTTATGATATTCTTCTTTTTAGAAGTTGAGCATTTATGGCAACTACAATAGTGCTTAAACTCATTAATACCGCACCAACTGCCGGACTTAGCATTATATTCCATTGATATAAAACACCTGCTGCCAAAGGAATTGCAAGAAAATTATAGCCTGCTGCCCACCAAAGGTTTTGTATCATTTTTTTGTAGGTAGCTTTGCCAAATAAAATCAAGTTTGCAATATCTTTTGGGTTTGAATTTACCAAAATAATGTCGGCTGTTTCTGCCGCCACATCTGTTCCTGAACCAACGGCTATTCCCACATCCGCTTGTGCAAGTGCAGGGGCATCATTCACGCCATCGCCTGTCATTGCTACGTACTCTCCTTTTTTCTGAAGTTCCTTTACTTTCTCTAATTTATCATGCGGCAAGACATTGGCAAGAAAGCCGTCCATTTTTAATTCATCGCTTACTTTTTTCGCTATTATTTCATTGTCGCCTGTAAGCAATAAATTCTTTATCCCGGCTTCTTTGAGTATTTTAATAGCTTCAAATGAGTTTTCTCTAATTTGGTCTGAAAATGTAAAATATCCTGCAACATTTTTGTCAATCAAAATATAAACAACTGTGCCTGTATATTCAGCAATCGTTTCAGCAATTTTGATGTTTTGTTCATTCAGGTAATTCGGCCCAACTACTTTAATTTCTTTCCCTTCTACAACACCTTCCAATCCTTTACCAGGCATGTAGTTGAATTTTTCTGATTTTGGAATTGCGATGTTCAATTCTTTGACCTTTCTTAATAATCCCGCAGCTATATAATGCTCCGAATGTTGTTCAATGCCTGAAGCTAGACGCAGTAATTCCTTATCATCAAATTTTGTGTCCAACACTATTGTTTCCTGTAATTCATGTGAACCTTTAGTTAGTGTTCCGGTCTTGTCAAATAGGATGGTGGTAATCAACCGTGCATTTTCAAAAGCTGTTCGGTTGCGAATAAGCAAACCTTTTTGTGCAGAAATAGAAGTAGAAATTGCTACAACCAAAGGCACAGCTAACCCTAAAGCATGCGGACAGGAAATAACCATAACTGTGACCATTCTCTCTAAAGCAAACACAAACGGAAAACCCAGCAAAAGCCATACAATAAGGGTAATAATACCTACTCCTAATGCGACTATTGTCAGGACCCTTGCTGCACGGTCTGCAAAATTTTGCGTTTTCGATTTTGTTTTTTGAGCATCTTCAACCAATTTCACTACTTTGTTAAGATAGCTGTCTTCTCCTGTGTTTACAACTCTAATTGTCAAAGAACCATTCCCATTTACAGCCCCTCCAATCACATTGCTGTCCTTTTCTTTTTTCACGGGTTTGCTCTCACCGGTAAGCATACTTTCGTCAAGGTAGCTTTCTCCTTCAGTTACAGTTCCGTCAACCGGAACCTTTTCGCTTGGCTTCACCATGATTATATCTCCAATTTTCAAATGACTTACAGGTATGTCATGGATTTGGCCGTTTACTATATGGTGCGCTGTTGAAGGCAACATTTTCACAAGCAATTCCAATGAACGGGATGCACCCATTACCGATTTCATTTCAAAGTAATGACCAATGAGCATAATGTCAATCAGGGTTGCCATTTCCCAATAAAAGTCTATACCCTTTAAGCCGAAAGTGATAGCAACACTGTAGACCCAAGCAACTGAAATGGCTACACCAATCAGTGTCATCATTCCAATGGCCTTGTCTTTTACTTCGTCATAAAGTCCTCTTAGAAAAGGATACCCGCCATATATGAAAATAAATGTAGAGAGAATAGCTAACACATATTTGTCCGCAGGAAAGGTCAATTTAAAACCCAACCACTGCTGTAACATGTGCGACAAGGCAAGGACAGGAATAGAAACAATGGAAGATACAATAAACCGTTTCCAAAAATTAGAAACATCGTGCCCGGCATGTTTGTCATGAGCACTTTGATCATGAGTTCCAATTTGGTGATAGTGTTGGTGATGATTCATTTTGAATAGATTGCGTTTACTATATTTTCAAAAAAGTTGGCCTGACTTTAGTTATGGCACGAAGTTTCTTCTTTATAATTGGATAAGCTCATTAGTTTTTTTTGTGTTCAACAAGTTTCATTTTACATTTAGGGCAATTACCAAACTTGTCTGAAATCACTGCCAAATCCATTTCACACTGATAAAAGACATCCCCTGACCTGAGTTGCATGGTGTCTAAATTGAAAACCTGCGGAGTGCTGTGGTTTAAAGATTCATGCTCCTTTGTCGATTGCTCCTGTTTCTTGGATGAGCTATTACATGCACCAAAGTTTAAAGAGAAAATCAATGCTAATAGAATTGTTGTTGTTTTCATATTTATTATTTTTAGGTTGTTACATTTTTAAAAAAGGATTGGAAATCTTGGAAACACTGGTTAAATTTATCATTGACTTTTAGTAGTGGTATTTTAGCGACAACATTTTTTTATGAAAAGGAACCTGATGGTCTTTCTGGTTATTGTCACAATAATTTTTATAATTTTCATAGTAATAGCAACATAACGGCACTCATTACTATCATTAATCCATCTTCAATAATCGTGACTGTGCTCATAGGTAAATTGAATACTGCACCCAAACAGGCGCATTGAATTTTCTTTTTGTTCAGCACACTTTGCATAACGCCAATAATGCTAATGCTCATAACTATCAATGTTGTGAGGTTTGTAATGAATGGATTAAATCCGGTGAGAAAAGCAATACCTAAAGCCAATTCAATGAACGGATAAATAAAGCCATACGCTTTAATTCGTTTGGCAATAATGTCATACATTGAATAAGATTCGGCAAATGCCTTTATATCTAAGAGTTTGAAAAATGAAAATGTAAGAAAGAAGCCTGCCATGAAATTATTCAGGCAGGCCATCCAATGAATTTCGCCTTGTATTCTTGCTGTAATAATTGAAATGCCTGTAATAAATGCAAAAATTAAAAGGATTGGTTTGTAAGTTTCAAACCAACTTTTTGCTTGCTCTGCTGTTTCGCTGTGCGTTGTTGTTGAAATAGTGTAGTTGCCCTTTGCTCCAATGGCTTTTTGCAGTTCTGATAAAGCAATGTGATTTTCCATTGTAATGGTTGCTGAAGTTCGCGAAACTTCTGCGGTGGTGACATCTTGCAAAGTTAGCAAAGCTGATTTTACTTTTGCTTCGCAACTACTGCAAGTCATTCCCTGTATTTGATAAGTATGAGTCATTGTTTATTTGATTTTTTAACGACACAAAGTTGCGCATTGCCTGAGTTTGCAATGTGATACAATTTTGTAATTGATTGGTATAATTTACAGTTCTTCAATGGGTGTTCGTTTTCTTTCCTTTAATTGCTTGTAATATGAGGTAGTAAAGCCAGTGACTTTTTTGAATTGTTTGCTTAAATGTGAAACGCTGCTGTAATTTATTTGAAAGGCAATTTCACTTAATGAAAATTCATCGTAAACCAGGAGTTCCTTCACCTTTTCAATTTTTTGGGCAATGAAATACTGCTCTATGGTGGTGCCTTCGACTTCAGAAAACAGGTTGCTTAAATAGTTGTAGTCATGGTGAAGTTGGTTGCTGATGTGTTCGGAAAAATTTGTTTTGAGTTGTTTGTCCAGATTATGCACCAACTTTACAATTTCATTTTTAATCTTCTCAATGATTCTGCTTTTTTTATCGTCAATCAAACCAAAACCAAATGACAACAAAACCTGATTGAGTTGTTTTTTCTGTGTTTCGTTTAGTTCTTCCGCAACAATTACTTCACCTAACTCCACACTTGACGGATGTAAGCCAAACTTTATGAGTTCGTCTTTCACCACCATTTTGCAACGACTGCAAACCATGTTTTTTATATAGAGCTTCATTCAAGCTATTTCACTTTTTCTAAATCCATTGCACACACTGGACATTGCCCTGCTGTGGTGTAAGCAGTGTCTCCTTCGCATTTCATTGGGCATTGGTATTTTACCGAAGCAGTATCGGATGCCACAATAAGTTTTTGATTTTTAATACTTCCGGAATTATTGCAGGCAGTGGCAAAAGTTACTACTGTAACAACTGTTAGTATAGAGATTATTTTCTTCATTGCTTGATTAATTTTATGATTTGATTTCGTGATTTAGAACTTATGTTTAGCATATACATTCCATCTGCCAATTCATTTGATGAAATATTGAAATTGAATTTCCCTGCAACTGGATTTATAGCTTTCAATAATACAACTTGCCCTAAAGAATTTGTAAGACTAATTGAAAGTTGAATTTCATTGCTTGTGCCATCAATAGTCCATCCATTATAAGTTGGATTTGGATATACAGCACTGTTGACATTTGCATCAACATCATTTATACCTGTCGAGGCAGGGTTTACAATAAACTGTCCCATCATGCCATTATCCTCATGACTTAAAATATGGCAGTGATACATGTAAGGCATTTTAGTATCTGAAAAATCAGAATATTTCATTACCAATTTCACAGTACCATTTGATGGAGGCACAGTTACCACATCTTTCCGCCCTTGCAAGTATGCAGGAGGTGCACTGCCATTGATGGAGGTAATATAAAAGTGATTGCCATGTATATGCCACGGGTGCGGCATCATACTTTGGTTCGTTATACTCCATACCATTACTTCATCCTGCTTGGTTTGAAAGTTAATTACACTTTCATCATACTGCACGCCATTAATGGTAAAATTGGTCATGCTCATCATAGGAGAACCTTGCAGGTTGAAAGTTTTAGTTCCTGCACCTGCGGTTGGTGTAACCACATTTGTAATAAGTGAAGCAGAAATACTTGTAACAGGACTTGTGGTAGGTGCGGTTACATTAAACTGCAATAAATTAAAATCCTTATTATCTAATGGACCGGGAATTCCCATACCCATTTGGTCTGGCGGACCACCAGGATAACCTGCTGGCAGTTGCGTACCTAATTGTTTGAGGTAATAGGTGTTTCCAGTTTGCCCGCTAAAGTCAATAATAATTTCATAACGTTCACCGGGACTGATAATCAATTTGTTTACTGTTACAGGTGCATCCAATAAGCTTTCGTCACCAGCAATTACTTTAAAATTGCGGTTGTCATTCATTGAAAAATAAAAGAAGCGGTGACTGCTGCCATTCAGCAGACGGAAACGAACCATTTGTGCAGGCACATTCAGTTGCCCGTTTATAGTTCCGTTCACCATGGTGGCATTATCCAGTTCATCATCCATTATAAATTGTTTCGTACTGGCATCAAAAGTCTTCCATTGCAATACCAAAGGAAAATCGTCCAAACCATAGGTTCGCGGAAGGTCTAAGGCTGCTTCTTCAGTATCACGAACAATTATCAATCCAGAAGCTCCTTTCAAAACCTGTTTCATTGTTTTACCATGCAGGTGAGGATGATACCAATAAGTTGCAGCTTTGTCCATTAAGGTAAATGATGGGCTCCAAGTAGTTCCACCCATAATAAGATTATGAGGGCTGCCATCATTTTCAGGTGATACATGAAGTCCGTGCCAATGGGTTGTGGTAGTATCATTCAAGCGATTTTTTACATTCAAAGTAACCTGCTGCCCTTTGTTTAAAATAATTGTAGGGCCTAAGTAAGCCCCATTGTAACCAATGGTGTTGGTGTTGTAGCCACTATAAAACTGTTTGTTGCTATCAGCCATTATCAAGTTAATGCTGCTGCCCGAAAGTGTATCTGGAATAGGGATAAAGGTTTGTGCTTTGGAAATGCCAGTTATAAGTTGCAACATCAAAGCCATTGAGATTTTTATTTTTTTAATCATTGTATTATTATTTAATTTTTTTGAATTGAAGTTGAATTGAGAATTACTGATGGAAAGATTAACAACAGTTTCCAATTTTCAACTGATTAAATAATAAGTAGAGCTTTTCATTTGCTTTAGTAACTAATACAATTTGTTTTCGTGATTGGGTTGTTCCAAAAAGCGAATACAGATGGACTTGCTTTGGGTGAAGAATGTAACATGTATCAAGTTGTTTTTTTTGAACTACAGTTTCTCTTCTTGACGATTCAGTATTAAAACAACTTATACAATCCGCATAACTGATAACATTTTGTGAAGGCTTTCGGGTAGATTTCAGTATTTCACAAATCGGGCATTTGAAATATTGCTTGGCATCGAATAAATAAATAGCACAAACCCTGCATGAAAGCATTGTTGCTAACAGAAACAAAAGGTGAAAAACCCGCTTGCCCGCATAAATCATTATATATTCAAATCCTTTCAATGCTCCTATTTTGGAATGTTTTTAATTTATACCTTCATTAATCATTAATTTTTTTATAATTAATGATGCTTACTGTGTTCATGGTGAAGCGAATCATACCCGTGATGATGTTTGTTTGTATGGTGTTTATCATTATGGTGGTTTGTGTCCTTATGATGGTAGGTCGTATGATGATGCTTGTAAATTGAATCATGATGATGGAACATTTTGTCGTGATGCTGCTTTTGCTGGTGATGCGTGGTTTTTGTTAAAGAATCGTCCGACAATCCCATATTTGAAAAAGCAGTATTCATGCCTGATACCGCAACCATATTTTCAGGTTCCGATTCATTAGTTGGCGTGTCCTGATCATCTTTTGAGCAGGATGAAATAGCAATAATAATTGCAGCCGCAACAAGTATAGCAATGTCTTTAAACTTTAAATATTTCATAATATTAATAATTTTTAATTTTATTTTATTAATTTTCATTGTTGGTCAAGCCTCAGCAGTTCACTGCTAATAGAATTAACAAACCATAATTTGCCTTCAGGTCCTATTTTAATTCCCATAATCCCTTTTTTTCCAGTATTAACTCTGGCTATTTCTTTTTTTGTGGTAATGTCTACACAAACTATTTCGCCAGTTTCATAATCCGATATAAACAAGCGGTTGTCTTTTATATCAATTCCACAAGGCTGCTTTAATCCAAATGAAACTGGTAAAAACTCTTCCCAAACAACACTTGACATTTCCCAATGTTCAGCCAGAACCTCATTAGTATTAGCAAGATTCTTCAATTTACTACCAGTATTAATATCCATTCTTAAAACCTTTTTATTTCCACCGTCTACAATATAAAGCCACTTTTTATCCTTATCTAATACCATGTGAGAAGGCACTAACGGGTTTCTTAAAATTTGGACTTCTTTGTATCTGTGGATCTTCCCATCATTATGATCATCATTTCCAGGACCGTGATCGGAGCCAAAATTGTACTTTACAATATGCTTATTGTATCCATCAAACACCCAATAAATATTGTCTTTTTCAGATTCTATACCCATGCAGTAGGGGCTTCCATGAAGCATGTCCAAATGGCTACCATTGGTTCCCGGTCCTGCATATTTTGCATAAATGTTCAAATTACCTGACCAGAGAGTTGGGCCGGTAAATATTCCACCCTGATGATTGGCATCTTGTACATTTGCCGATGTGGCCCAATTTCCTGTATTACTAAATGAAAGTGCAGAAGGTAATGACATAAAATGCCAGGCATTTCCGTCTTTTCTATAATCATTCAATTGTCCTGGTGTTCCCGGCTGTGTAAACATTGCTGTGGAACCACCTGTGGCTTCAGTACCTTTGTTGATGACCCACAGTTCATTGTCTCTTGTTGGATTAAAATCAAGGTCCTGAGGGATGGAAATATTGGAAGTGGAGGATGCTATTACTAAAAAAATTGGTGCAATTTTTTCATTGGATTTGTAAAATTCAGGAACATCGACCTTCTGAAGAGGTTCAGGTTCTTCCTTTGAATCGTTCTTACATGCGTTCAAAATCAAACATGAAATTAAACTAAGCGTTACTGTTTTAATTATTTTCATTTTAGGTTGTTTTAATAATTATTGTTTAATAAATTTTTGAGTGAATAATTTGTTATTTGTTTTAACTTGTAAAAAGTATATGCCGCTGTTTAATTCTGTTAAATCAATTGTTGCATTACTAATTTTGTTTTGTGTAAAAACGGTTTTACTTAAAAGATTGAATATTTTTATTTCTGCGTTTTGCAATTCAAATTTTGATTGCAAAGTGACCGTTGATGAAACCGGATTTGGGTAAAGCGAAAAATCAGTGGATGCTATTTCATTTATTCCGGTGCTAGCTTTTGTATAGGAGCCAATACGATATTTTACCGTTCCGCTTCCATCATCCTGCCATACTACATAAATATTTCCGTTTCGCATGGCTACATCAGCGTTGGTAATATTGTCCAAATCAACAGTGTCGTAAGTTGCCGGAAAACCGTTTGCTATATCTGCACTAAACAAAATTGGAAGTTGTGCCTTTGCGTTTACATTTTGTTTCCATACTATTGACATTGCGGTTCCATCTGTTGCAATTCGTGGAAAGTTTTGTTGGCTCAATCCTGAAATAGCTCCTGTAAGTGGCTTTATACTGCCGATGCTGCCTGTTTTTAAAGAAGTTTTTGTGAAATAGTTTCTGTAATTACCTGTGCCGCTGCTCATAAAAGTTGAGTAAAGTGTATCACCAATTATTACACCATCGGGCCCGCTTGCCGGGCAACTCATCACCATCCAATTGTTTTTGTCCACAGCAAAACCGTTATTAAATGAGGCTGAACTGTTGGTTGAGATTCCAGCCCAATTATCACGAATGTTTGAATTGTTGTTTCGGTAAAGCATGGCAGTGTTGTTTCCGGAAGAAACTAAAGCACCAGGACAACAGTCGCATACTTCAGAAGAACCACCCCAACCACTTGCTTTTACATCGGTTGAAAATGTGTTGCCGTAGTCGGTAGATTTTACAACCACCCAACGGCTGTCCATAAATGAAGAATTAAATTTCATAAACGCAACAATGGGATGGCCGCTTTTATCCACTTCAACAGTTGGAAATCGAGAAAAGCTATCTGCAATAAAAGCAAATTCAACAGGCGTTTTAAATGAAACACCTCCATTAAATGAAGTAAAAATAAATAGGCGGTTTGTATCGCTTGATTCGGGAGTTCTTTTTACCACCACATAAACGGTATCGCCTTTTGAGGCAATATCCGGTCCCATCCAACTTGCAGTTGCAATGGTCATCCAAGTTGGATTTAATTTTATGGGTGAGGTAAACATTGTTCCGTTCCATCGCGAAAAATAGACGGACTGATCAGCCATTTTACCCCAAACTACCATTGGATTACCGGCACCATTCAAACTCATTCTTGGGTGCATGTTTCCGTAAATGTTTGTGGAAATATTGTTACCACTTGTCCAGTTGATTTGTGCACTTGCATTTAAGCAAAGAACAATTGATATCAGAGTAATAACTTTTTTCATTGTTTGATAATTTTTTTTGTAATCACATAATTGCCTTCTTGTATTTGTATAAAATAAATTCCTTGGGGTAAATTTTGAAAGCTGATTTGTGATTGGAGAAAGTTGGTTGGTAAAGAAATGACTTTTTCACCCAATACATTAAAGATGTTTATCATAAACTCTTTATTTCCAAAGGATTGAATATTGAGTTTGTCCTGCAACGGGTTTGGGTAAATAGAAAAATTATTTTGGAAATTGACTTCTGCAATTCCACTTGTCAAAGTAGTATCAATCACTATAAAACTCCCCATCATACCATCATCTTCATGATGCAACAAATGACAATGATACATATAGGGTGTAATGTTGTCTGCGAAGGTTTCAAATTTTGTAATAAACTTTACACTATCACCCGGCAACACCAGCACAACATCTTTCCAACCAATTTCGCTCGCTAATGGTGGTACTCCACTTTTTTCAATCACATTGAATTGAATGTCGTGGATGTGAAACGGATGCGCAACCATGGTTTTATTAATCAATGTCCAGATTTCAGTCGTATTCAAATGCACCACTTCATTAATGCTCTCCATGTCAAATGTTTTGTTGTTCATGCCAAATGGACCTTCTGCTCTGTTAGGTCGGTCACTAGGTAACAAACGAATTGTATCCATTACGATGGTGCGGTAATTGGTTGCACTGTTGGTATTGAATGGAGAAAATGATATAAGCGATTTGGGAACTGTTGTAACAGGCGAAGCTGTTGAGGCGACGATGTTTATTTGGAGTAAATTAAAATCCGCTCCATTCAAAAAATTATCTTCATATTCATGTATTTCATTATTTATATCCCCAACGCTATCTGCACCATATATTCCATTAGGCAACTCGGATGCAAGACTTTTTAAAAACAATGTTTGAGTGGCCATTCCTGAAAAATCAATTAAGATTTCTGCTCTTTCACCAGGGCTTAATCTTAGTCGTTTCAATGCAATTGAAGTGTCAATTAATCCGCCATCCGTTGCAATCTGATAAAATGTTTGATCATTGCTTAAACCAAAATTGTAAGTTCGCATACTACTTCCATTCAGTAGTCGGAAACGAATAACCTGAGCAGGAGCGTTGAAATATGGATTTAAAGTTCCGTTTACAAACAAGGCAGTATCCATATCCGTTGCAATAGCTATTTGTTTTAAATCGTCAAATGCTTTGCTTTGCATTATCAAAGGAATGTCGTCAACCCCATATGTTCTTGGTAAATTTAGTACGGCTTCCATATTGTCTTTAACAATAAACATTCCTGCTAAACCTTTTGCAACCTGTATATCCGTTTGACCCGCCCCATGAGGGTGGTACCAAAAAGTACCAGCATTGTTTCTTACTTTAAATGAAGGGCTCCAAGTTGTATTAGGGTTAATTATTTGATGTGGCCCACCGTCATTCTTGGCACTTACGTGAAGGCCATGCCAGTGCATAGTTGTTCTTACGTTTAGTTTATTTATTACATTTAGGGTAATGCTGTCGCCCTTGTTTACAATAATGGTTGGCGACAACCAAACACCGTTTATACCATAAGTTGGAGTTGCAGTAGTACCATAAAATATTTGAGTGCCGCTTTGCACATTGAGGTTAAAGTTTGTTCCGGTAAGAGCAGGTGGTATTGCCAATGGATTTTGTGCATTTACAAAGAGGCAAGTAAAAAGAAGTACTGTTGTTGTATATATTTTCATTGATGAACTATAATTTTTTTGGTGCTGATAATTTTGTCTTTACTCATAATTGAAATATAATAATTCCCTTTGCTCCAATTAGCAGTTGAAATAGATTGTTTGCCGCAATCAGAAATTCCTCTTTCAATTTCAATCCCTGTTATATCTTTAATTGAAAAACAAAAGCCACCTTGCAAGTTGGTTGATATTGTAATAGTTTCTTTTGCAGGGTTCGGAAAAAGGGTGAAAACACTTTTATTTTTTTCTTCCGGAATTCCTAATGCGTCCGATACAGTTAATATGTAAGTGAGTGTGTCGCGCAAAAGAGGAGTATTGATGTCCCAAACCTCATATTGGATTAAAGCCTTACCAAAATTTACATGAGGTGTAATATGTAAAAGCAGTAAACCATAGTCGGCAGGAGAAATCGGATTCATTGTTCCGGTATCAATTAGTGACGCATAACATGTTACATTATCGCAAACTGATGCCTCCCATGCAGCGGGTAAACTTTCACTTACTTTTTGCCACTTAAGAGAAATAGTTTTATTGGTCGTATTTACCTGTTGTATACTCAATGTTTCTAAATCCTCCATTAAACCTGAAATATTAATGGTATCGTTTGGTGTGTTTAAAAAAGTTTGAGCATAAGAAAAATTTTGAATAATGAGTATTCCGACAATTAAACAAAATAATTTTTGTAACAACTTCATATTAATGGCTTACTGTTAAATTGTACCTCGCAGCCTTGCCATTTACTTGAATTCTGACAAAATAACTCCCGGCAGCCAATCCGGAGGTATTGAACTGTTTAGTTATAGATCCCGATTGCCTTTCATTAATCAAAACAGCAACTTGCTTACCTGAAATGTCAACTATATCTAAAACCAGATCGCTCGACGATTTT
>Ga0154020_10006944_pt1 | contig 13267 bp, 6 predicted proteins | sample Klosneuvirus_201_FD_109709 | JGI IMG/M metagenome (GOLD analysis project Ga0154020, IMG submission 109709) | Active sludge microbial communities from wastewater, Klosterneuburg, Austria - Klosneuvirus_20160825_MG | ecosystem: Engineered > WWTP > Aerobic digester > Activated sludge | place... | reverse complement strand
CGCCCAGGGCGGGCTCGTCCTGGAACGGCTCGGCGGTGTCCACGGGGGGCTTGGGTGACGGCGGAGGTGGTGGAGGCGGCGGCGGTTCTGGACGGGGCGGCGGCGGCGCGGGTGGCGTCACCACCTTGGGAGGCTCCTTGGACCCGGGGACCGGCTTGGGCTCCTTGGGTGGCGGCGGTGGGGCGGCCACCTTGAGCTCCGCGGTGGCGGCAGGGCTTTCTTTTTCGCCGTCAAATGCCACCACCTCCACCTTCCACGTTTCATTTCCACCGGTTTGTTTTCCCGGGACGCTGGGGCTGGATTCATCCAGTTTCACCGCCGCGCCATTGCGCTTGAAACGGTACCGGTAGCTGATGGGATCCCCATCCACGTCCGTGGCGGGCGCGGTGACGGAGACGTCCAGGCGGTCCCCGGCCAGCGGGTCCACCGTCACAAAGGCAACCTGCGGCGCGGTGGGGACACTGTTGACCACCTTGATTTCCGCCGCCACCGGCGCGCTCTTGAGCCAACCGTCGGTGGCAATGACCTCCACGCGCCAGGCATCACCCTTCTTGAGCAACCGGCGGGGCAGCCGGGAGACGCCTTGCGGAATGGATTCTGCCTTTCCATTGCGGGTCCACGTGTAGCGGTACCCCACCACATCCCCGTCGGGGTCCACCGCCGGCTGCTGGATGGTCACGGCCACCGCGTCGGTCACCATCACGGGAGAACGTGCAAATCCAATCCTGGGTGCGCTGGGCGCGGCATTGATGACGGTGGCTTCGGCGGTGACGGCGGGGCCTTCCTGCTGGCCGTCAAACGCCACCACGTCCACCGTCCAACGGTCAGACTTCTGGATGAGCTTCACCGGCACCGCGGCGTCTGCTTCTGGCAGCTTGACCCGCACGCCGTTGCGGAAGAACCGGTAGCGGTACTGCAGCACATCCTTGTCCACGTCCACCGCAGGGGTAACCAACTCCACCTTGAGGGTCTCTGGCAGGGCCACGGCGTCCTTTTGAAAGCGGATTTTTGGCGCGGTTGGCGGCGTGTCCTCCACCAGCACATCTGCGCTGACACTCTGGCCCTTTGATGCCTGGTCTGACGGCGTCACGGTCACGCGCAGCGCGCTGTCCTTCTTGAGTTCCGCCGGCGTCAGGCGGGTCTTGTTGCGCCACGCGGGGACCTCCTTGCCATTGGCGGTCCACGTGTATTCCAGGGAGATGGGGTCGCCGTCGTCGTCCTGGGCGGGCCGGATTACCTTGAGTTCCAACGTGTCGGTGGCTTTCAGGCGCACCGCGCTGACGCCAATGGCCGGCGGCACCGGTGGGGTGTTGCCAATGGTGACGGTGGCCTTTGCTTCCGGGCCGTCCTCCAGGCCGTCATTGGGAATGGCCCACAGCGCCCAGGTTTCCCCACGCGCGGTCTTGTCTGGGGGGAGCACCGGCCCCTCCACCACCAGCTGCGCGCCCTGCCTCACCCAACGGAACCGCACCGCCACGCGGTCACCGTCTGCATCTGACGCAGGTGCCACCAGCGAGGCCAGCAACGGCACGCTGGTGTTGGGGTTGTTGGGGACAATGGCCGGGGTTGCGGGACGTGGCGGGGTGTTGACCACGGTGGTTTCCGCGGCGGCGGGGGTACCTTCGGCGCCGTCTGCCACGGGAACAGCCACCACCTTCCACACCTGGCCACGGGTGGTCCGGTCCGCCGGCACCTGATCCTGGGTTTCTGGAAAATCCTGCAACATGCCATCCACAAACCAGCGGTAGCGGTAGCTGATTTTGTCCCCGTCCACATCGGTGGCGGGGGTCTTGATGGTGGCCTTGAGCACATCATCCGTTTTGAGCGGAACGGGCGCCAACGCCACCACCGGCGCCGTGGGCGGCGTGTCCAACACGCGCAATTCCACCGCCGTTGCGGGGATTCCGGACAATTGCCCATCATTGGCGGTGACCAGAGCCTGCCAGGTTTCATTCTTCTTGATGGTGCCGGCGGGCAGGTCACGGTCCCTGGCCCGCGCGGTGGCGTCTTTTCCGTCCTTGAGCCACACCACCTTGTAGGTCACCGCGTCGCCGTCGGCGTCAGGCGCCTCACTCTTGATGGTGACCTTCACCGGATCACCGGCGCGGGGAAGCAACGGTTCCAGCTCCACCTTGGCCAGCCCCGGTGCGGTGTCTGCAATGGTGAGCTCCACCTTGCCAGCGCCGCCTTGCACGGTGCCGTCCAGTGGCGTGGCCGTCAGGATGTACTTCTGACCCTTCTTGGTGCGGTCTTTTCCAACGGTGGTCTCACCCGCGGGCAAGGCCACTGCGGCGCCGTCCAGCGTCCACTGGAAGGTGTACGCCACATCATCCATGTCATGGTCCAAAGACGGCGTGGCAATGCCCGCCCACAGGTCATCATCCGTGCGCGCGGTGGCGGGATGGATGGCGGGCAACGGCTGGGACGGTGGCGTGTTTCCCAACGTCACGGCGGCCTTGGTGGAAGGCCCATCTGCTTCACTGTCACGCGGCGTCACCGTCAGCTCAATGGTCTGCCCGCGCCGCGCGGCAAGCGCGGGGAAACCGTCCCGGCCCACCAGGAACGGAATGGGCTCCTCCATGAGCTTCCAGCCGTACTGGTAGGTCACCGGTTCTTCATCCGGGTCCAGCGCCGGCTGTTCAATGACGGCCTTCAGCGGCACGGCCGCACCGGCCGCGGTTGGCGTCAACGCAATACGTGCCGCGCTGGGCGGCGTGTTGCGAATGGTGGCCTCGGCAACTGCCACCGCGCCGTCCTCGGTCCCGTCGGTGGGGATGACCACCACGCGCCAGACCTCACCCTTTTTGGTGCGGCTGGGGTCCACGCGGTTGGCCGTGAGCGGAAGGTCCAACAGCGGCTCACGGTTCTTGAACCAGCGGTAGGCGTAGGCCACCACATCACCGTCTGCGTCGGTGGAGGGGGTTTCAATCTTGACCTCCAACGCCTCCAGCGTGGAGGGCGCCGGCGGGTTGATGCTCACCACCGGCGGGGTGGGCGGCGTGTTGCGCACTGGCAACGGCGCGCTCTGGAACAGCGTGGCGCCCTTGCCTTCGCCCATGATCTTGAAATCCGCGCCTTCCTGCACGGTGAAACGCCAGCGTTCACCTTTTTTGGTGAGCGGGTTGGGAACGGTGGGCTTGTTGTCCAGCTCTGGCACACGCGCGTCATTGCGGTACCAGCGAATCTGCGTGTCTGTCTCAGGATCACCGTCCAGGTCCACAAAGGTGTACGTGACCTTGAGGTCATCCAACGTGCGCGCCCCCGCCGGAGAAACGCTCACCGCCTTGAAAAGCGCCGGGTTGGGCCGCGTGCGTGACACGCGGCCGCTGTCATGGCCCACCGTGGGCCACACCACCGTGGCCTGCTGAACGTGGCCCAGCGCCTGGAAGCTGTACGCGTGCAGCCAGCCAAGGGACGTGGCCACCACCACTTCCATGCGGCCATCCTGGTCCAAATCCACAATCAATGGCGCGCTGGACAACACCCCACCGGGCACCGTTGGAAACCCACCCACTGGTGTTCCGTTGCCACGCACCACGTTGACCTTGCCGTCCCCGCCACAAAACACCACTTCCTGCCCGCCATCCTGGTCCAAATCCCCCACCGCGGCAGACGCGCTGATGCGCCCCTTGCCCATGACCGGCCAGCCCCGAAGCGACTGCCCCAGGTGGTTGAGCGCATACACGTTCCCGTCCCCACCGCCCACAATGAGGTCAAGCCGTCCGTCCCGGTCCAGGTCCCCCACGCTGGGCTGCACATAGATGCGGTAGGCGGTTTTCACCGGAAAATTGGGCAGCAGCGTCCCGTCATCCTGCACGGCAAAGATGTTGAAATCCTGGCTGCCAAAAGAAAGCTCCAGCCGCCCATCTGCGTTGAGGTCCGCCAGCGCGGGGCCGCCGGTCACCGTGAATTCAGTGCGTACGGGGAACCCGGGGAGGTCCACCCATGCGCCCTTTTTGTCCTGCCCCACCACGTGCAACGCGCCATCCACGCCGCCAAAAGCCAGCTCCATGCCCTTGTTGGCGTGGAATTCCCCAAGCGCCAGCAACCCTTCAGCCATGCGGAAGCCCTTGAGCGGGAACCCCTTGAGTGCCACGCCCTTGGCGTTGACCGCGCGAATCACGCCGTCCAACCCCGCCCACACAAGATCTTCGGCCTTGTCACCGTCCAGGTCCGCGCAGGCCGGCGCGCTGGCCCACACGCCGCCACCTTCCACCGGAAATCCCGGCAATTGTTTGCCCAGCCCGTCATAGACGTGCAGCTGTCCCTCCAGAGAGAGGATGGCAATCTCCAGGCCGGGCGCCCCGTTGAGCTCGCACAACGTGGGGCTTGCGGGGTAGTCACTCTTGGCGCCACCCAACGCATCCTTCTCCCGGTCCTTGCGCGGCGGGGTCATGGCCAAGGGAAAGGGCTTGATGGGCGCACCGGAGTAGGACACCACGTGGAGCGCCAGCCCCGCGCCAATGACAATCTCCAGCCGCCCGTCTCCATCCACATCCCCCACCGCGGGGTTGCTGGTGGAGATGTTGCCGTCCAGGCGCACCGGCCAACCGCGCAGTTCGCCGGCGTGTGCGGCCCCGCACGCGGCCCCCCACAGCAGGGCGACTTGGACCAACTGACGGCGGCAGCGGTTCATGGTGTCTTGGCCTTGGTCAGGGGCCGGGGCGCTTCAAAGGCCCGCGGCAATGTGGGGTTGGGCAGGACGTGGTGTGCGCAGGTGCTGGCGGGGGAGCAGAGGATCCTGTCCTCCATCCACCCTTTGCGCGCGGAACCATTGGGGCCACGCGGTGTCAGATCAGGCAGGCCGCTCAGAAAAACGGCGGTTGGCGTCACGCAGGCGTTGGGACAACACCCGCGCAATGTTGACCACCAGCCAGGTGAACCCTTCGCGGTACACCTTGGAGAAGCTGTGGATGTTCTCATTGGAAAGCTGCAACAAGGCACATTCGGTCCGGGCGCGAACGCTGGCGGACCGGTATTCCTTGTCAATGAGGCTCATCTCCCCAAAAAACTCCGGGGCGCCCAGGGTGGCCAGCTTCTTGGAGGGGCCATTGGCCTGGGGATGCTCCACATCAACTTCCCCGTCCACAATGATGAACAGGCTGTCCCCAACGTCATCCTTCTCAAAGACCACATCACCGGGCTTGTAGCGGCGGAGGACGGTCAATTCCCCAAGCATCTCCACCTCCTCCGGGAGAAGATTGTCAAACAACCGGGATTTCTGGAGGATTTCCACCTTGTTCATGGGTCACCCAACCGTTCACGCCTGGCTGCCTGGGGTTGTGCCGGGTTTTCCACGGGGCGTGGGCCGGCCTTTCATGAAGAAGTCATCCAACCGGGTGTCCAACCGGCCGTTCTTGGCTGCTTCCACCACGGGCTCCAAAAACTCCACCCCGCGCTCGCGGCCGCACAGGTAGATGGAACACGCCTTGAGCTCAATGTTGTACGCCTGGCTGTCTGAGAACAGCGGGCAGACGTACACCATCTTCTGGTTGTCTTTCTGGGGCCAGTACAAAAAGTCCTCGTGGACAATCGCCTCAAAAGACTCGCGCGCCTGCCCCATGAGGGCGGTGACGCCTTCTTCCGCGCGTTCCCGGTCCCGCGCGCTCTGCTCGCTCTCGGACTTGAGGCTTTGCGCGCTCTTGGCGCTCTTCTCAGCGTTGGCAAAGAGCACTTCACTCTCCCGGCGCACGCGCCGGGACTTCACGTTGCTCTCCACCACCGCCAGGTTCTTCTCCAAGGACGCGCCCCACATGGACTCCACGTCTTCCCACATGCGGTTCTTCTTGGCGGTCTCCCGCTCGTACTTTTCGCGGGTCTTGCGCAGCTCGCTCTCACGGGAGCGGTTGGTCTCCACTTCCTGCTCCAGGCTGCTCATGGCCGCCCACAATTCACTGCACTCCTTGCGCTGGCGTTCAAACTCACCCACCAGCTCCAGGCTCTTGTTCTCCAGGTCCGTGCTTTCTGCCTGGGTGGCCTGCGCCAGGTCTTCATACTCGCCGGACTTGTAGAGCGTATCGGTGGCGTTTTTCTGCGCCAGCTCGGCACGGAACTCCATGAGGTGCACCTGGGTCAGGATTTCCTCATGGCGCAGCGTGGCTTCCCGGGCCGCCATACGGGCCTTTCCAAGCGCGTCAAACCACGAGCGGAACCGCTCGCTGTTGACGACCTCCCGCACTTCAGAGAGTTGCCTGGCCTTGACCACCGTGCCCACCCCTTCCAGTTGCTGCCGCCGCGGGTTGTTCCCCGCGGGGCGGAATTGGTTCAGCCGCCAGCGTTCACAAACACAAACGGGAAGGACGCCTGCACACTGCCTTCATCCGGCTTGGGGAACCGGATGCGCTTGAACAGGCCCACAATGCAGCGGGACACTTCCGGGTCACCCAGCGTGTCCGCCTCCACGTTGGCCTCACTGACGCGCCCTTCCTCGTCAATGGTGAAGCCCACGGTGATCTTGCCTTGGAGGTTGGGGCTGCGCTTCAACGCGTTTTCATAACAGGCCTTGAAGCCCGCCATGCGTGCCCGGATGGTCTTGGTGATGAGCTTGGGATCCAGGCTGCCATCCACGTCCGTGGCGTTGGTGGCCTGCACCTCCGCCTTGACCTGCACGGTCTGGCGGGACCCAATGCCGCCGCCCGCCCCGCCGCCGCCGCCACTCACACCCAAAGACCCAATGTCCGCCGCGCCGCTGCCACTTCCCGCGCCACGGGGACCGCTCAACGCGCCGTCACCCTCGCGCGCAATCCCCACGCCGCCAGCGCCGGTCAACATCTCCCCCAGACCCTGTCCGGGACCCGAAGAAGAGAACACATCCGCAAACGCACCACCGCCGCCGCGGGCGCCCAACACCTTCAACAGGCCCTTGCTGGCCACGGCCTTCTGGATGGCGGCCTTCTTGGCGGCGTCATCCTTGCCGGCGTCCTTCTTCTTTCCGGCGTCCTTCTTCTTGGCGTCTTCGCCGCTCTTCTTTTCCGCCTTCTTCTCACTGGGAGCATCATTTTTGACCTCCTGTGGGGGCGGCTTGAGCTTGGAGATGTCCGGGGCAATGTACTTGGCAAACCGCTCGCCCACGTCTTCCAGCGTGGGGGGCGGCGGCGGGTCAATGGTGGACAGGAACGCCGCCAGGCCAAAGTGGAAGATCAACGAGCCGGTCACCAACGCGCTGAAGAACGGGTCTGCATTGCGCAGGATGCCGCCGCGGGCCACCGCGGGGAGCACCGCCTTGGGGGGCGCGGGCGGGGGCACCACAAACTGGAACAGGAGGGTCACATCCCCCACCTGGACCTTGCCCTTGGAGCTGTCAGACAGGTTGATGCGGTAGGAGTCACCCTGCTTGGTGGCCAGGTTCTGGGTCTTGAGGCCCGCAAAGTCGATCACGGAGTCATTCACCGTCAGGCGGCCATCCATCTTGTCCGTGAAACACAGCGTGTAGGTGGGGCCCTTGACGTCAAACAGGCGCGCGCTCTTGGGCACGTCTGCGCCGGGGAGCACAAACGTGTTCTTGGGGTCGCTCCCCACGCTCACGGCCTCGCGCTTCTTGAGCAGCCGCTCCTCAACAATCTTGCCGCTGTGGATGACGCCGATGCGCAGGATCTTCTCTGCCTTGTTTTCAGTCTTGGTGTTCATCACCGCACCTGCCTGAATGGGTTCACACACCTATTGACACTGGCGAATGCTCCCGGTTCCCACCTGCCTCAAAACGGCTGCCGGTCCACACTTTTTTCAATCTTGGGCACAAAAGACTTCTTGAGCTCCAGCCCGTCAAAATTAAGGCTCTGCCGCTGGAGGATGTAGAACGCCTGGGGCTTTTGCCGGCGGCCTTCCACGGTGATTTCCCCCAACACAATCTTCTTCTTCTGCGCCTGCGCCACGCCAGCCACGCTGCCCAGCAACAGCAGCGCCACAAACACTTGGGAGGTGACCATCATCACACGTTTGGACATGGGGTGGTCCTCCTACTTGCCCTTCCCAAGCTTCTTGCTCTTGGGCGCAGGTTCCGGTGCGGGGGCCGGCGCGGGTTGCTCCGGCTCGCTGGTGGACTTCTTGAGCGGCTTGCCCGCCGCGGGGGGGGGCGGTGGTGGTGGTGGCGGCGCGGCCTGCGCCCCCGCCTTGGGCTCCTCGGCGGGCTTGGGCGGGTCGGCGGGCTTGGCAGCGGCGGCCTTGGCGTCCTCCGCCTTCTTCTTGTCCGCCTCGGCCTTCTTGGCGTCTTCATCCGCCTTCTTCTTGTCCGCCTCGGCCTTCTTGGCGTCCTCGTCCGCCTTCTTCTTGTCCGCTTCGGCCTTCCTGGCGTCCTCTTCGGCCTTCTTCTTGTCTTCTTCGGCCTTCTTCTTTTCTTCCTCAGATTTTTTGGCGTCCTTTTTTGCCTGGTCTTCTGCTTTCTTCTTGTCCTTGGCGCGCTTCTTCACCAGGCGGTCACGGTTGCGGTCCGCTTCACGCACGTACTGCTCCACCTTGCCCTTGTCTTCAGCGCCCAGGCTGGGGACCTTGGAGAGGTAGTCTCCCAGGTACTTGCTGGCGGCGGTCAGACGGTCCGCCTCATCCACGTTTGGAATCTCGTTGTCCAGGTGCATGATGCCCAGGTTGTAGAGGACATCCGTGTTGGCGGGCTCCAACTCCACAACCTTCTGGTAGGCCGCCAATGCCTCGGGATATTTCTTCACAAACCGCAGGGCGTTGCCGTGGTTGAGCCAGGCCACCGCCAGCTTGGGACGCAACTCCACCGCCCGGGCGCTGGCCGCCACCGCCGCTTCATTGTCCCCGCCCTCACCGTGCAGCACCGCCAGCGCGGTGAAGGCCTCGGGCAGGTCATTGCGCAACGCCACCGCGCGCTCAAACGCCTGCTTGGCCTCCACGCGGTAGCGGCGGGCGGGCGTCAACTGCAAACTCACCACACCCAGGTCCTGGTGCACCAGCGCATTGGACGGGTCAATGTCCGCCGCGCGGCGCAGCACAAACGAGCACAATTCATACTTCTTGGCATTGAAGAACACCCGGCCCAGCAGGCGCATGGCCTCAACGTTCTTTTCGTCCAGCTTGAGCGCGCGGCGGGCTGCAGCCTCTGCGTCACCATCTTTGCCCTGCGCCAGCGCCAGCAACCCCACGGCCACATGCGTGGTGGGATCCTTGACCTCACCTGCGCTGGCCTTGGCCACCGCGCCGGAAGCATCCGAAGGACGTCCGTTGCGCACCGCCATGGTGACAATGTTGACCAACGCCGGGCCACAGTCCGCCTTGACCTGCAGCGCCTGGTTGTAGAGGCGCGTGGCGTCAGCGTCTTTGCCCGCGCGTTCGGCCATCACGCCCGCCGAATGCAGCGCGGCGCAGTTGCCACCCGCCGCCTGCGACGCCTTTTCAAACAGCGCCATGGCCGCCGCGGGGTCCTGCATGCGCGTGGCCTGGTCGTAGTCGCTGGCGCCTGGTGCGCCTGCTGCCGGCGGAACACCCTTGGGGTCCACGGTGGGCGCGGGCGGTGCTGCGGGTGGCGGAGTGGCGGCGGGCTGGGCGGCGGGTTGCGCTGCTGCGGGTTGCGCTGCTGCCGGCTGCGCTGCGGCGGGTTGCGCTGCTGCGGCTTGCGCTGCGGTGGGTTGCGCTGCGGCGGGTTGCGGAGCTGGCTGTGCCGCGGGTTGCGCAGCCGGCTGCGGTGCTGGCTGTGCCGCGGGTTGCTGGGCAAGCGCCATCGACGACGCCAGACCCATCAACCATGCAGAAGCAGAGCGGACGGTGCGCATCATTTCCCCCGCAACGTCTTCTGCTCCGCCGCGCCTGGCGGAAGCATGATGTCCAAGCCCACTTTTTGATCCGGCGCCATCTGACGGCGGGGCTCTTTGTCCACCTGGTATTCTTTGCGGTACTTGTGCAGGCCTTCAAGCGTCAGCCGGGTCCATTCATTCTGGAACTTGCTCTCCTTGGCCTGGTTGTTGGCAATTTCATAGGCTGCCACCGCCTTCTCTTCCAGGGGCGCGGCAAACTTGTCCTCCAAGAGGATGCGGTACTCGTCGCACGCTTCCTCGGCCACGCGTTTCACGTCCGCGGGGCACGGCGCGGCCAACACACTTTCAGCCAGGTTCTCATAGAGATAACCCAGGCGGTAGGCGGCAGCCAAAGACCATTCCAGCTGCTTGTAGGGAAGCACTTCCTGGTAGAGCTTCTCCATCTTCTTGAGTTCAAGGCTCTTCTTCTGCAGCTGCGTGACCTGCTCCTTGCTCTTGCCGCCAATCTTCAGGGCCTCGTACTTCTTGAGCTCAAACTCAACGAGCTTGAAGCGGCTGCGGGCCGCCGCATATCCGGCCAGGGACTGCGGGTTGGCCTTGCGGGAGGCAAACTCATCCACGGCGCGCTGGTAGAGCTTTTCGGCGTCTTTTTGTTTCTTTTGCGCCAACGCCAGGTCACCCAGGCGCATGTACGAATCAACGACGTTGTCGGTCTGCTTCTGGTCCTTCCCGTATTTGGCCAGGAAGCGGTTGATGGCCGCCGTCATGGCGCCGTTGTCCCCGCGCTTCTCATGCGCGCTCACCGCCCGGTAGAACACGGCCGCGGCATCCTCACGGTCCGGGAACATGCGGGCGTAGTTCTCGTATTCCTTGGCCGCCCGGTCATACTGCTGCAGGTTCTCCAGCAGGTTGGCGGCGTTGTACTGCGCGTCCGCCCGGTTTTCGCTCTTGGGGTACTTCTTGATGAGCAGGAAGTACGAATCAATCGCCTTCTGGAAATCATATGATTTGTACGCGTTGTCCGCCACGCGCCACAGCGCGTTGGCCGCCAGTTCGCTGTTGGGATATTCATTGTAGACGCGTTCATACAACTTGAGCGCGCTCTCAAAGCGGTTGGACTTCACATACGCCACGGCGGCATTGAACAGCGCCTTGTCCGCAAACTCGTGGTCCTTGTTCTGCTCCACCAGCCGGACGTACTCGGCGGCGGCCTCATCCAGGCGTTTGCTGCCCTCGGCCAGCTTGCCCTGGCCCACCAGCGCCTCGCCCTCATCCATGTAGAGCTTGGCCTTCTGGAACAACGCGCCCAATTCCAGGGTGCGGTATTCGTCCTTGTCACCCACCTGCCGCTGCTGGACGTACTGGGCAAACTTCTCAACCTCCACCCAGTCCTTCTTGGTGAGGAGGTATTGCATGATGTAGCCGGCGGCAATTTGCGCGGCGGGCGCCTGCGGGTACTTCTCAATGACGTCTTCCAGACGCGGGCGCGCCTCATCAAAGTGGCCGTAGGTGTAGAGCACCTCGGCGGCGGTGGCCTTGACGCTGGGGATGCGCTCATCCGCCGGGACACGCTCCACAAACTTGTCACACGCGTCAATAAGCTCCATTTTGAGCGGCGGGATTTCTTCCTTGGGAGGCAGCGTCTCCACGTCCTTGCCCAGCGCGGGCTTCTTGGGCGGCAGGCGGCCGGACTGTTCTTCCAGCTCCACCAGTTTCACCAGGGCAAAATAGACGGTGGCCGCCGCTTCAGCGCGGTACTTGGTGCCCTGGTTGGTATCGCGGATTTTGGCGTACTCATTGGCCGCCTCGCGGAACTGGAGCGAGTTGTACAGCGTGTCCGCCAGGTACCAGTTGAGGTCATAGGCCGCTTTGTCATGCGGGAAACGCTTGAGGTAGTCCCCGTACCCTCGCGCGGCCTGCTCATACTCCACCTTGGCAAGGTCATACTTGTCCCCGCTCTGGTACTTCTGGGCCTGCTGGTGGTGGAAGATGGCCGAGGAGTAGAGGCTGGTGCGCGCCAGGTTCTGCGCCGTCCGGATGGCCTCAATGTTGTCCTTGTTGGCGGTGTACCAGGGCGTGCACTCGGAGAAGTTCTTGACCAGCTCATCCCGGGCGGCACCGGACTTGTCAAACTCACGCGCGCGCTCCCAGCTCTGGACAATCTTGTCCTGGTACTGCGGGGCATCCGCGGCCAGCGGGTTCATCTTGATGGCATGGCGGTATGCGTTGACCGCGCCGGGATATTTGGATGAATCAAAGAGGATGTCCCCCACGCGAATGAAGATGTCCGCGGTGTAGGGATTGACCCCCAGCTTCTCAAAATACTTCACGGCAAAATCAACCATGATGTCGCCGTTTTCATCATCGGCGCTGTTGTAGGCAATGCCGCGGTCCCACAGTTCATCCGAGAGGGACACGGCAATGTACTGGAGGGACTCGGTCTCCAGGTCACTGCCGTCAGCGTTGCCCTCGGCGCGCTTCTGCTGGGAATAGTCCAACACCTGCAAGAAGCGCTTGACCGCGTCCTCGTACTGGTTGAGGCGGTAGTGTGCCCAGCCCAGCTTGTAGAGCGCCTTGTCATAATAGTTGCTGTTCTTGTCATCCAGCACGTGCAGGTACGCGCTCAGGGATTCCGGGAGCTTGTCACTGTCAAAGTAATATTCACCCACCCGCATCCACGCTTCAGAGAAGTAGCGGCTTTGCGGGAAACGGCGCGTGAGCTCCAGGAACTGCACAATGGCCTGGTCTTCTTCGCCCTGCTCATTGAGGCAATACCCCAGCAGGTAGTACGCGCCGTCAATGAGGCGGTGGTCGGAGAACTCGGTAATCATGCGCTGGTAGAGCGCAATGGTCTTTTCATAGTGGTGCTCGGGCTGAACCGGCTCAATCTTGAGCTCGCCGGCCTCATACGCAACCACGTCGGCGTCATAGCTGCGCAGCGCAGACGCGTAGTCCTCACTGGCCTGCTCAAAATACAGCTCCGCCAGGCGGAAGATGGCATCCGGGGAGTAGGACGGGTCACGCGGGTATTTGGCCAGGAAGGACTCAAAACGCGCAATGGCGGAGATGCGGCGCTCGGCCTCCTCCTTCTCCAGCTGCTGGATGCGCAGCTCATACTCATCCCGCAGGCGGGAGCGGCGCTCCTTGTACTGTGCCTGCACCAGCTCCGAGATTTCCTGGCGGAATTCCGCCGCACCCGCGGCAAACTCCTCCACCATTTGCGCGTATTCCTGGAAATCCTCCGGCGAAAGATTGGTGAAATCCCCGGTCCAATGCGGTGGCGTGGGAACCTGCCGCGTGGTGATGGTGCGCCCCGGTGGTGGCCCGCCCGCGTTGGATGGGGCGGTGGGCGCCTGGTTCATGGTGTTGCCGGCGGGCTGACCCGCAGCACCACCTTCCCGGCAGCCATCTGGGCCGGTTGCGGCCGCCGCAGGTTGCTGCCCGGCGGGTTGGGCTTGGGCGGGCTGGCCGGCGGGTTGGGCTGCAGGCTGTTGTCCGGCGGGTTGGGCTGCGGGCGGTTGTCCAGCGGGTTGCGCTGCAGGCTGTTGTCCGGCGGG
>Ga0154020_10006943_pt1 | contig 13270 bp, 11 predicted proteins | sample Klosneuvirus_201_FD_109709 | JGI IMG/M metagenome (GOLD analysis project Ga0154020, IMG submission 109709) | Active sludge microbial communities from wastewater, Klosterneuburg, Austria - Klosneuvirus_20160825_MG | ecosystem: Engineered > WWTP > Aerobic digester > Activated sludge | place... | reverse complement strand
TGCCAGGGTATCGTCGTCGCTGCGGCGATTCTTGAAATAGAACTCGACGGCTTCGTCGATGTGGGCGGAGGTGCGCAAAGGGGACGTGGGCTGCAACAGTACTATGTAGTCGAAGCGGCGGCCATTGGCATCCCCATGTATTTCCCAGGCTTGCCTGATCACGTCGAGCATGCTGGATTCGTCCCCGGCGAGTTCGGCCGGCCTCAGGAACGGAACCGATGCACCCGCGCGCCGTGAAACCGCCGCGATGTCGTCCGCATCCGTAGACACCAGCACGTCGTCAATCGCACTGGCGCCCAGCGCGGCAGAAATCGTCCACTCGATCAGCGGCTTGCCTGCACAGTCGAGAACGTTCTTGTTCGGCAGCCCTTTCGAACCGCCTCTGGCCGGAATCAGGGCCAGCACACTAAAGCCTGCATACATGCGTCTAGACTACCTCTGAAAGCGGATAGGCTCGATCGGGCCGTCGAGTTTCTTGCGCCTGAAATTGAACGATGGACGAGGTACGGCAACCGTCTTGGCTTCTGCGCGACCCCAGTGTTTTTCTGCCTGATCGAGCAGGCGAAGATTTCGCTGTGCCACGATTTCCTGAAGGCCCAGCAGTTCGAGGGCCGTGAAGTTGTGCGAAATGATGGCGGTGATCTTGGATGCGTCGCCCAGTTCCTTCACGTACTTCTCAAGATCGCCGTTGTACTGCTCCTTGATCGAGTCCTTGTAGGTGTAGTACCACTCCGAGCCGGGATAGGCCGTCGCGAAATGAGGGCGCGAATGAATACCTAACTTGATCAGCGCGTCAATGGTGTTCCGCACGCTCTGAAACGATTCCTCGGGAAAGCCGATGATGATGTTGGGAATCGGAATGATCCCGGACTTCATGCATTCGCCCACGGAGTCGATGTTTTTCTTGACCGTGGTGCCCTTGCCGAGCTTCTTGAGGATGTCCGGGTCGAAGGACTCGAGGCCATAGACCAGATGGGTGCAACCGGCTTCGTACATGAGTTTCAGTATTTCCGGCCGATGAAGCGAAGCGTGACTGGTGCCGCTCCAATAGACCCCGGGCTCCTCGCCGGGAGGCGCAGCCTTCCCGCCGGGCCGGCGCGATGAAGGCTGCAGGCCGGCGGCTATCCATTTTTCGCAAATTTCCTTGATCCAGGTATGTCCGCTGGACGCATCCATGGTCATCAGGTTTTCATCGAGGAAGTTCGCGAAATCGATATCGTACTTTTCCTTCAGCCCCTTGACCATGCCGACGATGTAATCGGGAGAGTGATACCGGATGTTGCGCCCGTAGCTGAACACCACATCATTCGCGCCGCCCTCGTTCTTCTCGATGATCATGTCGCCGGTCGTTCCGAGGTGCCAACAGTAGCGGCAAACCAGGCTGCAGCCGAAGCTTGCGTTGATGTCGATGCGCCGCCGGCAGCGATAGGCATCCTCGCTGAACAAGGAGGCTGAGTTCTCGAAATAGACCTCTTCAAGCGGAAACAGATCCCACGCTGGCTGCGGCAGGACGTCGAGCTCGGCAATGATTGGTCGCGTATCGTTGAGGATCGGAATGCCCCCTGCATCACGCCGGATCACGCCGAGAGTGGCGGTGAAGTCCAGATCCTTCTTGTCGATCTTGGCCAACACCTCGGGCCAGGTGACGAAAGCTTCCCCGACGATGCCGAGATCGATCTGGGGAATCCATTCCATGATCTCCTGCGGCATGCTGGTCAGGAAGCCGCCGCCGGCGATCAGGTAAGCATCGGGTGCCGACTCCCTGGCAATCCGGCAGGCTTCCTTGATGAAGTTGTAGGTTGTGGTCAGGCCGCCGATGGCAATGACGTCCCAGTCGTCCGCACGGTAGATATCGGGCAGGATGCCGAAACCCTTGCGCCAGGCGTTTGCGTCGTAAACCTGCACCTGATGGCCGTGATTCATCGCAATGGACGCCAACAGCGCTATGCCATAGGGAATATGCCTCGGCACATCCTCTTCGCGCACCACCGGATTGACAAAAAGTATCTTAGCCATTGGCTTCAGTCTGGTTCATCCGGCAGAAATCCTCGACTTCCATGCATTCCACCCCGGGCCCGATCAGAGTGCCGCCACCGGTACAGTTGAAAACGGGCGTTCCGGATGCGGCAATCAAATCGAGCATATTGCTGCGATACCAGTAATAGGTCGGATCGGTATAAAAAACCTCTCCGGTACCGGGATAGGTAAATTCGGGGAAATACTCATGGATGTTTTCTTCGCCGACCCGTTCCTTCAGGCTGTAGTAGGTCTGGGTCTGAAAGTGGGTGGTGTCCGCCTTGAAATAGCCCAAGTCCATTCCGACAACGGCAATCTTCGTTATTTTCAGAGCCGTCAGGGCGAATACCCATGCCGCCGTCCCAACCGTGCCGCCGGTGTTCATTGCCGGAAGCCCGGTCTCCCTGACCATGGCGCGCGTCAGACTGTCGGGTTGTTCGGGATTGTCCACGAGGGGAGCCCACCAGTAGGCATCGAAACCGACCGCCCGGGTCCGTTCGACAACGTTCCTTGGCGCCGCCGAGCAGATGATCAATTTCGCGCCCCTTCCATGCTGGTCGACGAGTGCAATGTTGCGACGGTTCTCTTCAATCGAGTTGGTACGGAATGCTATATCCAGATCCTGCCGGGAGAAATAGTCATCACCTTCGAGATTCCGTTCAAAATCGGGATCGCCGAACCATCGAACCAATCTGGTCGGATGCGGGTCGAGCGTCAGCACGTAGTCGGGTTCCAGGCCGGCCTTGATGCAGCGCACGTAGGACCCGTCAATCGCGACAATGCTGCCCCTGTATCCCGAGTCCTTGATGCGAGCCAGGATGTTGTTCTTGTAAAGGCTGGGGCCGGCGCTGATGACGATCGCCGATGCCGCCTTTTCGCCCTGCGGCTTCGGCACATTCTTGATGGATTTCGAAATGAATTGTTTGTTCCATTTCGAGTTTTCCACAATCGCATTGGCGTGCCACTGCAAACCGATCGAAGTGATCTCTCCGGCGAGCTTCTGGAAGCCCTGTGTGATGCCTGAGGGATTGCCCGTCATTTGCCTTCCGCCGAATCAGTGTCTTCCCAAAAGAGCTTCTCGCGTTCGACAAAAACCATGCTGCCGCCGATCGATTCGAGGGCCTTCTTTCTGAACTCGCTCTTGCGCTCAGCGGCCTCGTCCTTCTGCTCGTTCGCTTCGACCTTACGCTTTACATCGAAATTGCCTTTTAGTAGTCCAGTCATCGTTGACACACCTTTCCAATAATACGTTCAACAGCCATATCCCTACAACCTGAGGTTGAAGTGTCCAGCATCACCCCATGGGCTATTCCGTCCCCACTTGCGCTATCGCCAGATCTTCAGGCCTACCCACGTCCAGCCACGGCTCATGCATGGGATAAGCCACTGTTCGCATTGATTGGGCCTGCAAGCGTTCAAACAGCGTTGGCATGTCACACGGGGTATCGACAGCCAGAGTGTTCAAGGCATCGGGCTCAAGCACATAGACCCCGGCGTTGATATGGGTGCGTGCCACGGGCTTTTCCTCGAAACCTACAATCTCGACGCCTCGGGTCTGCACGACTCCGAACGGATGCTGCCATTCGTGCAAACGCACAGCCATGGTGGCCGCCGCTGCATGTCGTGTGTGAAAATCCAGCAACTCTCCGTAGCGGATATCGGTAAGCACATCGCCATTGGTAACGACAAATGGCTCCGTTGGACGTGGACTCAGCAATCCCAGAGCACCGGCGGTGCCCAGTGGAGCTTGTTCGCGCAGATACTCGATCTCCACGTGCCAACGCTCGCCATTGCCGAAGTATTCCTCGATCATGCTCCCAAGATAATGAATCGCCAGCATGAAATGCGTAAAACCTTCCATTCGGGCACGGTCGATAATGTGCTCGAGCATAGGCTTGCCCGCAACCGGCAACAAGGGCTTGGGACAGTTCTCAGTATGCGGGCGCAGCCGAGTCCCCATGCCACCCGCCATGATGACCATCAGATTGGGGCGGATCGGGGGCACGGTAATTTCGTCCCACAGATGCAGGCCGACCACATGCCGGTGCTCATCGACCACGGGTATCTGCTGTATCTTGTTCGCGACCATCAGTTGAACAACTGTTTCGCGTGCCATCCCGCGCGGGACAACCAGCGCGTCGCAATGGACAATGCTTGCGACAGGGCTGTTGAGATCCAGGCCTCTGAGCAGGCCGCGCCGTATGTCACCGTCGGAGATCGTACCTTGAAGCTCCTCGGACTCGTTGACCACCAGCACAATTTTGATTGCGACCTGATCCAAATTGCGTATCGCCTGTTGAATGGTTACATCAGCAGGAAGAATAGCTTGGCGCCAGATGTCTTCAGTAGTAGTACTCAACTAGTCGTACCTCAAATCAATGCGCGGGATATGCATAAAAACTCTTCTTGACCAGCCCGTCAAGTGAGCAGCGCGCGAGAACATCCACCACTCGCGTGCTCGCACCTCCCTCACCATACGGATTTCGAACCTGGCTCAAGCCTGCTTGAAATTCCGCGGAATAAAGTTTTTCCAGGGCCGATGCGATATCCAGTCGGGACGGCTTGCAGTTGATCACACTGGCCGCCTGCAGCCGTCCCTGCTGCCGATCGCCGATATTAATCGTTCCCTTCCGAAGGCTGGGAACCTCCAGTAAGCCGCTTGAGGAATTTCCAATCACGCCATCGACTTGGGCAACGCATGAAAGGTAGCGCAGATGCCCGAGAGAAGTAAAGGCGCGCGCATTCGGATGGCGCGTGGCGAATTGCTCGATCAACCTGATCAGTTCCCTGCTGTCCGTATCAGCGTTTGGCATCGTAATAATTAGCTGCGTGTCTTTCAGATTGTCCAGGGCAGCCATCAGTTCCGACATCTGCGCCGCCGAGGTTGCTGCCTCCAGTGTTACCGGGTGAAAGGTTATTAGCAGGTTTTTTTGACCGAACTCGAAGTCGAGCGAGGCCTCAAGCTCCGATCTATCAAGAAGCTTCAGGCGTTTGATATTGTCGATACCCAGTCCGCCGACCAGATAAACATGCTCCGGATTCTCGCCAAGTTGCACCACTCGTTGACGGTATTCTTCGGCAGCGACGAAGTGCAGGTGCGACATCTTGGTGATTGAATGCCGGATGGCTTCGTCAAACGCTCCTTGCGTTGACTCTCCACCATGCAAATGCGCGACCGGTATCCGCGCAACCAGCGCCGCGGCAACCGCCGAGAAGATTTCGAATCTGTCGCCGAGCACAACGATCAGGTCGGGCTTCAGGTCGCTCAATGCATCGGCAAAGCCAATCAGGCCCAGGCCCATGGACTTCGCGATGCCGACCGACGTATCGGAACTCGTCAGCATTTCCACCTTGCGGTCGATCCGGAACCCGTCCGCTTCGATGTCTCGATATGTCAGACCGAACTCGGGCGAAAGATGCATTCCAGTGGCAACAACCTGCAACGTCAGATCCGGATCGTCCTTGATGCCCTGCATGACCCATCGCAGCAAGCCGTATTCCGCTCGCGTGCCTGTGACTACGCAAATCTTTCGATTCACAGTTCGATCAACTCGTCTTGGGAAAAATCGCGGGGGGCGCGGAGGGCGATGACTGCATCCCAACGCATTGGCGAGATTCCGGTTCCGGGCCGCTTCGCTGTGATGTTCTCGACGCTGAACACCTCACCTTTTCTTATGCCTCGGCTTGCCACCAGCGACTTCCTGGCAACCGGTCTGTTTCCGGCTTCGCTCGGGGTGGGCCGCTTGATACCGTCACCCAGTGCAATTTCGATGTTGCGTATGGCCGCCACCAGGGCTTTGAGTTCTTCCGGCTCAAGGCTGGCCTTGTGGTCGGGCCCGGGCAGGTTGCGATCAATGGTGAAGTGCTTTTCGATGACTGAAGCCCCCAAGGCGACAGCGGCAATCGCGACTTCAATTCCACGCGTATGGTCTGAATATCCGACATCTACGCCAATGGCTTTCTGGATGCTCAGCATGGCGCGCAGGTTGACCTCGGCCATGGGCGTGGGGTATTCGGTCGTGCAATGCAATACTGTTACATTTTTCCGTGGCGTGCCGGCTGCTTCCAGGGCATTGATGGCTGCCTGGATTTCGTCCATTTCTGCCATGCCAGTCGACAGGATGACGGGCTTGCCCATGCGGCCGATGTGACGCAGGTAAGGTAGATTTGTGATTTCTCCCGATGGAATCTTGAACCGATCCTGTCCCAGCCCGACCAGGAGATCAACGCTTTCGATGTCAAAGCCAGTCGAGAAAAACCCGATGCCTCGCGCTGCGCAGTGCCCGATGAGCTCCGTGTGCATTTCGGTGGTGAGTTCCAGGCGGCGCAGCATTTCGTGCTGGGACTCCTTGCTGTCCGTTGTCCTGTTCTGGTAATCAGCCTTGGCTGCGGTGCGCGTGACGAGGCGGTCGGCGCTGAATGTCTGGAACTTGACCAGATCCGCGCCGGCTTCGGCGGCCAGATCGATCAGTTTTCTAGCTAAGGCCGGATCGCCGTTATGGTTGACTCCTGCTTCGGCAATGATGAGCGTTCGTTTGTTCATCGCGTGCCCGTACCAACATATATGGAGCCATCGGATTGATCTCTTCGCACCGCTACACCCATCCCCACTACACAAGATTTCCCAATCGTAACGCCTTCCTTGATCGTGCTGCCACTTCCAACAAAGCTTCCAGCGCCCAAACGTACACCGCCATTTAGGACTGCCCCGGTTGAGATGTGGCAGTGATCTTCGATCAATGTGTCGTGCTCAACCAACGCCTTGGTATTGACGATGCAATTATCGCCCAAGCGAGCGCCAGCATTGATAATTGCGCCATGCATCACAATAGTTCCGGCACCAATGACCGCGTGACAAGACACGTAGGAAATGGGTGAAATAATGGTCGCCAATTTAAATCCTAACTCCGTAGCAAGATGGTAGAGGCGTATTCGATTCATCGCTACGCCAATCTGACCCACGGTGACTAGGGCATATTGGTAGGACTTGGCCAGTTCAAGAAGGTCGTTATCTGTCCCGATAACGGGGTAGCCAAGAGTTCGAGAGTTAATCTCGTTCGGTGTTCCGACCAACCCCGCTATTTCGTACTTGCTTTGCTGTTCAATCACGTCCATACAGGCATGTGCGTGCCCACCTGCACCGAGAAGTATAAGGCGGGGCCTGATCACGTAGCTGCCCGAACAATCCGGGAACTGCTGGGGATATTGATTAGGCGCCGCGCCAATGATTGAGCACACTTCAAGTCCATCCGCGGACAATTCTCAAACGGCAATAATTCATTCATAAGAATCCAGGCCGGGCGTGTCATCAAGCCTTCCTTGTTGGTTGCTGCCAATATTACATCTCGCTGATCAGCTCGGTCATTGTCAAGCAACAGTGTCTGTAGCCAGTAGTTGCTCCGGCAATGCGCGGGCTCTGCAATCAGCTTCACGCCAGGAACCCCTCTGAATGCAACGCTGTACCGTTGGAATAACTCTCTTTTTGCGGCAAGCATATCGGTGAGTTGTTCCATCTGCGCGCAGCCAAGTGCCGCGTTCAAATTGGGCAATCGGTAGTTGTACCCAATCTCATCGTGTCTATACTCCCAGTCGTGGGTTAGTTTGGCCGTCGTTGTCAAATGCTTGGCATGGCGCGCAAGTCCTTCGTCGTTAGTCAAAATAGCTCCACCACCGCCGGTAGTGATGGTCTTGTTGCCATTGAAACTCAAGATACCCATCATTCCAAAGGTGCCCGTATGACGTCCGTCGTAATAGCTACCCAGCGATTCGGCGGCATCTTCAACCAGCGCTAGACCGAAGTCATGCGCCACTGCCAACAGCGCATCTATGTCAGCCGGATGACCGAAGGTGTGCATAGGAACAAGGGCACGAATTACTTTGCCGGTATCGCGGTTTATACATTGGCCAGCACGCTGTTCGGTGCGGCTTCCGAGATAGGCTCGCAAGCTTGCAGCATCCACTCCGAGCGTGGATTCCTCAGTGTCAATGAAATGCGGTACGGCGCCGCAATAGGTAACTGCGTTAGCCGTGGCAATAAAAGTAAGCGCAGGAATCAGCACTTCATCATCGGACCTAACACCCGCTAATCTCAATGCAATGTGCAGCGCGGCCGTGCCATTGACTACTACAACGGCGTAACGGACACCGGTAAAGGCCGCCAATTCAGCTTCAAAACGATCCACGAACTTGCCAACTGAAGAGACGTAGGTGGAGTCGAGGCATTCCTTGAGATATTGCCACTCATTGCCGCTGAAACTCGGTTGGTGCAGTACAACAGGTCCCGGTCCAACAACCGTGCGTATGGCGGAAACCAGTTTCTGGGGCAGGGCAAGAGGGTCTGCCACGGCATTCATAGATTGTACGTATCAACCTTGTAATCACGAAGATTTTCAGGACGCGCGAACCACTCAGCGGTTTCGGCCAAACCACGCCGGAAACCATCACGGCCTGCATATGTAGGTTCCCAACCGAAATACCGCTTTGCCTTCGAGTTATCTGCCCACAATCTTTCGACTTCGGAATCTGCCGGGCGCAAGCGAACGTCGTCAGAAGTAATATCTATGTCAGCGTTCATGACTTCAGCTATCAGCCGCGCGGTATCGCCGATCGAGATTTCAAAGTTACTGCCAAAGTTAACAACGTCGCCCACAGCCTGATCAGAGTCCAGAGCTGCAATGAAACCGGCAACCGTGTCTCGCACAAAACTGAAGTCGCGTGTCGGCGAAACGGCGCCCAACTTTATCTTGCGATGGCCGCTGGCGATCTGAGTGATGATGGTTGGGATAACAGCACGCGCCGACTGGCGCGGACCATAGGTGTTGAATGGCCGCACTATTACCACTGGGAGTCCAAAGGAAGCGTAAAACGAGTATGCCAACTGGTCTGCGGCAATCTTGCTGGCTGAATAGGGTGACTGGCCCTGTAAGGGATGCTCTTCGGTTATCGGCACAAAGCGCGCGGTGCCGTAGACTTCGCTAGTCGACGTATGGACCACCCTGCTCACACCCAATTCTCGGGCCGCCTGCAGAACGTTAAGCGTGCCCTTAATGTTGGTATCGACGTAGGTGTCTGGAGAGTGATAGGAATAAGGTATGGCGATTAGAGCTGCCAGATGAAGTACAGCATCGCAACCCTTCATCGCTTCCTTCACCCCATGGGGATCTCGAATGTCTCCAGCGAAGACCTCGAATTTGCCCTTTACCTCCGTCGAACAACGATCGAGCCAACCCCATGAATTAAAAGAATTATATAAAACAAACGCCCGAACTTGATAGCCACCCTTAACAAGCCGCTCTATCAAATGAGACCCGATGAAACCATCCGCTCCTGTAACAAGTATTTTCATGGTTGCGTAGTATTGACGAATAGTGTAAATAGTAAATTGAAATGAGCAAACGCATTCACATTTTCCAGTTATTACCTTGGGTTACAAGATACTCTTCGTAAGATTTATATAACATTAATCTACCGCTCTGGATTTCGAAAATACGACTGCAACCACTTAATGTCGTTATACGGTGCGCTACAATTATGATTGTGATATCCGCCCCAAAATCCTCGATGGCCTCCATGACGTCTCTCTCGGTGTCATTATCTAAAGCGCTGGTTGCCTCATCAAGAATAAGCAGACTGGCCATTTTGTATAACGCCCGAGCGATACCAATTCGCTGACGTTGACCACCAGACAAACGAACGCCGCGCTCCCCAACTCTTGTATCTAATCCATCTGGCAGTGTCATCACAAAGTCAGTTAGTCGTGCATACTCAAGGCATTTTTTTATGTGCACCAAATCAATACTTGATTTAGGTACGCCAAATGCTATATTTTCCGCAAGACTTGCGTCGCTTAGGTATATAGCTTGCGGGACATGCGCGATGGATTTTCGCCATGCGGCGCGTAAATCATCATGCAATTCCATATCATCGACAAAAACCTTTCCTTCACTAGGCGGGAGTAACCCCATCAAAATATCAAGCAAAGTAGACTTGCCGCTTCCGGTCATGCCCACAATACCAATACGCTCTCCTTTTTCAATAGCAATGTCCAAATTCCGTAACACCCAATCATCCTTGTCAAAGTAGCGAAACCCGACCTGTTGCAGACTTATTCTTTTTGCCCAGGATAGCGACCGAACTTCATTAGCATTTTTACCATCCAATGATTTGTCGGCCAGAACATCAAGCACTCGACTTGCCGCCGCTTGACTCCCAATCGCAGCAGTCCACGCCATGTAAGCTTGCTGGAGCGCAGGAAGCAAGCGTTGCGCACCTAACGCAAATGCTCCCAGTACGGGCAATATGCTCAATAAACTCTCACCGCGCATCGATAGCCAAGCTGTCAGGATTGCTATCACCGCGATTCCAAGCGACTCCAGAACCAATCTCGGTGCACCACCGATGTAGGCCAGCCCACCATGTGCCTTGCGATAACTCCGATCTGCCGCCTTAAAAACTTGGACGAAAACCCCTTGCGAGCCATCTAAGAGAATGTCCCGTATTCCACCGACCCCCTCCTGTATTGCTCGCAAGAGTCGGGCGTGTTCTTCAGTGACAACCTTTCCATAGCTGAAGATTTTTCGCCTGAAATACACCATAACCAAGCCATATGCCGCACCAAAACTTAGTACAGCACCAATTGCAACGACAGGACTCAGAAATATAAGTGCTCCAACGATTGTAATTAATAGCAGCCCGGCATTTCCAATTGCGATCATTGCCATAACAATGGTTACCACACAAGCTGCATTCTGGGTTACATCGCTTATTACTTGGCTACTATTGCGACTTAGATGCACTTGATAAGGCTGCATCAGAACTCGCGAAAATAGGTCACCGCCTACATCTGCACCAATACTGTAGGCAAGTTGGGTTCCCACCCTCAAATGCAGTAAACGTAATAGGCCAGCACACACTGCCAATAGCGCAAATGCAATGGCAAGCGCGGCAGTCAAGTCTTGTAGCCCGGCGATTCCTAGCCATCCTGATACGGACATTACGGCGGAGTTATTGACAAGCGCTTCAGGCATCGCAAGCGCAGTTAGTAACGGCACTATTGCACCAAGGCTAATTACATCAGCAACTGCGCAGGTGGTCGCTAGTATCGCCAAACCGACAAGTTGCGTGCGGCGGCGGCGACTTATTTGATTCCAAAGCCCACAAAGCAGCAAGTAAAGAGATTGGTAGCTCGTATTGTTCAAGTGATCGATTTCTTTAAATGTCGAAAGCGGGCCTTATCGCGGCAAACCACTATCGATAGTCAAATACCGCGCTAACAGATCATGGTAAGCAGATCGGATCCCCTCCCTAAGATGGGTATGCGCCTGCCAACCAAGCTCAAGCAGCCGACCAACGTCCAACCGCTTGCGAGGTGTCCCATCTGGCTTGGTGGTATCAAACTCAATGCGCCCAAGAAAGCCAACGATTGACATAACGGCTTCAGCAAGCTCTTGAATCGTCACATCGTCACCGGTACCAACGTTGAAGATTCCTTCTTCGGCTCCCCGTTCCATCAGGAATACACATGCATCTGCGAGATCGTCGACGTAAAGAAATTCGCGTCGCGGTGTACCGCTGCCCCAGACCACTAGCTCCTTGTCACCGCGCTGCTTTGCCTCATGCGCTTTGCGTATGAGCGCCGGCAGAACATGACTATTGGCCAGGTCGTAGTTGTCGTTGGGGCCGTATAGGTTGGTCGGCATCACCGAGAAATACCGTCGCGCGTACTGTCGATTGTAGCTTTCGCAGAGCTTGATGCCAGCAATCTTGGCGATGGCATAGGGCTCGTTGGTCGGCTCCAAGGGGCCGGTCAGCAGGTACTCTTCCCTGATCGGCTGCGGGCAGTCGCGCGGGTAGATGCAACTCGATCCGAGGAAGCAAAGGCGCTCGACCCCGGCCTCGTGGGCGCCATGGATCAGGTTCGCCTCGACCATCAGGTTCTGGTAGATGAAATCGGCACGCAGGCTGTTGTTGGCATTGATGCCGCCCACCTTGGCCGCCGCCATGAAGATGAAATCTGGCTTTTCCTTCTGCAGGAAGGCTAGCGTCGCCGCCTGGTTCAGCAGGTCGAGTTCGGCGCGGCTGCGCGTCAGCACGTTCGCGTAGCCGCCCGCCTCAAGCCGGCGCACCAAGGCAGAGCCGACCATGCCGCGGTGGCCGGCAACATAGATCTTCACCTGCTTGTCCATCGGCTTACTCGTTTCGGTCGAAGGCTTTGAAGCCGTGCTTCTTGACCAGCTCGTCGCGCTCGGCGGCCTTGAGGTCCTCGCGCACCATTTCGGCAACCAGTTCGTCGAAGGTCACTTTTGGCGTCCAGCCAAGCGTTTCCCTGGCCTTAGTGGCGTCGCCAAGCAGTGTCTCCACTTCCGTTGGGCGGAAGTAGCGCGGATCAACCTGGACGATGCACCTGCCCTGGGCGTCATAGCCCTTTTCTTCAACGCCCTCGCCCTTCCAAGTCACGCTGATGCCGATCTCCTTCGCCGCTGCATTGACGAAGTCGCGGACGCTGTACTGCACGCCGGTGGCGATCACGTAGTCCTCAGGCACGTCCTGCTGCAGCATCAGCCACTGCATCTCGACGTAGTCCCTGGCGTGACCCCAGTCACGTTTGGAGTCGAGGTTGCCGAGGAACAGGCAGTCTTGCAGCCCGAGCTTGATCCTTGCCAGCGCCCGGGTGATCTTGCGGGTTACGAAGGTTTCACCGCGAATCGGGCTTTCGTGGTTGAAGAGGATGCCGTTACAGGCGTACATGCCGTAGGCCTCGCGGTAGTTCACCGTGATCCAGTAGGCGTAGAGCTTGGCCACCGCGTAGGGGCTGCGCGGGTAGAAGGGCGTGGTCTCCTTCTGCGGGGTTTCCTGGACGAGGCCGAAGAGTTCGCTGGTCGAGGCCTGGTAGAAGCGGGTCTTCTTCTCCAGGCCGAGGATGCGGATGGCTTCCAGCACCCGCAGGGCGCCCAGCGCGTCCGAGTTGGCGGTGTATTCGGGTTCTTCGAAGCTGACCGCGACGTGACTTTGCGCGGCGAGGTTATAGATCTCGTCGGGCTGCACCTGCTGGATGATGCGGACCAGGCTCGAGCTGTCGGTCATGTCGCCGTGATGGAGGACGAAGCGGCGGTCCGTTTCGTGCGGATCCTGGTAAAGATGGTCGATGCGGTCGGTGTTGAACAGCGAGGTGCGGCGCTTGATGCCATGCACCTCGTAGCCCTTGTCGAGCAGGAACTCGGCGAGGTAGGCGCCGTCCTGGCCGGTATCGCGGGTG
>Ga0154020_10006942_pt1 | contig 13270 bp, 14 predicted proteins | sample Klosneuvirus_201_FD_109709 | JGI IMG/M metagenome (GOLD analysis project Ga0154020, IMG submission 109709) | Active sludge microbial communities from wastewater, Klosterneuburg, Austria - Klosneuvirus_20160825_MG | ecosystem: Engineered > WWTP > Aerobic digester > Activated sludge | place... | reverse complement strand
GCGTGGTTAGTCGCCAAACCCTGGTCCGCTGGCGTAAAGCCAGCGGGGCCACACACGAAGTCTGCCTGGACTCCGATCATTTTGATCGACAAGAATCCGAAAATCCCCGGATTCACTCCGGATTGGGCAGATCGCCCCCCTCAGCGAGAACCTCAGGAGGCAGGAGGCGGGAGCCTCCGGAGTAGCGCGTTCCGAGGCTGGAGCCTCGGAACAAGGACATCAATTCAGACCGCGTGAAGTATAGATCGCGAGTTGAGCTTGCGGAGTCGTGACAAGCTGGAAGCTTATCCCACGTACTGGCGAATATAACAACACAGAGAACTACCGCGACAGGTACAGCCGCTGGATGTCTTCCAGCGTCACGGTAATCGTGCGAGTAAATCCCGTGTGGCTGCGTTGGTACGAGATAATGCTGGCCAGCTGCGGCTGTTCATGGATCGACTTCGATACCCATTGCTGATCTTCGTCAGACAATGTCCCCACGGACGGATCCCAGTGTGTTCTGGTTTCCATGACAAGTGCGTCGATGCGAGGATCAAACTTGTTCATGAGTGCTCAATCCTTGCTCGCCAGAGCCAGCATGCTGCGAGCCTTCTCAAGACGGCGAGCGGCTACAGAGAATTCATCATCCGATTTTGTACGTCCAGATGTCAGAGCAGCTTCCAGCTTCGCGGCTGCTGCCTTGCGACTGATTTCGGAGACCGGGATCGCTGCATTTGTCAGCACCGAAACCACTGGCCCCTTGACCTGTACGAATCCGCCGTCAATAAAATACGACTCGGTCGCGCCAGCTGCGTCCGTTAATCGCAACTCACCAATTCCCAACCGTCCAACCAGTGGTGCGCGTCCGGGGTAGAAACCTGCAGCTCCGTCGAACAACGGGACACGAACGGACGCAACGGGGCGGTCGAACAACGTTCGTTCAGGAGTGACGAGAACCAAACTCAGATCAGCCATCTTGTTTTCCCAGGACGGAAGAATGAACAGAAACTTCCATCACGTCAATCAGGCCTGTGCCTGCATTTTCTTGTACTGCTCTTCGGCTTCTTCGATCGCACCAACGTACATGAAGGCGGCTTCAGGCAAATGGTCCCACTTGCCATCGCAGATTTCTTCAAAGCTGCGAATTGTGTCAGCCAGCGGGGTAATCTTTCCAGCCTTGCCAGTGAAGACTTCCGCGACGAGGAACGGCTGAGACAGGAAGCGTTCAATTCGGCGTGCCCGATGCACTACCATTTTGTCGTCTTCACTCAACTCATCGACACCCAGAATCGCAATGATGTCCTGAAGTTCGCGATATCGCTGAAGTGTTTGTTGTACTCGTCGAGCCGCGTTGTAATGCCGCTGACCAACGTACTGCGGATCCAGAAGTCGACTGGACGATGCTAACGGATCGATCGCGGGGTAAATCCCCTTTTCAGAAATTCGTCGTTCCAGATAAATGAACGCATCCAAGTGAGCAAATGCCGTTGCCGGTGCGGGGTCGGTTGCGTCGTCCGCCGGTACGTAAACGGCCTGCACGGATGTAATAGCCCCGTTCTTCGTCGAGGTAATACGTTCCTGAAGTTCACCGAGCTCAGTACCAAGCGTTGGCTGGTAACCTACTGCCGACGGCATACGTCCCAGCAACGCTGACGTTTCTGAGCCGGCCTGCGAAAATCGGAAAATGTTATCGACGAATAACAGAGTGTCCGCTCCGGTGGCATCGCGAAACCATTCCGCCATCGTCAAAGCAGACAAGGCAACTCGCAGACGAGCACCCGGTGGTTCGTTCATCTGACCGAACACCATGCAAGTCTGTTCAATCACCGATCGATCTGTCGTGCCGATCTTGGTTTCCTGCATTTCCAGCCAAAGGTCGTTTCCTTCGCGAGTTCGTTCGCCCACTCCGGCGAAGACAGAGTAGCCTCCGTGGGCACTCGCAATACGAGCGATCAATTCCGTAAGAATCACGGTCTTACCGAGACCAGCTCCCCCGAATAATCCCGCTTTCCCACCGCGAACGAAGGGAGTCAGCAGGTCAATCACCTTAATCCCTGTTTCAAAAACCTCGGCCTTTGGGCTGAGGTCTTCCATCAACGGAGGGCGACGGTGAATCGGCCAGCGTTCTTCATAGTCCACAGGTCCGCGACCATCAATGACATCACCGAGCACGTTGAAAACTCGGCCCAGCGTGGCCTTCCCCACCGGCACAGATAAAGGCTTGCCGGTATCGATCACGTCCATGCCTCGGCACATGCCGTCGGTATTCCCCAGAGCCACACAGCGGACCCGGCCACCGCCGAGATGCTGCTGAACTTCTCCGGTGACTTTAACTTTGTTGCCCTTGACATCGGCTTCAATCAGAACGGCGTTGTAAATATCCGGGAGATGCTCTTCCGGAAACCGGGCATCAAACGTCGATCCAATTACTTGAGAAACTTTACCTGCTGTCATGGTCTCGCTCATGGGTCATTCGCCCCGTGATTGCTGTTTCAAAAACGTAAATAATTAGCCCAGTGCTGCCGCACCACCGATAATTTCTGCCAGTTCCGACGTGATCCCGGCCTGGCGAGCGCGGTTGTACTGTTGCTTCAGATTGCCTGCCATTTCGTCTGCATTCTCTGTCGCACCCTTCATGGCCACCATGCGGGCGATTTGCTCACTCACAGCGGCATCGAGGAAACACTTGAAGAGTTTTGCCCGGAAAGCAGCTGGCACAATCTCGGCCAGAATCTCCTGAGCAGACGGAAGGAACTCGTAGTCAATTCCCGCTTCAGACTTTTTTTCTGTTCCACCGCCCAGACTGCCGATCGGCAGCAATGTTTCCACAACGGCAAACTGTTTCGAAGACGTCACAAACTGAGTATACGCAACGTCAAGGCGATCTATGCGTCCGTCAATGAAGTCTTCCACATAGCGGTTTCCTAATTCCTCAACTGCCGCAAACGACGGCTGGTCCTCAAAGGTTGTGTACTGCGTATGAATCGGTATTTTCTGGTAGTTCAGGAATTTGATCCCGCGTTTTCCAGAAACTTCCAGCTGAAACTCGATCCCATTTTCCTTTAGGCCTCGAACATGAACCACCGACTGTCGCAGAACACTCGCGTTGTATCCGCCACACAGCCCTCGATTCGCGGTCAACACCAAAAGGACGCTGCGCTTCTCTTCCGCTCGACGTTCAAGCAATGGATGTGAGAACTTCAGGTTGGCCCGTCCCAAATCACCTACAATTTCGGAAATCTTGCGCGTGTATTCGGCCGCCTCGGTTGCGCGATCCATTGCTTTCTTGAAGAGACTTGTCGCGATCAGCTCCATAGTGCGCGTAATCTTGCGGATATTGCGCACCGCCTTGAGCCGTTTGACAAGTAAGCGTCTGTTAGCCATGAATCAAGCCACAATTTGATGGAAAGGACATTTCTGTCCGTCGTTACGAATTCACCAGAACCGAAGTTAATCCTTCGACGCCAGTCGCGCCACAAACGCTTCCAGAGCCTTTTTCAACATGCCTTCAACTTCGTCTGACAGTGCCGCCTGAGCGATAAGTTTGTCACGCATATCCGCATGTTCGGTTCGGATGAATTCGTGCAACTGACGTTCAGTTTCCTGCACCTTGTGCACTGGAACTTTGTCAAAATAGCCCTTGGCACCTGCATAGATTGCAACGACCTGGTCTGCGACATGCAAAGGACCGTATTGAGGCTGCTTCAGCAGCTCCACCATGCGATAGCCGCGATCGAGCTGCGATTGAGTGGCTTTGTCGAGTTCTGTACCGAGCTGTGCGAATGCTTCCAGTTCACGGAACGCGGCCAAGTCCAGTCGCAGACTTCCTGCGATCTTCTTCATTGCCTTATTCTGTGCGTTACCGCCCACGCGACTGACCGAAACACCGACGTTGATAGCTGGGCGAATGCCCTTCCAGAATAAATCCGATTCCAGATAAATCTGACCATCCGTGATCGAAATCACGTTGGTCGGGATGTAGGCTGAAACTTCGCCCTCGAGCGTTTCAACAATCGGCAATGCCGTCATCGAACCTCCGCCAAGTTCGTTGTTGAGCTTCACCGCCCGTTCCAGTAATCGACTGTGGCAATAAAACACGTCACCAGGGAACGCTTCGCGTCCAGGAGGTCGACGCATCAGCAAAGAAAGCTGGCGATACGCAACGGCCTGCTTCGAAAGGTCGTCATAGACCACCAGTGTGTGCTTGCCCTGGTACATGAAGTACTCAGCCATCGCAGCGCCGGCGTACGGCGCAAAATACTGGACCGGGGCCGGGTCGGCACTACTCGCGGCGACAACAATGGTATAATCGAGTGCCCCATTCTGACGCAGAATATCTACCACGCCCGCCACCGAGGAGCCACGTTGACCACAGGCCACATAGACGCAAATAACGCCTGTATCCTTCTGATTCAGAATCGTGTCAATTGCAATTGCAGTCTTACCGGTTTTGCGGTCACCGATGATCAGTTCGCGCTGTCCGCGTCCAATCGGTGTCATCGCGTCGATGGCTTTGATTCCGGTCTGCAGCGGCTCTCTCACCGGCTGACGTTCCGCCACTCCAGCCGCCTGCCATTCGACGGGTCGCGAATCAGAAGTGATGACGGGGCCTTTGCCGTCGAGCGGATTGCCAAGCGGATCGACAACGCGTCCCAACAGGGCTTCGCCGACGGGCACCGACAACAGTTTGCCGGTCGATCGAATCTCGTCGCCTTCCTTGATTTTCAGGTAGTCCCCGAGAATCACGACGCCGACGCTGTTTTCTTCGAGGTTAAACGCAAGGCCGCGCGTGCCGTTCGAGAATTCAAGCATCTCGCCCGACATTGCCGTCGATAAGCCGGTGCATCGGGCAATCCCGTCACCGACTTCAATCACGCGACCAACTTCTGCGGTCTGAATCTGACCGCGAAAGTCTTCAATCTCCTTCTGGATGACTGAAGCGATCTCGTCCGCATTGAATTTCATTGATTGCTTTCTCCGCCAAACGACCCCTGAGCTGCTTTAGCCGGGATCGCAGGGATGAATCATAAACTGTATCACCGACCTGCAGGATTATGCCGCCGATCAACGCCGCATCGACAGTTTCCTGCAACAGGGGTTCAAACCCCAGCTTACCTTGTACCTGTTCACGAATCAGCGATCGTGAACCTTCTGACAGCGGCCTGGCACTGAGAACCCTCACCCGCCGCTTTCCCGCCGCCTCTTCCTGCAGTCTGCCAAGCACATTCTGAATCATCGGCAGCATCGTGATCCGACCATGCCGAACAAGCACCCGCAAAAAATTGGCGAAGAATTCTGACGACTTCGGAGCGAACACGCGATCCACAATCGCCAGCTTTTCGTCGCGCCCCACAGAATCAGAAAATAAGACTTCTTCGAACTGTGGATAATTTGCCAGCACATCATCAACGAGAGAGTTCAGTTCTTCTTCCGGATTCGTAATCTGATGTTGCGCAGCAGACGTCATGTACGAACGAGCGTACATCGTGGCAACAGCCAGCGCGCCGGGATCTTCCAGCACACTTTCAGTACGACGTTTTACACTTGACTCAGTCATGACAATCCTCGAAGACGGCCCACAACAGCCCGACTTCTGAACTCTGTAAATTCATCCCATTATCGCGGAAACCTGAATTAAACTTCCCTGCAAGCCATCTGAAGACTTGCCAGTGATGGTCTTTCCAGAACTCAGCGACCGATCGCTTCGAGCGCCTGACCCACAAGACGATCCTGATCCCCGTCCTGCAGCACACGCCCAAGCACATGCTCCGTGGCCAGCAAGACCTGAGAATTCATCTGCGTGAAGACTTCAGCCAGCGCCGTATCCTTCGCCTGCCGGATATCGTCTTTAGCCCGATCACGAATCGCTTCGACTTCACGCTTTGCGTTGGCCATCAGATCCTGACCGGTGCGCTCCGCATCGCGTCGCGCCTCCGCCACCATCTCCTGCACAGTTCGCTCAGCGTTCTTCAGCTTCTGTTCGTATTCAGCCAGCAACGCCTGGGACTTCCGTCGATCTTCCCCAGCGTCACTGATTGCCTGTCGAATTCCCGCTTCACGCTTGTCCAGGCCCTCGATCATCGGAAGCCATGCGAACTTCTTCAAAACGAAGAGAAACAAGACAAATACGATCGCCGACCAGAGTGCCAGATCAGTCGTAAACGACATTGGGGGGCCGTTTTCGCCGCTCCCATGATCACCTGTCTGCCCGTGACTGTCCGTGCCCTCCTTGTGATCGACTGTAGCAGAGCCCTCGGTTTTGCCGTGCTTTGACTCAGCAGTCATGCCCTCGTCACCGTACACTTCTCCGACAGGAAGACACAAAAATGCCCCAACGGAAATGCAGACAGAAAACGCCAGCCACGCAGTAAATGATCTACACATCTCAGCACCGCACCAGAGAAGGAACCCTCAACACCAAACACAAACACGTAAGGATGCGATGCGGCGTTTAGGTCGACTTAGCAACGAGACAAACGATCAGTGCGAAGAATGTCGCACCTTCGATCAGAGCGGCGGCGACGATCATCGCACCACGGATGTCACCAGCGACTTCCGGCTGACGAGCCATGCTCTCCACAGCGGCGGCACCGATCTTAGCAATCCCCAAAGCAGCACCGAAGAGAACCAGACCGGCACCAAATGAACCGGAAAAACTGATTAAAGTAGTGCCTTCCTGGGCCATTGCAGGCACGGACATTGCCACAAATGCGGCCAGAACCAAACAAGCCATTCGCACAAATCGACTCACGGTGAAACTCCTCTCAGTACAGTAGCGGCGCAGGCGGAACAACCCATGCGGGTCATTGCCAGCCGTGCATCTAAAAATTAACCCGAAAACACCAAACCCAGATCAATGCTTGTGAACAGCTCCCGCGATGAAGATAGTCGCCAGGAACGCGAACACGTACGCTTGCAGAAAGGCCACAAACAGTTCAAGACACCCAATAAACACTTGGCCAATGATACTGCCAAACGTCACCAACCCCCAAATGGCGGTGACCTTGTCCGACCCTTGAGCTGCCTGAGCAATGAATCCCAGGATGACAGCAATGACGGTGTGCCCACCCATAATGTTGGCGAACAAACGAACGGCAAGCACTGAGTGCTTGATGAAAAACCCAAAAATCTCGATGCCAAAAATACCAAGCGTTAGCACTGCACCAAACGCTCCCGGCAGACCGGTGTTCGGCATCATATTCCCAAAGAAACCGCGTGGCCCCATAGCTCGGAACCCAAAAAACACGGTAGCAACAAACGCTGAAATGGCCAGCACACCGGTAACATTGAGATTGCCGGTCGCGGACCCCAAAAAGGGAATCGCCCCCAGCAGATTGCAAATCAGAATGTAGAAAAAGCAACTCCAGACAAACGGCAAATACTGGTCCGCAGGATGCCTGGCATCGTAATTGGCTGCCGGGCGATACACATGCGGCTCATCAAAATGACCGGCATGTGTATCAATTTCAAGATTGCCATGATGATCCTCATGGTGCCCCGAATCATGCTCGCCGATCGTCGGCCGCACCACTTCGTCGCGAATGAACAGAGCGAGCGTTTCCCAGAAGTTCCAGAATCGTCCTGCTGCGGGTTGCCCTGTCCGAATTCGACGGGCAAGCCCCCGAAAGATAATCAGCACAAGAACCGCTGCCACAACCTGCAGCACCATGAATTTCGTTAACTGCAGATCCAGGAATTCGATTCTCGGCAGCCTGAAGTCCAGCAAGCCGTGCCCGTGCGGGTCCGCGTAGCCACCGGGCACATCAAACCCGGCAGCATCACGAACGTGATGAAAAACATCTTCCTCGTGTTCGTTGTCTAGAAACATGATTCCGGGAAATACCTGCAAATCTTTTCGAAACTCGGAAACAAATAACACCTATCAAACAACTCAGGCGTCAAGTTTCTTGGGGCGGCTAAGAACGGTCTCTGCGGCAAGCGCCAGCAAATAGAATCCGATCAGCCACCCAAAAAAATCGGCCACCCCAATTTCAGGACGCCACACAACCACAACCAACGCAACACCACCCACCAGCCCAAGCCGCAAGAACATCTGAACCAGCATGGCCACTAAATCGTTTCGGAAGATAGCGAGTCGAGACAGAAAAACAACGATCCAGCCGGGCACCAAGCAACAAATCGCTGCAAGCGACATCCAGGCAACCCCCGAGTGACCTCGCAACATCCTTGCAGGCCAGAAACATAACACCCAGCCCACCGCAATAACGAATGTCAACGACACCGCAGCTTTAAGCCCACCAGTTGAAGGAGAAACAGTCACCTGGATTGACTCTCCTTGCTGCTGGACACTTGCTTTTTCTTTTCCGCTGACTCCCGATCCAGTCGTCGCAGGAGAACTCGCAGTGAGGCTCCAGCGGCGACAAAACCCAGACACGCTCCAATGATTGTCAAAACCGGAGACCAGCCGAACTTACTGTCCAGCCAATAACCACCGCCCGCCATCACCGCCATCGACATCGCCGCAGAAATAATCTCATGGGCCGTACGATAACCCTGAGCAACCTGCGATGCGGCAGACTCCATTTGCTGACCGGACCTTCTTTCAGACATCAAAAAACGTCCTGCGAGTCGTTCCCGTCATGCCTGGCCAATTCTCTCCCGGTGGTTTGGGGCGGGAGTGTAGGAGCGTGACAAAATTGAGTCAAAGAGGCACGTTCTTGCTCACGTCGTTTCCCGGTATCGGGATGTAACCTCGTTCTGTTGGGAACAACGCACTGACAAGTTCGACTCTTGTGTCGCTCAGTATCTGTGAGTCATTGATGTCGATGCCATCTCCACAGATCTGATTGGGGCCATCGAACTCACAATTTCCTTCCAAGTTGGCGGATTTGGGGGATTCACTTGAGTCGTCTCGGACAATCCACCTACACTTTAGTGACAGAGATTTCTGAATTCTCGCCGTCGATCATCGCATCAGACGCATCAACGGTGGCGGGCGGTTGCATTTGCAACTCGGGAATGGATTCAGAGCATATTCACAGGAGTCGTGCCGTGAGATTTCGATCCCGAGCAAAATCCAAAGTAGACTCGCTTACCCGCAGCCAGCGCCGCATGACGATTCTGGTTATTGGGATCGGACTGATTGTGCTGATCGTGTCTGCCACCGGAAAGTCTCGTTATGTGACAGACCTATTTTCGAGCCCACCAACGACTGTGCCCCAGGCACCCGATTTGAGTCGCAGTTTGCTGGGAACCGAAACGCTCCGTTCCGACGAATTCATTGTTGTTCCTTCCGGATCAAATGAAGTCGTCAGCAAGTATTCGTCCATGCTGGATCGTGAAGGGATTGCTGAGATGGAGACCACGGAACCAGATTTGACCTCCGGCGCTCCGCGGATTCCACCCATCCTGACACGCACGATTCGTGACGATGTGCTGGGAGTGCGATCAACTGAAATGGCGGCATGGTGTGGTGGACTGAGGCTGGCACAGAAACTAAAAAAAGACGACTTGAACACTCTTCCGGAGGGCCAGTTCACGCTGTTCATGGATTCGCCGGAGTCATGTCGCGGTCGCGCCTACACGTTGCGAGGTCGGTTGCGTAAGATGACGCCGTTTACGATCGATCCATCCTCTGAATCCTTCGGACTGAGGACTGCGTACGATGCCTGGATTTCAACTCGGGATTCCGGCAACCAACTGGTGCATGTCATCGCCGTATCGGCCGATCCAAAAATCCCCAATCCGGAAACCGCTGGCAAGGACGGCCCGGATGTGGAACTGACTGGCTTCTTTTTCAAACGCGAAGGATACGCTGCCAAAGGTAAGTCCGGCGAAGGTGAACTTGCGCTCACAGCCATGTTTCTTTCCGGAAAGATTCGCCTCATGCCTCCGCAGACGATTGTCACTCGAGCTTCCGAAATGACTCCATGGCTGACCTGGCTCGGAATTGGCATTTGTTGTGGCGTGACTTTGCTGGTCTGGCAGTTTCAGATCTCGGACAATCGATTCCGTGGGACGCGCACGCACCAGCTCACAACGCTGCCTGTGCGGGCATCATTCGACGGGGTTGAAGTGCTGACAATCGAACAGGCTTTGCAGGAAATGCAGGACTACGCTCGACGTTCGTCGCCGGATACGGGCTTGATTTCCTGAGGCAGTTGCGCCGACTCATAGCCGAACTTGTGAAAGTTCGCAGCCATCTATAGCCAGGCTGGTGAGAGTTCGGATTCACACTGCAGCGTCATACTCCACGCGGTTATAGGTGACTTGTTTTTGAAGACACGGATGGTTTTGAACAGTCCCGCCAAACTCAATCTGTTTCTTGAAGTGTTGAGGAAGCGACCTGACGGCTTTCACGAACTGGAAACCGTCATGCTGCGAACCCAATTCTGTGATCAGCTGACGTTTCAATTGACATCGTCGTCAGAACTCACACTTGCATTCAGCGACGCAACACCCGCTGACATGCGATCCGGCGTCCCGCTCGACGGACGCAATCTCATTCTGAAAGCCGCCCGAGCGCTGCAGATGCTGTCCGGCACGAAACGGGGCGTTCACATCATCCTGCATAAACGTATTCCGCCGGAATCCGGATTGGGCGGCGGTTCGAGTAATGCAGCGACGACACTGCTTGGATGCCGCGAACTTTGGAAGCTGGATGTTTCCGACGCTCAGTTGCATAACATCGCAGCGTCGCTGGGAAGTGATCTCAACTTTCTGCTCAGCGGCGCGTCAGCCGCCGTGTGCCGTGGCCGGGGAGAACTTGTGGAACCGATTCCGCTGATGCGTCGGCTGTTCTTCGCAGCATTGCGGCCAAGCGGTGGAAATTCGACTGGGGCCGTATTTTTTCGAACGCAGATCCCCGAAACGCCACGTTCATCGCGCTGCCTCGCCGAGACACTGATCTCTGGCGACGGCAATCTTGAGCCGCTGCTCTTCAATCGCCTGACCGAGGCCGCCGTAATCCTCAACTCGGCGATGGCGACCTTGCTGAATCGTATCCAGCACATCAGGCGTCGTCCCACCTTCATGTCCGGCAGCGGTTCAACTGTTTTCGTCGTCGCCAAAAGTCGCAACGACGCACAATCGGTCGCGAGGCAACTGGAGAAAACATGTCGCCGCCCGGTTTGGATCCTGGAGTGCGGGCCATCGGACAGTAGCGAAAGGGTCGGGAGTCTTTTTCGGAGAGTCGCATGGTGAAAAACGCAGACGTTTCCGTCCGAAAAAGACTCCCGCCCCTCTGCTCACACCTACGGCAATGTCGTCTACGTTGTGCTTGCCTGAGTCGCGGATCGGTATCAAACTCCGTTCACACCTTTGAGAGCGTCCTGCATCGTGCCCACGTAAATCATGAAGATCCGGAAGATGAAGACGATGATCAGGATCACGACCGACAGCCAGATCGCTCCGCTGAACAAAGCCGTGAGACGATTCATGGCGCGACGGGCTTCGTCGTCGAACAGGTGACTCAGACGATCCAGTTGTTCGGGAATCGTCCCGGTCTGTTCGGCGGTATCGACAACCTGCAGATATTCCAGGGGAAACAACTTCGACGCCGTCAGCGCGTCTGTAAACGATTCGCCACTTTTCAATTCGTCCCAAATTAGCGCGTCGGCCGCGATGAACGCACCATTTGCTGTTGCCTTGAGGCTGCAATCCAGCGACGGACGAATGCTCATCCCTGCCTGTTGCGTCAGCGCGAAGCACCAGGAAAATCGAGAGATCGCAAACGACTGCATGCACTTGCCGATCACCGGGACTTGCAGCAGAAACGGATGCAGTAACATTTGACCGCTCGTGTTGTTGGCCGCAAACTTCCAGACAAAAAACAGCCCCGCAGCACCGACCAGCCAGCCTGTGAACCATGTCATGGCTCCGCTGGTCCCGTACAGTCCCAGGCCGATCACATCAAACGGCTCGCCACCCTGCTGTGATGGCAACATGCCCAGAACGAAAATCAGCAATCCCACGATTCCAATCGCGGCCACTAACTGAATCACCGGCCATGCAATTGCCGCGCGGAATTCGCGAACCTGCTGGACTCGGGCTTCGTAGTAGCGAGCCAGTGACGCAAACACATCCGGAGCCGTGCCGGTCAACTCGCCGACATTCACCAGGTCGCGAAACAGAGGCGGGTACAGGTCACCCTCCTCGTTCAGCGACTCCGCCAGAGACGAACCGCCGGCAATCGACCGCTGCACACGTTCGACACTCGGGGTCAGCCTGGAATCACCGGACTGCCGCGACGACGTCTGCAGCGACTTGCGGATTTCCACTCCCGCTTCCAGCATTCTGGCCATCGAACGGCTGAAGGCTGCCAAAGCCTGAGATGAGATTTGACGATTGCGCAGCATTTGGACTCCGACACTTCAACCCGATTCCCGTTGAGGCCCGTCATGGAAACGGCCCCCCTGTTTCATCGCGGCAATTGACCAGCGTCTTCTCCCGCAGATTGCACAGTGTACCGGGCATCGACGCAAAATCAGAGTTCGACTGTCCCACAGTGTCGTTTTCTTGGTGTGAACAGAGGGTCGAGAGTCTTTTTCGGACGGAAACTTCAGCGTTTTTCACAAAGCAAGTCTCCGAAAAAGACTCCCGACCCTTTCTTTCATCGCAGGATCACTCGTGACTGCATTCGTCACCACGATCCGCGAAGTTTTTCCGACTGGGCTGACTTTGATCATCGTTTGCACCACAGTGATGTTTGCCTCCTGATTGCCCACAAAGCCTCGATTTGGCACAATGTTGTACGACGGATTGTCAGAACGTCGGTTATGCTGTGCAGTACTGGCGGCGATCCGCATCGTCCGCATGACTGTAGGTTCGGAGTGGTCTTATGCAACGACTTGTAGCGCTCAGTGGTATTGTTCTTATCTTCGCAATCCGCTGTCTTTCGTCGGCTGCGGCAGAACCCGTTCCCCCAGAGCAGCTGGCAGTCGTCATGGAAGCGTGGCGAAGCGGTGATCTGAGTGGAGCACAAGCTCGTCTGACGGACATGATTGAGTCTGGTACGCTTGACGCGCGAGTGTATTACTACCGGGCGCTGATTTCAGAACAGCTCGGCGGTGACATCGACGCCGACCTCAAGGCGGCCGCGAAGCTCGAAGCGGAGACAAGTTCGACGCGAGTCGTGAATCGGGCTTTGGAAAATGTTCAGGGGCCAACCCGGGCAAAGATTGAAAAGTTCCGCGTTGCAGCGCGGGCGAAACTAAAATCCGATCCGGCGGCGGAAGCGCGCAAAGCCGTTTTCCGCGAAGGCATGGAAGCCCGCAGCCTCGGCGATCTGCCGATGGCCCTGGAAAAATTCGATGCGGCGCTTGCCGAT
>Ga0154020_10006941_pt1 | contig 13271 bp, 16 predicted proteins | sample Klosneuvirus_201_FD_109709 | JGI IMG/M metagenome (GOLD analysis project Ga0154020, IMG submission 109709) | Active sludge microbial communities from wastewater, Klosterneuburg, Austria - Klosneuvirus_20160825_MG | ecosystem: Engineered > WWTP > Aerobic digester > Activated sludge | place... | reverse complement strand
TTTAACGATAATGCTTATAGACATGAGCCTGAGTTTTACAATCGATACATATTAGGGAAAAAAGACTGGATTGGTGACCCAAACTATTCCGACTCTAAAAAGATATCGGCTTCTTATGGACCTATGCAAATCATGTATACTACAGCAAAATTAGAGGGATGGGATGGAGTCGTTCCTGCTAATTTGCATAATCCAGAAATCAATATAGACTTAGGTACAAAACATTTGAAAAGAAAAATAACAAAGTACGGACTTGAGCTTGGTATTCTTGCATATAATAGCGGGTCTCCGTCAAAATCGAACGGAGACCCAAGACTGGAACATAACTATGTGTATTTAAAGAAGGTTGCTAAATTCTATAAGCAATTTGGAGGGAAAAACTCAATCATACTTTCTCACTAATTTGGTTTAAGGCATCTATTTTACTCATCATATTGTACATATTTTCCATGATATCAATTTTATTTGTATTTCTAACAGCCATTTCTTCTTCGTAGATTCCAAATGAAATAATTACATTGTCATCAAGATTAGACGCTGTTGTTTTTTTGAATGTGCTTACTATATCGTCTATGTTGCATTCTCCATGAAAATGGCAGTATTGCCAGTCATCGCCATATTCAAAGCCTTTAGACGAGTCTGTATATCTACCTAATAGGCTGTGCATTACATCTACCTTGCAGATAGCAAGAACATTTACTCCATTCTCAAACAATGCTTTTTCAAATTCAACGTGGTTAAATGGATATATGTGTCTTTTTCTCCCTGTTGTGGATCCGTATTCTTGTCCCAAAGCAACAATAGCATCAGCAACATCTTTGCTTGCTGGTATATCAGCAAGCTTTCCATCACCAACATATGTTACGTATGGTTTAACCACTCCAATTACTTTATCAATAGATGACGGAGGAAAACCTGCTCCATCTAAAAGACCTGCTACATTTGTAGCAGAGCAAGTAACATATGGATAGTTATCTGAAGATATGTTTAGCATATTGCCTTGAGCGCCTTCTATCAATATTTTTCCATTGCTCAATAACCACTGATGTATTGTGTCAATTTCATCGCTTCCTTTGTGTGTGAATTGACTTATGAATTCTATTGATTCTATGAATTTATCTGATTCTTCCTCGCTTACATTTGCGAGCAACTTCTTTAGAAGTATTTTATTTATGCTGCCGTTTTTATTTACGCCAATTAAATCTATAAGCCTAATGCCTTTTCTTGAATATTTATCTATAGCACAAGGCCCAATACCTTGTTTGGTTGTGCCTATTTTCTGTTTATCGAGAGAATCTTCCTTTATGTGTTCTGGCATTATGACGTGGCAATTTTTACTTATCAATAAGTTGTATGGTTCAATTGGTATTTTATAAAATCTTGTAGATCTTATCGTTTTTATTTCTTCGGCGAGTTTTACTGGGTCTATATAACATCCTCTTGCTATGTATGATTTTACGCCATTCAAAATTCCTGTTGGCACTTGATGAGTTACTATTTTAGTTTCTTCATCTAGCCAAACCGTATGTCCTGCGTTTGGTCCTCCTGTTGATCTAATACACAATACATATTCATTTTGCTTGGAAGTTAGAAAGTGAACTATTTTTCCTTTGCCTTCATCGCCATACTGAAGTCCAACAACAACATCTACTCTTTTCTTAACTAGTTCTAGTGGAATTGACATTAGTATGCTCCTTCATATAAGAATGCTTCCTGTTTAATCGGATCAACAATAATAGTTACAAGTTTTTCATCAGATGATCTAATGAATTGTCTACAAGCCAAGAAGTTCTTCTCATACATATCTGTTACTGCTGGCATGTTCATTTTCCATTCAGTCATTTCAGGGACAAGCAAATAAGAGTAATCATCGTATTGTATGGCACAATATCCATCTCCCAACATTGAAGTAGCTAATGCCAGTCTAGCGAACTTTCTATTCTCATTGAGGCTATTAGGAGCGTTTTTAAGAGCTATGGCTTGTATGACCGACAAATCCCATCCCTGCGCCTTATCATAAGCTGCGCTGGACCCATATCTAGCGCAGACCTCTTCTGCTCTGCTGTATCCAGGAGTAGATGCAAACGACGTACCTTGCCTCATTCCGCTTCCATGCCACCAATCCCACCAGTCATCAGAAGAACCATTCTGTCTAAGCCAATTTTCTAGTTTGATTCCATTTATCTTGTATCTAGAAGCAGATCCTATTCTTTCTTGTCCTACTATTACTATGCACTGAGGATCTAAGTTTCCTAGTACGCTTGATAGGAACGTCTCTGTTCCTTTGTGTGTAGCGACCTTGAAAGCATCAGGCCAGCTTGAGCAATTAGAATGATAGTTATCATCTGTTCCGTCATTGTTTATATCTACATTTTGAAATGCATTGTCCCAATTTGAACAGCTTTCTAGAACATCAAAATTGAATCCATGATAAGAATCCTTGAATTTATTTGAATTAGATATTTGAGGAATTGCAATTATTGATAACCACTGTACATATGTAAGACCATCACTTGTTCCGTATTTTCCTACAGGACATTTGTTTGACCAATTGCATTCAAGCTTATTCCATCTTTCTATGTAAGAACCATCAGTATTTTTATACAGCCAATCAACACCAAGTTCTTGATTTTTCATCACATAGAATTGTTTTAGTCTTTCTATGTTCCATAGAGTATCTGCTTCCATCCATGTTTGCCAAGAAGTAGGCGGCCAGACATTTGTTGGCATCGTTGTAAAAAGGCTTACAAAGTTTCCACCTCTATTCTTTACTTTTTGAATAACTTCTGGTCTAGAATCGCCAACGATCATTTGGTATTTAGCGGCTTCTTTGAGAGAAAGCTCTGTGTTTGGTTTAAGTCTTTCTAGGTTTTGATTAACTAGTGCAAGTTTTGGATAATTTGTAGGCTCATTGCACCCAAAAAATGTTGAAACAACAAGTACTAAAATCGCGGCAACTATGAATCCTATGATAATTGGTCTGTTGCTTTCTTTATGAACTTTTACCATTTTTATTTTTCTCCTAATTCTATCAGTTTTTTTAGATTTATGTTTTCTACGAAATCAACTGCTACGCTAAGACTATTTTTGAATAAATTATTTTCGTACATCTTTGTTTTATATGTAAATATCTTTCCGCCAAAAAATGGAACTATACAATCTATGTCTGAATTATTCGATACATTTATGTAACCTTTTGAATTAATTATGTATCTAATATTCTCTTGTGTTATTTCTTGTGAAATTTCCAAAAATCTATCACTTTTTGGAATCTTTACATTACTATCTTTAGAACGAGAAACACAAAAGAAATCATCAGCTTGATTAGGATCAAAATTTTCTCTGTAGACTTTCATGTCAACGCTTATATTTACATCATATGCTCTAAAATCATCTATTAGATCTATAGAATCGTTATAAATAAGCTTAGTTACTCTTAACTCTTCTATGCAATTACTTATATCATAGTATCTTGGACAATCGTAAGTACCGTCATATATATCCGAAAACATATCATATATTTTCGAATACTTGTTTCTTTTGTTCAGACAAACAATTATCTTAGATTTGTATTTTTCTTTTAGATATGAAATTAGATTGATATTTTGTATCACGTTCTTTATAGTAACGTCAGAATAAATTGGAACACAGATCACTGAATAGTTGCAAGAATCAAGAAGATCTCTTCTATAAAGACATATTGTCTCTGATAGAGTTTCTATTTTGTTTCTTGTGTTCAAAGCTATTCTTTGAAGCGTGTTAAATTCATAGTTACTATTTTTCATTCAGTAAATCTCTATCAATTATTTCTCTATTTTTACGCGCTGTATTTCTCAGCGCAGACATTTTTATATGCTCTAGTGAAAATGGAATTATGTTCGGAACCACTCCTTCTTCAAGGTCTTTTTTCACTTCCTCATGTGGATTGAAAGTAACTGATTTTCCCTGATCATGAATTGCTCTTACCGACGAAAGAAGTATATTGCAACCTGTTAGTACTGCTCTTCTGCAAAACTCCTGATCAGAGCACCAATGAGTATAAGTTAAATGGTCTAGATAGCCTATCGATCCAAATAGGTCGGCTTTTATCACCATAAAGGCTCCAGTTAGCCATTCAATATCTGGATAAGTGATAATAGAACAGTCAGATGGATCATCTTTTGCTCCATACATTAAGTGTGAATTGTCTTTTGCGCCGCAAAATTCAATTGTACTTTTATCAGAGAAAAGAAGTCTAGGAGATCCAATAGAAGCATTGTGCAGTTTCATTTCTTCTATTATTTTTTGAATTGGATTTTTTTCAATAAATGTAACATCTGGATTAAGAAGGACAACATGATCTATTTCAGAAACAATAGCATTAAGTATGCCTATATTGTTTGCTTTTGAGAACAGTAGATTATTCTTTTGTTTCAGAATTTCTATTTTATCTCTAATCTCAGATGCTTCGCATACCAATTCTAGTTCACTTACAAACTCTTGACTTGATGCGTTATCGATAATTATGTACTTAGTTAATCCTTGATCTTGGTTGTCAAAAGATAGAATCTGGTTGAATATGCAGTAAGAATTTCTAGTCACAGTGACTATAGAGTATTTATTCATCTGTTGCTCCCAAGAATATTTACTATTTTAGTAATAGCTTTTTCTATGTCTTCTGAATCTATTTCTTTTTTAAACTTTACTAGCTGCATAAACCCTTCTTTTACGTAAGGATCAATAAAGACTTTATCTCTAATTGGATCTTCATAATTGCCAAGAAAAACAACAGTAGGTATTTTTTCAATGCATGTCATAGTTTTTATCGCGCTATCTGAACATACTGCTGCATTGCAATTTCTAGCAAGAGCTAGCGATGTCCATATCCTTGATCCAAATACAGGAAAAGTGCATTTTCTTGGGAGTCTTTCTTTTATGAAATCATAAATATGTTCTTCATCTTTTGAACCAAAGATATAGAACATTGTATTGTTTCTAAGACTATGCACTCCTCTAATAAGCTCAGCTATTCTTGAGTGAGGAACAAATTTGTTAGGTTTATTTGCAGCATTTAAAACAGAGGTTGAAAATTTACTACCAGATAAGTGAACAGCTACTATATCAACATCTTTTTGTTTCAATATATCACATGATTTTTCAATCATCTTGAATGAGCTATTTACACATTCTTCTGGAATATAGCTAGACAAATCTGGATGTAAATTAGTAAGATCAGGCTCTATTTTTTCAATAAAAGATTCTTTGTATGTTGCAAGGAATTTTTCGTATTTATCTTTTAGATCGTCATTATTCGAGAAAATTATACACTCGTGCTCAAAAGGCAAATTTATAGACAAATATTCAATATCATCATAATGAGAAAACAAGAATATCTTTACATCTTCTATGTCATGAAGATCTTTCAGATTCTCAAATGCAGATATGCACGATAGAAAATCACCTATTCCTCCTATAAATGAGTATACGTATTTCAAGAGTATTAATGCCCATTCTTTCTATAGATAAAAGAATCTATAAACCCAGAGACAATATGCATAGATATTGTTTTTATTATCACCCAAGGTATAGGTATTCCTTTTATTTTTATCTCAAACGAGACGGCGTTCAAAACCTGAGAAATTAGATTTTTGGCTAACTCTATTCTCTGCTCTCTGCTTAGATTGATTATGTTTCCAAGATCATCTATTTTATCAGAAAGATAATTAACCATATAGGCTAGTAAACTTATTCCTTGTTTCTTTTTTCTTATTGTTTCGCCTATCTCGCACACTATATCTGCCAATATATCGTCTATTTTCATTAGCTCAGCGAAAGACAGTTCTTTCTTTGGTGTATGGCCTTGATTGGCGTGATAAAGATATACTGGATCTCCGTATTCTCCTATTGTGAAAAAATCAATACTATTTGCTGTAATCTTTCTTTTTGCTCTAAAAATAGGCTTATCAGAAGATAATAGCTTATATACTTGCTCACAAGTTCCTTGTTCTAGATCTGCATTAATTACGACAGTATAAACATCTTCAGTCATTAACGATCACCTCATTTTGATTAGCTAAATTATAGTCAGTTTTTATGTATTCTACGTTTTCATTATACATATCAAATATAACATATCCTTCGCTTAAAGCCGGAAGACCAACTACTCTTGTTCTTGCCATGGATCTAATTGAAGATCTATCTCTTGCAGAGAACAGAAATGTGTCAAAGTACTTTCTATGATGTCCTGTAAAGATTATCTTGCATGATTCATTTCTTATTGAAGCCAGATTATTTATATCCGGGCACCCATATCCATCTATAAAATCTCCAACTGGAGATTCGTGAGTAAATAAGTATTTGAATGGATATTTAAGCATATCAAAGTCAGTTTTGCATAGTAAATTTGATTTTCTTTCTCTTTTCATTTTGGTTCTTTTATTGTTTGTGAATTTATAGTATTTTGATGAGTAGTATCCACCAAGCATTCCAACAGGAGTTGGAACATAATTTGTATTTTCGTCATCGAATACAGCAAAATTCTGTACTCCTCCCCATGTACGAAATAGGTTTATAACTCCTATTTCTGGAAGAAATGGATCGTCTATTGATCCAATCAATGAATAAACAGCTTTAGGAAAAGACAAAACAGTTTCGTTAAACTCTATTGATCTTTCTACGTTTTTTCTTAGTTTTTCTCTAAGAAGCTTTTTTATTGGCGTGCTTTTACTGTAGATGCCAAGATTACCAAGACAAAAAGCCATATAAATCTTTGGATTATCTTCTATGATATTATGAAGAAGATCCAAATCTCCATCAACGTCTCCGCAAATCAGGATTTTCAACTTTTAATCTCCTTTTTCTTTGACCTATCATTAAAGAATTTTATTGTATCGAAAAATGATTCTTTTGATTGTTCAAATATAACTGCAAGTAATGCAATTAATATTGCTTGCATTCCTATCGCAAGCGTAAAAATAGACATAAATATTTTTAGTATTGCCAAGAAGACTAGCGCAATTGGCGAAATCAGCACAAACAAGATAAATAAAATCAAGTATAGTATATTCATGTTATAGCAACCTATATCTATCCATTGATGATGTTAAAAACTCTACATATTCTTTTATGTTGCTTTTTAGCAAAGAATCAAAATCTTTTGTATCTTTGATACAAGATCTCATTAAGTAGTTAGAATAATCGGCAGACATATCTCCCTTTAGGTAGTTAAGTATTATGTTTCTGAATTTTACTTTATTCATAACTGGAGATACACCAGTTAATTTCTCTAGCTCTATTAGTTTTTCTGGATTAATTGTAGATCTTACAAACTCTCTAGAAAGAACTTCTGGAGCATCATAAAGTATATCAGTTGTTCTTTTTGCTTGTGCCTCTCCTTTTCTTATTAGAAATCTCTTAGTATTTCCATTTTCATCTGAAACAGGAGGATCATTCAAGATAACTGCTCCGTAGCCAGTTCTTTCTCTTGAAAGGTCGCTTTGTGTTATGTACTCATTCGCTTTATACGCGAACAAATCTGTTGTCCCGCAGAATGAGAACTTTAGGTAAGGTATGTTGCAACTTAAGCAAAGCTCTATGAATTTTTTAGCAGAAATTGCTACTCCGTTTACAAGCACAGCTACGGCTATTAGCCCAATTCCAGAATATAAAGGATCCATTCCTAGTTTTTGCATATTATTTCCGTTGAATAATACGCACTCAATATCATACTTCTTCAATATCAAGGAATTTAGATTCTCTGTAGTTACTCTGTAATTCGATGTTACTCTTTCCCACGTATCTGTTAGATCTAAAACATCTCCAAAAAGATTTCTATTGAATTCTTCATCCTGGCTTAGAAAAATATCTCCGTTATCAACGTGTATTGTAAACCTATATCCAATTATGTATTCGTAACATACAATATTTGTTCCTTCTTCTAGAATAACTGAAGGATTTTTAGATATATCTATCATTTTTAGATTTTCTCTTTTCTTTTCTTATTGATTTGACAAAAAACTAAGCGCGTCTTTAAATGACATGCCATAGTATTCTTTTACAAACTCTATTGTATCACCGCTTCTTCCACATCCAAAGCACTTAAACCTATTGTCATCTACATAAACAACAAAAGAAGGCGTGCTATCAGAGTGATCAGGGAACGGGCAGCAGCACCTCATTTTACTTGATGACTCATCTTTTAGTTCCTTTATTTTTGAAATTTCTCTGACTATATCAAAATCTTTTTTATTTAGTGATCTATTACTATTAGTGCTTTTTTTCTCTATTTCTTCAACTTCCATTTTTATCTGCGGTAATCCAGATATTATCGCGAAAGCAATACTTTTGTTTTTTAGATATAACTCATTTATATCCATCTTATTTGATAATTCAGGCTTTTCAATGTACTTTGCATATATGTTATACATTCCATTTGAATGAAATAAAGATGCAATTTTTCTAGCCGCTTTTTTCCCGCTCTCGTTTGAGTCTGTGTCTAGAAGCAAAACTATGTCTCCTGAGTATCCAGCGAATATATCAAGATTTTCTTTGCCAAAGACTTTTGTTCCTATTATTCCAATTGTATCAAATCCCATCTCTATCATTGTCAGAGAATCTATGATACCTTCGCATATGTATATTTTCTTAGGATTGCTTTTTAGTATTGAACAGTTAAATACTCCAACTTTAGATGAGAATGGGCACACTAGTGTTTTATATCTAGGTTCAACATTCTGTATAATAGTTCTTCCTGAGAAAGAAATTATCTTTCCGTTTTCAAAAATTGGAAAAATGATTCTCTGAGAGCCAAAATAGTCTTTTAGAATTCCTTCTTTTTCATTAAGATTTATTATCTTAGAAGAAAGCAAATCTATTGGAGAAAACTTACCTATAAGATTTGAATATAAGAATTGTTTAGATTTAGATCTAGGAGCAAATCCAACTAGATTTTCATTTAGATTTTTAAGAGAAAGACCTCTTTTGCTTAGATACTCCAGTCCATTTTTTCCTTCTTCTGAGTTAAGAATCTCATTGTATAGAAGGGCTGTTTCGAAGTAAATCTGATATATCTTGTCCTGATCTAATTTTAGCATATACTCCTTGCATTTTTTCAAGAAGATCCATATCAGCTCTTCCTTTATTAGAAACGAATGCTTTGATATTATAGCATGGCATTGTTAGCCATTGTTTTTTTGGATCTAAAATTGATTTAGCCATATATAGATTTCCAACATATGGCTCTAGACTTATTTTTTCTTTTGCTTTGAAAAAGTAATTGTCGTTTCTTAAAAGCACAAAGAAAGAAAGATATCCAAGACTTATTATTAATCTTGGATTAATAAGATCTATCTGAGAATAGAGATACTCTGAACACCAGAATATTGATTCTCTTTTTGGCGATCCCTCAACTCTAAATGATCTATACTTAGGGACACACTTTACGCAGTGTAAAATAGAAATCTCTTCTTGCCTAACGTTGAATGTGTTAAATACTATGTCGTTGAATATGTCTCCATTTTTACCAACCATAGGTTTTCCAGTTATGTCTTCTTCTATTGTTGGAAAATCATCGACAAACAATATCTCACATCCAAATTCTTTTTCTTTTGAGACGTTAATTCTTCCGACAACTGGATTTAGTCTAAAATTATGAAGTTCGCATTTTGTGCAAACCTTAACATCATTCGATATATCATCAAGAGATGAATACTGCATTAAACAAATCTACCAACATCTTTTATTGTTCTTCCATTGAGATGGTCAATCTCGTGTTGTATTATTCTAGCGTGTTCTCCTTCAAAATCCTGCCAAAAAATACCTCCATCTATTCCTCTGAACTCAAGAGATATTTGCTTTGATCTTTCAACTTTTGGATACATTCCTGGAATTGATAAACATCCCTCTCTTGAGGATCTTTTTGAAAAAGATTTGTAGCAAATAACAGGATTTATGAAAATATTTGTTCCTTTGTATTCGCCATACTCATCTTCAAACGGAACATTAGCGACAAATATAGACTCATTTATGCCTACCTGATTGGCTGACAGCCCAACTCCTCCGATAGAGTTCATTAGGCTTGTCATAACCCTATGCAGGTTAGTAAGTCTTGTTACATCGAAATGCTCTACGTCTTTAGTTCTGGTTGATAGATGTCTCTTTATGTCTTTATCTAGGTAGACAAGCTCTATCTCTATTGGTTTTCTTTCTTTTTCGAATGGAGAAATGTTCATTATTCTTCCTCTTCTGTTGGTTTTAGCTCTCTTTTTACATCACCAATAAGATTATATTCTATGTGATGAAGCATTCTTGTTGAATTTGCTGTAGCTATTTTCCATAACCACTTAGGAGTATAAGTAGAAAAACATAAGCTTCGATCTTCTTTTGAGTGCCAATACCTAGCTGGCCTAACTTCTGTAAGAAAAATGTTTCTTAGTCTTTTACAAGTATGATCACAAACTGTTTTTAGGTCATGATGCACCTTACATACTGGAGATCCTTTAACCTTAAGGATTCCAACATGGGCAGGAAGTTCTTTTATTTCAAATTGACCAGTATACACTAGCCATAATTCTGTTATGTATTGGCTTTGTTCGAAGTGGCCTTTTTTTATACCAGCAAGAAAATCCTGCCTATCAACTTTAACTTCCATAGCAACTATAGACTTTGGGGAGCTTTGAATGGCTAGAACATCATAATTTCTGTTAGTAAGACCTTGAGGCTCTATTGCAACAGGCCAGCAATTCCAATTTTCTCTGCAATAGAGAGCGCCTATTTCTGACAATATTTTATGGTTGTTTGAAACGCTCATTTTATCATCCAGATACAAGATAAGCACGACTGCCTGTTGTCATGCAGCCAGATGTACTCCATCCAATTTGACTTGCGTTAATTTCGTTACTTTGTATTGGAAATGTATTTGAAAGAGATTTGAATATCAGATTTTTTGCTGTTTTTATTTCTTCAGAGCCTAGCATTATATCGGAATTTACAGCGATTCCTTTTTTTTCAAGATTATCTATAGCTTCTTTTATGTTTTGCACAATACGGCTTATTGCTTCATTTGCCAATGATTTCAGAGACTCGTCTTCAGAATTTAGAAAGACAAGAGGATCAATGTTTGTAGATGATACATCAAATATTGATTTGTTTTCCCTGTCAATAACTGTACTTATTCCAAAAATATTTATTCTGGCTTCATTATTTCTTTCTATTCCAAAAACTCCATCATTCTCTTTGTCAAATAAGATAAGAATATCTTCGCTTATTCTCATCTCAGTTGGAGTTAGAAGAATGTCATTGAATATTTCAGGCATTTCAAAATTCCATGTATTCATGAATGCTTGTTTTATGTCGCTTAAAATAAAGCGATTATCTTTTTTAAAGTCAGAAATTACTGTCTTTATTTGTTTTGTTACGTCTGATTCTTCCATATTTTTATTCCTTATTTTAGGTATAGGTTCTTTATATCTCCCCATGTGCCTATATTAACACCAACTGGGCAAATCGGTTCCGCGCAAATACCTATGCCTATAGACCTAACGAATGGCCAGTTTTTAGAAACAGGAATCCATCCTTCTCTTGAACTAAGAGTCCATGATTTTCCCCAATTGTTTTCATCTGATCCAATAAAGTACATGTACATGTCTTCTCCAAAATTTGGCCTGAATCCAAAAAACAAATAAGAGTCTTCATTAAGAATTATGTTTTCAGGAAGATTGAATATTATCTCTTGGAATTCTGGAAACAAAACCATACTATCTGGTAACTGAAACCCTATTTGTTCATATATTACATTTAGTGGCTCATTCTTTTCGTTTGATGACATTATTACAATGTCCATAGTTCTATTTTCAGACAGCACATCAATTTTTGCGCACATATCGAAAGTTACGCACGAAATTGCGGTTCCTTCCTGAACTTCATATCCTTCTACAAACCATCCGTTAGTAGGATAATCTACCATGCTTGTTGGCCACATTACTGCGCTATCATAATCTCTATCTGCATGAAAATCAGCAATTGTAGTTTCGGCACAACACAATAGAGCTACTAAAGTAGTTAAAAATATCAATTTCTTTATCATATTATTTCCTTTTATTGTTTTTATTTTAAGAATGCAAACAAAACTTTTTCTTGAAATTCATCAATTGTTTTTGCTCCAGTATAGAACATAGCCTGCTTAAGTGAATTCAAATATGAATAAGCTATGTCTTTTACACTTCCTTCCACTTTAACAAACTGTTCTTTTCCTTCTATTGCTATTAGCTTTTTGCTTTCTTTGTTATGATCAATCAATGCGCTTTCAGATGCCATTCCTCTTATTTTTTTGTAAACTTCCTGTTCTTTTGTTGAATTAGTAATAAAGTTGTATCTTTTGCCTTCGGCTTCTTCTGTCGCACCAAAAGAAGTGCCTACGAACACTTTATCGGCTCCGCATGCTATTGCTTTAACAAAATCGCCGCTATTTCGTATTCCGCCATCCCCTATTATTGTTACAGGAGTCGGAAAAATCTGCTCACACAATCCCCTAATATCAACAATAGTTGATGGAAGAGGAAGTCCTACTCCTATTCTTTTTCTTGTTTCGCATGAACTTCCTGGTCCTACTCCAACTCTAAGGGCATTCACAAGAGCGTTGCTTGTGCAATCTGGACCAAAGATATTGTCACAAGCAGCTTCTCGTGTGCAAATTGAACCAGAGCATAACCATGCTTTATCTTGTAGCTTTTCTCTAATGTATAGAAGCGTTTCTATTGCTTTTCTTGATCCTCCGTGAGCCACGTCCAAAACAAATTTAGTCACACCAGCTTTGATAAGTTTGTCAATTTCAGACTTATGAGAACTCAAGCTTCCTATGGCGATCATAAGCTGATGATCGTAGTGCGCTGATAGCTCTATTATGTCTTCAATAGACTGATATCTATGAACAACAGAATCACATCCAATAGATCTCATTGCTTTTATCATCATTGCGCCAGTAACTGTATCCATTGGACTTGAGCACAAAATAGAATTATCTACTTGTATCTCTGATCTTTCTGATATAGATGATTCTCTTGGAAGAATTGTGAAATCATCAAAATCAAAATAAAAATTCTTTGATCTTGCTTCTGATTGAAGATCATAAAAGTCATGGTTTTTCATTTATTTCGTCCTCCCAGAACCAGAGAGAATTGATGTAACATTGTCTTTTAGTATTCCGTTGGAACCCAATATTTCTTCACAAGAAATGATTATATCTTTAAATTTATCTACCAAATCCTTATTGATTATGTGCTCTATCTCGGAGAATT
>Ga0154020_10006940_pt1 | contig 13271 bp, 16 predicted proteins | sample Klosneuvirus_201_FD_109709 | JGI IMG/M metagenome (GOLD analysis project Ga0154020, IMG submission 109709) | Active sludge microbial communities from wastewater, Klosterneuburg, Austria - Klosneuvirus_20160825_MG | ecosystem: Engineered > WWTP > Aerobic digester > Activated sludge | place... | reverse complement strand
GTGCCGGACTGCACCAGGATTTGAGCCTTTGCGTACTCGGTGCTTTCCTCGGCCACGTCCACGTCGCGGATGCGCGAACTGGCGGCGGACATGTTCTCCGCGCTGACGTTGAGTTGTTCGAGGGTGAAGTTCATCCGTGTCTGGTAGGCTCCGATGCTGGAGCGGTCCACGGAGAGCTGGTTGATGGCGTTCTTCACATTGGCGAGTGCCGTAACCGCGTTGACCACGGTGGTGAGATCGGATCCGAGGGCGTCGGTGTAGGCGACGACGCTCAGGTCAACGCCCGTCATCGAAAAGGTCGTGCCCTCCGAATCAATCGTCACGTCCAGTGGCGTGCCGGAGAAGAGCGGCACACCGTTGAAATCCTTCCCGGAGGCACTGGTGACGTAGGCGGAAAGCTGCGTGTATTCGTTGCTGTAAAGTGCGCGGTCGGCATCCGACTTGGTCACGTCCTGCGCCAGGATGGACAACTCGCTCATGCGGTCGAACGCCTTGGCAATCTTCTTCAGGTAGCCGTCCTGTGCCTGCGTGAAGGAGATGGCATTGCTGACGTTGTTCTTGGCGGCATGGATGCGCGCGATCTGCGCGTCGAGCCGCGAAGCCACCGCCAGTCCGGCGGCGTCGTCGGATGGGTTGACGATTTTTGAGCCGGAGCTGAGTCGTGCGAGCGACTTGCTCAACATGTTCTGGCTCGCGGTCAGGTTGTTGGCTGAAACCTGCGCTGTGACGTTCGTGTTGATGACCATGACTTTGTCCTTTTTCTTTTTGTTTCGCGTTTGTTGACTGTTCCGTGTCTTTCGACTGTTCCGTGTCTATTTCCCCTCAAACAAGCAGCACCGAGGCTTGTTGCCCTTTCAAATTCTTTTTTGGCGCAGTTTTGATCTCATTGAGTCTGGGAAGGTCGGGCCTTCCTTGTGTGAGCGCTTCGCGGTTGTTGCGCTGAATTTCGTTGTACACTTCCTGACGGTGTACCGGCACATCCGAGGGCGCTTCGACCCCCACCTTGACCACCTCGCCCTCCACCCGGACAATCTTCACCACGATCCGCCCGTCGATGACGATGCTTTCGTTTGTTTTGCGTGAGAGAATGAGCATGGCGTGGAGCGGATGTCAGACAACCTGGGACAGCGGATGCTGGACGGAGTAATCTGTCGCATTGGCCAGGACGACCTGTTTTGCCCTCAACGTAAAACGGTTGATGACAATCGGGCCTTTGAGATTCACGGTGCTGACGCCTCCGGCGCGAAGAGTGACTATGTTATACAGCAAGGCATCTTCAGGCTTCGAGATTTCCAGAAACTTTACGTCGTCCGCCGGCACATCCGGCTGGTAACTCGGCAGGAATTGTGTCGCGGGCAGGACAAGGAACGCGAGGTTCGGCTGGTCAATGACCTGCAACCACCGGAACGGAAGTTCCTGCGGATTTTCGAGCAGGGCAAACCGCTTGATGTTTTCAAACCCGAGCATCCCGAGCGGGAACTGGATGATGTTCTCGCTTTGCACGGGCAGCGGTTCGAAATCGCTTGCGTCGGCTGCTTCCACTTCTTCAATTGTTGCGCATGAGTTCATGATTTTTCTTGTCGTTGCGACGTTTAGCACTGCCAATGCCACAGTCCAAAACCACTGAAAACATGGGGAGAAGGCTCATTTATTGCCGGATGTTTATCCTTATTGAGCGTCGTGTGGGAAAATATTTCCGTGTGAGAGGAACATTCTTGCCGGGTCAAGAATTCTTGGCGCTTGCCAACTGCGGCCATTTTAGGAATATGGGGATGTTCCCAATACCAAACCAACAACATACCTAAATCACATGAATAAATCATTCCTGCACTACGCAGCACTGGGCCTGATTTCGGGCGCGCTATTATTGACGACAACCACCGATGCCGCAGAGGACAAAAAATCCGAAAAGTCAGCGGCGGAAAGGGGCGGGGACGCCAAATCCGAAAAGAAGCCTCGCGCAATACCGTTCCGCGGCAAGGTGACGGCGGCGGACAAAGCCGCCGGCACGCTCACGGTCGGCGAACGCGTGTTCCACATTTCTGCCCAGACCAAGCTCACGAAACAAGGCAAGACCGCCGGTCTCGGCGAGGCTACAGTTGGAGAAAATGTCTCAGGCAGTTACCTCAAAGGTGAAGACGGCAAGTTGAACGCAGTCAGCGTCAGACTTTCGCCCGTCCCCAGGGGCGACAAATCTGGCAGTGGTCAAAAGAAAAAGCAGCTTCCATCCGATGATTCAACTGTGAAAGTTCCCAAGGCCAAGTAACATCTAGGGCGGGATGATAAGGGTCGTTTTCGGTCTGTATTTCTCCCTCCCGCAGGTGATGTCAGTGAAATCAGCGACTCAAGTGCGAATCAACCTTCCAGTTTGAGGTTTCGATGTCGGGCTGGCAGTTACCCCTCGAAACCGGGGGGGATTGAACTGTGAGGATGGACATTCCATCTGTTTGCGCTAACATGCTCCCAATTCCGGATGGCGCAGGACTCGTTGTTCCTCGTCATTCCGGATCAACAAAGAAACAAAACCAAAATGAAACTCGTTCGATGCTTCTCGATTGTCGTCTGTGTCACCGGCTTGCTGCTCGCCGGCTGCAAATCGTCCACCTGTTGCAGTGCCGATGCTGCCGCCAAGAGTTCGTGCGGCATGCAGTGCTGTGCAGACGCCAAGACCGATTGCGCAAAATGCCCCAAATGCAGCGCGAAGAAGTAGTCTGAGGCGGGCCTCAAATTCCTGACTGGTTTCACCTCGCGCCCGGGCAGTCCTGTGTGCCAGAAGTGGTATTTCGACCGGCTGTAGTCAAAACCGGTGTTATCAGTGAAATCGAACGTATAAAGCCGAAAGGGGAGTGGATGCAAGGGCTACCCGCTGGAAACTTCCTGCGCTCCTTTGCCTCCGTTTACCAGGAACAATACCGCCATTCGCACGGCCAGGCCGTTTGTCACCTGTTCAAGAATCAAGGACCGCACGCTGTCAGCGATGTCGCTGTCAATCTCCACACCGCGATTCACCGGACCGGGGTGCATGATGAGCGCGTCGGGTTTCGTCGTGGCCAGTCTCTGTTTGTTAAGGCCGAAGAGCTGCGTGTATTCGCCGAGGCTTGGAAACATGGTTTTGCGCTGCCGCTCGTGCTGGATACGGAGCAGGTGAATGATGTCGGCATCCCGGATGGCAACGTCCACGTTGTGCGTCACTCGACATCCCATCTGCTCGAAGGTGCGCGGCACCAGCGTGGCCGGGCCGCAGAGAGTCACCTTGGCTCCAAGTTTTGTCAGCGCCCAGATGTTTGACCGCGCCACGCGGCTGTAAAGGACGTCACCAAGAATCGTCACGTTCAGCCCGGCGATGTTTCCTTTGCGCTCGCGGATTGTGAACGCGTCCAGCAGCGCCTGCGTCGGGTGCTCGTGGGAACCGTCGCCAGCGTTGATGACGTGGGCATCGAGTTCGCGTGCAAGAAAATGGGGCGAGCCAGCGGCGCTGTGTCGGATGACAATGAAGTCCACGTTCAACGCTTCGAGATTCCTGACCGTGTCCTTGAGCGATTCACCTTTTTTGAGCGACGAGGCCTCGGCGGTGAAATTGATGATGTCCGCAGAGAGTCGCTGCTCCGAAAGTTCGAAACTGGTGCGCGTGCGCGTGGACGGTTCGACGAAGAGATTGACCACGGTCTTGCCACGCAGCGCGGGGACCTTCTTGATCGCACGCTCGCCAACGGCCTTAAATGCGCGGGCGGTGTCGAGCACCGTGTTGATTTCGTCAGCCGACAGCGATTCGATGTCGAGCAGGTGTTTGCGATTCCAACTCATGGCCGGTGCAGGATGACCTGGTTTTCGCCGCTGGCGTCTTCCATGCGAACCTGAATCTTTTCGGCGGGTGATGTGGGTTGATTTTTGCCGACGAAGTCCGCCTTGATCGGCAGTTCGCGATGCCCCCGGTCAATCAGCACGGCCAGTTGAATCCGCCTGGGGCGGCCGAAGTCGTTCAATGAATCCATTGCCGCGCGTATGGTGCGACCACTGAACAGCACGTCGTCCACCAGCACGACGGTCCTGCCGTTCACGTCAAACGGGATGTCTGTGGGATGAATCCTTGGTGCCGCGCGCTGGTCCAGGTCGTCCCGGTGCATGTTCACGTCGAGCGAACCCACCGGGATGGGATGGTTTACGATGCCGCAGAGTATCTCCCCGAGCTTCATGGCGAGCGGCATGCCGCCGCGCTGAATGCCGACGAGGACGATGTCGGCGGTGGCTTCATTGCGTTCGGTGATTTCATGTGCAATGCGGGTGAGGGCGCGCTGGATGCCGAGGGCGTTCAGGATGATGGTGGATTCAGGCATTGAGCGGAAAGTTCTGTGCAAACGATTTGGTTGACTCGGTCTCAGGGCTTTTGATCCCGCTCGCAATCCTTTTCCCAATCCCCAGTGCAAAGTTCGCAGGAGAAATTTCAGGAAGGATCAAGATACGGAGAAAGATCGAAATCAAGAAATGCGCCGTTTGGCCGGGCGCTGAAGAAAGCCAGCCATCCGTGCCTTCGCCCCGGGTAGCTGAATGAAGTTGGTTTTTCATGTTGCGCCTTGGTGGTCTCGCCGGACCGCCTTAAAGGTGCGTTCGCTCTGGTTGCGGTCAGTGAGCCGAGTGATGACGGGCCTTCCGCCATTTGGAGCGGTGTTTGACGATCCAATCAGTCAGCGCTCGTTCGAATCCGATGTCGTGCCCCGCCTTCTCGGATTCGATCCATTTGTGACGTAGTATCTCCTCACGTTCCGCTTGGAACTCGCGGTACAAGGTCGAGTTCTTCAGAAGATCGCTGGACATATTTGAGTCTCGTTTTTCGTCCGTCATACAACAAATCAAGTCTCGCGAACCCTAGACCGTCATCGGCAGGATGACAATGCAAATTTAGTCAGGTAAAAAATGTGACTTGTAAACCCCTGAGGGTGCGGGGAATTACTGTTCGTTTTCGTTCGCATAGAATCCCTAATCCGGAGTTGTACCTGGGCAACCGCCACCGGATTGGTGAGGACCCTGCATTTGCAGTCTTAATGTTGAACTGGTTCAACGCTGACGGCGACCGCTGTTTGAATCCCCGTTGCTTGATCCGGACTTCTTGTATTCCAGACGAGATTCACTGCGAGATTCGGTTCGTATGGACGGAGGTGTCGGCGATGGGCGCGATTCAACGGTTTGCGGGCGTGGTAAGGCGACTGCCGGCGCGGGGGATTGTGGAGGAACCGTGAATCGCGGCGGGGAGGCTGGTGCGGTGCGAATTTGCTGTTGAGGCAGTTCACGGGTCGCGGAACGCTCCTGACGACGTTCTTCAGTTTTTGGAAGAATCTGCCGTTGAGTTTCCCCGCGACCAGGTTGTGGCGGCTGCGTCCATACTCGTGTGGTGACTGGTGCCGGCGCGGGTTGAGATGTCCGGGGCTGCGGTTGCGTTTGAGGAGCTACTATCTGCGAGTTTGGAATGTTGGCAGGCGCGGCCGATTTCGGAGGTGTGTGGTCTTGGACGGTCGTGTTACGTCGATCTTCGACACGCTGGCGAACAGTGGCCGGTTCGTCGCTCCGGTGCTGACCCAATGAAGGCGTAACAGCCGGGGCGGTGGTTGCGACCGGAGCCGAGGCCGTTGGTTTTTCAATGCGTGTTGGACCGTTGTTGGGGTTTGCATCGACACGCCCATTTTTGCGGTAGTCAAGGATGAGTGGCCCCGGCTTGGATGATTTCGGCTGGACGGACGGCGTGGAAACCGTTGCGGGAGGCCGGGGCGTGGGTGTTGGAGACTGTGTCACCGGGATTGTCGCTGTTGGTTTGTCCCCCGGATTCCGGTCACTGCGTTCCCTGTTGGCCCGGGCATCGGTTCGAGTGGACTCAATTTCGTTGCGTCCACTGGGCGGTTCAATCATGCGAGGTTGACCGGACGGTGTATCGGAAATTGTCTTTGAGGGCGTGGTGACTGGGGCAGTGGTGAGGTTTCTTCCGCCGCGGCTGCCTTGTTCGCCGCGTTCAAGCTGGTTGCGGGAGCGAGGGGCTGACTCATTATCCCTGGCGCGAGGAGATGTGGTTGCCGAGGGCGCAGAGGGAGACGTATTGAGATTGGCAACGGGTGCTCCTACAGGGCGTGGGCTGGTTTCGCGATCCCGGCGACCGTTTCCACGATGATCCTCCAACGGGGGACGGCTGACGGTCAACGTGCGGCCGTCGGGCGAAATCTGTTCACGGCGGCCATTGCCATTGCGTATCTCGCGCTGTTCTTCTTGGAGGCGGATGGGTTTGATTTCATGCCTTGACAATTCACGCACACGGGCAGGCGTCACACCGTTGTTGAGGACAATGTTGTTTCGACCCGAGCCGTAATTGTTGATGACGGTGGTGCTGCTGTGAATCTCCCTGATCTGGGCTGTAGGGGCGCAATGACGGCGCGGTCTGGGATCGCAGACGTTTCGCCAGGGCACATAGTTGAACGAGGTCCAACCCAGCCCAAAACTAAAACTGGCAGACACCGCGCGGCCATAGTAAGTGAAGCCCACGCCGCTGTGATAGCCGTAATGAGGCGGTATGGGCGCCCAGCCACAGTAATCACCCGAATAACGCCAACTCACCCACGATGACGCCCAGACGGTGTCCGGCCACCAACACCAGCCCCAGCGCGGATGAGTGAACCAGCGTCCGTAGTGAAATGCCGTGGCACCCCACGAATAATCAGAAAGCCAGTACCATCCGGCATCGGTATAGACCCAGCGTCCGCCGTCGCGGTAAGGACGCCAGTCGCGATTAACGACAACCACGGTCGGCTGCCAGCAACGTCCGTAGCCTTCGATTTCAACCCATGTTCCATAGGGCGACAGTGAGTCGTAGAAATAATTGTTGTTTACAACAGTAGTTGGTTGGGGGGATGGAACAGGCACAGTTTCAGGTTGCGGCGGGTGAATGTAGGTTGGGGCGGCAGCTAATGTCTCTGTTGGTGCCGGGGTGGAGGAAGGTGTTTGAGCTGCGGGAGCTGACGGCGATGAGTTGCCGGCCCAGAATTGTTTCAAACTTTGGTCGTGTTGCATCATTGCCGTAATGACGCTGCCAGGCACTCCGAGGTCATTGAGATAAACGATCTGATCAGCAGTGGCGTTGAACAACTGGGTCGAATTGGTGATGTAGGAAAGCATCACACCCTCATCCACGCCGGCTTGGGCGAGTTTGGAGAATTCCGCGAGCGCCGGGGCGGACTGAATAATCAGCGGTGGCAATTGTGGCGGGGTGCCAGGCGCAGGCTCGGCCTTGGCTGCAGACTCTGCGATTACCGGTGGGGTCAGTGGCGGAGTCGGATCGGCCACAGTTTGTTGCGTCACCGGAACGGAAGCGTTTGTTGCCGGCTGGGTGCAGCCCCCCAGAAGCGGCATGGCGGCGAGCGCCAGGAGGGATAGTTTTGAGATCATCGTTTTCATCAGTTCAGCCTTTCAATGTCATTAGCCAACCAATACACCAGAATAGACTGTGACCGTCCATCGGCTATTCAGAACCGATGTGATTAAAGGTAATCCCAGATGCCGGGCTTCTCCATCGAAATGGTAGCCCCATCCCGAATTGAACGGGAATCAACGGTTTAGGAAACCGACGACTGTGAAACCTCTTTCTTGCCATGCCTAAAGTTCCTTCCTTTTTCGCCGATAGTTCCCGCGTGAGTAAGTGGACGGGGACGCTTCAAAGGGCGTTCACTCTCTGGCTTGTCTATGCATCGTCAGGCAAGGCCGGAACAACACAACATTTCTACCGGGAGATTGCACACGTTCTTCGTGTGCGATTCCGGGAGGCTCGCGCCTGGACGGTTGCCGCGTTGACGGAGGATGAGCTTTTGCGTCTCGCCATGCGGATTGCCCATTACTCGCCTTCGCGCTGGAACGCCATGCTTCAGTGTTTGCACTGGATAACCCCCGCCGCGCGCGTTTTGCATCGCCGCGCCCTCAAGCCGACTCGCCCGCCGCCTCCGACTCAAGCGGAGTTCTCCGCGCTGCTCGCTGAGTGTGACAGGCTCAAACGCTCCCAGGCCGGGCTTGTGATTGATTTTTTGGCGCACTCCGGGTTGCGTATCTCTGCCGCCCGCGCTTTGAAGTGGTCGGATGTTTACTCAGATCGGATTGAATACATATCGAAGGGAGGTCGCCGATGTTCGGTGCCCATCGTCAACGGCATGGCAGGCGTGTTGGAACGGTTGAAGGCAATCCGACAGGATGACAATCACGTCTTGCCCAGGGGGGCAGTCCGCAAAGGTTTGACCAAGGCTTGCGAGTTGGCCGGGTTGCGCCGGTTGACGCCTCACGACTTCCGGCACTTGTTCATTACGCGGTGCATCGAGTCCGGGGTTGACGTGCCGACGGTGGCGCGTTGGGTCGGTCATCGGGACGGTGGTGGACCCGTGGAGTCAGGTTGCCACGGAGGACGCGGCCAAGGAGGTTGTGGACAAACTCGCGGAGATTCGCAGCTGCTTTCCGGCCGGCGCGGAGTGCCCCGGCCTCGTGATTGTGGCGCACACCAAGAAGCCTCGAACGGAGGACGTGAGAAAGGGGCGAGGGCTGGTGTTCCTCGTGTCAGGTTCAATCGCTCTCGTCAACACGGCGCGTTGCGTCTATATGCTCCTTCCGTGGTCGGATGACCCGGAGGACGACCGGATTTATTGGAGTTGCCCGAAGCTCAACAACGGAAGCATGTATGCGCCTTCCGTGTGGCATCGTCGCTTTGGCACGTTCTTTCTCCACGACGAAAAGACGAACCCGAAAGATTGGGGACGCGACGACGACGACCGGGAGAAGATTACAGAGGAACACTTGAGGGCGGCGTTTGAAAAGTCGGACGAACTCGGAAGCGGCAAGCTGGTGGAGGCGTTGAAGAAAATCAGCGGAGCGGGCGAGTCAACTTGCTGGCGGGCGATTGGTGAGGATGGATACTTGCGACCGCTCCTGACCCGGAGCGGACACGGGAAGTTGAAGCTCAAAGACCCGGAGTGATTGAGTCGGACATTGAATGTCCGACCGTATCCGTCCGGGAACGCGGCAGAAAGAGGGAAGAAGCTACACGCAACACGCTTTCCCCGCATGGTTTAGCTTTAGAACACTCGGCCTTTGAGAAATCCACCCTGAATTGTCCGGCTTACGAAGCTTCCCATTGGCAGGGCGCGGATTTCCTCCGGGTTATGGCCCATTGAAGCCACGGCACGCAATGCCTGTCTCTCGTCCAGGCGGAAACACACGATCTCCGTAGCGGCACCGACCACGGACGGGTTGAGCTTTTCCGGGCGTTGAGTGTCAAAAACAAATTCAACGCCGTCGCTCCGTCCATCCTGGGCGAGCATCGCCAGTTCTGCCGGGATGGAATCCTCCGTGCAAAAATTCCAAAGCTCGGCGACACACACGAGCTTTCGGCCCGGCCCGCTCCGGCTCACTTCGCGAACTCTCCGGCAAAAGTGTTTCAACGCCTCCGCTCCGCGCTTGCGGTCAAAGGCGCACCCGGAGAATTCCCGGCAAGGGTTGTAGATGTTCCATCGGGTTTGAAGCGCGGCGTCCAGTTGGGCGGACGTGTAGCACACAGGCAGGGCGAGCTTGCGCCCCTGCCAATCCCACGTGAAGCGGTCATTCCAGTCGAACACGAACCGGCAGGCAACACCCTTGGCGTTCAACGCCAGACGGCGCACGAAGATTGTCTTGCCGCTACCGCTGCGACCGATGACAAGAGTGTGTTGAGGCTCAAGGTTGGCGCGGGTCATACCAGGCGCGAATCCGTCTTTGCCTTCGGCGCGGCCCTTTCCGCCTCTGCCTCCCGTCGCTTTTGCTCCGTCTCTGTCAGGGACACAATATCCCGGCGCAACCTCACGCCCTGCATTTTGATGGTGATGACGGCGAACAACAACGCGGCTTCCTCCTTGTTCTTCGCGCTGACTCCGGTTTTGTTCAACCATTTTGCGAGTGTTACGGCGATGGACTTTTTCAGCGCGGCCTTTGTCTTGGTGCCGTATCCGGCGTCGCGCTCGATCTCGGAAACGAGCCTGGGAGGAAGATTCGCCTCCCTCGCCATCACGACAAAATCAGTCACGCGCTTGGCCTCACTCAACTCGACAAGCTCGTCCGTGAACTCCGCTACGTCCTGCGCCGTCCACGCAACGACCATTTCGCCAGTCGGCAAACCAGGGTCAAAGCCTTCATCGTTGCCCGTCGCTTTAGGAGCGTCCACCGACGGCACAGCGCGCAATGGAGGCGGATCGGCCAAGGAAGCCAACGAAGCACGGTAGGCGGCTTTGCGGATTCGCTCGTGTTTTCGTCGCTCATCCTGGCCTTGCGGAGAATCCACCGGGAAAAGAAACTTGTAGCCCGCGGTCCCGATGGGGATAACTGGCTCGCCTGGCGTTGGGCGAGCCATTCCAGGGGCAGGAGTTGAAGGCGGGATTTGAAGCGGCGGCTTTTCCACTCGCGGAGCAACCGGGCTTCCTGGCGTTGCTCCGGGGACGGACGGCGGAACAGGGTTGGAATCATTCATTGAAAAGGTTGCCCGAAACTTGGCGAACGCCTCGGAGCCGGGCGGGATTATTAACGATTCAGGAAACCAAACCGGCGCGACGGCTCATCCGGTTTCTGCTTCACCTTGACCGGCGCGGGTTCCTCGACGGACTTCCGGTAGCGTTCATGCGCGTCCCTGGCCTCGGCAATTTCGATCTCACGCGCTTTGAGCTCATCGGCAAGCTCGGCCTTCTCGCGGCGCAGGCGCAAGGTTTCCTCTGTAATCGCGCCTTCTGCAACAGTCGTCGCCGCCGGCGGCGGCGGGGCGACGATCTCCGGCGCGGCGGGCACTTCGGCGACGGCCTCCGGCGTGTTGGAGGCGGATTCTGCGGGGTCTGGCGACAACAACAACGAGGGGCGCTTGTTCATGGGCTGATTATTCCGCATGAAACGCGAAACGCATAGCCGCGTGTGACCGCAAAACCCAAAAACCGCTTGAAACGAACCGGACCCGCGGGGGGTGGCTGGGGGCAGTGAGAGTACCCCGTTGTGTCAGAGAGTCCCGGGAGGCATGTGAGAGAGTGAGAAGTTGCCTAGATGGTCAAGGGGTTGGGTGTGTTAGAGAGAGAGAGAAGGATTTACTCTCTCTCTCTCACATCCCCCTAGGCGCGTGCGCGAGCGCGCGCGCGCGCGCATAGGGGGGTGAGAGTGAGTGAGAGAACGCGCAACACCCCGTAAAAATGCGGCTACACTCGGCTTTGCACGAAAAGCACTCTCGCGTAGCGTGTGAGAGTAACGGTAGCGGCGTCTCCGCACGGCGGCTCGGTTCACCAGGGCGTGAATGGCCTCCCCAAAGAACGCACCACACGCACCACGGCGCGACTTGCGCCACACAGAAACACGCCTCCCGGCGTCAAAGAAAGCACACCATGAAGAAATACCTCCCGTCCCTTGATGAAATCATTCCCGGCGCAATCGTTGTTGTTGTCGGGTTGCTGGTCTGGTCGCTCGTCGGCTCCACGCTCACCGGCTGGACTGACAAGCTGAAAATGCCAAAGGCAAGTTGACCGGCAACCGCAACCGCAACCCACACACCAAACTTTTTATGGTTAAATACGCCCTCAAACTTCGCGACGTGTCCGCCGTGGCCGCGTCCAACACGGTCATCATTGACCTGCCCATCGGCCCGCGATACCACTACATCAACCTTCAGCACGGGTACTCTGCCGGCACCAACACCATTGCCGCAGCTTACACGAACATCTCAAACATTCGCGTCAAGGTAAACAACAAGGTGCAGCGAAATTACGCGGCGGACTCGGCCCGCTCTGGCGGCGTGATTCTTCGCGACCAGAATCTCCTCAACGGCACCGGCTACGACACGCCAGTGGCCACCACACCGGAAGTCCCCAACACGGCCCCGGGTGTCACCATTCCCATCTACTTCGCCGAACCGTGGCGCAAGAATCCACGCGACCAGGACGCGCTCGCCTGGTCAACCGCTGGTTGGAAGTCTTTCCAGTTGGAAATTGACCTGGCGGCAGCGGCCACACCGACGCTCGTTGCGTCGGCAGTCGTGGACGATCTCGTTGTGGAAAATCCTCAAATCCTCAAGGTGTTTCGTCAGGGCATCACGGCGGCGGGCACGTCCTTCGACACTGGCATTGTGGACCGGCGCGACTTCCTCGAGCAAATCAGCTTGTACCCCGACACCGGAGCGAGCCAACCGGCAACCATCGTCACCCTTCGCAAGAATGGCGACATCCTCCGGGAGTTGAGCCGTGCGGCCAACCGTGCGTTGAATCTCAACTCTGGCATGGTGCCGGAAGCTACCGGACGCACAGCGGCCATCTACGACATCGTGCTCGATCACGACGATCTGCTCGGTTCATCCGTGCCGTTGGAAGACGTACGCACCATGACGTTGACCATCGAATCGGCGTCAGCCATGTCGGGAACGATCTCCGGGATCATCTCGCGCTTTGGTCGCCCGGAATAACGTCCGCAACCCGCAACCAATAACACGGGCGGCGGCGAACAGTCGCCGCCCGTTTCAACTATGGACGATTTACTCGACAATCAAAGCGACGCGGAAGATTCATCGGGAGGCTGGCTCAAGTTTCTCGACACAGCGGGAGGCGTAGCGGGCAAGGTGATCGGCGCTCTGAACGGCAACAAAAACACCACCGCAGCGAAACCGGCAGCGGCGACAACCCCGACGTGGCTCCCCTACGCCCTCATTGGCGGCGGCGTGCTCCTGCTCGTTGTCATCGTGTCGGCTTTCAGAAAGTAACCATGCCAAAGAAATCACCAAAGAAGTCCTCCAAAGAGGCAACACCCAAACCGGCAGAATCACAGAAGCCGGTTGAAGCAACGCCGGACAATCCCAACGGATTGACCCCGGACCAGGCGAACGACCAGATCCATCCTTCGTGACGTATGAGCATGGCCGCAAGCGAAGCCACGTCCGGCGTCACGTACGGGAATGAGGGCAAGTCCACTCCCTGGCTCGTTGTGGGCTTGATCGTGGCCGCGTTGATCGTCGCTTGGGCAGTGATGAAGAAAGGCTGACCATGCCCGGCTACAACCAACTTTCATCCCGCAAACGGAATCCCGTTTTCACAGAACGCGGCGGCACTCAGTACGACACCAGGGAACTTGTAGGCGACAGGGACGGCCAACGCGCTTTCCTCTCCGCGTTCCAAGGCAGCGAGCGGGTAAAGGCAAGGCGCGCGATCTACCACGCGGAGAGGCTAGCGGCGTTCAAGCGAGCAACAACGGAAGACTAACAACATGGCAGG
>Ga0154020_10006939_pt1 | contig 13271 bp, 7 predicted proteins | sample Klosneuvirus_201_FD_109709 | JGI IMG/M metagenome (GOLD analysis project Ga0154020, IMG submission 109709) | Active sludge microbial communities from wastewater, Klosterneuburg, Austria - Klosneuvirus_20160825_MG | ecosystem: Engineered > WWTP > Aerobic digester > Activated sludge | place... | reverse complement strand
TACTCCACGATTCGGAAGGGATTTCTCGTTCTAATGGACGGCCCGCTGACCTGCTCGTTCGACTCATGGCGGGACCAATTCGTGAGGCCACCAGGTCTCGATGGGACGTGGCCCCGGTTTGTCGCGATGCTCCATACCACAAGGCCGTGTGTCGCGTTGATCGAGCTGGACGATGAGGGACGCCACCCGGAACTGTCGCTTTCCTCCGAGCCTGCCGTTGTGGGGACATCCATCCGCGTCAGGATCGATCCAAAGTTGGTCGAGTCATGGTTAGCCGCGGGTAGCTATTCCGGCAGCGAACTGGTCGTGGGCTTTGTCTGGTCAACGCGTGGAAGCAACGCCGTGCACTGTGGGAAACTGACCGCAGACATCACCGCGCCGCCCGATCGGGTCGTGTTCTTGCCTCATCCACGCCTGTAGTTTGGCGATTGGCAGGCCTAGGGGTATGCCTAGGTTTCATGCGGACGTGGGTGGTCGGCGGGGTTGCACCGTTCGCACGGGCGATTGACTTCATTCCCCCGATCGCCGGTCCGGCCGCCGTTCGGTGCGGGCGTGTCACGCTGGCCAAGGGGTGTGTACACCTGGCGGCCGAGGCAAAGCTGAGACTATCCGTTCGGCGTCAGGTGGAGGCGGAGCGCCTCGGAGAGCTGGCGCAAGCTCTCCGCCTGGTTGGTTGTCTCGATCCGCTGCATGCGGCCGAGCAGCAGGTCCAGCCCATCGGGGATCTTGATCTCGCTTGCCGTGACCGCGATGCGCGTCTTGCGGAGCTTCTTCGCCCGGTCGATCTCGTCCTGCACCCATTCAGAGTCGATCACACCCGGCGTGAGGAACACGACAAAGACCGTGCACGCCCGGATTCGCTCGGCGATGACGTCGTTGTACGGGCGGCCCGCGGTGATGCCCGCGTCCCACCACACCCGGAGGCCAACTCCGTGCACCGATTCAAGCCACGGGACGACGGTCTCGGCGTCGCGGTTGGCATAGGAGAGAAACGCAAATCGCTCTGAACCTGTGTACGGAACAAGTCCCTTGGGGCTTCGTAGTCGCCCGGGGCCGACCCGGGGCGGCGAGGGTGGCGCGGGGACTTCGGGGTCGTGCGGCGGTTCGACCCTGGGCGCGGGCCGGGGTGCCGCCGAGGTCGCGGGCGTCAGCTCTCGGATCAGCTCCCGCTCCGTAGAGGGCACCACGATGCCCGGAGCGGAAGCCGGGCGCAGCCGCTCTGCGAGGCGGCCAAGCCAGGTGCGCCGAACAAAGACCGCGAGTTCACGCTCGCGGAACACCTTCGACAGCAGCACATCGCGGATGAACGCGCTCCGCTCCTCGGTTTCGGCCCATTCCGGTGAATACTCGTGGAGAGGGATTCCCTGCAACGCGGCGGCTTCGAGGTCGAGAACACCCCCCTGCTGCATCGCGTTGCCGAAGTACAAGCCTCGCAACTGAAGCGACATGCCCGACTCATTGTCGGGAAACAGCCGCGCAGTGGCGAGGACTACTCGCTCCGCCAGGCGTGCAAAGCTCTCGGGAAGACAGAGGAGCGAACTCGCTGACTGCTGGTCCTGGAACCATGGCAGCACCCCGAGAGTTCGTCTCCACAGCCGGCGTCGGAGCAAGGCCGCCGCCTGCTCGACGCGGGGCGCCGCGGGCGTGCGCACGTCCAGCCCGGACCAGGAGCAACCGAGCATCTGCTGCTTCGCGATCGGATCCCCGAAGCAGTCCGTGAGCTCGCGATAGCCGACCAGCCGGTCGCACTGCGACACGAAGACGTAGACGGGCAGAATCAGGCTCTTGAAGGACCCGGCGAGCTTGTCCAGCCCCCCGCGCAGGGCCCGGGCGGCTCTCACGACCTCCGCGTCGGGCTGAACGAGCAGTTGTGAGGCCGAGAGCACCACCACAACGCCATTGACGGGCGTGCGTGGCCGCGCGAGCCGGATCCGCGCGAGCAGGGCCTCCCACTCGCTCTCCCGGCCCGGCGTGCCCGTGAGTCCTCCGGCCACGTCGAGCAGCACGGCGTAGTTGGTGTACCACCAGTGGATGTTGAGGGTGCCACCCGCCCCTTGCATCGGGTCCTGCAGCCCGGCCGGGAAGCCCACGCCGCTGCGTCGGATGAGTTCCGACTTGCCGGCACTGGATGGGCCGATGACCAGGAACCACGGGAGCGAGGTCACGTCCTTGCCCGCGTCCCTGAAGACGCGAAGCCCCTCCTCGAACTTCCGTCCGAGGTCGTCGAGTCGGGCCTTTTGGAAGGGGTCCGGCGGCATGAGATGCGGAGTGTACCTGCCCGGGCCGACCGTGCATTGGGGCGGCGCGCTACCATTCCCCCGACCTTTGGGAGCACCGCAATGGGCATTGAAGCCGCACTACCCGCCGAGGGGTTTGTCACCACGCAGTTGCGTCACGTCATCAACTGGGCGAGGCGCAGCAGCCTGTGGCCCATGCCCTTCGCCACCGCGTGCTGCGGGATCGAGCTGATGGCGACCGCGTGCAGCCGCTACGACCTTGCTCGGTTCGGCGCGGAGGTCATGCGTTTCAGCCCGCGCCAGGCGGACCTCATGATCGTGGCGGGCCGCATCGCGGTGAAGATGCTCCCCGTGCTCCAGCGCGTGTACGAGCAGATGCCCGAGCCCAAGTGGGTGATCTCGATGGGCGCGTGCGCCAGCACCGGGGGCGTGTTCGACACCTACGCCGTCGTGCAGGGCTGCGACCAGTTCATCCCCGTGGATGTCTACGTGCCCGGGTGCCCGCCAAGGCCCGAGCAGCTCATCGAGGGCGTCATGGCCATCCAGCGGCACATCGACCGCGAAGGCCTGCCTCCGCCCGGAGGCAAGCGCGTTCCCCTGGGCCTGGTCATCGAGCCGACCCACGTGCCGCGCCCCCAGCCCGTGACGCTGGGCCGCTGAGGCGGAGACCTAGCGATAGTCGCCGTCGTCCCAGCTCGCGGGGCTGGTAAGGTCCGTGCCGCGCACGAACGAGGCGTGGGTGTCCAGAAAGAGCGCGTTGGACCCGTTGCCGTGGCGCTTGGGCGCGACGCGCGGGGCGGTGGTGGGGTCGGTGGTGGTGGGGCTGCCGTTGACACTCGAGATGCGCCACATGTCGTAGAAGATGGAGATACGAAGCTCGTCGTTGCCTGCGGCGTAGTTGTTGCCCCAGCGCACGCCGTTGGGGTCGTCGATGAAACAGGTGAGATACATCGTCGAAGAGGGGCGGAGGTAGCGGTTCATCTGCGTGGGAGGCTTGGATTCATTGGTGGCGGTCGGCTGGCCCCCGATCATCCGGAACTTCAGGCCGTTTTTCACGAAGTGGATGTGGTGGGGGTCCTTGGGGCGGGCGGGGTCGCGATATGCGAAGGCGTCGCGGAACTGGTCGCGCAGGCCCATGTCGCCCTGGGATGAGACCGCCCGGCCGTCGATAAACGGGCGAAGGTTGAACGCCCAGGAGAGGTTGTACTGCGCATTGCGGTACGCGGGGACGTGCGGCCTTCCGCCGGGATTCAGCGTCTCGCTCACACCGCTCTCCCGAGGTGTGTACTCCTTGTACGTCTCCGCGTACAGGCCCAGCGCGACGCCGATCTGGCGCTGGTTGGAGAGGCACGCGACCTGGCGGGCGGCCTCCCGCGCTTTGCGGAGCGCCGGCAGCAAGATCCCGATCAGCAGGGCGATCAGCGCGATCACCACCAGCAGTTCGATCAGCGTGAATCCGCGGCGGTGGGGCATCTGTGCTCCCGAGTGTCCGGGTCTGGTGTCGCGCCTCGCACCCGACCCGGCCACAGTCTACCAAGACCAATCCGAAGGGGAAGCGGTCTTTCCGGACAAGACTGGAGACAATAACCCGCGCAGGCTCGCTTTGCCTCCAACGTGATTGCAACTTGACGGTGTTCCCTGAGAATGGGAGTGAGACAAAGAGCGGGTTCGCGTTCTCCCACTGCCAGGCCACTCGCGCCCGAGGCGTGGACGAGCCAGCGCACGCGGTGAACAAGAGGAGGACCGGAATGAAACCCAGACTCACGATCGATGTTTCGGCCGCGTTCCTTGCCGCGGTCGCGGGGCTCGCGTCTTCCGCCGCCGCGGGCGATCTCAACTTTGCGGTTGCGGACGGGCAATGGAACGTCGCGGCGAGCTGGGACCTGGGAAGGGTCCCCGGCGCGGGGGACAACGCGTATGTGTACGGAAACCGCACCGCCCGAATCGGTGCCTATGCGGCCAACGCGGACTACCTGCGCCTGGGCTGGAATGCCAACGGCCGGTTGTTCCAGCCCGCGGGGCTGCTCACGATCGCAACGACCACCGAGATCGGAGGGATCGCGGGTGGCGGGACCGGCCTGTACGAGATCAGCGGCGTGGGGCAACTGGTGACCGACCAGCTCTACATCGCGCGCGAGGTCGGCAGCTCCATGCACTTCTCCAGCTCCCTGGCCATGCGCGTCGACAGCGACATGTATCTCGGTGGGCGCGCCGCCGGCGTGTTTACGCAGATCAACGGCATCGTCAACATCAAGCGAGACCTCTCTCTTGGCAACTTCGACGGCGGGCGGGGCGAGTACAACCTCCGGAGCGGGAATACCTCCGTGGAGAGAGACGTCTATGTCGGCTGGGCGAGCGGCGCGACCGGCCGCATGGTGATCGACGCCCCCGGCCAGCTCGGCATCAACGGCACCATGTACGTTGGCCAGTTCGCCGGCACCCCCGCCGTGCACGGCGAGGTGGTCAACAACGGCGGGCTGATCTACGGCGGCAAGGCCGACTCTCGCGTGGTTGTGCAGGGATCGCACGCCCGGATGACGGGCGGGGGCACGTACAACATCAACGTCCGCTACGAGTCGGACAAGAAGTTCGGCAACATCGACAAGAGCGTCGCGGTGCAGTTCGCGCCCGGCGTGCTGACTCGATCCTCGACATTCAACGTCGGGAATGCGCTCACCGGCCGGTCGGGCAACGCCGCCGCGCAGGCGTCGCTCGCCGCCGCCGCACTCCCCGGCACGCGGGTCAATCTGTCCTGGGGTGACGCGGCGTTCAACCAGAGCGTGAACTACGGGAACCAGATCGCGACACCCGCCAACTTCATCGGCGTGGAAGTTCCGTACAAGGCCAGCGATATCCCGACCAGTGCGGCGCTCCCGAGAGCAAACGTCGCGGGGCGGGTGCGGCTGATGCAGGTCGGGGCCAGGCGATGGGACGAGAACAACGTCGAGATCGCCCAGGCGAGCACCACGGGCCAGATCCGCAACATCACCACCTCGATCGGTGCTGATGTCATCAAGGGCAAGACCGCCGACGTGTTTGGCTCGTCCGATGCGCTCATCGCGGCCATCCCGGTCGCTGTCCGGCACCAGGACCCCGCCTTCCGCGCCCTGCACGGGGGCACGTGGAACCTCACGGGCAACGGCATCCTCATGGGGCAGCTCGAGCCGGGCGTCCCCGATGTGTGGCATGGTGCGTTCGAGGATTGGAGCAGGGCCGTGGGCCGACGCGTTACCGCGACCACCGCCGCCGGGCCGCTCCCGGTGGCAAACCCCCACACCACCCGAGTGGCGTCCATCATGGTTGGCTACGACCCCCTGGGCGTTCAGACCGACGGGCAGGGGCGACTCGTGACCGCCGCCAACGGGTACGGCGTCAACGCAAGTCCGGAGCGCGGGTTCGTCGGCATCGCCCCCGGAGCAAAGCTCATCTCGCGTGCGTGGACCAACAACGCGACCACGACCACCGACATCACCACGCTCGCCGCCGCCACCGACCCCACTCTGGGAGCCATGCGCATCATCAACATCAGCGCCGGCTTCAGTCAGAGAGTCACCCCGCCCACGGTCCCGGTTCCTCCCACGGGCGACCAGCCTCACGAGCGGGCGCTCGACCGCATCGTGGAAACCAACGGCATCATCGTGACGAAGTCCGCCGGGAATGATGGGACGTTCAACGGCGGGACGCGCAACCTCTCGATGCCCGCGGGGATCTACAACGGGATCGTCGTCGGCGCTGTGCAGTTTGATAACGCCGTCACGCCCACACAGTTCAACATCGCCAACGCCACGGTCGCGGGGTTCTCCAGCCGCGGCCCCACCAACCCCGACTCGGCGGGCAACCAGCGATCCAAGCCCGACCTCGTGGCGCAGGGCGTCGGCAACCTCACCGCGTTCGCGTACGAGCGGCTCACTCCCGTCGTGCCCCCGCCCGGGACCAACCAGAGCTTCATCCGCGACCCTGCCTACACCGTCAACGATGCCCGCGGGCTGTATTCCACGCAGCAGAGACTCAGCCAGACCGCCGCCAGAGCCAACCCCGGCACGTCCTTCGCGGCTCCCACGGTCGCCGGCACCGCCGCGCTGATGCTCGAGTACGAGGCGCGGCCGGGGCGCACCGGCCAGGGCGCCGACCCGCGTGTGGTCAAGAGCATCCTCCAGACCTCGGCGGACAAGCCCGCCGGGTGGGAACGAGGGATGAACGACGCAGGTGCGGACGACACCTCCCGCATCCCGCTCAGCTTTGACTGGGGCGCCGGGCTTCTGGACCCCGTGGGGTCTCTGACGCTCCTGAAGGCCGGGCCGGTCGCGAACCCCCGCTACATCCTCGATGACAGTTGGGCGTTCTCAAGCATCGCCAACGACGACGTCACGGGAATCCGGGGCCGGGACACCGACGGGAACATCCGGCTGCTCGGCGGGGACGCCTACCAACTCACGGGAATCGCCCCGAACTCCGCGATCACGCTGACGCTCAACTGGTACAGCCACGTCACCAACACCAACACCCGCCAGGCCCTGAACAACCTGTTCCTGGAGCTCTACTCCATCGACGCCGCGGGTCTCTGGCAGCCCGTGCCCGGTGCGCTGTCGAACAGCCAGGTGGACAATCTGCAGCACATCTTCATCCCGCAGTTCCCCGCCGGCGGCAGGGTGATGGCGCGCGTGTACCTCGGGGCGAACCTGCCCGTAACCCTGCCCCAGGAGCCCTACGCCCTCTCGTGGGAATACACCGCGGTGCCCGGCCCGGGCGCACTCGCCATGGCGGGCGTGTTCGGGGTGCTGGCCTGCCGGCGGCGGCGTGAGACCTGATCCGGCCCGACTTCGCCCACGTCTCGCTTCCAGGCCCGGCGGTGAACACTCCCGCCGGGCTGTCCTTTTTGCGTCCCCCATGCCCGGGGCGCGCGAAACTGTGCCGGGGCCCCTCCCAACAACGCCTGGGAGCACACATCGCTGGTCCGGTAGGGCGTGTGGCCCGACCGGCCTTGGCGGGGCAAGCCGAGGAGTTCGAGCAATGGCAGTTTTCAAGCACGTCGTCCGCTACGGCGTCATCACGGCCCTGGTGGCGGGGACCGCGGTCGTCGTCGCCGGCCCTGACCGCATCGGTGCCCTCGCCACCCAGGCACAGAACGGGATCTGCGGCGTGATCGACGCCCAGATCGAAGACCCCGTCGCCCTGCGCCAGCAGATGCGCAAGCTCGCGGGCCAGTACCCGGAGCGCATCGCCGCCGTCTCCCGCGACCTCGCCGAGCTCAAGAGCCAGCAGGCCCAGCTCCGCCAGGAGTCGGACGTCTCCGACCGCGTGGTGGAGCTCGCCTCCGCGGACCTGGAGCAGATCCGCGGGCTGATCGACCGCGCCGAGCTCACCCAGAACGCCTCGTACACCACCGGCGAAGCCGCCATCGTCCGCGTTGTGTTCGGCGAGGAGTCGCTGGACATGAAGCAGGCGTACGGCAAGGCGCGGAGCATCCAGCAGGTGCAGGACGCCTACGTGCAGCGGGCCGCCGACATTCAGCGTGACCTGGGCTACATCTCCCAGCAGGAGACGCGCCTCACGCAACTGCTCGACCAGCTCCAGCAGGAGCACACGGACTTCCAGGCGCAGATGTGGCAGATGGACCGCCAGGTCGACACCATCGCCCGCAACGACCGCCTCATCACCATGATGGAGAAGCGCCAGCGCACGCTCGACGACCAGGGCCGCTACGGCGCCGACTCGCTCCAGCAGCTCTCCTCGCGGTTCGCGGACATCCGCTCTCGCCAGGAGGCTCGCCTCGAGACCCTGGGCCAGTCCTCCAACATCAACTCCTACGAGGACAAGGCCAAGCTCCAACTGGACTCCCAGCGGGCATACCGCTCGATGGTGACTCCCAGCCGGGGCTCGGCGCCCAAGCCCGCGGTCATCGAGATCACCCCGCGTGACCTTCAGACCCCGCTGCCTCCCGCGGCCCCTGCCGAACCCGCGGCACCCACGGTGAGCAAGCCCATCGCCCTCAAGACCCGATAACACGCGGTAACTTCTGCCCGGAACAGGGCTTCCAGCAGCCATGCGGGTGGTCGCTGAACCCGACCGGGACCGCCGCGTACAACCGTCCTCGGGCGTCTTGGTTGCGAACGGCCAGAAAGCCGGAGCCCAACCAGAGCCAACACCGCCGGACCCGCACCCCTGGGCCCGGCGGTTTTTTGTTGAGCGATCGTCCTCCCCGATGCCGGGGGAACCCGCCGACAACGTCATAGAGTTATCGCCCTGCCATGCCCGACGCGACGGACGCGCCGGGGGCCGGGTCTACCGGAGATTCGCATGAAACTGAAGATCGCGTTTGCGGCGGTTGTCGTCGCGGTGTGCGGGGGCCACGCCCTGGCGCAGAGCCAGGCCACCGACCTGCTCCCCCGCAGCGTGCTGTTCGGCAACCCCGACCGAGCGGGTTCGCAGCTCTCCCCCGATGGCGAGTGGATCAGCTACCTCGCGCCGGTCAACGGGGTGATGAACATCTGGGTCGCCCCCGCTGACGACGTCAGCAAGGCGAAGGCCATCACCGCCGACAACAAGCGTGGCATCCGCCAGCACCTGTGGGCGTACGACAACGCCCACGTGATCTACCTGCAGGACGTGGGTGGGGATGAAAACTGGAAGGTCTTCTCCGTTCCCGTGCAGGGCGGAGCCGCCAAGGACCTCACCCCCTTCGAGGACATCAAGGGCCCCGACGGCAAGCCGATCATGCTCCCCTCGGGCCAGCCCCTGCGCCCCGCGGCCCGAATCGAGGGTGTGAGCCCCAGGTTCCCCGGGCACATCCTGGTCGGCCTGAACAAGCGCAGCCCCCAGTTCCACGATCTCTACAAGGTCAACATCGCCACCGGCCAGATGGACCTGGTGATCGAGAACAACGAGTACGTGGGCTTCAACACCGACGATGACTTCGTCCCCCGCATCGCGGTCACGCAGACCCCCAACGGCGGCATGGACTGGCTCATCGCCGACGGCAAGGGGGGCTTCAAGCCCTGGCAGCATGTCGGCATGGAAGACTCGCTCACCACCGGCGTCGTCGGCTTCGACAAGACGGGTGGCGTTGCGTACCTCACCGACAGCCGTGACTCCAACACCGCCAAACTCACCCGCGTGGACCTGGCGACCGGAAAGACCGAGGTCCTCGCCCAGAACCCCCGCGCGGACTCCGGCGCGGTGCTCACCCACCCCACCGAGAAGACCGTGCAGGCGGTCGAGTTCGAGTACGACCGCAGCGAGTGGACCGTGCTGGACCCTTCGATCAAGGGCGACCTTGATTACCTCAGGTCCGTGACGCCCGGAGAAATGATCGTTCAGGCCCGCTCGCAGAAGGACGACCGCTGGCTCGTCTCCTTCATGCAGGACAACGGACCGGTCAAGCTCTACCGCTATGACCGCACCCCAGGAAAGGGCGGCAAGGCCACCTTCCTGTACACCAACCGGTCCAAGCTCGAGGCGCTGAAGCTCGCCTCCATGCACCCTGTCGTCATCAAGAGCCGCGACGGCATGAACCTCGTCTCCTACCTCACCCTCCCCGTAGGCAGCGACACCAAGCAGGCCGGCCGCCCGGACAAGCCCGTGCCCATGGTTCTCTTCGTGCACGGCGGGCCCTGGGCCCGCGATAGCTGGGGCTACAACCCCTACCACCAGTGGCTCTCCAACCGCGGATACGCCGTCCTCAGCGTCAACTTCCGCGCCTCCACCGGCTTCGGCAAGGACTTCCTCAACGCCGGCAATCGCGAGTGGTCCGGCAAGATGCACGACGATCTCCTTGACGCCGTCAACTGGGCCGTCCGCGAGGGCGTCGCACAGAAGGACAAGGTCGCCATCATGGGCGGGTCCTACGGCGGGTACGCCACGCTCGCCGGCCTCACCGTCACGCCGGACGTCTTTGCCTGCGGCGTGGATATCGTCGGCCCTTCCAACATTGTCACGCTGCTCAAGAGCATCCCGCCCTACTGGGAGCCCATGATCGAGCAGTTCGCCCGTCGCGTCGGTGACCCTCGCACGCCAGAGGGCGTCGCCTTCCTCACCGAGCGCTCCCCCCTCACGCACGTCGCGAAGATCAAGAAGCCCCTGCTCATCGGTCAGGGCGCCAACGACCCCCGCGTCAAGCAGGCCGAGAGTGACCAGATCGTCTCCGCCATGCAGGAACGCAACATCCCCGTCACCTACGTGCTGTTCCCGGATGAGGGCCACGGCTTTGCCCGCCCCGAGAACAGCATGGCCTTCAACGCCGTCGTCGAGGCCTTCCTCTCCCAGCACCTGGGAGGCAGGGCCGAGCCCATCGGCGACGACCTGGCCAGGAGCACCGCTGAGGTCCGCGCCGGCACCCAGGGCGCCCCGGGCCTGGCGGACGCTGTGAAGAAGGCTGGCGAGGCTCGCGGCAAGAAATAGTCCGGTTTGGTCGCAGCACCCCGCGGGCGTCGGCACGGGCCGGCGCCCGCGTGCTTTTTGCGGGCAGACGCCCGCCGGGACCTTTCCACCCCGGCTTTACACGGGAGGCCGAACCTGCGACAATACCCGGACATGGCGACACCCCAGAGCGGCTCGCTGAGATTGCCCATTCTGTCGTACCCGGCCCTGGCGATGATCTTCGCCTGGTGCGGGACCGTGGCCGCGCAAGAAGCCGCGCCGCCCGCCAGCCAGCCCGCGGCGGTGGCTCCGCCACCCCCAGAGCCCATCGCCGAGCCGGCTCCCGACGATCAGGTCGAGCCCGGCGAAGAGGTCGAGGTCACGATGCGCGACGGACGCCGCATCGGCGGGCTGTTCGTCTCCAAGAACCCCCAGCAGATCACGCTGAGCATCAGCGGCATCGCGACGCCCTTCCCGCTGGAGTCGGTGGAGCGTTGGCGCGTGCTCCCGGGTGTGGACGTGCGCTACGCCGAGCTGCGCGCCGCCATCGATGACGACGACACCGAGCAACTCCTGCAGCTTGCGGAGTGGCTCCGCTCCCGTGGCCGGCTGGACCTCTCGCTGTGGGAGCTGGATCACGTGCTGGAGCTCGAGCCCACCAATGCCCGTGCCCAGGAACTGCGCACGTGGGTGCTCGAGCAGCAGAAGGTGGTGGAAGCACGCCGAGCCGCCCGGGCGGGTCAGGGCAGGCCGGAAGAGGCGAACACCGGTTTCCCGTTGCTGGACGAGGCGCAGATCAACCTCATCCGCGTCTTCGAGGTGGACATCAAGAACCCGCCCCGGATGATCGTGCCCCGGGCGGCGGTGGTGAAGTTCCTCGATACCTACGCCGGCCGCACCGCCGAAGGAAAGGGCACCGTCCCCGCAACCCCGGAAGGGCGTGAACTCTTCATGCGCCAGCGCCCGGCGGACCTGCTGGGCTGGTTCTTCGCGCTCCGGGCCCGGGAGCTCTACGGCACGGTCCAGGTGCTCGACAACCCCCCCTCCCTCCGCATCTTCCGCGATGAGATCAACCGCTCCTGGCTCACCAACTCCTGCGCCACCAACAAGTGCCACGGCGGGGAAGAGGCCGGCAGGCTCATGCTCTTCAACAAGAAATCCGGCAGCGATGCTTCCGCCTACACCAACTTCCTGATCCTGGATCGCTTCAAGACCAGCGACGGCCTGGGGCTCATCGACTATCCGGAGCCCGCACGCAGCCCGCTCCTGGAGATGGGCCTGCCCCACGATCAGGCGATCTTCAAGCACCCGCAGGTGGACTCGGTGTCTCAGGGGAGATGGAGGCCGGTCTTCCGAGACCGCAACGATGAGAAGTTCCTCCGGGCCGTCGAGTGGATCCGGGGGATGTACCCCCAGCGGACCGGGTACCCGATCGACTACACCCCGCCGGCTCCCAAGGCCGCCAGCCCGGATGCCCCACAGCCCCGCTAGGGCCGCCGGATGGCCTGTTCGCACGTCCCCCGGCGGATTGCTACACTGACGATCCACGCCCGCGGGCCAACGGTGGCTCGCGGACGACCTGCACGTTTCTAAGGACCGGGCTCGCCCGGAGTTGTGCCATGAAGACGGTCCCCGCCCTCGTTTGCCACGCGATGCTCCTGTGCCTCGTCGCCGGTTCCGCAGCGACGCTGACCGCCTGCGACCGCGAGTCCGACGCGCAGCGTCAGGTCTCCGAGAGTTCCCGCACGCTGGTGGCCCTGACCGGAGGCGGGTCGGCCCCCGCCCACCCGGACGACCAGCGCAAGGCGTTCACCGCGGTCTCCGCGGGCGCGTCGGTCGGGGACGCGACCGACGGGGAGAAAGCCGCGGCGGCGCTGCTCGCGGCGGTCTCGCACGATGGCTTGGGTGGCCTGACTACGGCGGAGATCGGCACGCTCGAGGGCAAGGTCCGCACGAGCATCATTTCCATTCAGTCTCTGCTGACGCAGTGGACATCCTTCGGCGCCATCGCGACCGCAGCCGACGCGGTGGACGTGTCGGGCGAGCTGGCCGGTATCGCGGCGAGCCGCGCGGAGCGCGACCGCGAGCTCGCGACGCTCACCCGCAGGCGTGCGGAGCTGGAGGGCCGCCTCAACGACCTGAAGGGCAAGGCCCAGGCGAAGCAGGCGCAGGCGGACGCGAAGTTTGCCGAGGCCGCGACGATCCGCGAGCGAGCGGCGAACCTGTCCGCGACGGACGCGACCCCGCTGGTGGAGCAGGCCGTAGCGATCCGTCGCGAGGGCGAGGGCCTGCGCATCGAGGGCATGCGGTTCAAGGCCGAGGCGGACACCATCGAGCCCTCACTCGGGGAAACCCTGACGCTGATCGACAAGGGCAACAAGCAGAAGGAAGACCTGGTGGCGATCGAGGCGTCCGTGCAGGCGCGGTCCGCAGCCGCGAAGCAGGAGGCGACTCTGGCGCGTTCCGCCGCCGCCGAAGCAGCCGCGGCGCTCCAGCGTCGGCTCACGGACCTGGAGGCTCTCCGATCCGGGGATCTGGCCCGGGCCTACGAAAGCGCCCAGGGGGCGTTCGGGAAGGCCGTGAGCAACGCGCGCTCCTCCCAGGGCGCGGGCAAGGTCTCCGCCGGCAAGCTCGCCGCGGGCACCTCGTCCATGTCGCTCGCGCACTCGCACTGGAGCC
>Ga0154020_10006937_pt1 | contig 13272 bp, 9 predicted proteins | sample Klosneuvirus_201_FD_109709 | JGI IMG/M metagenome (GOLD analysis project Ga0154020, IMG submission 109709) | Active sludge microbial communities from wastewater, Klosterneuburg, Austria - Klosneuvirus_20160825_MG | ecosystem: Engineered > WWTP > Aerobic digester > Activated sludge | place... | reverse complement strand
TATGGCACGGACCGCTGCGCGGATCCGGGGATCGGGGGCCGGGCAATCGGTCAAGCGCTCGACGAGCCACTCGTTGAGGACGCGCAGCCCGCGATCGACGTCGTCCGTCCGGGGGATGGTCGAGTCGAGGTCGCCCAGTCGCGCCGAGATCCCGGGTGATGCGACGTCGATCCGGTCGCGGAACGGCCGTGCGGGGATACCCAGCACGGCCGTGATCGCATCCGGCCAGAGGCGGACTCCCCAGAGCCGCAGTCCGGCCGTGACCGGCGGCCGCATCGCGGTCAGTCGCGGACCGATGCCGAGCTGACGAGCTCCCTCCGCGTCGCGCGCCAACGCGATCGACGCGCAGCCGTCGGGCCAGACGGTGTACGGTTCGTCGGCGGGGGGCGTCGCGTCCGCCTGGAATGACCAGAGCGACAGCACCCACGGGGCGATCGCCGTGGTCGGAGGACGCTCGGCATAGCGGTACGGCGCGCGCGTCGAGCGGGGGGTGCTCACGCACTCCTCGCCGCAGTGTCCGAATCGAATGGCGTGGTCCGCTTCAACTCCTTCGGATGCTTCTTGAACCAGGCGGCGACGAGCAGCACCTCGTCCACCTCGTGCCCCGGCACGGTCGCGGGCGCGCGTTCGACGGGCGCCAGGATCTCGGCGATGCACCCTTCGAAGGCACGCCGCTCAGCGGCCGTGCGGGGCGCCGGCCCCTCGTGCCGGACGCGACCGCGGCGCACCACGTAGGCGCGCGCGTCCTCCGGTCGCTCGCCCGTCACCGTGTAGGTGAACGACAATGATTCGAGTGCGAACCGGATGCGACCGAACTGCTCCTGGAGCGACTCCAATCGGCGGATCTTGTCGCGCATCGTCGCCGCGCGCTCGAAGTCGAGCGCGTCGCTCGAGGCCTCCATCTGCGCGCGCAACGGCGCGAGCGGCGCATCATGCTTGCCCTCGAGGAACTCCTTGGCGGCCCGGAAACGGTCGAGGTACTCGTCCTCGCGGACCGCGCCGATGCAGGGGCCGAGGCACTTCCCGATCTCGTGGCGGATGCAGCCGGGCGTGCGCGAGGGCAGGGGGAGGAGGTCGGGCTGGTCGGCGAAGACCATCGGCTGGTCGAGCCGACAGTCTCGGAGGCCGAGGACATCGTTGAGTTCGCGAAGGGCCTCCTCCAGCTGCAGCGCGCCGCGGAAGGGGCCATAGTAGGTCCCTGTCTCGTCGGTGCCGGCCCCGCGCACCACGTGAAAGCGCGGCGCGGGTCCGCGCGAGACGCGCACGAACGCATGGTACCGCGCATCGCGCTTCATCATGACGTTGTATCGCGGCCGCAGTTGCTTGATGAGGCGGAGCTCGCGGAGCAGGGCCGCGAACTCGTTCGGCTGCGGCTCCCACTCGAGGGTCGCCGCCTCGCGGAGGATGCGCGCGCCCTTGTCCTTGGGGTAGGACGCACGGAAGTAGCTGAGCAGTCGTGTGCGCAGCGCCTTCGACTTGCCGACGTAGATCACCTCGCCGTCGGCCGAGGTCATGCGATACACGCCGGGGACGTCGCGCGCGCCGTCCTTCACCAGCGCGAGCATGTTGTCGATCCGCATCTCGACGTCCTTCGGCGGAGCGAGGGGTCCGCGGCGCCGTCGTCGACGCGGGCTCATCGCTGGCACTCCGGGCACCACACCGACTGCCGACCCTCGATGGCATGCGAGGCGACGAGCGGCGTGTGGCATCGCGCGCACGGCTCGCCAGCGCGGCCGTAGGCCCGGAGTCGAGCCGCGAATCCGCCGCGACCGCCGAACGCGTCTCGGTAGTCGCGAAACGTCGTCCCGCGGAGGGCGATCGACTCCTCGAGTACCGTGCGGAGTTCGTGGAAGAGGCTCGCGCACGCCGTGCGCGTCACCGCGCGCCCCCGTCGGCTGGGCCGAATGCTGGCACGCCAGAGGGCCTCATTGGCGTAGATGTTCCCCACGCCGGCCAGTCGCTTCTGGTCCATCAGGATGCTCTTCACGGCGCGCGACGACCCCCGAATGATTCCCGAAAATCGCTCGACGGAGAGGGTCGGGTCAAGCGGCTCAGGTCCGAGGCTGGCATCCCAGGCGGCGAAGGCGGACGCGTCCAGGAGGGCGACCGTCCCGAGACGGCGGACGTCATGGTAGCGGAGTGTGCGGCCATCCGCGAGGGCGACCCGCACGCAGGTGTAGGCCTCGTCGGGAGTTCCGTCGATCAGGAGCGCGCCGGTGAAGCGTGGCGTGACCACCATCCGGCCGGCGGGACCGAAGTCGAGCACCACGCTCTTCGCGCGCCGGTGCACGCCGAGAATGCGGGCGCCCGGCGGTGGGAGGGCGGGGCCGCGCAGCACGTCCCGGCGCACGACCGTCACTGAACGCACGACGGCGCCGCGGAGGGCGCCGTCGAGGTCCCGCGCGATCGTCTCCGTCTCCGGGAGTTCAGGCACGTGCGAGTTCGCGCCAGCCGATGTCGCGGCGGAACTGCGCCCCTTCGAAGCGCACCTGCGCTGCCACCTCGGCGCTCCGACGCTGCGCCTCGGCGATGCTCGGGGCAAGCGCGGTGACCGCGACGACCCGCCCGCCACTCGTGACCAGGCGGCCATCGGCGAGTCCCTTGGTCCCGGCGTGGAAGACAGTGACGTCACTCGTGTCGTCGGGCAGGGTGATCGCATCGCCAGTCGCGATGGTGCCCGGGTATCCCCCGGCCGCGACGACGGTGGTCACCGACGCGCCAGCGTGCCAGGTGATCGGCCCGAAGGACTCGAGAGAACGCCGCTCGGCGATGGCGCGCATCGGCTCGAGGAGGCTCGATGCCATGAGCGGGAGGAGCGCCTGCGTCTCCGGATCGCCGAAGCGGCAGTTGAACTCGACGACGCGCGGACCGTCCCTGGTGAGCATGAGGCCCGCATAGAGCAGGCCGGTGAATGGGCAGCCGGCCTCGCGCATGGCGCGGAGCGTCGGCTGGAACACCTTCTGCACGGCCTCACGCTGGACGGCGGCAGTGGAGACCGCGACCGGGGCGTAGGCGCCCATGCCGCCGGTGTTCGGACCGGTATCGCCTTCGCCGATGCGCTTGTGGTCCTGCGCGGCGAGGAACGGGAGCACGTGCGTCCCGTCGGTCAGGGCGAAGAGCGAGAGCTCCTCGCCCTCCATGAACTCCTCGACGAGGACTTCCGCGCCTGCGGCGCCGAAGGCGTTCTCGACGAGCATCGCGTCGATCGCGGTCTCGGCCTCCGCGAGCGTCATCGCCACGATCACGCCCTTGCCGGCGGCGATGCCGGAGGCCTTGATGACGACCGGCGCGCCAAGATGGCGCGCCTGCGCCTTGGCGGCCGCCGCGTCGGTGAAGGTGCGCGCACTGGCGGTCGGCACGTGCGCCCGCATCATGAGTTCCTTCGCGAACCGCTTGGACGTCTCGATGCGCGCCGCGAGCGCCGTGGGGCCGAAGATCGCGCGGCCCTCGTTGCGGAAGCGGTCCACGAGGCCGAGTTCGAGCGGTGCCTCGGGACCGACGACGGTGAAGTCGACCCGCTCGGTGCGGGCGAGCGTCAGGAGGCCGTTGATGTCGGTCGCCGCGATGTTCACGCACCGGCCGAGTGCCGCGATCCCGGGATTGCCCGGGGCGGCGATGATCTCGCACGACGGGTCGTCGCGGCGGAGCTTCCAGGCGAGTGCGTGCTCCCGGCCTCCGCCGCCGACGACGAGGATCCTCATCGCGCTCCGCCCTTGAAGGCGTCGGTGAACGCGCTGCGCGCGCGGCCGAGGGAGTCGGTCACCTTCGACGCGGCGGCCTTGGCCTGGTCGGCGTAGTAGGTCGACGCCTCCTTCATGTCGGCGCCGAGGTTCTCGCCCGGCTTCACGTCGGCGCGGCGCTTGTAGTCGCCGGCCAGCGCGCGAGCGTAGGCACCCGACTCGACCCAGCGCTGCAGCTCGCCGGCACGGACGGTGAAGAACGGGTGCGCCTGGAAGGCGGTGTTGAGGGCCTTGAGGAGCGTGTCCCAGGCCGAGCCGTCGGTCTCGTATTCCTTGGCCTGCTCCTTGAACGCGGCGAGGTCGAGTCGGTCGCCGAACTCACGACCGCCGGCGAGCTTCATGAAGGTGGTGAGCACCACGTCGGGGTCCTGCACGCCGAGCAAGGAGGCGCGGTCGCACGAGAGCTCGCTCTTCCGGTACCACTCGAGGAGCGCCATCTGGAACGGCAGGAGGGCGATCCCGGCGAGGAACGGGAGGTTGCCGATGCCGAAGATCAGGATGAGCTGCGCCATCGTCCGGTACGTGACGTGCCCGCTCATGATGTGCCCGAGCTCGTGCGCGAGGAGGACGCGCAACTCGTCACGGTTGAGGTGCTCGATCGCCGCCGAGTTGATCACGACGAACGGGTCGCCGAACCCGACGGCACCGGCATTCAACTGCGGCGTCTGCGTGACGTAGAGCTGGGGCCGCGTGGGCCAGTCGAGGGTCTGGAGCACCTCGGTCCAGAGCGCATCGAGATCCGGGCGCTGGGTCGGGCCGACGCGGACGGCATTCGCCGTGAAGAGGTGCCGGATGCCGCGCTCGCCGAAGACGCTGGCCGCCTTGTTGACGACGGTCTGGAACCCCGGGATGGCGCGCAGGGCATTGAGCGCGGCGCGGTCCGCGGGATGCTCCCACGAGAGGGAGGAGATGTCGGTCAGGATGGTACGGGCCATCGGAGGCTCCTGTGGAGGGTCGTGCTACCTACGGCCGGAGACGGGCGGGAGTGTCGGCAACAGCAGGACCGAGGCGGAAGGGGGAAGGAAGAAGGTCCCGTCCCGCCGCTAGAGCCCTAGGAACGCCTGCTCCAGGTCCGCGATCAGGTCCTCGACATCCTCGACGCCGCAGGAGAAGCGGATCAGGCCGTCGGTGATGCCGATCTCGAGGCGGCGGGCGGGCTCGACGGAGGCATGCGTCATGCCGGCCGGCTGGCAGACCAGCGACTCGACGCCACCGAGGGACTCGGCGAGCGTGAAGATCCGAACGCGACTCACGACCTTGTTCGCGTTCTCCTTCGACCCGGTCTCGACCGAGACCATCCCGCCGAAGCCGCGCATCTGCCGCTTCGCGAGCTCGTGTTGCGGGTGCGTGGCGAGCCCGGGATAGAAGACGTGGGTCTCGCCCACGCGGTCGGCGAGCCAGCTCGAGATCGCGCGCCCGTTGGCGTCATGCTGCCGCATGCGGAGTGCGAGCGTCTTCGTGCCGCGCAGCGTGAGCCACGAGTCCATCGGCCCGGGGACGGCACCGGCCGAGTTGAGGTTGAACTGGAGTCGCTTGGCGAGCTCGTCGTCGTTCAGGGCAGCGACGCCGCCGATGATGTCCGAGTGCCCGTTCAGGTACTTGGTGCTCGAGTGCCAGACGATGTCGGCGCCGAGTTGGAGCGGGTTCTGGAAGTACGGGGTGGCGAAGGTGTTGTCGACGATCGTGAGTGCGCCATGCCGCTTGGCGATCTCGGCCGCCGCGGCGAGGTCCGTGAGCTGCATCAACGGATTGGTCGGCGTCTCGAGCATCACCGCCCGCGTGTTCGGCCGCAGGGCGTCGGCGATGCGCTGCGGGTCACGCGTGTCGACCCACGAGAACTGCATCCCGAAGTTCTGCAGGATCTTGTCGAAGAGGCGGTAGGTGCCGCCGTAGACGTTCGACCCGACGACGATGTGGTCACCCGAACGGAAGAGCTTCATGATGGAATCGACGCATCCCATCCCGGACGAGAAGGCGAAGCCATGCTGCGCGCCCTCGAGCGCCGCGATGTTCCGCTCGAGGCACTCGCGCGTGGGGTTCTTCCCGCGCGCGTACTCGTACCCCTTGTTGACCCCGAGCGCTTCCTGCGCATAGGTCGAGGTCTGGTAGATCGGCGGCATGATCGCGCCGGAAGTGGGGTCGGGGCGCTGGCCGGCGTGGATCGCGCGGGTGGAGAAGCCGCCGCCGTGCTCGTCGGGGAGGATCTTGGTCATGGGGGGAATCTACGGCAGAAGGGAGAAGGGAGAAGGGAGCAGGCAGAAGGGCGTCCCTAGTGCCGCGTGGTGCCGGGATTGAACGTGCGCCAGCTGTGCCAGAACTCCTGGCTCGCGACGAGGGACTCGAGCGTCCCCGTCGGGCCCCTCCCGTTGAACGCGACGGTCGAGCCCCTAGTGCGCAGCGAATCGTCGGCGACGGAGTACCGGGTCGCGGTATCGGGGCGAACGAACGCGAAGAAGCTCGCGCTGTCCGCCGCGACGGCGACGACGATCGGGCGACCGCCGAGGGTGTCGTTGATCGCCCGCTCGCGGAGCAGCCGGTTCCAGTCGTACGCGCGCGTCGCACCACCGACGCGGATACCGACCACCCAGGACTTCTCCTCCCACGAGCGCGGGTCGGTGCCGGTGAGCCGACTGCGGCTCGTGCCGCGCTCGAAGGCGAAGTCCTGCGCGTACTCCGCAGTGAAGGCGGGATCGCCCTGCATGATGCGGCTCGTCGGGTGGAGGGCGAGCCACTGGCGCAACGTCACCTGCCGGCTCGGCAGTTCCTCGAGCGTCGTCCCTCGCAGGGGACCGGTCACCGCCTCGCCGTTGGCCTGCCGCCACCAGCTCCCGGTCGTCTCGTCCTCCAGCATGGCGTTGAAGTGATCCATGCCGACGAGCCGGAAATGCTCGACCTGCCCCGCGAGGCGCGGGTCGAACACCCGGCCCGTGCGACAGACGGTGCAGTAAGTGACGAGGATCTCGCGTCCGGCGACCGAATCGCGGACCTGGTGGTGGTACCCGATGAACTGCAACGGGTAGGCGCGTGCCTCGCCGTCGACCTCGATGCCCGCCACGAGGCGGTCCATCTCCACGCGATTCTCGGCGGCCCCCGCCATCACCACGACGGTCGGCTGCTTGAACATCGCGTCGGCGGCCATCACGAAATTGAAAGCGTAGGCCATCGCCGCGACCGCGAGCACGCCGAGCCCCATCGCGACCCGCGCGACCCGGCCGTGACGCCAGGCCGAGCGCGCGCCGACGACGACGAAGGCCACCGCGAGCCCGCGGACGACCCAGCGCCAGGTGTGGAGCTGGTAGGCGAGCTCCAGACTGCGCATCCGCTGCGCACCCGGGAGCGGCATGATGAACCAGACGTTCGCGGCCTCGAAGACACCGAGGGCCACGAGTCCGATCAGGACGCCGTAACGCACGCTCTCATCTCCTCGAGTGGATGGTGATCCGCGACGGCCGCTTGTAGGCCGAGAGGTGCGCCTCGGCGAAGACCTTCACCTCGGCCTCGCCGACCGTGCCGACGATCTCCACGGCGACCTCGTGCTCGCTCGCGGCATCGGGTACGCCGAAGGCGCGCACCGACTCCACGCCGGGCATCCCCCCGAGCACCCGCTCGACCTCGCGCGGGTAGACGTTGAACCCGTTGCGGGTGAACATCGGCTTGAGCAGTCCGCGGAACTCGAAGGTCCCGTCCGCGCGCGCTCGGCCGAGATCCCCCGTGCGCAGCCAGCCGTCTCGCATGGCGAGTCCGTCCGCGCCGCCCGAGACATAGCCGCGGAAGACGGTCTCCCCCGCGATGCAGAGCTCCCCCTCATCGCCCACCGGGAGGGTGGCGCCGGTATCGGGATCGCGGACGCTCACCTGCACGCCGGGGAAGGGGAGCCCGAGCGTCCCGCGCGCGTTGGGTCGGTCGATGCGATTGAAGAGCGCGACCGGCGAGGCTTCGGTCAGGCCGTACCCCTGTCGCAGCTCCACGCCGGTGACCTCGGTCCAGCGCGCCTGCAACGCGGGATCGAGGGGCGCCCCGCCGCAGATGGAGAGCGTCAGGCTCGGCATCGCGATGCCGCCGCGGCGCTCGATGGCCGTGAGCATCGCCGAGAAGATCGCCGGGACGCCGACGATCGCGGTGATCCCGTCGGTGACGATGCGGTCCACCGCGGTGATGGGATTGAAGCGCGCCATCGTCGAGACGCGCGCCCCGGCGAGCAGTGGCGCGATGCCGGAGACCGTGAGGCCGAAGAGGTGCGAGAAGGGCAGCACCGCGAGGAGGTGCGACCCCGGGGTGAAGGCCGCCGCCTGCACCGCCGCGCGCGCGTTGGTGATGAGGTTGCGGTGCGTGAGGATCGCGCCGAGCGCGCGACCGGCCATGCCGGAGGTATAGACGATGGCGCACTCCTCGTCGCGACCGGGCGCTTCGGCGTCACCCTCGACCTCGAGGCCGAAGTGCGAACCGAGGTCGATGCGCGTGGCCGTGCCGTCGGGTGCGACGACAGTGGCGGTGGCCGGCGCGTCGTCGAGCAGTACCGTGACCATCCCCGGCGGGACGCGCGACGCGAAGGCGGAGAGCGTGAGGATCGCGCCAACCGCCGCGTCCGCGCATTGGTCAGCGATCTCGCTCGGCGCCGCGAGGGGATTGACGAGCACCGCTCCCCGGCCGTCCGACGCCGCGAGCGCGACGAGGAACTGAGGCGACGTGGGAAGGAGGATCCCGGCGCGCCTGCCCGCGAGCGCGCGCACGAGCACGGGGCTCCGCTGGAGCAGCGTGAAGCCGGCGGCGACGAGACTCGTGGCCGATCGACCGTCGATCGACCCGCCGCCGGCGGCCGCGCGAAGGGTGAGGAGATCCACGCGAGGGAGGCTGAAGGATGTCCCCGAAACATAAACGTGACGTGGCGCACACATCCGGGGTCCTCTTGCTGCGGGTCGCGCGCCACGCCTTGAACCCGTCGTCACACCCTCTAGCTTCCGCGCATGACAGACCCCCGCCTCATGATCAGCGTCTCCGGTATCCGGGGACGCGTCGGCTTCGGGCTCACGCCCGAGGTCGTCGCTCGTTACGCCGCCGCGTTCGGGGCCTGGGCCATCGCCAAGGGAGGTTCCAGGGCGATCGTCCTCGGCCGAGACAGCCGCGTGACCGGACCGCTCTTTCATGCCGTCACCCGCGCCGCCCTCGAAAGCGTCGGTGCCGACGTGATCGACATCGGGCTCACCACGACCCCCACGCTGCAGCTCGCGGTGGAGCACCACCATGCGGCCGGCGGACTCGGGATCACGGCGAGTCACAATCCGATCGAGTGGAACGCCCTGAAGTTCATCGGGCCTGACGGGCTGTTCCTGAGCGCTGCGCAGGGGGCGGAGATGCGCGCGCTGGTGGAGCAGGGCATCCCGTACGCGACGTACGACCGGATGGGCGTGACGCGCTTCGACGGCGACGCGATCGCGCGGCATCTGGATCAGGTACTGGCGTTGCCCTTCCTCGACATCGAGGGGATCCGTCGAAGGAAGTTCAAGGTCGCGTTCGATGCCTGTCGTGGGGCGGGCGGGGCCGTCATCCCCCGCCTCCTGGAGCTCCTGGGCTGCGAGGTGCACGCGATCGAGCTCGAACCGGACGGGCGCTTCCCGCGCCCGCCGGAGCCCGTGGCGGAGAACCTCGGCGCGCTCGAGCGACTGGTACGGCAGACGGGGGCGGACATCGGGTTCGCGACCGACCCGGACGTCGACCGCCTCGCCCTGGTCTCGGACGCGGGCACCGCGATCGGCGAGGACTACACGCTCGCGCTCGCCACACGTGTCGTGCTGCGACATCGGACCGGTCCGGTCGTCACGAATCTTTCCACCTCCCGGATCGTCGATGACATGGCGGCCGAGGGGGGGGCGCGGGTCATCCGGGCCCCGGTCGGCGAGGTCAATGTGGCGCTTCGGATGCGGCAGGAGGGGGCCGTGATCGGCGGCGAGGGGAACGGCGGGGTGATCCTGCCGGAACTCCATCTGGGCCGCGATGCACCGCTCGGGGTGGCACTGCTCTTGCAACTGCTCCATGAGGATGGGGAGTCCCTGTCGAAGATCGTCGGGCGGTTCCCGAGGTACGCGATCATCAAGGACAAGTTGGACCGCCCGGCCAAGCCGTTGGACGCCGTCTACGGTGCGCTGACGGCGGCCTTCCCGGACGCCGAGGCGGACACGCAGGACGGACTCCGGCTCGGCTGGACGGACCGCTGGGTGCACGTGCGGCCGTCGGGCACCGAACCGATCGTGCGCGTGATCGCCGAGGCGCCGACGCTCGACGCGGCGAGGGCGCTGGTCGAACGCGGGCGTGAACTGTTGGCGAAGCTGGCGTGAGCGGGACCCGGACGAAAGGCGACGGTCGAGGCTGACGGCAGCCCCTCGGCCTCATACTTCGTCCTCCATCCTTCATCCTTTCTCGATTATGTGCGGCATCGTCGGCTACATCGGCCCCAAGCAGGCCACTCCCATCCTCGTCGCCGGCCTCAAGCGGCTCGAGTACCGCGGCTATGACTCCGCGGGCGTCGCCGTGTTCGATGGCGAGTCGCTCGAGACGCGCCGCGCGGCGGGGAAGATCGCCAAGCTCGAAGGGGCCCTCGTCGCCGACCCGGTGACGGGCAAGGTCGGCATCGCGCATACCCGCTGGGCGACGCATGGGCCGCCGACGGAGCGCAATGCGCATCCGCACCTGAGCACCGACGAATCGGTCGCGGTCGTGCACAACGGCATCATCGAGAACGCCGACGTGCTGCGGAAGCAGCTCATCGCGCTGGGACACACGTTCCGTTCGGACACCGACACCGAGACCATCGCGCATCTCGTGCAGGAGCTCTACGAGGGCTCGCTCGAGGAGGCGGTGATCGGCGCGCTGCGCAAGGTCGACGGCACGTTCGGCATCGCCGTCGTGTCCAGCCGTGACCCCGAGAAGATCGTCGCCGCCCGCAAGGGAAGCCCGCTGCTCATCGGCATCGGGGATGGCGAGTACTTCCTCGCCTCCGACGCCTCGGCCATCCTCGCGCACACCCGCGAGGTCGTGTACCTCGACGATGGCGACCTCGCCGTGCTGACGCCCGACGGCTACCGCGTGATGGACATCAACGCGTCGCCCATCCGGCGCTCGGTGGAGCGGATCGAGTGGGATCTCGCGGCGATCGAGCGCGGCGGGTACGACCACTTCATGCTCAAGGAGATCTTCGAGCAGCCGCACACCATCGAGAACACGATGCGCGGCCGCCTGATCCTCGAGGACGGCACCAGCAAGCTCGGCGGCATCAACCTGTCGCACGAGCAGCTGATGAACATCGACCAGGTGATCATCACGGCCTGCGGCACCAGCTGGCACTCGGCGCTCATCGGCGAGATGATGATCGAGGATTTCGCGCGGATCCCGTGCGAGGTCGAGTACGCCTCGGAGTTCCGCTATCGCAACCCGATCGTCACGCCGCGCACGCTCTGCATCGTGATCTCGCAGTCGGGCGAGACGGCCGACACGCTCGCCGCGATGCGCGAGGCGAAGCGCCGCGGCGCGCGGACGCTCGGGCTCGTGAACGTCGTCGGGTCGACCATCGCCCGTGAGGACGACGGCGGGATCTATCTGCACGCCGGCCCCGAGATCGGCGTCGCCTCGACCAAGGCCTTCACGAGCCAGGTCGCGGCGCTTGCGCTCTTCGCCCTCAAGCTCGGCCGCAAGCGCACGCTCTCCGTCATGCGGGGGCGCGAGATCGCGCAGGCGCTCGCCGACCTGCCCAAGCAGATCCAGAGCATCCTCGACCGGGCCGCCGAGATCGAGGTGATCGCCGAGCAGTTCAAGGACGCGCACAACTTCCTCTACCTCGGTCGCGGCTACAACTTCCCGGCCGCGCTCGAGGGCGCGCTGAAGCTCAAGGAGATCAGCTACATCCACGCCGAAGGGTACCCGGCGGCCGAGATGAAGCACGGACCGATCGCCCTCATCGACGAATCGATGCCCGTGGTGTTCATCGCCCCGCACGATGCCGTGTTCGAGAAGGTCGTCTCGAACATCCAGGAGGTGAAGGCGCGGCACGGCAAGACGATCGTCATCACGAGCCGCGACGAACCCGCGCTCCACGGACTCATGGACTACGAGTTCCGGGTGCCCGAGACGATCGACATGCTGACGCCGGTGCTCGCCAGCGTGCCGCTCCAGCTCCTCGCGTACTACATCGCGGTGAAGCGCGGCGCGAACGTCGACATGCCGCGCAACCTCGCCAAGTCGGTGACGGTGGAGTAGGCGGCCGCCGAGGCTATCTTGGAGGGCGGGTCCGCTGCGGCGGGCCCGCCCTTCGCATTCCCGCCACCCGCCCGCCCATGCGACCCCTCCTCGCGCTCCTGCTCCTCCCGGCCGCGCTCCTCGCGCAGGCGCCAGCCGTTCGCGCGGCCCGCCCGCTCCCCGTCACCAATGCGGAGCGCTGGGACCGCGCCTACTTCGCGTGGGAGGCGGGGCGCTACCCCGAGGCGCTCGACGATCTCCGCGCCGTGCTGGCGTCGGACGACGCCGCGACGTATCACGATCGCATCGCCGAGCTCACCGGCGAGCGGTGGCAGACCGTCGAAGTGGCGCAGGATGCCCGCGCACCGCGGTGGGCACCGGATGGACGGCATCTCGCCTACGAGTACGGCCCTGCGGCGCGGACGCGGACGACCGTCGTGCGCATCGAAGGGGGCCGGCGCACGGTCACCGTCGACGCGGATGCCCGCGCGCTCACCTTCGCACCCGATGGTCGCGCCGCGGCCTGGATCCAGACGCGGGAGAATCCGACCGCCGCGGTCGCGTGGATCCGCCTCGACGGGTCGGCGCCGGAGCGCATCCCGGTGGATGCCGGCGCGGTGGCGGCGGTCACGTTGCTCGGCCGCTCCCCGCTCCAGCTCGCGATGATCACCGGAACGTCCGGCGACTCGCTCGCCACCCTCCGCCTCCTCGTCCTCGATGGCGCGGAGCGCGCGTGGCGTACACTCGCCCTCCCCGAGGGACAGCCGGTCGACATCCTTCGCGCCACGAACGGCCAGCGCGCGCTGGTCCTCCTCGGCCGGCGTGGCGCGTTCGCGCGCACGGTGCCGGGCTTTGCCGCCGGTGGGCGCTCGGATGCATTCGCGGTGCTCTCGACGGGACCGGAGCCGATGGTGGGTCCGCGGGTCGCCGGCACGTCGCCCGTGCTCTCCGCCGACGGGTCCACGGTCGCGTGGCTGGTCGCGGACGGGGCGCGCACGCGCATCCTCGCGCAGCGCGGGACCGACGCGCCGACGACGGTGCTCGTCAGCTCGACCCCCGTGCAGGGGCTCGCGATCGCGCCCGATGGCTCACGGATCGCCTGGCAGACGATGCTGCGCGAGGACTGGGAGCTCATGACCGCGCCGACGACGGAAGGGGCGGAGCCGATGCGCGTCACGCGCGAGATCCAGCACGATGTCCTGCCGCAGTTCCTCTCGCCCACGCGCCTCCTCGGCCTGATCGGCGAACCGCGGCATCGCCGGTCCCACCTCTACGACCTCACCTCGGGTACGCGCACGCGGCTCTT
>Ga0154020_10006936_pt1 | contig 13275 bp, 12 predicted proteins | sample Klosneuvirus_201_FD_109709 | JGI IMG/M metagenome (GOLD analysis project Ga0154020, IMG submission 109709) | Active sludge microbial communities from wastewater, Klosterneuburg, Austria - Klosneuvirus_20160825_MG | ecosystem: Engineered > WWTP > Aerobic digester > Activated sludge | place... | reverse complement strand
GAAGCAATTTCCATTAAGGAAACACATGATACATGATGTAGCATATATCTTTGACATAGACGGAACGCTCACGCCTTCCAGGCAGATGATAGACCCAGAGTTCCGTCAGAAATTCATGAAATTCCAGATGGAAAATGCCACATATCTTGTGACTGGTTCTGACTTTGATAAAACACTTAATCAAGTAGGTTACCAGATCATCTTCTCCGCAGAGAAAACATTCCATTGCTGCGGTAATGAAGGACGTCATAAAGGCAAAGTATTTTACCGCAATGAATGGACACCCTCAACAGAGGTGATTGAATATCTAAACGAATTACTTACCCGTTCAAAGTTTCCAATGGAAGATAGAACGTCTAAATTTATTGAATACCGTGAAGGCTCAATCAATTTCTCCGTAGTAGGCCGCGCAGCCAACATGGAACAACGGGCCAAGTATGTTGAATTTGACAAGAAAACAGGTGATCGGGTACGTATGGTTGAAATCATGCGACAGGAGTTCCCTGAATTAGCGGTTCAAATTGGCGGCGAAACAGGTCTTGACATGATGCCACTGGGCTTCGACAAGAGCCAAATTTTACCCCATATCAATGAAACAAAACTTGTATTCTTTGGGGATGCCATATTCCCATTTGGTAACGATTATAGTATAGCAACAATGATAGAGAAGAATCGAAACAACAAAGTGTTTTCAGTCCGTGGCTGGAAAGACGTTGACGCTCTATTGTTTAGTGGAGAAGATGATTGATAGTATTTGAAAAGGTACGTTATAAGAACCTGCTTTCAACAGGCAACGTATTCACCGAAATAGAACTAAACACAACTAAGAATACTCTTATTGTTGGTAAAAACGGCTCAGGCAAAACAACTGTTCTGGACGCCATCACCTACGCGCTCTTTGGCAAGCCTTTCCGTAACGTGAATAAACCAAGCATAATCAATTCAACAAACAAGCAAGACATGGTTGTTGAGTTAGAATTTAAAATCGGTAAACACAAATATAAGATTATTCGTGGTATGAAGCCTAACATCTTTGAAATCTATAAAGATGATTTGATGCTTGACCAGACCACCAAGATGGCTGACTATCAGACTAACCTGGAAAACTATATCCTTAAGTTGAACTATAAGACGTTTACGCAGGTTGTTATTCTGGGTGCAGCATCGTTTAAGCCATTCATGCAGTTACCACCCGCAACACGACGAGGTGTAATCGAGGACCTTCTGGATATTCAGATTTTCTCTACCATGAACGTGGTAGCAAAACAAAAACTCCAAGTTAACAAGGAAGACCTTGAAAAGAACCGCGCTATTTCCGTCTTGACAGAAGAAAAAGTCCGTGTCCTTCGCAAGACGCTTGAAGGCCTGCAATCAGCAGATACCAAGAGGTTCGAGGAATTACAAGATAAGATAAACGAGTATCAAGAGAATATCGATACACTTGAGGAAGAACAAAAGCGCATTCCGATTCTTGAAGCATGGATTAAATCATGTGATGATGTTATACGTAAGAATAATATCGAAATTCAAAAGTATCAGAATTTACATTCCAAGATAAAAGCAAATGTTGAACGGGAAGAGGAAGAAAAATCATTTTTCCATGACAATGAAACATGTCCAACCTGTAAGCAAGGAATGAGTCATGATTTGCGCGATGAAACTCAGAAAAAGAATGAAGATAAAATCAAGGAATATAACGAAGCTTTGGTTAAATTGGTTGAAAAGATTTCCGACCTTCGCGCCGGCAATGCACCAGTTGAGGATAATAAAAACACCTCTCAGTCCGAACTTGCAATCCTAAGAAGCAAGCAAGTGGAAATAAATCATTATAAGAAACAGATAGTGGAAGCGCAGAAACAGATCGACAAACCGGATGTGGCCATGGATGTCCTACAGGATACCACAGATGCTTTGCAAATTGGCCTAGATGAACTTGAAATCCTTGAAAAAGAAAAAGCAGGATTGCTTGTGGACCGTCAGTATCTTGATATGATTATAAGTCTATTGAAGGATGGCGGTATCAAGACCAAGATTATCAAACAATATCTTCCGTTGATCAACAAATATATTAATCAATATCTAGCGGTAATGAATTTTTATGTGGGCTTCAATATCAATGAGAATTTTGAGGAAACGATCACTTCTAGATTCCGTGATGAATTCACCTATGACAACTTCTCGGAAGGTGAAAAGAAGCGAATCGACTTGGCCATTCTCTTTGCATGGCGCACAATTGCCAAGCTTAAGAATTCCATTAACACCAATCTGCTTATCTTTGATGAAACTCTGGATTCCTCACTTGACGGCGACGGAACGGATGAATTCATGGGTATTTTAAACAACTTGACTTCCGACAACAATACTGTTATAATTAGCCACAAGAAAGATCAATTTATTGAGAAATTCGACCGGGTGATTCGGTTCGAGAAGATAAAAGACTTTAGTAGGATTGTGGATAATGGCTGAGGCCGAGAAAACCGAACCATTGAATATTCAAATGGGTAAGAAAAATGCTATTGATGCCCACCTTGAAAAACAGTGGGATGAATACCTAGAAGCCGAAAAGGACGCCAAGCCAGTTGTCGTGGATGAAACGGCAATGGTTGCTCGTATTATCGATGAACTAACAAATGTCTCCGGCATGTCTGTTGAGGAATACACATTATATCAAAAGTGGTGTGAAGTTCATGAAAAATACCCTGTTGACCCAGAAGGTTCTGTAAATCTTCTAGGTAAGCCTTATCTGCTTGACAAGGCCCAGATCAAGGTCATTGAACACGTTAAGCGTAACATTTGGTATCCAAAGGAACCAGATGATTATCTTAAGCTGGAGCCCGAACTGATATTCACGGAAGGCACAGTAAACGAAATTGAAAAGTTCCCTGCTCCTGCTTTGTGGAACGCAATCCGCACATTCTCGTCCACAATGAAAAACAATAACAACATTGGACGAAACTTAAACTTCATTGTGCAAGATAAAGTCTCCAAGAAGTATCTTGGTGTTATCTGTATATCATCTGATTTCCTTGACTTGACTCCTAGAGACAAGTACATAGGTTGGTCTCGGGAAGTAAAGACACAAGGCCACATGATTAATCACACCGCAATTGGAAGTACGATTGTTCCTTTGCAACCTTTGGGATTTAATTATGTCGGCGGGAAACTGCTGGCACTTCTCTGTCTTTCCGATACCGTGCAAGAGGAATGGAAGAGGCAGTATAAGGACGTTCTAGTAGGTGTAACCACGACTAGTTTGTACGGCTCATTTTCTCAGTACCAAAACCTAAAGCATTGGCATAAGAGAGGTCATTCTTCTGGCAGCGTATCTTATGAGCCAACGAAGGAAACAATTTATCTAATTCGTGACTGGTTGAAACTTAATTACCCACGCAAATATTTCGAATGGTATGTTGCAACAAAGTCCACGGGCCAGCCATATAAGCGCGACCACAGAAATAGGTCACTTACATTTGCTTATTCAAAGTTGAAGATTCCAAAGGACCTACAACGCTCTAAGCATGAGCGCGGTATTTACTTCTCGACACTATACGATAACACCAATGCCTTTCTGCGGAAAGAGATTGATGAAACTGCATTAGTCAAGTCATTTGATACGTCAACGGAATACCTAGTGAAACTATGGAAAGAAAAATATGCGGGCAAAAGAATTGCATCACTACAAGCAGACAACCGCACTAATTTTGAAACGTTATATTATGATGATCTGATTTATATGACTTGGGAAGAAACTAAGAATAAATATCTATCACAAGTTGGTAGATAATACGGAAAGTGAACATAGTTTTGACTATTTAAATCAGACATAATTCGGGAACACCAATTATGTCTGATTTTTTTATAATTATTTTTGATTTTGCTATTGCCTTTCAGTAAGGTTCCTCTATAATGATATTAAGTTCGGTACATAGTGACCAACTGTTCTTAGGAACTAAAACTAAACAATGGAGAACTAAAATGAATATTATGGAAATAGACGAAACACATCTAAATGAATTCCCGGCACCTGCGCCGTATCTATCAACAAACGGAGTAACTCGGGAAGCACGCCGCTACACTCCTTTTTCGGAAATTATTGTAGAATCTTCGGAAAATGAAGTTAAGAAGAATGGTGTGGACTCAAAAAACGTAAATGAATTGCGTGAGTGGATGGGACGAAAGGTAGATTTTTCTGCACCAATTCCTGTGATCGAAGCAATTTCACCAGAACAAGATGCTGATGGTGTTGTAAAGCGATACCGTCTAATCGATGGCTACAACAGAATGGAAGCAATGCGCCTGTTAGGCCTTACCCATTATTTCTTTGACGTAATCAACTTTAGGAAAGCTAAGTCTTATCTCAAGGCTAAGATTGACGTAAAGTTCAAGTTGAATGAACGACCACCTGCATACACAACCACCAATGCCGACTATGCATTAGGACTAAGTAAGTTGGTCGAATCGGGTGATGTTGAAAAAACCGAAGAAGCAATGTTTGATTACTTGCAAAGTATCACAAGCTTGAATAACCAAGCAATTCAGGTTATCATTGACAAAGTTTGTAATGAAGTAGGCGTGGAACGTTCTTTTAAGAACTGGACACCAGCTTACATAAAGGCGGATGCACCTAAGTTGGGAATTCAAGTTTCTGGAAAGTGGGACCCAAAGCGCAAGGCCGTGGGCTACACTGCCAAGCAGAATTCGGGATATAAGACTCTTTACCAAATTCTCGGAAAGTTGCTAGAAGGCAAGGAATCCTATGTTGTGGCCCATGTCACGGATGCCAACAATGAGAAAACTCTAAAAGAAAAGAGAGCAGAAACAAAGGCTGAATGGGATGATATTGCAAATCGCCTACACGCTTTTGGCAAATATTATCAAAAGACAAGGGGACAACTTTCCCATAAGTTTATTGGTTTTCTTCCGCAGAATAACCAGGCCGAAATGGAAATTGTTAAGAAATAAGTAACCAAGAAAGTTACTGATTACGCAGAGGTTGTAAGAATTTACTCTTACAACCTTTTTTTATAACTTTCGCGTTCTTCAAGTACGCAATAGTTAGAATCCACAGGGGTGCGTCGGAATGTCGCAGTTCGCGCCTCTTGAAAAACCATCTAGCAATACTTATATGGAGTGTATGAGTGATTTACAAACAGACTTGGAAACGTGCTATGCACGGAACGCATGTCTGTTATGTCTATTTGTTTATATACTTTCACGTTTAAATTTGCTATAATTAAGACAAGAATTAGCAAGGAATATTAATGACTCTTAACGCAAACAAGGCAACTACTGTAAAGTCCACGCTGGCAAAATTGCTTGCAATGGAAAACATTAGTATCCGCCACGTAATGGGCTCAACAACGGCAAGTTTTGACGTTAAGGGCCGCGTTTTGCGTCTCCCTGTTTGGCAGGGAATTTCCGAGGACCTTTATGATATGCTTGTCGTTCATGAGGTCGGCCATGCTCTTTATACTCCGCATGATTTGTGGACTCGGGAGCTTGAACGTCTTGCAACAAAGCACAATCCGAAACCCGGCGATAAGGCTGCATTGGCAAAAACCATGCGGTCGCTTCATGCGTTTTGCAACGTAGTTGAGGATATTCGAATCGATCTTAAACAGCGCAAGCGTTATCCCGGTTCTAAGCGAAATTATGTCCTTGGCTACAAGGAACTTTTTGATCGGGACTTTTTCGGTCAGTCAAAGCGTCCAATTGCAAGTATGGAATTTATTGATCGCTTGAATATTTACAGCAAGGCTGGATTTTCAAACGTTACAGTCGTGCCTTTTACCGATGAGGAAAAGGCGCTAGTAAAGCGCACCCAAGAAACTGAAACTTTCGAGGACGTAGTTGCGCTGGCCGAGGAATTGTGGCTTATCGCCAAGAATCGCCCCGAAGGTGAGGGCGAAGGTGAAGGCGACGATTCAGAAGAAGGCGAATCAAAAAATAAGACTAAGGGCGGAAAGCCCGATTCAGATTCAGAAGATTCTGAAAAGTCGGAAGAAGATAGTGAATCTTCGGACGAGGCCGGCGACGACTCGGAAGAAGGCGAATCTGATTCAGATGCCAAGGGTGGCGAAGATTCAGATGAAGATTCAGACTCAAAAGACGGCACCGGTGACGGTGAAGATTCAGAAGGCGAATCGAAAGAAGGCGAAGGCGATGGCAAATCGGGTGATGATGAATTCACTTTGCCGCCTGAGGCCCGCAATCCTCTTGACGCCGAAACTGCCGAGGAATTGAAAAAAGAGGCAGAAAAGAACAAGAATAAAGATAAGAAAAAGCCGCAGCCTAAGCCAGATGATCACAAGGGTGGCGTTGGTGGTAATGAAGGCGGTCAGGAAAGAGAGGAAAATCCAGAAGATTTTCTGCCTGAATCTGAAACGGACGAAACATTTTCAAATAATGTTGACGGTCTGGCCGCCTCAAACGGCACTTCTTACTATTATTCCACGATTCCTGAATTGAAGGGTGAGCCTTGGACAGATTATAAGGTTTATCTTGATGAACACCGCAAGTTTATTGCGGCCGCTCCCGCTGAATTTAAGAAGAACGGTTGGGGCATTCAGGAATATAAGTTTGAAAAGCACCAGTTGTATCTTAATCAGTTTAAGACAGAAGAAAACAAGGCAATTTCCTTCATGGTGAAGGAATTTGAAATGCGCAAGTCTGCCACGGCTTATCAGAAGTCCTTGACTTCGAAAACCGGTGTGATCAATACAAACAAGCTTCATTCATATCTTTATAATGATGATATTTTCAAGCGTAACACTGTGGTGCCGCAGGGCAAAAGCCATGGTTTCGTTATGTTTATTGACTGGTCTGGTTCAATGACCGATAATATTTTAAACACCACGCGCCAGTTGATATCGCTTTGCTTATTTTGCAAGCGAATTGCCGTGCCCTTCGAAGTTTTCACATTTACAAGCGGTGGATATTTGAGCCGGGCGCAAATTGCTGATGGCAAGTATGGTTTTGTAAGAACAAACGAATCGCTTCAAATGGAAGCCAATGCGCAAATCCGCAACATTCTTTCTTCTAGAATGAACGTCACGGAATTCAATGAGGCCTTGGTTTACTTGATTGCTATGGCCCGTTCTTATCATCCCCGCAAGTATGGTTCGCCCGATTGGGACGTGGGTGAAAGTTACATGCCGTCTTGCGATGGCATGGGCGGAACGCCGCTAAATGAAACGATTCTTATCGCTGAAAAGATTGTTAAGAAGTTTCAGCGCCAGTCCAAGGTTGAAATTACAAACGTAATTTTCCTTACGGATGGCGAAGGTTCTCCTCCCGCTCTTGGTTCAAATGAATATGCAATGAATTCCAAGAGTTATGCAATTATGATTCAGGACCCCGTGACTCGGCATGAGTATCTTTTGCCTGAGGTAAATGGTCGCGGATACTCGGGCAGCCGTTACGGCAACTCTGGTTTCGATTGGACAAACGCCATGCTTAGGGTTCTTAAGGATCGTACTAAGTGCAACCTGGTTGGATTCTATTTGTTTGGTAGTTACGGTGGTTCTTGGAACGATATTGTGTTTCAGAATCGTGCTCATAGTGAGGCCGAAATGGCCGCTGCCAAGGCCTCTTGGAAAACAAACGGGTACGTTTCAATCTTGAATAGCGGCTATGATGAATATTTTCTAATTTCATCTAAGGCCATGTCTCTTGATCAAGTTGCGTTTGGTGAAAAAGAAACGGCTAAGGGCAAAACAATGACTGCCGGACGATTGGCCACTGCTTTCCTTAAGCATATGGACAAGAAAACCACAAACCGTGTTCTGTTAAGTAACTTTATTAAGAAGATCACTTGACACTTTCCGCGAATCGTGCTATAATTTAACTCTAAAGTGAAATAGGAAATAATACATTATGAAAATGAATCTTGCAGCCCGTCAGAAGTTTGTTGACGCCGCTTTTGCCATGTTTGGCAAGGACAAGAAAACAATTAACCGTGCCGAGATTAAGACTCTCGTTACCAAAAAGAAGCTTGATTATCCTAACTGGATTACAAATGATCTTGGCTTCCGCAAGGGCCGTGGCGAATATTTTCTCAAGGTTCTTCCCGACAAGAATGCCGTTTTCGTTAAGCCTGTGAAGGCCGCGAAGGAAACTAAGGCGCGCAAGTATAATCTGCCGCCTCTCGTTATCAATTCAGTTCCTTCTGTTGATTCACTTTCAACAGTTTCCATGGCAAAGCCTGCCGCGGCAATTGTTGAGCCTGTGGTTGCGGATGAAGGCGTCAATCTGATTCCTGAAAAGGCGCAGGGTTACGTGCCTTTCGGTTATTACAATGACGTTAAGAACATTGTCAAGGCCGGCATCTTTTATCCTGGCTACATTACGGGACTTTCCGGCAACGGCAAAACCATGATGATTGAACAGGTCCACGCCGATTTGGGACGTGAAATGATTCGTGTCAACATTACTGTTGAAACGGACGAGGATGACTTGATCGGTGGTTTCCGTCTTGTGAATGGCGCGACCGTTTGGCAGAACGGGCCCGTTGTTATCGCCATGCTCCGTGGTTGCACCTTGCTCTTGGACGAGGTCGACTTGGGTTCAAATAAGCTTATGTGCTTGCAGCCCGTTCTCGAAGGCAAGGGCATCTTCCTTAAGAAGATTAACAAGATGATTCACCCCGCCAAGGGCTTCAACATTTTTGCAACGGCAAATACCAAGGGTAAGGGTTCAGATGATGGCCGCTTTATTGGTACTAACGTTCTTAACGAGGCCTTCCTTGAGCGTTTCTCGATCACTTTGGAACAGGAATATCCTAACTCAAAGGTCGAAACCAAGATTCTCTCCGCAGTCATGAATTCCGTGGGTGTTGAAGATTCTGAATTTGTTAAGATGCTTGTCATGTGGGCGGAAATCGTCCGTGAAACGTATCGCAACGGTGGTATCGGTGAAATCATTTCCACGCGGCGCCTGGTGCATATCTGCCAGGCTTATGGAATTTTCAATCAAGATCGGAAGAAGGCGCTGACCATGTGTCTCAACCGCTTTGATGATGATACTAAGGGTTCCATGATGCAACTTTATGAGAAGGTGGACGAAACTATCAACCCGATTGTAAAGCCTGAGGCTGCAAATCTCGACAAGTTTTCCACCATGGACCCGGACGATACTCCGTTCTAACGGAAAGCCTGTCAAAATAAACACTTGACAGGCAATCTTCCTTACTCTATAATAACCGATAATGGCCGAAAAACCTTTATCGGTTAATTTTTTATGGAGAATATATAATGACTAACTCACTACGCGCCGGATTGATTCCTTATGTTGACGTTCTTTTGGACCACAGCACTTCACCTGGCATTACCGCTTCCCAGCTTGCCAAGAAAGTCGGAACAAACCGGACAGACGCAATGAAGCGCGTTTCTGATTTGCGTTCCGCTGGTTTGAAGATTTTTTCAAACGTAAAGCGTAACAAGACTTATTATCGCATCGCTGCCTAAAACGTAAATTACGGGCGCCTATATACCAGTATAGGTGTCCGTTTTTTATTTTTAGGAGTGACTGCAATATGATGTTCCATAACCACCATCTTGTCCCAAGACACATGGGTGGAACAGACCACAGGTCTAATATTCTCAAAGTTAACGTTGCGCTACATGCCTTTCTCCATAAACTTTTATGGGAGGAACACGGCTGTTGGCAGGACGAATTAGCTTGGAGAATGCTTTCTAAGCAAATCGGCAAAGATGAAGCAATCCGCATTTCTAGATCAGAAGGCGGAAAGAAAAATGCCGGCCGTGTTGGAACTTTAAATAGTTTCTACGGCAAAAAACACTCTACTAAATCTATTGCAAAGATGAAGGCAACATTAAAGGGCCGGGTTCCTCATAATAAAGGCAAATTTGGTACTAACAATGTTCAATCAAAATTATGGAAAGTAACAGACCCGCAAGGCAATGTGACCATCATTAAAGGATTATCTGATTATTGTAAAAATAATGGATTAACTTATCAAGCAATGGGGCAAGTAGCATTAGGAAACCTAAAACAACATAAAAAATATAAATGTGAAAGGTTTAATGAATAATGGAACTTACGATAAAATCGGACGAATTGCGAAAAAAGAAAATCTTCATTGGAACTCCTATGTATGGAGGAAAATGTGATGGGCTTTATGTTAAATCTGCTCTAGATTTACAGGCTTTCCTTCTAGCACACGGTATAGAATGCCGTTTCTCATTCTTATTCAACGAATCATTAATTACACGCGCTCGAAACTATTTGGTTGACGAGTTTTTGCGTTCAGGATTCACGCATCTTTTGTTCATCGATTCAGATATTGAATTCGATCCGAATGATATTCTAGCCCTTCTGATTATTGATAAAGAGGTTAGTGGTGCACCATATCCAAAGAAGTCTATCAATTGGACTGCTATCAAAAATTCTATCGTTAAAAATCCCAAGATTGAAGTTGGTGAACTTGATAAACTAATCGGTGATTATGTTTTCAACCCAATTCCAGGAACAACGGAATTCAAGGTGAGCGAACCACTTGAAGTTATGGAAATCGGAACAGGTTATATGCTTGTGCGGCGTGAAGTTTTTGATAAATTCAAGGAAGAATATCCTCACCTACGCTATAAGCCAGACCACGTTGGTCAGGCCAACTTTGACGGCTCACGTTATATCCACGCATACTTTGATACGGTTATTGACCCTGCTAGCCATCGTTACCTGTCAGAAGATTATATGTTCTGTCAGTATTGGAGAGCAATCGGTGGTAAAGTATGGTTGATGCCATGGATGAAAACTAAACATCAGGGTAATTTTGCCTTTACCGGAGACATGCAAGCGATTGCTGCTGCAACGGGTAAATTATAATATGGGAGAGACAATTGATTATAGGTATTTGTGGCTTCGCCGGTTCTGGTAAAGGAACAGTAGGCGATTATCTAGAAAAGACTTATCAATTTAAACAAGTATCATTCGCGGGCGTGTTGAAAGACATTACCGCGATTATGTTTTCCTGGCCGCGCGATATGGTCGAAGGCGCCACTGCTGAAAGCCGAGAGTGGCGCGAAATGGAAGACCCGTTTTGGTCCAAGAAATTCGGCGAGAAGATAACACCACGAATCATTCTCCAGAGAATGGGTACAGAAGTGATTCGAAATAGCCTACACCAGAATTTCTGGCTTGATGCTCTAGAGCGTAAGCTTGACCCCACGGAAGATTACGCAATCACGGACGTCCGTTTCGTTAATGAAGCAGATATGGTGAAGCGCGTAGGCGGAACTCTTGTCCGTGTAAAGCGCGGACCGGAACCAGAATGGTATAATGACGCAATCAAGCAATTGCGATCTATTGATGCCAAGAACAAAACAATTGATTTTGATAACATGGATGCCATGGACAAGAAATGGCCAAAGGTTCATGCTTCGGAATGGCAATGGCTTAATTCCCCTATTGATTGTGTCATTGAAAATGACGGAACAATTACCGACATGCTATACAAGGTAGACGGAATGATGAAAGCTATTGTTGACAAACGATAGTGAATGGTATATAATGAAACTAACAAATGAATTGGAGTGAATAGATAATGCAAGTTACGGATAAAACAATTGAAATTCTTAAGAACTTTTCCGCTATTAATAACGGAATGGTTCTGCGTGAAGGCAAACAGCAAACGACAGTATCAGCAGATGATACCATTTTTGCCGTTGCACAGGTAGATGAGTTTCCAATGGAATTGGGACTTTATGAGTTGCCAAATTTCCTAACAAATCTTTCATTGCTTGAAACACCTATCTTGGAATTCACGGATAACATGGTGAAAATGACTGATAAGGATGGCTTCAATCTTTCCTATCGTGGCTGCGCACCTGAAATCATTCATACTCCCGACCCAAAGTTGGCCGACCTTAAGTTTGATGAAACGAATAAGCCTGACATTGAATTGAACCTTACTTTGGCCCAGTTGCAGAAACTAACCAAGGTTGCTGCTGTCAATACGTTCACCCACTTGACCGTTTTCGGTAAAGATGGCAAGCTGGGCGTCAAGGTAAATGATCGCGCCTCAGACACTTCCAATAGCGGCGTCATGGTTCTAGGTGATCATGCGGGCGCCGACTTTGAAGCCGTGTTCAAGGTTGAACAGCTTAAGATTATTCCCCAAACATATAATGTAAAGATCAAGAGTGATGCATTTGCAATCTTTGAGAATGCCGATGCCACCTTGAAGTATATTATCGCACTTGAAACGAAATCCAAAAAGAAGGGCAAGGCTTAATCATGGCTAAGAGCAATTCACAGGTTGATATCAATTCCTTGACCAAGGAAGATCGCCAGAAACTTAAGGATGCAGTTCAGAAAATCGATGATTCAATGACCCGCATTGTAGCCGAACGTGACTTTATCAAGGCCACAATTGAAGATTTGGCTGACAAGGTGCCTCTTGATAAAAAGGTCATTCGCCGCTTGGCCAAGACAGTTCACAAGGCTTCATTTCAAATGGATCACGACGACAATGAAACGTTTGAAGAATTGTATTCCACGTTGTATACCACTGAGGTGGCATAATGGCTTGGCCTAAGGGAGAAGATCAACGCGAGGCCACGTAAGGTTATTTCCGTTTGCCTTTAGGCACAAGCCGGTACCAGGTAGGATATTTGGGATTATCTAGTCGTTTTCTAACGCAATGTTTGCCCAAATAATGTTTTTCGGCTTCGGTAATAGAATTAAACAATACACCCTCGCAAATACAAGGATTTACTTTCGCCTCTGATATTTTTGGTGTTTTTCCTCTTTTTTGACCAAAATTAGGATTGTCTTTGCCCCTTTTCCCATACATGGGATTATTAATGCCGCCATTTAAATGGCGGAATTTGGCCCGCGTTTCTTCCGTTATAAATCGTAAAGCACCACCTTCTCCGCCTTCCGTCATATTATAATGCGGTTGATAATTTTTAATATATTCTTTTTCCTTGATATCAAGGAAATGGTTGTCTATTTCTTCTAAAGATGTTATAATGAATTTATCGATTCCATATTTGTTCATTGCGCGATATAAGTGAGAATTTTTAGAATATCGACATGCATATTTGTGTTTTTGAAATCTTTGTTCTACCGTTTTTGTAGTTTTGCCAATGTAACAATCATTGGTCATGATATTTGTTATTTGATATATGTGTCCCATGAGTATTTCCTGGTTGAGAATTATCGTCCTATTTAGTATGAGGAATATTATATTATGAGTGATCCTAAAGAATTTTTATTCGTGGAGCGGTACAGGCCGCGCACTGTGGCTGAATG
>Ga0154020_10006933_pt1 | contig 13278 bp, 7 predicted proteins | sample Klosneuvirus_201_FD_109709 | JGI IMG/M metagenome (GOLD analysis project Ga0154020, IMG submission 109709) | Active sludge microbial communities from wastewater, Klosterneuburg, Austria - Klosneuvirus_20160825_MG | ecosystem: Engineered > WWTP > Aerobic digester > Activated sludge | place... | reverse complement strand
CGACCTGAGCCGCGCACAAGTTCGCGAGCAGGTCGGCATCAGCATCCGCAAGAGCCTCAGTTTTCCAAAGCGCAGCCACGATCATCTCCGGTGCGCAGATTGTACAACGCCATGCGACAGCCCAAGGCAACCCCAAGCGCCCGCACCGGAGCAGCCCGTAGCGCCGCCTTCCAGGCGGCCTCGACGGGCGCATCCTGCGCCCGTCCAAGCCGTGGGCAGGATGCCCACGGCGAAGCCGGCAAGATGCCGGCGCTACGAAATGAATCGCCAGACTCCAGCCCTGAGGGCCTGAAAGCCGCACGCTGCCTGCTTCGCAGGCTCACAACCTGAAAATGCCCGGCGCGGTGTACATACAAAGGCCAAGCCAAGATCACGACACCCGAACCATAAACTAGAAGGGCGAGGCTTGCGCCTCGCCCCTAGGGTTTGCGTTGCTTACTCGTTGCCCCAGCTTGTGGTGACTTTGCCTTTCTCGTCGATTTCAATCCATTGGCCGTCCATGACGATGCGGACTTTGCAGGACTTGTCTTTGGCTTCGATCTCGACTCGCGACACGGTTTCGAGGTTGAAGTAGAAATCTTCCTCGGAGAGTTTCAGGGCTTCGAACAGTGCCTTGACCGCGTTGTCGTGGTCGGCGCCCTTGAAGCTGAATTCGCGGAAGGTTCCATCTTCCTGCTGCAACGATTGCACCATTGCGCGCTGCACGTTTTGCGCGTCCCAGCGCAGGCGCCACAGGCGGTGCTTGCTCTTCCACAGTGGCTGATCGACTTTGGGCTTGAAGGTTTTCAGGCGGCCGCCCGAGACGTTCGAAAGCTTGAGCGCGCTGAAATCGTCCTCGCTCAGCCACACCGTGCGGAAGTTCATGCCCGACTGCACCAGGCACACGCGGCCATTGGCCACCCACGGGCCCTTGCTGGCTGCCACAAGCCAGGCGTCGGTGATGTTGCCGTAGCCGCGCTCGTCGTCGCTGCGGATCATCTTTTCGTCGAGCGGCAGGCCAAACCACTCGAAGCCGCACGCGCTGAAATCGGCGGCCTTTTCGCCCAGCTTGTCGCTGCGGCTTGCGAGCATGGCTTTGAATTCGTCGGCCATGGCGGGATCAAAGGCGCTGCGCAGGCCATCATTGGCGCCGGTGGCCTTGGCGAGCAGCGCTTCGAGCGTGACGGCCTTGAGGGCGTCGCGGCGGTCGCCGTCGCTCATTTCTTTCAATTTCGCTTCGTTGTCGCGCAGCCACTCCTCGCACACGTTGCCGAGCCATTCGACTTCGCGGCGGTCGTGGCGCCAGGCGCGTTCAAACTCGAGCGATTCCGCAAGCGCTTCGAGTGCATTGCGCGCGCTGTTTTCGCCGCCGGTCTGCGCGGTGAGGCTGATGCGCGAGGAACCCTCGTTGGTGGCCGCGCTGATACGCAGGCCGCTCTTGAGGTACTTGCGCACGTTCTCCATGGGGAACGGCGGGTTGCCGTAGCGGCGCGAACGCACCATGCCGCCGTCGAGCAAACGTCCGAGCACCTCGCCGAGATCGAGGTAGCCGGCCTTGCTGCCGGCGAGTGTGCCGCCGGGAATCCTGGAGGTGTTGAGGCGCTCGCGGCCGCTGTTGGAAAGCAACACGCGCTTGGCCACTTCGGAGTTCGCGGCCCAGCCCACGATGCCCTCGCCCAAAAACAGCGTGATGCCCGGGCCTTCCTCAACTCCGAGAAGTTCGCCGCCCTCGACCACCCTGGTGGCCAGCTTGGGCAGTTCTTCGCCCGGCTCGCGCGGGCGGCGCTCGCGGTTGAGCATTTCGAGGAACTTTTCCTTGATGGCTTTGAGATCGCCCTGTGCACGCGCGGCTACGAACCACATGTGCTGGAAAATATCGATGTCATCGTCATCGGGCATGGGGTCGGGCAGGCCGACGATGCCAACCACGGCCTCGCTGCCGAGCGCGGCGAAAAGCGACTCGCGCGTCAGGCCGCTATCCTTGCAGAAGTTCTCGAATTCATCGTGGAACTGTTCGGCTTCGCTGGAGCGAAGCTCCTTGCGGCGGCGCTCGGCTTTGTCGGGTTCGAAGGCGCGGGGCGTATCGGATGACTTGGCAATTTCCTTGTTCAGGCGCTCGATCTCGGCCTTGTATTGCTCGATCATTTCCTGATAGGTCTTTTTCTCTTCCTCGGTCTGCGCTTTCTTGAGGCCCTCTTCTGCATCGGCGAGGTAGGAGTTGTACCACTTGAGCTGCTCCTGCAGGCTGCCGCTGCGCATGCGTGAATCGGCATCATGGAAGAACTTCAAGAGTTCCATGTAGGTGCGCTCGTGGTCGGAGCCGAGCTGGAATGCGAGCGCGGCCAGGGTTTCGGCGGGCAGGCTGTCAAAGAGCGAGAATCCGCCCGCGCCCTTGAGCACGGCGGAAATCGGCCCTGCCGCTTCGCTGAGCGTGAGGTCGGCACGCAATGTCAGGCCGTTCTGCACGTCGAGCGAGAGCGTGAGCATGTCCCACTTCTGCCACTCGCAGACCGTCATCAGGGCGATGAAATCGCGATCGACGTCTTTGTTGCCGAGGCGGTCAATGCAGTTGCGCCAGGCCTTGCCGTCGAGCCATGCAACCACGTCACCGGAGGCGTTCTCGCGCCATTCCTTGAAGCGCTTGACCTGCGAAAGGCTCTCGCCCAGGTTGCCCGCGCGCACGTCGTCAACGAACTTCATCATGCCGCCGGTGGCGACCACGAGTTGGCCCGGGTATCGGCGGAAGCTGAAGGCCTCGATGTCCATGGCCTTGGGCTCGATCACGGCTTTTTTGCCGAATTCCTTTTTGGCCCAGTTGCGGATGTTCTCGCTGAATTCTTCGGGCGCGCCTTCGCCCAGGTCGATGATCGTGACCGTTTGTGTGTAGGGCTCGCGCACCATGATGTCGCCCAGGGCAAACTCGATGCTCTTGGCGGCCTTGATGTAGGGGCGCAGCTCATCGATGAACGCCTGCATATCTTCGGCGTCGCGTTTGGGCGCAGTCGCCCAGATGCGTTCCAGCGGCGCGAGGTAATCGTCGGCGCCGCCGAGCTTTTTCAGCACGCCCTGCACGTCTGCCATGCGTGCGTAAACAAGGGCGCCGCGGGGCGCATAATCGCCTTGTTCACGCGCGCACAACGGCGCGCACAGCAGCAGTCCCAGCAGTAATCCGTAAGTCGTTCTCATCGATTTCTCTCCGGTGGCCCACATCGGGGCAACAATTGTAGCTGCGTTTTATGATTGCTCGATGACACATCTTGATTTCCTGCGCGCGCACTTTTACTCCCCGTTGACACGCACAAAGGCGCGGCTAGCGTGCACCCCTCGCGATTGCAATCTTGCGTCGCCAACGGAAAGGAGAGGGCCATGCTCAAAAAGCTTCGCGGCGTTCTCCATGCTCAGTTTCCGTCCGGGTTCTGGCGCTGATTCACCGCTTCAGACCGCCTCATCCGTATAACGTTCTTCTGATTTCGATCTCCAGCCGGCGCCATGTGCGTCACCTTCATGTTACGCGACCTGTTCCATCTTCTGCGCTACATCAAGCCCTACTGGCGGCCCTACCTTCTGGGCACGCTGATGCTGCTTTTGGTTGACGCGCTGGATACGTTCGCGCCCAAGGTGGTGATGTGGGCCGTTGATCATCTCATTTACGTCACGCAGGGCGGCAAGCCCGCTGTGGGCAAAGTTGAAGACAGCCCGCTGACCGGCATCATGCCTGAAGGTTTTTTCGGTGCGGGCTCGTTCATGGGCGGCATGTGGTTTTACGGCCTGATGTTCGTGGCCGTGGTCGCGATCAACGGGTACTTCCGTTACCACATGTCGATGCAATACAGCTACGGCGCGGTTGACCTTTCGCACGAGCTGCGCGGCCGATTTTTCTCCCACGTGCAGCGCCTGCCTGCCAAGTACCACGACAAGAGCAAAATCGGCGAAATGATGACCCTGGCTACGGCCGACATCAACGCCAGCCGCGAATTCTTCTGGGTCGGCGTGCTGATCGGCATCGACACGCTTTTCTACTTCATCATGGTGCCCATCTACATGGGCTTCATTTCATGGAAGCTGCTGCTGGCAAGCCTGTGCACGCTGCCGCTGATTCCGCTGATCGTGTGGCTGCTTACAAGCCGCGTCGAGAAACGCTACGACGAATTGCAGCAGCAGTACGACCTGCTGGCCGAGCGCGCGCGTGAGAGCTACGCCGGCGCCAAGGTGATCAAGTCGTTTGCTCAGGAGGGCAGCGAAGTCAAGACCTTTGCCAAGCTCGCGCGCGAGTACCAGAAACGCGCGTTGAAACTGGCGTGGCTGGATTCGCTCGAGCAGCCGCTGCTTGTTCTTTTGCTGGCGCTGGCGGATCTGGCCATGGTCGTTTACGGCGGCTGGCTCGTGATCGACGGCGAGCTGAGCGTGGGCCAGTTCTCGGCTTTCTTCATGTATTTGATCAAGCTTTCGGGGCCTATGGTCGGCATGGGCTGGGTCGTCACGCTCTATCAGCGCGCCAACGTGAGCATGAAGCGCATCGAAGCCGTGCTCAACACGCCGCCGGAAATTGTCGATTCACCCACGCCCGCGAAGGTCTCGCGCCTCAAGGGTGGCGTCGAATTCCGCAACCTCACGTTCAAGTTCTTTGAGAACGCGCGGCCAGCGCTGGATGGCCTCTCGTTCACAGTTGAGCCCGGCAAGACGCTGGCGATTGTCGGAGCCGTGGGCAGCGGCAAGAGCACGCTTTTGAACATGATCACGCGCCTTTACGACCCGCCGCGCGGAACCGTGTTCATTGACGGCCATGACGTCAAAGACGTGCCGCTCGAGATACTGCGCACGCAGATTGGCGCCGTGCCGCAGGAGACGTTCCTGTTCAGCGAGACCATTTTGCAGAACCTGGGGCTTGGCGTTTACGGTGAAACGCCGGATCCCGAGTGGCTCAAGCAGTGCGCGCGGCTGGCGCAAGTTGAGCCGGACATCCTGGCGTTCCCCAAGCAGTACGAAACAATGCTCGGCGAAAAGGGCGTGAATTTGTCGGGCGGGCAGAAGCAGCGCGTGGCCATCGCGCGCGCCGTGGCGCGCAAGCCGGCGATCCTGCTGCTCGATGACTGCCTCAGTGCGGTCGATACGCAGACTGAAGAGGCGATTCTGCACGGCTTGAAGGAAGTCATGAAAGAGCGAACGACGCTGATTGTCAGCCACCGCGTCAGCACCGTCGAGCACGCCGACGAAATCATCGTGCTCAACGAGGGCAAAGTGGCCGAGCGCGGCACGCACGAGCAACTATTGAAGAAGGGCGGCTATTACGCGGAGCTGCACGCCAAGCAGCAGTTGGAAGCGGAGTTGAGCGCAAGTTGAGACCGTTCATCGTTGTTCGTTCTCCGTCGTTCATGAAACCGGAGAAACGTGAACGAAGGAAGAACGGTGAACGAAGAACCGCGAACGAAGAACGAACATGAGTGACGACCAGTTCGAGGACGATCTCCTCGAAGAACGGATCAAGACCAAAACGTGGGACCCGGTGCTTTTGCGCCGGATGCTGCTCTATGCCCGCCGCTACATGGGCCTGGTGTTCGCGGGCACAGCGCTTGTAATGGTCTCGTCGTTCCTCGCGGTCATGCCGCCTTTGTTCATCGGCGCGCTCGTGGACATCGTCTTCAACACCGGCATTTCACGGCCCGGCGATTACGTGGCTTCGTTCCTGGGCCTGTTCATGGGCGGCCCTGAGGCTGTGCGCGCGTTGAGCGGCAACCAGAAACTTATCTGCTTTGGCGTGCTGTTCTTGCTGCTGCGCGTGGGCACGTTCTTCATTGACTGGGGCAACGGCTACCTGCTCAACACCCTGGGCCAGAAGATCCTCTACGACATCCGCATGGAGCTGTTCTCGCACATGCACTCGCTGTCGCTGAGTTTCTTCCACCGCAACCCCGTGGGCCGGCTGGTCAACCGCACCACCAACGACGTCGGCTCGCTCGAGAAAATGTTCAGCGTCGCGCTCGTGACCGTGCTCAAGGATTGCTTCATGCTCACGGGCATCGTGACCATGCTCTTCATCATCGACCCGCTGCTGGCGGCGGTTGTCCTTTCCGTCATTCCGTTCATGGTCATAGCCGCGCTGGTGTTTCGCAAGTATTCGCGCGTGGCTTACCGCAAGTGGTACACGGCGCAGAGCCGGCTCAACGCCTTCATGGCCGAGAGCATGGGCGGCGTGCGCGTGGTGCAACTGTTCCACAAAGAGAAACGCAACGACGACGCCTACGAAAAAATCGGCAATGATTTCCGTTACAACTTCCTGGTGCAGCGCAAGGCGTGGGCGTTCTTTCGTCCCGTGGCCACAACGCTTTCCGCCGCGGGCATTGGCCTGGTGCTCTGGTTTGTGGGTGGCGCCGTGTTCAAAGGGCGCGGCTTGAGCACCGAGGCCGAGCTGACCGCCGTGGGCGCGATTTCTGTGGGCGTGCTGGTGGCTTACTTGCAATACGCGGAACTTTTCTTCAACCCCATCAGAGACCTGACGGAAAAGCTTGATGTGATCGTGGGCGCCATGACTTCGGGCGAGCGCATCTTCACGATCCTCGACGAAAAGCGCGACATCGTTGACCGCGAGAATGCAGTCCTGCCCGGTCGCTTTGAAGGCGCCGTTGCCTTTGATGACGTGCACTTTGAGTACAAGCCCAGCGAGCCGGTGCTGCGCGGCGTCAGCTTTGAGGTCAAGCCCGGCCAGAGTGCCGCCATTGTCGGCCACACCGGCGCGGGCAAAACCACGATTATCAATTTGATCTGCCGCTTTTACGACGTCAACGGCGGCCGCGTGCTCGTGGACGGCAAAGACGTGCGCGATTACCAGATGGCCGGTTTGCGGCGCAACATCGCCGTGGTGCACCAGGACGTGTTCCTGTTCGCGGGCACGATTTTCGACAACATCCGGCTGGGCGAAGAGACCATCACGCTTGAGCAGGTCAAAGCGGCGTGTGAGTACGTGGGCGCCAACCGTTTCATCGAAAAGCTGCCGGGCGGCTACGACGCCAAAGTGGAAGAAGGCGGCAAGACGTTTTCAGCGGGCGAGCGGCAATTGCTCAGTTTCGCGCGCGCGCTGGTATTCAACCCCAGTGTGCTCATTCTTGACGAGGCCACCAGCAGCATCGACACGCACACGGAAGAAATGATCCAGGCGGCGATGGTGAAACTCACCAAGGGCCGCACCAGCATCATCATCGCGCACCGCCTGAGCACGATCCAGCGCGCGAACAAGATTCTCGTCATGCACAAAGGCAAGCTCGCCGAGCAGGGCAACCACCAGCAGTTGCTGGCGCAAAAGGGCATTTACCACCGGCTTTATCAGTTGCAGTACAGCGCGCTGGAAGACACGCCCAAGGAAGGCCCGGCGGTCAACGGCGAAGTGCCGCTGGGGGCTGTCAGTTCGGGCGCAATGCGCTCGCTGGCGGCCGTGACGCGCGGCAAGGCCGCCGATATCGCCGAGCAGGCGGTGATGGAAAAGCGCGGCTCCAATCGTTCGCCGGTTGTTCCGGGCGCATAAACGCAAACGGCACGGGCAATGCGCCCGTGCCATGTTTGGAGCGTTGGCACTACTTCACGCGCTGTTCCTGCTTCTGCTGTTTTTCTTCCTGCAATTCCTGTTGCTCATAGAAGCTGCGCTTGAGGCTGATCTTGCGCTTGCCCTGGCTGGGCGTCTCGATCGTCACGCTGGCGAGCAATTCGGCAATCGCCGGGCACTTCTGGGCCAGCTCGTCGAGGCTCGCTGCCTTGTAGGACTTGGTTTCGCCGTTGATCGTGACCTCGGCGACGACGTAGTTGTCCGGGTCGATCGTCAGGGCCACGGTGCGCTTGGGATCCTTGATCTCGATGGCGTTGTTGCGCTGCGTCAGTTCTAGCTTGTTGTCGAGCACGATCCTGATCACCGCTTCATTCATGTCTTCAAAGCGCTGCTCGATTTGCTGAAGGCGTACACGCAGTTCGGCGTGGCCTTTGGGGTCGTATTCCTTGAGCTTGCCCAGGGTCTCGTCGAGCAACTTGCCGTCAAACTCGGCGCCTTCGGCGCGTAGTTGCCGGATCAGCCGCACGTTCACACCTTGAGACTGGCTGCCGGTGTTCTGGACATCCAGTTTGCGGCCGGCGCGCAGCACGCCTCCGCGCGGTGACTCCCAGGTTTCGCCGCTGGGCACGAAGATCACTTCGCCCTTTCTTACCTCCGCCTGCACCAGCGTTTGGCCTTCCGGCGCATGAACCTCCTTGCCGCGCTGCGAGGGCACAAAGGCGTACTGGCATTCGACGTCAAAGGTCGAGCCGGGCAAGGCACGGAATTCGTTGGTGTTGGTAATGACGTTGAGCATGCGCGTGGCATTGCTCACGCTGGCGTCGCCGCGCAGCACGTAGATGGCCACGTCACCGTTTCCCGGTTGAAGCTGAAAGTAGGCGCCGGATTCAAACTGAAGGTCGGCGCCATTGAAAGAGAACGTCACAGGCGCTTTGTTGTCATTGCGGCACCAGGAGCCCACAGGCACTACGGAGGCGCTGCTCCAGCGGCCGCTGTCGAACTCGGGCGAACCGTCGGCGAGCACCATGACGTCGCCGCCTTTGACGGGGATTTCATCTTTGGCCACACTGTCGCTATCGGTTGCGGGTGTGCCGGGCGCCTCGTTGTTGGGCATGACCACGGCTACATAGAAGATGCCTGCGGCAATGGCCAGCGTGGCCGCCATCTGCAGCGCGATGCCCCAGGGTGAGAACAGGCCGAGCACCTTACCCTGCTTCTCTTCCGCAACGGCCTCGCCGTTCTTCAGCGCCAACAGAACTTTCTCCAGCGCGCGGGCTTCGGCTTCGCCGCTGCGCACTTCCTCGAACATCACGTCACGGACCAGCGCCTGTTCTTCGAACGCGGCGTCATAGGCTTCGCGGCAGGCGTCGCATGCGGCGATGTGCTCAAGCAGTTGTTCGCGCTCGGGCGTGGGCACCAGCGCGTAGGCCAGCGCCGTCAGGTCATGGGGTTGGGGATGGTTCATGTTTGCCTCTTGCTTCGTGTTTCGTGGCCCGTTCTTTCCATCCTCTGCTCGGGCCACGGACCACGGACCACGAGCAACGAAATCACAAGTTCGTTTTGCCCAGCTTCTCGCGCAGTGTTTCGAGGGCGCGGTGCACGCTTACGCGCACGGCCGTTTCGTTCATGCCCTCAAGCTGCGCGATATCCTTGCTGTCCATCTGGCCAAAGAAGCGCAGCTCCAGGATGCGCCGCGCTTTGTCCGGCATGCGTTCGAGTTCTGTACGGATCGCCGCCATTTTCTCCTGCTGGGCGATCTTGGAGAGTGCCTCGGAAGTTGCGCTCTCGTGCTCGCCAATCTCGGGGATTTCGTCCAGCGTCATGTGCCGCGCGCGGCTTCGCGCGATCTCGACGCAAACGTTATGCGCGATGCCAAAGAGCCATTTGCGCGCGTCTCGAGTCTGGTCGAGGCTGTGCCAGTACTTGTGGGCTCTAAGGAAGGTTTCCTGCAAGGCGTCCTCGGCTTCGGCTTCGCGTCCCAGGCGGCGGCGGCAATAGCCGAACAGCGCCCCATGATGGAGCACAGCCAGCTTTGAAAGCTCGTCACCTGCCTGACCCGACACCATCTGGCCCCCGTGTTGGGTACTAACACACCCTTTACTGCGCCAATGACCCTTCCGTTACCGACATTCTACTTGCATCGCGAAATGCCGGTTTCGCGCCAACCCTGCCTGCATGGGCAAGCTCGGCCCCACCGAAACTCCAGAAAGGCATGTCCGGTAACTTCTACAGTAATGTGCCAGATTTCGCCGATAGAATAGATCGGTGGCTGGTGCCCATTTCGGACTTCAAGCGTTGCAAACCCATGACAGGAACGAGTTAGCGTCAATGTTTGTGCCGCGCTTGCCGTGAATTGCCTTGTCTGGCGGCTTGGCGGGTGGTTTACTTCCCGAAACGGACTCTTCTTCTTGCCGCGCGCCTCCTCCCGGAATAGTGCGGCAGCTGGTCCCAGGTTCTCTATGGCAGAGACTGCGCAAAACCCTGTCGATTACGCAAGCCTGATCAAGAATCAGACCAGGCAAATCGACATTGACGCGTTCAAAGAGCGCGGCCTCAAAAAAGTCAACGTCATCAACGCCAAGAAGATCAATGAACTGATCTCCCAGGCGGTGACGAACATTATCGGCAAGATGGAGTCCTCCGGCGTTGATCTTGGGCGCATGAAGGACGACAAGCAGGCAATCGTCAACGAATCGATGGAGGAGTTCAAGCGCCTCTTTGCCGAGCAAAAGAAAGAGAGCGAAGGCAACAAGGGCCTGCAGGAAGAACTTTCCGCATTGCGCGCTCAGTTGTCATCGCGCGACCAGACGCAGCAGGCCGTGGCCTCAAGCGCGATCTCCGACGAAATCGCCGAGCTCAAAGCCTTCATGATGAACCAGGCCTCGCGTTCGCAAAGCGAGCAGATGACGCGCCAGGCGATGCTTGAGCAGCAGCAGGAATTCATGCAGGACCGTTTCACCGAGCTGCGTGAAACGATTGCGGCGGGCCAGAGTGTCGCGGCCAGCGCCAAACTCGATGACGACACCCAGGCGGCCATCAAAGAGATGGCGGCGCAGATGAAAACGCTGGTTCAGATATCGCGCGGCACCGAGAAAGCGATCACCGAAGAATTGAACGACAAGCTGGGCGAGTTGCGCGAAGCGCTGGTGGGCACGGCGGGCGCGGAACTGGCCGTGGCGGAAGTGGGCGGCAGCGCGATCAAGTCCGTGCGCCAGATGATGTCGGATCTGGCCCAGCACATCGAAAAGAAGAACGGCGAAGAGAAAATCGTCGAAACGTTGAAGTCCGAGATTCAGGGTCTGCGCGCTGAACTCAAGGACAAGCTGGTGGCCGCGGCCGACATCAAGGCCAGCGGCGGCGGCGGCGGTCAGGCCGGCCCGGAAGTCATGGCGGCGATGCAGGCCATGCAGGAGAAGATGTTCAACGAGCTGGCGGCGGCAGGCCTGATGAAGAAGCAGGTCAGCGTCAGCGAAGCCGCGGAAGTTTCGAGCGTGATGGTGAATGCCGCGTTCAAAGGCATGGACGACGTCGAAGTCAACCTCGGCAACATGGACGCGGGCAAGACCGTGGACAAGTCCGGCGGCGGCAAAAAGGGCCTCGACGCCCTCAAGAAACTCAAAGGCGGCGGCGCGATCAAGCTGCCCCCGAAAGCCTGATACCAAAACCGGCGCCGCAGGGCGCCGGTTTCATTGGCGAAAACAGAGCGGGCTCTACTTCTTGCCGCAGGGAAGTTCGTATTGCTCGCGGCCGGCGCTGGCGTGGTACCACGACTTCTGGTTCACGCCCTCCAGTTCTGCGATTTGCGCGATTCGGGCGTCCACGTATTTTCGCAGCTCTTCGAGCGTGATGTCGCCGTTTTTGTCGGCGTCCGCCTTGCCGCTGAGCGCTTCAAGAACGAAAGCCGTGAACAGGCCGCTGCCGAGGTCTTCCATTTCAAGGGCGCGTTCAGGCGCGCCCAGGCCCACTTGCGCTCCCGTGGCGCTCATCAACACGAGCTTGACGCCCAGTTCATCGCACCGGGCCAGGATTGGCGCCAACAACGACTTGGGCGTTTCGTTCTCGGCGCGCGGCGGCAGCTTGCCCAGCAGCGCATCCGTAGCCGCGCAGCGCGAGTCGCCCTTGGCCAGGAACGAGCAGTCCAGGTAAAGCACGAGCGTGCGCGGGCGCTCTGTCAGAGCCGCTTCGACCAGCTCGATCAAGGGCGTGATTTCAAGGGGCTGATCTGCGCCGGCCACGCCCGGCTGGGCGAGTGCGACGCCCAGCTTGCCGTCTTTGGTGAGGGTGCCGGTGCCGCAGAAAGCGAGGAAGAAGTCGTCGTTGGAGCGCGAAATATTAGTGAGCTCGGAGATGGCGCGCAGCACTTCGCTGCGGGTTGCGGCGGCGCCAGTGAGCGTGGTGACGGCGCCGTCGGTGAGCGGGCGGCGCGGAGACTTGAGCATGAAGCGCGAAAGCGCGTTGGCGTCGGCTTCGGCAAAGCGCGTCAGGGGCAGGCCGGGTCGCCCGGGAGAGTCCACGCCCACAATCACGCCAGTGCGCCGGCGCAGGTCGTCAAGGAAATCGCCCTCTTCAACTTTGCGCGCGAGATCGCGCGTGATGTAGCGCAACATCTGCTTGTGCGCTTCGCACTCGCCGATGGGAATGAGCTTTCCGCCCAGCTTCTGCCAGTTGCTTTCGCCCATGTAGCCGGGCGTGCTGAAGATGGAGAGCGCGTTGAATCCGTGGTCAAAGTCGTCGCAGTCGCGCTCGATCGGTTCTTGCGGCAACAGGCGCTTTGTCAGGGCCAACTGGCCTGAGGCCGTGGGGAACATGCGCATGTCAACGTGTACGTTGACGTCAAACACCTCGTCGGCGATCCACCAGGTGAACACCGGGCTCATCATCCACCAGAAAAGCATGTTCCAGGCGTACCAGTTGTTTGACCTGACATAGCCGATGTCGTGGCGGCGCAATGACGGCTGCAGGATCACGTCAAAGCCCTGCGCAAGCGCGAGCCTGCGCAATTCCTCAACGCTCATTTTCGGCGTGGCGTTGGCAATGGGCTCAAGGCGCTCGAACATCTTGTATTTCACGAGCACGTCGAGCATGTGTTTGTGCATGCCGTCCTGGCCGTTGAGGCGATCGGGCGTGGGCACAATCACCCAGCGGCGCGTTTTGTCGAGGTTGGTTTTTTCGGCGTTGAGTTCGTTTTCGTAGGCAAAGGGTGCCAGGCCCACCCGTAGCGGCAGGGGCTGCCAGGCGGGCGGAATGATCTTCTGCTCGCGCACGTCTTTGTCGAGGTCGGGAACTTCGATGTTCGAGCAACCGGCGGCGGCAAATGCCATCAGCAGTGCCAGCGCCGGCAGCCAATTGCGATTGACGACGCTCGATGGATGCCTGAACGGCCAAGCCAACGGCCTGAATCGACGCTCAAGGATCGACATTCGGCAATCGGACTTCTTCATGTTCTACCCGTCCTTCTTGGGAACGTAGTCCTGCGCGCAACGGAAGCCGCGCCCGTTGGTGCGGTCGGCCATTTTGGCGAAGCTGTTCTTGGCGCGGCGGGCATAACGCAGGAACAAGTCAGGGCGAATGCCGGTCTCGGCGCCCTTGATGATGGAGCGGCCCTGAGCGTCGGCGGAGTCGGTCCATTCGGCGCAGTTGTGGCCCAGGTCCTTGACGCCGTTGACGTTGTGATCCCACTCGGCCGTGCCCACGTCGCGCAGGCGCGGCACGCCCAGTGCGGGCGCGTCTTCGCGCGACCCGAAGGCGTAGTCGCCGCTGGCGGT
>Ga0154020_10006932_pt1 | contig 13279 bp, 7 predicted proteins | sample Klosneuvirus_201_FD_109709 | JGI IMG/M metagenome (GOLD analysis project Ga0154020, IMG submission 109709) | Active sludge microbial communities from wastewater, Klosterneuburg, Austria - Klosneuvirus_20160825_MG | ecosystem: Engineered > WWTP > Aerobic digester > Activated sludge | place... | reverse complement strand
CATGGTCCATTTTCAGCTCAAGCTGAATATTTACGCACAAACATAAATGGTACCGGTTATGACGGCGAGCATCTGACTGGTGTCTACGGTTTCGTGAGTTACTTTCTGACCGGTGAATCTAAGCCCTACCACGTCAGGAACGGTGCAGCAAACCGGCTTAAACCTAATCGGCCATTTAAATGGGGCAGCAGCTCAGGCTGGGGTGCATGGGAGGTCGCCGCTGGTTATGACTACATCGACCTGAACAATGGTGTAATCAAGGGTGGTAAGGCTGATATGGTCAGGATGGGCCTAAACTGGTATCCCCATTCGAATGTTAAATTTCAAACTAACATTATCTATATGCTGGATATCAACACAGCCGGAACTCCAACCACAAATACTAATGGCTACTCAGGTGGCGCCGGCGCACGTACTCACGGATGGAATAATGGCGATTTTGCCTCATTCCTGACACAGGCTACAATCGACTTTTGAGACAGTTAAACTTGTATACAAGCTGGGAGCTCAGGAAATTATCTTGAATTCCCGGCAATATTCCAGGTTGCTTCCTATCTAACCAGCCTCTTTAGGTGCTTATCGGCCAAAATACTATCCTTGTCTAAAAATATACTTTAATATTCTTATATATAGATAGAACAATGCAGCCACCAGGACTGAGGCGACCATCTCAAACAAATGGAGAGTGAAATGTTACACTTACACAACCTCAAACTATTGAGAATGTCTATTTTATTGAGTGCATTCACTTGTATTGTCAATGTTGCAAGTGCTCAAGCGATTATCAAAACTGATGGCTCCAGCACCGTATATCCCATCACTAAAGTAGTAGCATACAAATTTCAGGTCGCAAAAAAAGATGCCGTCAAAGTGACCGTTGATATCACCGGGAGCGGGGGCGGCTTCAAGAAATTCTGTCGCGGTGAGATAGATATCGTTAACGCTTCTCGCCCTATACTAAAAAATGAAATGTCCGATTGCAAAAAATCCCACGTGCAATATGTGGAAATACCTGTAGCATTTGATGCTTTGACCGTTGCGGTAAATCCAGAGAATTTTTGGAGCAAAACCATGACCGTCGCACAATTGAAGAAAATATGGGAACCCGCTGCACAGGGAAAAATCACCAAGTGGAATCAGATAAACCCGGCATGGCCTGATGAAGCTTTCAATCTCTACGGCGCCGATAATGATTCTGGTACTTTCGACTACTTTACCAGTGCCATCGTTGGTAAAGCTAAATCTAGCCGTAGTGACTTCTCCCAATCTGAGGATGACAATGTATTGGTAAAAAAAGTAGCGTATGACAAGCACGGACTGGGTTTCTTCGGTTTTGCCTATTACATCGAGAATCAGAATAAAGTTACAGCAGTTGCACTAGATAACGGCAAAGGCGGGATTCTCCCATCTGTCGAAACAGTCGAGGATGGAAGTTACCAACCTCTATCCCGTCCTATCTTTATCTATGTGAACATCAAGAAAGCAGAAAAACCCGAAGTCAAAGAATTTGTTGAATTCTATATGAAGAATGCCCTTCTCCTGGTTAAAGAGGCCGGATTTTTCCCGTTACCGCCCTCGGCTTATATCACTATGATGCAACACTTCAATAATAAAAGGGTGGGAACGGTATTCAATGGCCTATCCGCAGCGCGTCTTACAAGTATTACGATAGATGAATTGCTCAAACGCGAAGCTCGCCTGGAATTCGAGCATAACTAAGCTACCCTTTAAACCGGACTGCGAAGCGCCACATGCCCTTCGGCGAAGCCAGGAGCTTGGTTTAGTCAGCCCATCGAGGAGCAGGATACTGTAGCCGCCTATCCAAAGATTGCACAAAAAACGTGCAATCTTTAAATCGAGAACAGTAATATATGCTGCCGTTCCCGCAGTTTTTAATCGAAACTGATTTAAGCCGCGTAAACTGCATAAAAAAAGTGCAGTGTGCGTGGAGTTGAAAATCAAAGCCTTACAAAAACCCCTATGAGTGGGACTCACATTTTCTACCACACATTTCGCATTAACACTTAACCCGGATATTGCATGAATTGCACACGCCCTCACTTGTCTCTTGATTCCAAAAGGGATTTGTTTCAGTCAGGTGTATGAATAACTACACCGCTTCTTCGAAAAATCCCTTGTGAAACCAATATCATGCGTGATCATCGTGCGAATTCATGCAATATCCGGGTTAATACCCCTACACCTTGATCTGATTTGGACAAGAACAATTTTAAAGAGTAAAATTCCGGCTCTTTATACTGGGTATTTTAATCGGAGAAATTTATGCCAATCACAATCGACCAAAAAGCACAGGTAGTGCGCGATTATCAAAGAGCCGACGGGGATACCGGCTCTCCAGAAGTTCAGGTTGCACTCTTGACAACACGGATCAATGACTTAATCGGACACTTCAAAACACATGTCAAGGATCATCATTCCCGTCGTGGTTTGTTACGCATGGTTGGTCGTCGCCGCAAGTTGCTCGATTATTTAAAGAATCGTAATAATGATGCTTATCAGACACTGATTGAACGTCTTGGTTTACGCAAATAAAAGCTCCTCGCAAAACAGTACTGGCAGCAAATCAAGTAGATTATTTTCCATTCAAATTGTTACACAACCGATACTGTGGTTTGAGGACAATTCATAATTCGGAAAAATTCATTAAAAAGGAAAAAGGGATTGTTAATTGAAACCTATTAAGAAGAGTATTACCTACGGGCGCCATCAACTTACATTGGAAACAGGTGAAATAGCACGACAAGCACATGGCGCTGTAATGGTTACAATGGACGACACAGTAGTACTTGTTACTGTGGTTGGTGCAAAAAATATAAAACCTGGCCAGGACTTCTTCCCACTCACTGTAGATTATCAAGAAAAATTTTATGCTGCAGGTAGAATACCCGGCAGTTTCTTTAAACGGGAAGGCCGTCCGTCAGAAAAGGAAACACTAACCTCTCGATTAATTGATCGTCCAATTCGTCCGCTCTTTCCCGAAGGTTTCTATAACGAAGTACAAATAGTAGCCACTGTGATGTCGGCTGATAATGAAGTGGATGCAGATATTCCTGCCATTATCGGCACCTCCGCAGCACTTACCCTTTCCGGAATACCATTCGATGGCCCGCTTGGCGCTGCTCGTGTTGGCTATATCAACAACGAGTATGTTCTAAACCCAACAACTTCACAGCTTAAAGATTCTCAATTAAATTTGGTTGTTGCAGGAACGCAACAAGCAGTTTTAATGGTGGAGTCAGAGGCGATGGAATTATCGGAAGAAATAATGCTGGGCGCAGTTATATTTGGCCATGAGCAAATGCAGGCAGTAATCAATGCGATCAATGAATTTGCTGATGAAGCAGGCGTAACTACATGGGACTGGACTCCACCTGCAAAAGATACTTCGCTCGAGGAAAAGATTGCCGATCTGGCAGAAGTTGATTTACGACTGGCCTATAAGATAAAACAGAAACAGGCACGTTCCGAAGCGATTGAGGCAATTAGTCAACGCATAACTACTGAAATCGGCGTTGATACTGAAGATGGACCTGATCTGCAATCTTTCAAGGAAGCTTTCTTTGCGTTGGAATCAAAAATTGTACGTAACCAAATACTGGATGGAGAACCTCGAATTGATGGCCGTGGCACACGTACTGTTAGAGCTATAACGATTCGAAATGGCGTACTACCACGTACACATGGCTCAGCACTGTTTACTCGCGGTGAAACACAAGCATTAGCAGTTGCAACTCTTGGCACAGCACGTGATGAGCAAAAAATTGATTCACTGCAAGGCGATTATAATGATCGGTTTATGCTGCATTACAATATGCCGCCCTATGCAACAGGAGAAATTGGCCGCGTTGGCACTCCAAAACGCCGCGAAATCGGGCATGGCCGTCTTGCAAAGCGTGCTATTGCCGCAGTTCTGCCCACCCCTGAAGAATTTGGTTATTCCCTGCGCGTAGTATCCGAAATTACCGAATCAAACGGCTCCAGCTCAATGGCATCGGTTTGTGGTGGCTGTCTCGCACTTATGGATGTAGGTGTTCCGCTAAAAGCACATGTGGCAGGCATTGCGATGGGATTAATTAAAGATGGGAATCGTTTTGCTGTGCTGACTGATATTCTTGGCGATGAAGATCACCTGGGCGATATGGATTTTAAAGTAGCCGGCACGGAAAGAGGCATTACTGCATTGCAAATGGACATTAAGATTCAAGGTATTACAAAAGATATCATGCATGCGGCACTGATACAAGCTCATGAAGGCCGAATGCATATTCTGCAAATCATGAAGCAGGCTCTACCCTCAACCCGTGAAAATGTTTCAGTCCACGCTCCCCGTATTATCAAGATAAAAATAAATCCAGAAAAGATTCGTGATGTCATCGGCAAAGGCGGTGCTGTCATCCGCGCACTCACGGAAGAAACCGGTACGACGATTGATATTACTGATGACGGCCAGGTAACTATAGCCTGTGTCAGCGCTGAAGGTGGTGAACTTGCCAGGAAACGAATTGAAGATATTACTGCGGAGGTTGAAGTTGGAAAGATTTATGACGGTGTAGTGTTAAAATTACTCGATTTCGGCGCTATTGTCAGCGTTATTCCCGGGAAAGACGGCCTGTTACATATTTCACAAATTGCCAATGAGCGCGTCAATAATGTATCTGATCACCTCAATGAAGGTCAGCAAGTACGCGTCAAAGTACTCGAAGCAGATGATAAAGGAAGATTGCGTCTTAGTATGAAAGCAGTATCTGCCGATGAAAACAGTAGTACTGATTCTGTAACTGAAGAATCCTAGGACAACTAAATATAAAAACCCTGTGTTATTTCTACAGGGTTTTTATATTTTCAACAATTACCTCGTAGCCTACTTGGCTATTTGCTTTTCGCGCATTTCGTCCAGTGTTTTGCAATCAATACATAGTGTCGCCGTGGGTCGGGCTTCAAGCCGCTTTAATCCAATCTCTATCCCACAACTTTCACAATAACCGTAATCACCCGAATCCATTTTTCCGATTATCTCATCAATCTTTTTGATGAGCTTACGTTCACGATCACGATTACGTAACTCGAGTGTCATATCAGATTCCTGGCTGGCGCGATCGTTTGGATCGGCAAAAACCGTGGCTTCATCCTGCATGGTATGTACAGCACGGTCAATATCTTGACCCAATTCAATTTTCATACCTTCCAGTAACTTACGAAAATGCATTAGCTGATCAGGATTCATATAATCCTCACCTGCTTTTGGTTCATAGGGAGTCACTTGTTTACTTTGCAGCTCTTTTGGCATCTTTAAGGCCCCTCTTTAATCCGGAATCCGGTAGCGTATAAAAAACCTCATAGTATTACCAGAAAACACCTTACATAACAAGTTATTTGTCCGGCTCTTATATACCTTTTTTAGAATAGCATAAAAATTCAGGTTTTAATCTGTAACACCACCCATGCTATAGATAGCATAGAACAAATATCTTTTAATCCGCTAACCGCAGAGTAGAACGTAGATCACCCATCATAAGTCACGAAGAAATTGACGTTCCAACCCTAAGAAGGTATAGTGTCGCCTTTTCCGGGGTGTAGCGTAGCCTGGTAGCGCGCCTGGTTTGGGACCAGGATGTCGGGAGTTCAAATCTCTCCACCCCGACCAATTTCAGCTCCAAAATTTGGAGCAAGCCCGACTTGTGGTGCCCGTAGCTCAATTGGATAGAGCACCAGCCTTCTAAGCTGGGGGTTACAGGTTCGATCCCTGTCGGGCACACCACTAATATTTCTATATCATGTGGATTGTTACTCAACTCAGTTGGTGTAAATTAAACCGCTTCACTTTTCTTCTTCTTATGGTGGCTGTAGCTCAGCTGGTAGAGTCCCGGATTGTGATTCCGGTTGTCGTGGGTTCGAGTCCCATCAGCCACCCCATCTTATTATCTTCACCGCATTGTGGAACAATATTATTCGCTTAATTTACTCACAGTAAATTTACGGTTATAAATCATAGACATAAGCGTGACTTTGTTTGCCAAAAAATATATATTATCGGCTGAATAGTTTATTAACCTGTTAATCCTCAATATTCTTCAGGAACATTACCATGAATCACAATCTATTCAATAGCCTGCATGAACTTTCAATCGCTCAGGGAATCAGTACAAAATACTATTCACTGCCGGCTCTAGAGAAAAGTGGGGTTGGGAAAGTTTCCCGTTTACCGATATCGATCCGCATCATACTGGAATCTGTATTACGCAATTATGACAATAAAAAGATAAATGAAGCGCATATTCGGCAATTGGCAAACTGGAAACCTAATGCAGTCAGAGTAGACGAGATACCATTTGTCGTTTCCCGCATTGTTTTGCAAGATTTCACCGGTGTACCACTTTTAGTGGATTTGGCTGCTATGCGCAGTGCAGCGGTAAAATTGGGGAAAAACCCAAAACTGATAGAACCATTGGTTCCTGTTGATCTTGTAGTTGATCACTCCATTCAGGTTGATCATTATGGAGCCAAAGACGCACTCACTCGCAACATGGAAATTGAGTTTTCCCGTAATAACGAACGCTATCAATTTATCAAATGGGGAATGCAGGCTTTTGACACCTTCAAAGTAATACCGCCTGGAATTGGTATCGTACATCAAGTCAATCTTGAATACCTGGCCCGTGGCGTACACCAGAAAGACGGATTAATCTTTCCAGATACTTTGGTAGGCACCGATTCACATACCACGATGATTAACGGAATCGGTGTTGTCGGCTGGGGAGTTGGGGGCATCGAAGCAGAAGCAGGAATGCTTGGACAACCAGTTTATTTGCTTACGCCCGATGTAATAGGCGTAAATTTGACCGGCCAGCTACGTGAGGGCGTCACCGCAACTGACCTGGTCCTAACAATCACTGAAATGTTACGCGCCGCCAATGTGGTCGGCAAATTTGTCGAGTTTTTTGGTGAAGGAACAGCTTCATTGACATTACCCGATCGTGCCACGATCGCTAATATGGCGCCGGAGTATGGGGCAACAATGGGCTTCTTTCCCGTTGACGACATCACCATCGAATATTTCAGAAGCACAGGGCGTAGCATTGATGAGATAGCAGCATTTCAATCCTATTTTCAGGCACAGCAAATGTATGGCATTCCTCGGAAGGGAGACATCGACTATACCAGGGAGCTAGCGCTTGATCTAAGTTCGGTCACACCTTCGCTAGCTGGCCCCAAACGCCCGCAAGATCGCATTGAACTCACTGCGATCAAATCCAGATTTACTGAACTCTTTAACAAACCCGTCAAAGAAAGCGGTTACGGAAAACAAAGTGATGATATCAATCAGCGTTACCCAACACGCAACATCCTCACGCAAGATCCCGAAGTCTGCACAAACATTGGCTCTGGCAATCTGGATGAAAGTCGGCTCGCACCACCCGGTTCGCACAATGCACCCGAGATAAACAATCATCATTCGACACAAAAAACTGTTCCAGCCGAACGCCGGATGACCTCCCGCAACATTACTGAAATGACCAGTAACCGTCCGACCCCTCATCTTGCCGATGCATCCGTCAATGAATTGAATAGCTCATCAGTTAATCTGGGTCATGGTGATGTATTGATCGCCGCCATCACTTCCTGCACGAACACGTCCAACCCAAGTGTTTTAATCGCGGCCGGATTGTTAGCCAAGAAGGCGGTTGAAAAGGGACTATCGGTTAAACACCACATCAAAACATCGCTGGCGCCCGGCTCACGTGTTGTAACAGAATACCTGACTGTCGCGGGACTGCTGCCCTACCTTGAACAACTTGGCTTTAATCTGGTTGGCTATGGTTGTACCACCTGTATCGGCAACGCAGGGCCATTGGCTGATCCAATTGAAGAAGCCATCGTCAAAAATGACTTAGTCTGTGCTGCCGTACTTTCGGGAAACCGCAACTTTGAGGCTCGCATTCATTCAAACATTCGCGCAAATTTTTTAGCCTCGCCACCACTGGTTGTGGCGTATGCCATCGCGGGTACTGTTTTGAAAGATCTCACTACTGAGCCTTTAGGTATCGGCAAAAACAACCAACCGGTCTGGCTTAAAGACATTTGGCCCAGTAGCGCAGAAATTCATGCGCAGATGAAATTTGCCGCCAACGCGGATACCTTCCGGAAACTCTATAGCAATCTCACCAAAGATCATCCCTTGTGGAATAACGTGACATCCGTCACCGGCCAAACATACAATTGGCCACAATCCACCTATATTGCCGAGCCTCCTTTTTTCCAGAACTTCTCATTGCAACCGGCAGCTTCCAGCAATGCCACAGGTATTAAAAATGCCTACGCATTAGGTATTTTTGGTGATTCTGTTACGACCGATCATATCAGTCCAGCTGGCTCAATCAAAGACACTTCCCCAGCCGGCGGATATCTATTGGACAAGAACGTCGCCAAGGCCGATTTCAATAGTTATGGTGCACGCCGTGGCAACCATGAAGTGATGATGCGCGGCACATTCGCCAATGTTCGTATCAAAAACCTGATGATCCCGGGTAGTGAAGGCGGTATCACACTGTATCAAGGCACAGCCGATAATGTACCTGAGCAAATGAGCATTTATGATGCCGCTATGAAATATCAATCACAAGGCATCCCCACGCTGGTTTTCGGCGGCAAGGAATATGGCACCGGCTCTAGCCGCGACTGGGCAGCAAAAGGAACCCAATTATTAGGGGTTAAGGCAGTCGTTGCGACCAGTTTTGAACGTATACATCGCAGCAACCTGATCGGCATGGGCGTTCTCCCCTTGCAATTTAAGGATAATGACAATATTGATTCATTGGGAATCAAAGGCGATGAACAATTCGACATACTCGGTCTGGACGATATCCAACCACAGAAAGATGTCTTTTTGGTCATTCGAAGAAAAGATGGCAGCAGCAAATCGGTGCAATTACTGTGCCGCATTGATACCGCCATAGAAGTCGATTATTACCGGCATGGCGGCATTCTGCCTTATGTGCTTAGAGAATTGATGGCCTGAATATTTGAGCTCGCCCCCCCTAAAGACAGGTTTTCTTCAGAGGCGCTCCAACCGCGCCTTAAGATTTACAACCATTACAAATATTGGATTGGGAAGTGGGAAGGATAAAACAGTCAAATCAACGCAAGATTTCCTTAACAAGAACATTTTTAGAAAAATCCAACGAGGCTATTGGCGTAAGATGTCCATAGTCCCAAGAGGTTATACCATCCTTAATGCTGTCACCGAGGTAAACAAGACAGCCACTCTCGTTGCAAAAGTTATCGACAATACTCACAAACCGAACTGAATCTGTCTGTTGGAAGTCCCTCTTAAGATTCCTATCAAGCTCAATAACTTTAGAATCGGAACCTATGCGGGTCCTACGTGGAACGTTATCCCATAGCTTAACGACTACCTTAGGCAAGTCAGTCGTCCAATGCGGAGTTGGTCCCGTAAAAATAACTTTCTTCACTCCAATAGACCTCAGTTGCTCACTTAACAGCGCCATATTGGCGATGTTATGATTGAGCACTTGCCCTATGACAACAACATCTGGCTTAGTGTCAAGAATAGTCTTATAGGCAAACCAGTTGGAATGTTCGCAGAAATTTTGCGAACTAGGACTTGCCTTAAGCTTAGGTTTGCACCCAGAACTGGTTACTTGAAGAATCTGCCAATCTGCTGGCAGCATCCGTTTTAAGCCAGGATAAAGCTGCTGAGCGTGACTATCACCCCAGAGGAAGACAGAGTACTTAAAGTCAGTGTCGCGCACGTAGCACTCCTCAGAGATTTCCGTGAGTGGAACTGTAGTAGCGTAACCGCTTCTGTACTTAGGTATGTCATAAAAGTTACACTGAGTGCGAAACAAATCTGGGATGTCGACTCGAATAAAATACCGCCATTCGGGAATACTATTATCGAAATGACTTAGAAACTGACCGCGTTCTCCGTCGATACGTCCTGCAAAACCATTTGTAAAATGCCCAGCCAAACCGACGGAAATGAAGAATACACTCCCGACAGAACCAAAGAGAAAAATTTTCTTCCGGTTAAAAAGCTTCTTATCTCTAAAAGGGGTCTCAACATATTTCCAACTAAAATAAGCGAGTACTATGGATATGATAGCGAGAAAACCAAGTAGTGCCTGACTTGGCTCTTCTAAGCTTCTGTGCTTAGCGAAAGCAAACAATGGTTGGTGCCACAAGTATGCGCTGTAGCTAATCAAACCGATCCCAACAAAAACCTTATTCCCAAGCAACTTCCCAACGAAAGTATTCTGTGTCGCCCATAATAGGATTAGCGCTGTGCCGAAAGTCGGCACCAGTGTGTATAGACTAGGGAAAGGCGTTTGCTTATCGAAGACAAAAATGGCGTATATGATTAACATAATACCTATAACGCCTGCAACTTCACTCAGTACTTTAGCTGGATTTCTGTTACTCCCATTTGCGAAATAAAAAGCTATAAAAGCTCCTACCAGAAGTTCCCAGCCACGAGTAGGAAGTAGATAAAAGGCTGCCTCTGGTTTCACCACAGAGTACCACTGGGCTCCAGCCAAACTGACTACAAATGCAGCAGCAAGCAACCATAGAATCCAACGCTTACCAAGCCGCCAAGTCAGCATAAGAAAGATTGGAAAGAATAAATAATATTGTTCTTCTACCGCCAAACTCCACGTGTGTAGCAGTGGCTTGAGTTCTGCGGCGGATTCAAAGTATCCACTAGTCCGCCAAAACAGTATATTGGAAGCAAAAGTGGATACCGCAGCCAGGCTTTGAGAAAAGCTCTTCATATCTTGCGGCATTAACCACAGCCAAGCAAATGGCAAACAAGCTAGCATAATAACGAATAACGCTGGCAAAATGCGCCGCGCTCTTCGTTCATAGAAGTTGATTATTGAGAACTTACCAGCCTGTAGTTCGGCAAGTATGATTGTCGTAATCAGATAGCCACTGATTACAAAGAAGACATCAACGCCGACAAAGCCGCCGCTAAAAGTCTCAAAGCCAGCGTGGAAAAGTATGACTGGTAGAACGGCAATCGCCCGCAATCCATCTATCTCTCGCCTGTAGTCCATCACTTCATCCTATTCACGATTCAAATTGCAACATAAATACTTCTCTCCCTTAGATAGCCACATATGCATCTGCCATTACCCCTCCTTTGGTATACGCAACAGTTTCATCACATATTGGCACTTTGTTGGCAGAGAATGACTGTTTCTTGAGTGGCATTTGCGCTTAGATTGACTAGTATTTGAACGTATACGGCTTTGTGTAGCTTTGCGTGTATATGTAAAGCTACACAAAGCCGTATTAAATGAATAAACTAGTCTGGCACACGCCATTTTTATTTTATTCTTTAATAATTACAAAATAGCTTATGGAGTTATTTCTACTCCCACTCAATAGCCAACAACTGAATTACAGCAATGATTTTAAATAATATAATTTATAGTCCATTTGTAGATACCATTAAAAATACCATTATTGTTTATTCTTGCCGATAAATAAGTTAGCCTCACTGGAATCAACTTGAACCACATATGATATCGGAATGCCCACTTATTAATTTAATTAGATTTAATTCCACCAAATTAAAAAAACCCGCACGAAGCGGGTTTAAAGTTGTAATTAACATCCCCCGCTTCCTTTAAGTTGCGGAAGGATGTGCAATATTTAAACTAAATCGTATGGCGCATCATCCCATACTTCCAATCCTGAGCATTTGCTCCAGACCGCCGGATTTGAACCAGAAGATCCTTCGCAGTATGTGAGGTTTACCATCAGACGCGCCTGCGGTAGATTTTCCGAACCGCACTGAATCCCACCCTGCTTGTCCAATATAATCTTTTCTCCAGTGCTGACCCGTGTTATCACGCACGTCGACCGACCATCGACTGTATTGCGCTGGTAGGGGAATGCAGTAGCTCCGTTTTCCTTGACCACTGCTCTTGTCCAGATCAGCGGCGGGTACTTAAAGTAAATCTCAACAATTAACTCTTCGCCAAGTATCACGCTATTCATCGCACTTCTGAGCGCCCAGAACCCGTCTCCAATGTTATAGACCCCTACGCTCGGTATAGCCCCAACCGCACCAGCATTAGCTTGCGACTGGGTAACCCCGCCGTTCGCTGCGTTATCTGCCGAAAACTTCCAATAAAGCTGACCAGCTCCGTCTTCTAATACCTGCAGTGATAGCCTGTAGTCGCCGTAACCTGCAGGGTTAGACGTTTTAAAGTCGGAGACGACGTAATAATTAGCACCAAGTGCATAATTAAGTATGGAGCCAAGATTTGCTGGGAGAATAATATGTTTTTTTACATACAGGCTTGGCAATGGAGGTATCGCGCCGTTTACAGCTAAGCGGCGGAAGTGAAAGTCATTTTGCGGCCTCGACGTGTATCCTCCTACCGGTTTGATTCTTGAATACTGTACTTGATACAGTTCTTTCGCTCCCGCGACACCGCCACACATTGTGGTATTTTGAATTATGTTGTTGAGTTGACCGCTGATAGCACCGACTGTCGTTGCGACTTCCGGGATCAGTTGAGAATAACTCAGACACGGACCGATTACTGGTGCCAAGCTGTTCGGAACATGAAATCCGGTTATAGTGTCCGTCCCGGTTATGTTTTGCTGAAAATTAATGCCGCCAGATCCAACCTCAAAAGGCGCGCTAACTGTTAATCCAGCGAAATATGTTCTAAGAGCCAGATTTGCGGCAGGGTTATCAGGTGGGTCAACCGGCGGATCTAGCGGAGGATCTGGCTCAGGATTTACTGGTTCATCCATACAACCGGAAGATCCACCAATGCTTAATCGTCTGTTTAGCGGAGAAAGGCAAGATATAGGCATATTAACCCCTCATCCGAACTGTGTAGCTATCTATCCAACATCTCTGATTAGCTATGGATGACCCAACGCCAATTTTTAGTGTTTGCTCAATCCCGCTATTTACCGCGCCAACTTGCAGTGCTTCCTGCGTAGCTGTCGCACCTCCTGCCTGCACATGTGTAACACCAGCTATATTGGCTCCTGACAATCTTGCTGAAGCTCCGGTTTGGGAATTAACATCACCTCTATTTCGCATTATTATAGGCCCGGTTCTATACGTGTATGAGCCAGCAACGGTGCTGATTGTTGGCGCATTCGCAAGCATTAGGAATGACTCATAAGGAATTGTCGGAGTGATAACGTATCCAGCGCCCCCGGCAGACGTCACGCAAATCGTCAACACTACTACCAAGTCTCCGTATTT
>Ga0154020_10006930_pt1 | contig 13281 bp, 13 predicted proteins | sample Klosneuvirus_201_FD_109709 | JGI IMG/M metagenome (GOLD analysis project Ga0154020, IMG submission 109709) | Active sludge microbial communities from wastewater, Klosterneuburg, Austria - Klosneuvirus_20160825_MG | ecosystem: Engineered > WWTP > Aerobic digester > Activated sludge | place... | reverse complement strand
TTGCCCGAACCCGTTACACCCAGTAAAACCTGGTTTTTAGAACCACTGTTTACGCCTTCAGTTAATTGGCGTATCGCTTCGGGTTGGTCGCCCGTAGGTACAAATTCAGAAGTGAGTTCAAATGGCATACATCAAATTTAGCTATAAAATTTTCTTTCGGGTAATCTGCCCCTAGATTTCAACTAAATGCCTTGTTTGGGAGGCGCTTGTGTTTGTATTTAACAATCTTTAAATATTCTGAAAGGTTTTTTAACCGCTCATAAAGTTTAATGTTTTTATGAAGGAATTTGATGTAATTTTACTTAAAATTTAAAATTATGAGTAAAGGATTAATGTTCGCAATTGGATTCGGTTTATTAGTTATGTTTGGCGGCTTTTGGGCTTGCAACAAACGTAACAGTTTTGTTGGCTTGCGTGAAGATGCAAAAGCACAGTGGCAGCAAGTTGAAAGCCAGTATCAGCGCCGTATGGATTTAATTCCAAACATCGTCGCCACCGTAAAAGGTGAAGCTAATTTTGAAAAAAGCACGCTTGAAGCAGTTGTTGCTGCCCGCGCATCTGCAACTCAGGTAAAAGTGAACTTAGATGATATTAACGATGCGTCAATAGCAAAATACAAAGCCGCACAGGGCGAATTGAGTAATGCATTGGGCCGTTTATTGATGGTAACAGAGAATTACCCGAATTTGAAATCTAATCAGGCTTTTTCTGATTTACGTGTAGAGTTAGAAGGTTGTGAGAACCGCATTGCCACTGAGCGTATGAAATACAATAATGTTTCTAGAGATTACAATAAGTCGATACAAATGTTTCCGGGAAGTTTGATGGCTGGAGGATTTGTTCCGATGGCCTATTTTGAATCAGAAGCAGGCGCTGAAAAAGCACCAAAAGTTGAGTTCTAAAAATCTAAAACCCTATCCTTCCGATAGGGTTTAATTTTATAAAATGATAAAGAATTCCAAAAATTTCTTCTCTAAGGACGAACAGCAATTCATTGTTGAGGCGATAAAAACTGCCGAACTCAACACTTCAGGGGAAATCCGTGTGCATATCGAAAATTATTGTTTTGGCAATTCTTTGGTGAAGGCCGAAAAAATCTTTGCTAAATTAGGAATGCAAAACACCAAAGACCGTAACGGTATTTTAATTTATATTGCTGCAGTGAGCCGTAAAATGGCTATTGTAGGCGATAAGGGTATTCATGAAAAGTTAGGGAAAGAATATTGGGACAAAATTGTGAATGGTATTTTAGAGAGTTTCAGAACCAATACCAAGGGTGAAGGATTAGCAAAAGGTATTATCGATGTCGGCGAGCAATTGAAAAAGCATTTTCCTTATGCAAGTGATGATAAAAATGAGTTAAACGATTCTATTTCTTTTAAGGCATGAGAAATATAATCACATTTATATTAGTATTGGTTACTTCGTTTTCTTTTTCGCAAGTAGCAACAAGGCCTAGCCCGCAAAAACTATACAATAATTTATCGCAGGAATTCCCTGATTTTTTAAGCTCTGCTGAAGCAAATGACATAGAGCAAAAGTTGGAGGCATTTAGCAGAGAAACCAGTAACCAGATTGTGGTGGTGGTGGTAGATGATTTTGGCGGAACCGACGCAGCTTCATACGCTACTGAATTAGGTACAAGCTGGGGTGTGGGCAAAAAAGAAAGCAACAATGGTATTGTTATTTTAATTAAGCCTACAAAAAGTGATGGAGGCCGCGATTTATTTATAGCAGTTGGTTATGGATTAGAAGGTGCGATACCTGATTTAGCCACTAAACGCATTCGTGAAAATGAAATGTATCCGTATTTAAAAAGCGGCGACAATTACACGGCCATCAATAATGCTTGCGAAAAATTAATGGGATTGGCCAAGGGTGAGATTAACGTAAAAGATTATGCCAAACAAAAAGGAAGTCCCGACGGCTGGTTAAAGACCATTATAATAATTATTGTGATATTGATTATAGTAGGTAAGTTTTTTGGCGGCGGCGGCGGTACAACTTACCATGGCGGAAGATATTACGGCGGTGGTTTTGGTGGTGGTAGTTTTGGCGGCGGACGCAGTTCTGGTGGTGGCGGTTTTGGTGGTTTTGGTGGCGGAAGTTTTGGTGGTGGTGGATCAGGGGGGAAGTGGTAATGTGCTTTAAAAATCTTCTTTACAAATCGCGCTTTTCTTCATGAATAGTGATAGCAAATGGTTATTACTGTTTTGAAAAATTATTTCGGAGGACGATACATTAGTTGTTGAAAAATCACATTTTGCAAATATTTTTTGCTATAAATCGTGGCAACAATTTTTTTCTTTACGCTTTACATTTGTGTTTTTAAGGCAAAAACATGAACAAATTGTGCGCATTCTCAAATGAAACAATAATAAACCAAATTTATTATATACGAGAACAGAAAGTGATGTTAGATAGAGATTTGGCAAAGCTTTATGGAGTTGAAACAAAAGTTCTTAAACAAGCGGTAAAACGCAACATAGGCCGTTTCCCTGAAGATTTTATGTTTGAAATGACAAAGGAGGAGCTTGAAATTTGGAGGTCACAATTTGTGACCTCCAAATCTGACCAGATGGGACTTCGTTATAACCCATTTTGTTTTACTGAACAAGGTGTTGCCATGTTATCAAGCGTTTTGAATAGTGAAAGGGCAATAAAAGTAAACATTGAAATTATGCGGGTGTTTACTAAAATACGTAAAATGTTATTTGATAATACCGAATTGCGATTAATAATTGAAGAAATAAGAAAAAAGACCGAGAACAAGAATTTAGTGATTGGTTAAATGGTTCGGGGGGTTATTATAAAAACAAAGAATACAGATATGAATTTGTTAGGTAATATTTATTCATTAAATTTTACCTCAGTCATGAGTCGTGCCGATTTAGTGCACTGAATAATTAATCCATTTAATAAATCAAAACAAAAACCCCGTCTCTACCCGGGGTTTTTGTGCTTAATTAAAAAATAAACCAACTCACATGTTCTACTTTTAGCTCATACACCTGGACTTGCTCAAAGTTCAGGTGTTTTGTTATGTAATGCCTGAGCCTGGCGTTTTTTACAAGGTTGAAAAATTATTTTTCTCCCTTGTCGCCTTTATCACCTTTTTCACCTTTAGTATCAATATGAATACCGTCTTTATTAATCTTCACATTGGCATCTTTTGAATTTACATGAATGCCCTGATCGTTGATTTTTACATTAGCATCCTTGGAATTAACATTAATATCATCCGGCTGATCTGGGGGAGCAGGGTGTACAATTGGTGGTATATGATGACCTTCTTCTTTATCAAATTCTATCCCTTCGCAGTCTATGCATTCTAAACCATTTACACCCATTATCCAACGGCGGTTAACCATATCGCCATCGTAAGTATTGTGTACATTCTCCACATCGTAAATAAATTTCTCCAGATTTTTATCCAGGTGAATGACTTTACCTCTTGGTACTTTTAAAATCACCTGAATATCCTGTACTCTGAATTTTTCTTCGCTACCTACAGTAAATATTTCGTCAAAATAAATGGTACTGTCGCTTTGCTGGATGTTGTACTTGATAGATTTGGCTCGGTCAACTGCCATGCGTTTATCTTCACCGCGTGCTTTCTTAATCACATATAGTTCAAAGTTTTCACCGGTGGCTGGTAATATGTTTAGTGAAGCATAACCAACAATTAATTTTCTTTTGCCTGAATTAGCTACCACATAATCGCTGTGGCGGCGGTGTACTTTTACATGATTACCTTCATCATCGTAGTCGTCGAAATCTTCTTCATTTAAATTCAGGGCATCATATAAGTCTTTGCTTTTTGTAAGTTTCAGATACAAGGTGTCGCGGTCAATTCTAACTGCTACAGGTTCTTTTACTTTCCCTGCTTCACTGAAATCCTGTCCTGTTTTCACTCCAACAAAAAGTACAATGATGAATCCAACCAGCCAAACCAATCCTGCCGAAATATTTAACCAACGGTTACTATAGTGGATTTTGAACAAGAGTTTCACACCACCGTAAATCATCATGATAAACGGAATACCAAAGAAAAGCGTCACACCAATTAAACCAAGTGTGTAATGACTTCTTTCCATGAAGAAAATGTTAACCCAGTCGTTAAATTCGGTGTTGGTGCCGGCAATTGAAAAGCCGAATATACTCGACATCAGGCCTAACATAAATATCACACCAAAGAACAATAACACTAATCCAATAATTCTTGCGAAGAACTTAGAAAAGATGATTAAAAAATCTTTCACAAAATCTGCAAACTTATCAAAGAAATTACGTGAATCGTTACGGAAATCTTTACTGTTATTTTTAAGATCGTTGCCGTATTTTTTTGCACGTTGTTTAAATTGTTCAGCTTCTTCTTTTACTGTTTTGCTAATGTTATTGATGTCGATTTTCTCGCCACGCATAGCTAATTTTTCAGCTGTTGTTTTAGCCTCAGGAATAACTATCCATAGAATGATGTAAACCCAAAGTGAAATACCGCCGAAGAAGATTAGTAAGAACATGGCTAAACGTATCCAAACTATGTCTACATCAAAGTAAGCCGAAATACCGGCACACACGCCACCTACAGCTTTGTTATCCGGGTCACGGAACAAACGTTTTTTGATTGGTTCAGAAGATTCGTTATTATCAACTTCCTGTTCGGTTTCGGTTTGATGGCCTTCGCCAAATTCTTCCGGTTTACCCATGGTGTCGATCACCGAATCTACATCGGCCATTAATACCACTTGCTTCACTGCGCTGGTCTTTGATTGCAACATTTCGGCAATACGGGCTTCAATGTCGCCCATGATCTCGCTACCGCCGTCGGTTTTACTAAAGTACCCTTTAATAGTACCCAGGTATTTGCTGAGTTTATCATAAGCATCTTCTTCTATATGGAAAATGATGCCGCTTATATTTATGGTTACTGTTTTGTTCATTGTGATGATGATTTAAATTTTATTTATTTATTTTTTAATTTTTTTGTGGATCAATTGTTTTGTTTACGATATCTACAAGGTCGAACCATGAGTGTTGTATTTCTTTTAAATACTGCTCGCCAATTTCGGTGAGTTTATAGTATTTGCGTGGCGGCCCGGAAGTACTTTCTTCCCAGCGGTAAGCGAGGAGTCCGGTGTTTTTAAGCCTTGTTAAGAGCGGGTAGAGGGTTCCTTCAACTACAACTAACTTTGTTTCTTTTAGCTTATCAATTATTTCGGTTGGATAAGCGTCGCCTTTCGACAAGATGGAAAGTATGCATAGTTCAAGAACACCTTTTCGCATCTGGGCTTTTGTGTTCTCTGAATTTACTGACATGTTAGATGGTTTTAAAATTAAATACTATACTGTAAGCAACATTTGCTTTAAGCTTGTTTAAGGTTAACTCTTGAAATTGTTTTTCAATTTCTGTTTTAATGATTTTGTTTTCGGTTTTAGCTAATACGAAATTCACTTTACCGTTTTCAGCAGTAGTAAATACCACTTCCACTTTTTCCGATTTTTGAATTGGCATAATGAACTTAGGAAACTTCACATGTTCCTTAATAGTTTTTTGGGTTTCTGCTGCAGTTTCATTTAAACCGTTGTTGGCTTTTATGTAAAGCGACCCAAGAGTTAAAGCAACGATGGTCGTAACTTTAATGATTTGGCTGTTGATGTTTTTAATTGTTGTCATAATTTCTGTTTTATTTTGTTTTTATGTTATGTCTATTAGTTGGTGATACAAAGATAAGTGCTTTTAAAGGTATTATGCAAGGCATAGTACTGTATTATTTTGTAAAATGTTGTAAATCAAGTATAATAAATTTTTATGATAGCTCAAAATAATACCTAACTTTGCACTGTTACAATAAAAAATGCACAGTTTCGCTCAAGATTTAAGTGGTTTATTTAGTGTTCAAGGTTTAGTAAGCCTCTTCACATTAACAATATTAGAGATTGTATTAGGTATAGATAACATCATTTTTATTTCTATTACAGCCGATCGTTTACCGAAAATACATCAGCAAAAAGCCCGTAAAATCGGATTATTATTAGCGCTTGTTGTTCGCTGTATATTGCTGTTTTCTATAGGATGGATTGCTTCAATGAAAGACCCTCTTATACACTTAGGCACTTACGGTGTTTCAGGAAGAGGTTTGATTTTGTTCTTCGGAGGGGTTTTTCTGCTTTATAAAACCTGGCAGGAAATTAGTGAGAAGGTGCAAGGGGAGGACCACGAAATTACCTCTAAAAAAGGTTCTGATACTTTCCGAGCGGTAGTTATTCAAATTGTGTTAATTGATATAGTGTTTTCTTTCGATTCAATTTTAACCGCGGTTGGTTTGTCAGGCAATGTATTGATCATGATTTCTGCGGTGATTATTTCCATGATTCTGATGATTTTGTTTTCGAGTGCAGTGGCAGAATTCATTAACAGGAATCCCGGTATTAAAACAATTGCCTTGGCTTTTTTGCTGGTGATTGGCGCTTTATTAATGGGAGAAGCTTTGGTTGACAGTTATAATTTCAGTGTAACCGAAGAACATCATGTGGAAATAAACAAGAATTACGCATATATAGCATTGGGTTTTGCTATGATGGTAGAATTATTTAACATGCGTGAAAAACGCATTAAGCGCCAGCGCGATTTTAATCAAGGTGAAAAAACTGAAGAAGAGGGTTAATTGATTCCATTCAGCTTCTTCTTAACATCATCAACGACCTTTTTCTTGGCTTCAACTTCAGTCTTCTTAGCGCTTTGTTTAGATTCATTTTCTTTAATGTCGCTTTCGGCTTTACTTATTTTCTTTTTATAATCTTCAACATCCTCCTTTAGTTTTTTGTTTTCTGTTTCAAGGTCCTTTTGTTCCCCCTCTACTTTATCTAATAATTTTGCAACTAATATCAACTCATCTTGAACAGCACTTTTCGAATTTCTCTTAGCAAAGTCTCTCATGAGCTTTTCCATGTAATTGTATTTGTCTTTGTCAGATGAAGTAAGATATGCTCCACCCAAATCCACCGCTACCGACATTGTAACGGTTTTTTTGTCTTTGTCTTCTTCAAACACAGAATAAATATCCACCGTATTATTTCCCCAGTCTTTGATCAAAATATTGTCACCAAAAATTTCACTGCCGCTACGTTTTACTTTCTCATCTTTAAAATCATTGAGTTTGCTTTTCCATTTATCCATAGCATCATCTTTACTGACATAATAAATGGTTGTTTTTAAACAGTCATGACTACCCGACGAAAATTTTTCACTGCCACTTTTTACTTTTATTTCCTGTGCGCTCACCTTTATGGTGAATACAACTAAGCCAACAAATAATAAATTTTTCATAATAAACTTTTTTAGAATTCTAAATCCCAAACGCTCTTACGTTTGTTGCGTGTGTACAATGGCTTGAAGTAGTTTTTATGTTCAAGTACAAAGGCCATTATAAAATAAATGATAATCGGACTGCCGAATGTGAAAAATGACAAATAAATAAAATACATTCTTATTTTCGTAGTTTTAATGCCAAGTTTATTTCCCCACCATTCGCAAACACCGAAAGCTTTTTCTTCAAACCAGGACACAATACCTTTAATCATACAACAAAGATAAAAAAAACTAGCTATTAATCAAGAGCTGCGAGGCTATGCCACAATTTATGCAGCGTTTTGTTTTGCAATATTTATCATGCAGGTTAATTAATGCCTGGCTTTCGCCTGCATTTTTGAATTTTAGTCCTGACCCCGTAAACAATCTGGTTTTTACATTTTCCTCAAATTGAAGATCATCGAAAGCCTCCAGGGCATATTCTGTAAATTGTTCTTTTGCCGTTCTTTTACCGTAAAAAAACAAATATGGCGCAATGGTATTAATCAAAAGGTTTTCTATTGAATTTTCTCCTATCCCTGAAATATCTTTTTGTTCTTTGTCACCTGGATAATAATGGTTTTTCCAATAATCTTGTGGCTGATGACGTATAGCTTTTCTGAGCTTGGTAATGCTGTTATAATGATAAGGTGTTGTAAATATTTCTGGGCTGTTATGAATCAGTAAAGCAAACTGCCACAACCGGACGCTTGGAAAGTTGGCCGGACGGAGCCGCATGAATTTCCATACCCCCGGGTTCATGACTTTTAATTTGTATTTGTTTTTAAGAAACTCGTACTCGTTTTGCAGTTGTTGTAAATATTTTTCTTTATAGGCTTTTTCAAGTAATCCTGCACAACCAAACAAGAGGGCTTCAAGCTGGAATAAATTACCGGCATGTTTAAGTAATATTTGTAAGGGTAAATGCCTGGCAAGATTTTCAAAAGGTTCAGAATTTACCTTAAACCCGAAACTCCGTGCAAGCGTGAGGTAAAAAGTTTGAGAAAAATCATTGCCTGAAAGCTCAAACAGGTGTTCAATGTAGAGTGTTTTTTGTTCTAGCCTTTCAATCAGCATCCGTTGTAACCATGATTGAAGTTTTAAGCTATTAATGTTTTTAATGTTCGAAGCACAGGGCAATTTGCTCTTGGAACTCATTAACGAATTGTATTTTTTTAATAGGGAAGGGTCAATGAGTTTTTTTATCTCCAGTGTTTCAAAATTACCTGTATTTGAATTCTCTTTTTTTAAATCGTTATTGTAAACAATGTGCAAAATAATATTAGAGTACATTGAATCGTTTTGGTGATTGTGTTTAAACCAATCGGAAGCATTTACATGAATTTCAATATTACCTGCAAGTGTCAGTTTACCGATTTTTATTTTCGCATTAAAAAAATCAGGACCGGAATCTTTATTTAATTCACCCGGATGTATAATTTTTATTGCTTGTCCTGATTGCGTGAAAAGTTCTACCGGTTGAAGCAATTTGTATTGCCATACGAAAAACAGTAATTCTTCTTTAAGCTTAAGCATAACCTTTAATTTTGTAAACTAAATAACCCAGCCATTCGTGCACCAGCATGTTCCATGTAATTAGTGCATCTGAATTAGGTAAAAAACAATGGTCCCAGTCGAAGCGGCGTGGTCCGCTTAGGCGGTTGGTTAAATAAGGCGTTATATTAGTGAATCCTGCTTTCGAGAAGGTAGCCATTGACCTTGGCATGTGATAAGCAGAGGTGACTAGCAAAACTGAGCCTTTGAAGTTTAAACTGTCCAATATTTTTTTTGTGAAAATGGCGTTTTCGAAAGTGTTTTTCGATTCCGGTTCAATGATGAGGCTGGAATCAGGAATTTTAATCGTGTTGAGGTATTTTCTAACGTAAACCGCTTCCTTATGGTCGGGGAAACGGATGCTGCCGGAACCACCGCTGAATAAAATTTGTTTCACTCTTCCTCGGTGATACAATTCAAGTGTTTGAAATAATCTGTCGGCCGAATAGCCAAAATCAAATCTTTTTTGTCTTTCGTCAATTCTGCCTATCCCTCCCAGTACAATAGCTAAATCATACTTTTCTTCAGTCATGTAATAATCTGGCGTCACAGGCTCCCAGGCGCGTGCCACTTCGTCCATCAAAAAGGAATTTGTGCACAGATAAAGAAGAACTAAACCGGAGATAAAGATTTTTTTCCGCTTACGATCGTCTTTAGTTTTGTATGACCAAAGCATCAGTGCGAAAAACCACACTAAGGGAGAAATCAAAAATGTTAATACTTTAGATAAAAAGAAAAACATAACATCCCGAAATTAGCACTTTTAAATGGCTTTTAAAACCCGGCTTAAAATATCATTCAACTTTCTCTTGTGGGCAATACTACTTATCTGCTCAATAAATTACAATTCGGTTATTTATGTTTTTTATCAGGCAAAAGGACAGGCCAATATCCTTCTGAATTTGCAAACTTTTGAGGAGTTTGAGAATAAGCACTCGGGTAAACAAACTGAAAGCCTGCAATTAATCAGCCGCATTAAACAATATTCAGTCGATAGTTTAAGTTTTAAAGTAACTGGTAATTTCACCAAGATTTATAATCAGAATAATCAACCTTCACTATGGGTCATCTCTGCTTCTGATAAATTTAAAATTGAGCCTTATTATTGGTCGTTTCCAATAGTAGGTAAAGTATCCTATAAAGGATTTTTCGATAAGAAAAAGGCGGTGATTGAAAAAAATCACTTATTAAGCGAGGGATATGATGTGGACATGAGAAGCGTTTCGGCCTGGTCGACTTTGGGATGGTTCAGTGATCCGGTACTGAGTAATATGTTGGACAAAAGTAAGGGCAGTTTATGTAATTTGATTTTTCATGAATTGTTTCATGCTACGTATTACGCGCCAAGTTCGGTAGAATTTAACGAGAACCTCGCTTCATTTATAGCGCATAAAGCCACCATCAGGTTTTTAGCGGAAGATACTTTAAGTTTGAATGAATATTTGAAATCTTATTCAGATAATGCACGTATTGACCATCAGTTGAATCTTGAAGTGAAAGGTTTAGAAATGTTTTATGATAGTATTTCGGGCTTTTCAAACAACAGAAAAACAATTCTAAAGCTTAAAAAACTTAACCAGATTTGTAGCAATTTAGAGCGCTTAAATGTGACTAATAAAGCCAAAATCAGCAATATGAAAAACCAAATTCTTAGCAGTAAGAATGCCTGGATTGTTGATTTTGAACAGTATAATAGTTTACAGGATTCTTTAGAGGAGGTTTTTAACAAAAATTATAATTCTGACCTCAATAAAATGGTACAATCTTTGAAATAAAGAAAGCTATATTTGATATTATGAAGAAAACGGCTTTACTTTTATTACTTTTCATTGGTTGCTCAGCTTTTTCACAAAGCGGTTATGAGATAAAGGGTAACATCAAGAATTTAACGGATTCGGTAGTTTATCTGGCGAAATATAATTTCGGGAAGCAATATGTTGTTGATACTTGTAATAAGGTTATTAAAGGTAGTTTTGTGTTTAAAGGAAAAACCACGCTCGACAAAGGAATTTACTTTGTTGTAACTCAATCAAAATCTCATATGTTTGATTTTATTCTGAATCAAAACAGTAAACTCTCCTTCACTTCAGATGCTTCTGATCTTCAATACAACCTCAAAGCAATAGATTCTAAGGAAAATGAAGATTTCTTCGCCTATACCAAGTACTATCTTACAAAAAATAAAGAATTCATGAGCCTCAAGGATAAAACTAAAGGCATGAATAAAGTTGACTCTACTGCTTTTATGCAAAACAAAGCCAAAGAATTTAGTGAAGATGTAGTGAAATTTGAGAATGATGTTATTAAAGCCCAGCAAGGAACTTTTTTTGGCGATTGGATTAATTTAAAAACTGAAAAAGAGGCTAAGGAAATTCCTCAACAAAAAACCAGCACTGATTCCTCATATTACAGGTTTAATTATTACAAAGGCCATTTTTGGGATGGGGTAAATTTTGCCGATGACCGTTTATTGCGTACGCAGTTTTTTGAGGACAAAGTGAAAAAGTACTTCGATCAGATTGTTCAGCAGTTAGGTCCCGATAGCGTTAAAGTAGAGATTGATAAAATATTGGCAAAGTGTCCAAAAGATGGCGATATGTTTAAGTATTTGTTTGTTCACTTCATGACCAATTACGAAAACCATAAACTTATGGGTTTTGATGCTGTATTTGTTCACATTGTAGATAAATACATTAAAGTAGGAGTGGCAAACAGTATTTATGAAGCAAAAACCATTGGAAAAATCGTTGAAAAATCAGACCGTGTAAAGCCATTACTCATTGGGTCTGTTGCCCCCGAATTATTCATGATTGACACGGTAAATGGTAAAATTGTGAATAAGATGGGTTTCGACACAGCCAGCACCGCCGAATCAATTACCAAACTTTATTATGCTAATGTACAGAAACTCGCGCCTTTGTTTACAACTCTTTCATCAGTGAAGGCAAAATATACTATTCTTGTTTTCTGGGATGTAGAATGCGGGCATTGCCAAACCGAAATACCAAAATTGCTGGAGGTTTATCATGAACTTAAGAAAACGGTCGACGTGAAAGTGTTTTCTGTTTATACTTTAAGCGAGTTCGATAAGTGGAAAAAATACATCATTAAAAACAAACTCGATTTTGTGAATATTTACGATCCTATTCACCTGAATAACGTGAAAGAAAAATATGATATTTTCTCAACTCCGAAGGTTTATGTGTTGGATAAGGATAAAAAAATAAAGTCGAAGCACATGCCTGTAGATAAAATCCCCGAACTCATTAAGTTATATGAGTCGGCAGACAAAAAATAGTAGTAAATCCTAAATTCAATAGTTTTATTAAATTTGTTTTAAATATTTAAGTATGAAAAAGTATCTTTTAGCATTATCTGTTCTTTTCGCCTCTTTGGGCTTTGCACAAGAAGGTTATGATATTAAAATTTCAATTAAAGGAATTAACGATACCACAGTATATCTTGCTAAATATAATTTCGATAAACAATACATTGTAGACACCTGTAAAAAAGTAGTTAAAGGAAATATTGTCTTTAAGGGTAAGCGCAATCTCGACAAAGGGGTTTACTTTTTAGTGAGCCAGGATAAAGTAAGGTATTTCGACTTCTTCGTAAATGAATCAGCAAAACTGACTATTTCCTCTGATGCATCCGACCTTGTAAAAAATTTAAAAGCACCGGGTTCAAAGGAGAATGAGGAGTTTTTCAGATATATTTTATTCATCACGCAGAAAAACCAGGAGTTCATGAAAGTGAAAGACCAAACAAAAGGTATGGCAAAGGCTGATTCGGTTAAATTCATCAAAGAGAAATCGACAGAATTGAATGATGCTGTAATGAAATTTGATAAGGAATTTTTAAGCTCTCACCAGGGAACTTTTCTTTATGATGTGTTAAACCTGAAAACAGAGAAAGAATTGAAAGATATTCCGAAAGCCAGCAATGGCAGACCAGACAGCGTTGCTCAATACAGATATTTTAAAACACATTATTTCGACGGTGTAAATTTTAAAGATGAGCGCTTACTACGTACACCATTTTATGCCGATAGAATTAAACGTTATTTCAACTCTGTTATTTTGCAGATTCCTGATACTATTACTTATGAAATTAACCAAATCATGGCCAAATGTAATCCTGGTGATGAGATGTTTAAATTCTTACTGGCTTATTTCATGCCTACTTATGAGCAAAGTAAAATTATGGGCTTTGATAAGATTTTTTGTGACCTGGTAGATAATTATGTGAGAAAGGGATTGGCAAAAGGAGTATATGATGAAAAAACCAGTGAGAAAATTATTGAAAGAGTAGATATTTTAAAGCCTTTGCTTCTTGGTTCCCAGGCACCGGATTTATTAATGATAGATACAATCAAT
>Ga0154020_10006929_pt1 | contig 13281 bp, 9 predicted proteins | sample Klosneuvirus_201_FD_109709 | JGI IMG/M metagenome (GOLD analysis project Ga0154020, IMG submission 109709) | Active sludge microbial communities from wastewater, Klosterneuburg, Austria - Klosneuvirus_20160825_MG | ecosystem: Engineered > WWTP > Aerobic digester > Activated sludge | place... | reverse complement strand
CTGGGCCGCTGCGGGCCGGAGAACGGGCTGTTCCACCTGCGCTTTCCGGGTGACGCCTTCTCGCTCCTGGAACGTTTCGGCCACGTGCCGCTACCGCCCTACATCACCCACGCCGACACCGCGGAGGATGCGCGGCGCTACCAGACGGTGTTCGCCCGCCACCCCGGCGCGGTGGCCGCGCCGACGGCGGCACTGCACTTTGACGAGGCCCTGCTGGCCGCCCTCGATGCGCGCGGCGTGCAGCGCGCCGCAGTGACGCTGCATGTGGGCGCCGGCACCTTCCAGCCGGTGCGGGCCGAGCGGCTGGAGGACCATCGCATGCACAGCGAGTGGTTCGAGGTCCCGCAGGCCACCGTCGACGCCATCCACGCCACCCGCGCCGCAGGCGGGCGCATCGTGGCCGTGGGCACGACCAGCCTGCGCGCGCTGGAGTCGGCCGGCCGGGCCGCAGCGCAAGCTGGGTCGGACGACCCGCTGCTGGCCGGCGCACGCGAGACCGACATCTTCATCACCCCCGGCTTCGAGTTCCGGGTGGTGGACCGGCTGGTCACCAACTTCCACCTGCCCCGCAGCACGCTGATGATGCTGGTGAGTGCCTTCGCCGGCTGCGAACGCATCCGCCAGCTCTACGACCACGCGATCGCCCAGCGCTACCGCTTCTTCAGCTATGGCGATGCGATGCTCCTCTCGCGCCGCTGATGCATCCACCGCGGGCCCCCTGAGGCTGACGCTGTGGCACCACAGAAGGCTGTTCCAGCACGAAACAACGGCGGCACGCGAGGAAACAACCGCTGCTCCAACCCAGGAAAACCCGGAAGGAACTTGATATTGCTCAATAGGAACCAGAAACCGGCCCCTAATGTCGAGGTCATCCCGTCTCTTCTGACCCTTTGGAGTCCTCCATGACCACCCTTGCCCGACTCATCACCCTCGGTTGCACTGGCCTGCTGGCCACCCTGCCAGCCTTCGCCAACAGCGCAGCGCAGGATGAAGCGATGATCAAGCTCGCCACCGGCAGCGGCTGCATGACCTGCCACCATGTGGACCCGGGCGCCAAGGGCCCGGAGGGTCTGCCCCCGATCGGCCCGGCCTGGCGGGACGTGGCGGCCAAGTACAGGGGCGACAAGGCTGCCCAGGGCAAGCTGACCCAGGCCGTGCTGAAGGGCTCCAACCCCTACGACAGCCACTGGAAGGGCAAGGCCTCCGGCCTCGCCATGCCGCCGAACGCCGTGGCCATCAAGGAGGCCGAAGCCAAGAAGCTGGTCGGCTGGATCCTGCAGTTGCAGCCCAAGTAAGACCGCGAACGGCCCCCGGGGTCCAAGCCCGGAGTCCGGTCACAGAGTCAGATCCCTGAGCCCGGTCAGCCCGCACCGGCCGGCGCCGAGGCGATCAGCCCCAGCCGGCTGGCCAGCAGGGTCGCCTCGGTTCGGGAGTTGACCTGAAGCTTCTGGAAGATGGCGATCACGTGGGTCTTGACGGTGGATTCCGCCAGGCCCAGCTCCCGGCTGATCTGCTTGTTGGTGCAACCGCAGGCCATCAACCGCAGCACGTCGAACTGACGCGCGGAAAGTTCGGCGCGCAGGTCGTCCAGGCTCTGCAGGCCGAATTCCAGGCTCTGTTCATCCCAGAACTCCTCGGCTTCGGACAAGGCCTGGCCGGCCGAATGCGACAGATGCAGTGCCGGGCGCGACCCACCCACCACCAACGGTCGGCCACCCACCCGGGGTTGCGGCAGCGCGATCGGCTCGCCGGGCCGGTGCGGGCCGCCGGACCGGCCCGACGACAGCAGTCGAGTCAGCCCGTCGAAGAGCTGTGCTTCGCTGGCCGTCTTGTGGATCAGTGCCTGCGGAGCCAGCGCGAGGATCGCCTCCACCTGCGGCGCGGTTTCGCGGTCCAGCAACACCGCCACCGGCGCGGGGCTGAAGCGGCGCTGCGCCTCGGCCAGCGCTTCGGCCGCAGCGAAGCGACGCTGGTCCAGGTCGATCAGCACCAGGTCGAAAGGACGTTGCAGATCGACGCTGTGGGTTGGGTGGAGCGATGGGCCAGGGCCCGCCGGTGATTCGCCGGGAATGTCCAGATCGGCCAGATCGGCCAGGGCCAGGACCTGGCATTCGGGCAGGCAGGAGGCCATCAGCAGCTGCAACCCCTGGCGATAGAGCGAATGGCCATCGACCAGCAATACCCGGCACGGCACGCTGGCCGACACCCGGACTCCCCCGACAACACCCGCTTGTGGCTCCATTCCCGACCGATGGCTTGGCAGGGGGTGAATGTACCCAGTCGCTGCCGAACCGGCGATCCTCCCTCCCGGTTTGGGGTCAGGTTCGGGACCGATGCCGCAGACACACCCCCGCCATGTTGGATCGCTCCAACGCCCGGTCGCCCGAGCTGCCGCGGGCGGCATCCCTGCCGCTTCACCGCACCAAAGCCGGACAACGGCGCATCAGCGGGATTCCGGCTGGCTGACGAATCCCACCTTGCTCAACCCGGCAGCCGAGGCATCGGCCAGGGTCTCGGCCACATGGTGGTAGGCCACCTCCCCATCGGCGCGCAGGTGAATCTCCGGCTGCACCGGCTTGCCGCCGGCCAGCTTGAAGCGTGCGGCGGCGTCTTCGCGGCTGAGCAGCTCCCCGTTCCAGTAGCGCAGGCCCTGGGCATCGATGGCGAACTCGATCTTGTCGGGCACCGGCGGGTTCACCTGCGAGCTCGCGCGCGGCAGCTCCAGCTTGACCGCGTGGGTGAGCAGCGGCGCGGTGACGATGAAGATCACCAGCAGCACCAGCATCACGTCGATCAGCGGCACCATGTTGATTTCCGCCATCGGTGCACCGGCGGTCTTGCGATCGAAACTGGCAAAGGCCATGGTCCGTTTCCTCTGTGTCCTGGATGGGGTCGAGGGCAGATCAGGCCGCTGCCGGGCGCAGCGACTGCACAGCCGCCCCGCCGGTTGCGCCTTCCACGGCGGGTGCCGGCGCATGGCTGCGCTGACCACCCTGGGAGGCTTCGGCCAGCGGGCTGCCCATCGACAGGAAGGTCAGCAGCTCGAAGGCAAAGGCATCCAGCCTGGCGCCCAGCACCCGGTTGCTGCGGGTGATGGCGTTGTAGGCCACCACCGCGGGGATGGCCACCGCCAGACCGATGCCGGTCATGATCAGCGCCTCGCCTACCGGGCCGGCCACCTTGTCCAGGGTACCGGCACCGCTCATGCCGATGGCCACCAGCGCGTGGTAGACGCCCCAGACGGTGCCGAACAGTCCGACGAAGGGCGCGGTCGCACCGATGGTGGCCAGGGTGGTCAGGCCGTTTTCCAGCCGGGTGGTTTCCTCGTCCAGCACCTTCTTGAGGGTGCGGGTGACGAAGTCCTGCGCCGTGCCGGCCTCCTCCAGCTTGGCCGCGCCGTAGCGGGCGTGGTGCTGGCGGGCGTGGATGGCGTGGGCGGTGAGGTGGCCGAAGGGGTCGCGCACCCCGTGGGTGGCGATCTCGCCGGCCACCTCGTCGAGCGAGCGGGCATTCCAGAAGAAGTTCAGGAAGGCATCGCTGCGCCGCTTGCGGATGAACTGGGTCAGCCCCTTGATGAGGATGAGCGCCCAGGACAGCACCGACATCACGACCAGGATGACCAGCAGCCCCTTGCCGACGGCATCGGACTGGCCAATGAAATGGGCAAAACCCATCGAAGGGATGGCTTCGGCCAGCATGGAGGCCGAAGCGGCGAGGTCAGGTGCAGCAGGGTTCATGAGGAATCAGCACAAGAAGTTGAAAGGGAGTCAGTCTTCGAGCTCGAAGGCCAGCGGCATGACGATCCAGAACTCGAAGGGCACGCCGTTTTCGGTGCGTGGCTTGACGCGGGCGGTGACGGCCTTGCCGAGTGCCTCCTGGTCCAGGCGGGGGAAACCGGAGGACTTTTGCAGCACCACCTGCCGGGGCATGCCGCGGGTGTCGATCAGCGCGCGCACCAGCACCACGCCCTGCTCGCGCAGGCGCTTGGAGGCCAGCGGGTAGTCCAGCTGAGGAATGCGGATCCAGTCGGTTTCCGTCAGCACCACCTGCCGGGGCGCTGCCGGCGCGGGTGCAGGGGGCACGGGCGGAGCCGGCGGTACCGCAGGGGCGGGAGGTGCCGTTGGCGCGGGGGGCGCCGGGGGCTCCGGTGGCGGGGGCGGCGCAGTGAACACCGGTGCCGGCTGGGGAATGGGCGGCGGTGCCGCTGCGATCACCGGCGCGGGCGGCGGTGGCGTCTTGGGCTGCACCTTTGGCGGCGGCGGAGGCGGTGGAGGCGGAGGTTTGGGTGCCTCGGGCTCGGGCGCAATCATCTCCACCCTGATCGGTGCGAACTGGCCGGCAGCCTCCCGCACCGCCGGCACCTGCAGCAGGGCCCAGCCGCCCAGCACATGGGCGCCGAGCATCCCCGCCACCAGGGCCCGTTTGGCAGCGGGCCCGAGGGGCTCGCTGCTGTGCGGCGGCAGCACCTGGACGGCGGTCAGAGGGCTGTGCAGGGTGGACATGGTGGGCACGGCGCAGCGTTCCTTGGAGGTCAGAACTTGTAGGTGCCGGTGAACATCACCATGCGGCCCTTGCCCGGGATGTAGTGGCCGCGGTAGAGCATGTCGGCGTAGTGCTTGTCGGTCAGGTTGTTGACGCTGAGCTTGAAGGCCACATCCGCCAGCATCTGGTACTCGCCCATCAGGTCGTAGGTGACGAAGCCGGGCGCCTTCAGCGGCGAGGTGGCCGCCAGGCCGACCGGCTTGTCGCTGGAGCGGGCGTTGACGCCGCCGCCCACACGCAGCCTGGGCGTGAGCTGGTAGGTGGTCCACACCGTGCCCGAGAGCTTGGGCGTCAGGCCCGGACGGGATCCCACCGCCTCGGTGCCGGTGGAACCGGTGGACTCATCCACCTTGGCCGTCGGGATCCAGGCGAAGGAGCTGAACATCTCCCAGGCCGGCGTGATGCGGCCGGACAGGTCCAGCTCCACGCCCGCCGAGTGGCGTTGGCCAGACAACACGTAGTTGCAGCCGTTGACCGTGTCGGCGTCGCGGTTGCGCTCGTTGTACTTGGTGGAGTGAAACAGCGCCACCCGCATGGAGGACTGGCCGTCCTGGGCATCCAGCTTGGCGCCCAGCTCGATGTTGCGGCTGGATTCCGGGTCGGTGTTGGAGGTGCCCGGGTCGTACTGGTAGGCGTCACCCGCGGTGTTGAACGAGGTGGCGTACGACAGGTGGTAGGAGCTGTACGGCGTGGGCTGGAACAGCACCCCCATGCGCTTGCTCCACAGCGAATCGTCGCGCTGCAGGCGGGAGTTGGCCGGCACGTAGCAGGGGTTGGGATAGGTCACGCCGTTGACCACCTGGTTCGGGTTGCCGGAGGCGGCCACCGCGAGGTAGTCGCCCTGGAACTTGTCCCAGCGCAGGCCGCCCAGCAGCTTCCACATCGGCGCGATCTGCACCAGGTCCTGGGCGTACACCCCCATGCCCTTGGCGGTGAACTCACGGTTCTTGCTGATGACCCGCAGACTCTCGTCCACACCCGCACCATCGTTCGGTGTACCCACCGTCGTGCGAGCCTTGGTCAGCGCTGTGGCACTGAAGTTGTTGAAGTCCTCATGCGCCGCATCGATGCCGCCGAGCACTTCATGTTTGAACCCCAGCGCGTTGAACTTGTTGCTGTAGTCGCTCTGGACATACTTGGCCTGCATGTCCTGGATCTTGTTGTTGTTGCCGCGCGTGAGCACGGTGGCGTCGCTGAAGGTGCTGTTGGTCACCGCCGCGCCGTCGGGCTGCAGCGTGGCGTTGGCGAAGCGGATCGCACTGGCGCGCAGGTCCCGGTCGTAGTTGGCCACGCGCGCCTGGCTGCGCAGCTCACCGCCGCCCTGGAAGCGGTGCACATGCAGCAGCGACAGGTAGTCCACCCCACCGTTGCTGCGGTCGCTGGCAGCCCCGTAGGAGTTCTTCGGGTCGGTCTTCCACAGGTGGTTGGCACCGGCCACGCCCGACTCCAGCCAGGGCAGGCCGTAGTTGACGCCGTTGCGGTTGTCCAGCGTGTACAGGCCGACCTGGAACTCGTTGGCCGTGCCGATGCCCCAGGCGTAGGTGGCGGCCAGTCCGTCCTTGTCGATCTTGTTGCCGGCGCCGTCGTTGGCGGCCTGGTGGGTCATGCCGACGATGCGCAGCGCCGCGTCCTCACCGGTGACGATGTTGAAGTCGCCCGTACCGCGGAAGTAGCTGTGTGATCCCAGCGTCACGTCCACCTGGTGGCGGTTGACCAGCTGCGGCTGCTTGCTGACCTGGTTGGCCGCACCGCCGGTGGAACCGCGGCCGAACAACATCGACGCCGAGCCGCGCAGCAGCTCCAGGCGGTCCCAGTTGAAGCTGTCGCGCTCGTAGAAGGCCGGGTCGCGCATGCCGTCAATGAAGATGTCGCCGGTGGACTGCAGCGAGAAGCCACGCAGGCGCACATCCTCCTCGCCGCCTTCGGCCGCCTGGAACGCGATGCCGGCGGTGTTTTTCAAGGCGTCCTTGAGGGTGTCGAGGTGGCGGTCCAGCACCAGCTTCTCGGTCACCACGGTGATGGACTGCGGGATGTCGCGCAGCTCCTGCTTGCCCTTGCCGATGCGGGTGGTCTCCACCTTCAGGCTGTCCTTGCCGGCCACCTCGCCGCGGCCCTTGACGGTGATCTTGCGCAGCGTGGTTTCGGCGGCCGCAGGAGCAGCCGAGGAGGCGGCCGGTGCCGCGGGCGCCGGGGTTTGTGCCCAGGCGGCCGCAGACAGCCCCACGCCCGCCATCAAGGCGCCGGCGGGCAGCAGGTGGCGCCAGGCGGCGCAGGTCAAACGGGCCGCACGGGCCACCGGTCGGAGGCTGTCAGAAGCCGGTCGGGCAGCGGGTCGGGCAAAAGAAAGAGCGCGGGAACGTGAGCGAGCCATGGTCGTGCAGTCCATCGGGGAATCGTTTTCTGGGTGCCCCGGCACGCCACCGAGCACCGACCAAACTCGGCACCTGCATGAACGTTGTGGGGCTTGGCTGCTGCGGGGTGAAGGCCCTGGAGGGCTTCACACTGACCTGGCTTCCGGCTGGGCCGCATGCGCAAATGATAACGATTCCTATTGGTACTTGCGAAACATTCCTCGTGAATGTTGCCTTGCCGCGACAACACAGAGGCGACCGCGCTTGGGAACGCCCCCTGCTGCCTTCACAACCCCGGTGAACCGGCCTATGCCGGCGGCTCCAGGCGCTCCAGGCTGCGCAGCAGGCCACTGGTGCTGGGTCGCTCCAGGAACACGCAGCGTTTGCCGGTGCGTTTGCAATGGTCCTTCACCCGCCAGTAGGCGTTGTGGCTGATGCAGCCGGCCTGGCAGAGCACCAGATCGGCCGCACCGAGCTGGGCGTCGAGCTGGGCCACATGGCTTTCCTCTCCGCCGTCGTGGTGCAGGAAACGCCCGCCCTGATGCTCCACGATGTGCCGATACATCGGCACGCTGGCCGGCCGACCGCCCACACACAGCACCACCTGGTCCTGCAGCAGCGCGGTTGCGGCCTCGGGGGCTGGATGCAGCAGTTCGCCGTCGCCGACCTGCCCTGCCCCGGGGTCTGACTCGACACGCAGCGATGGCGCACGGTGGCCTCCGTTCACCCACTCCCGGCGGCGCAGCTGCCGCTCCAGCTCCTGGAGGCGCTCCTGCTGCTCGGCCACCTGCCGCGCCAGCGCCTCGCGCGAGCGCAGCTCCGGCACCTCCTGCTCCAGGCGGCGCAGTTCGTCGTGCAGCTGGGCCATCAGGGTCTCGCGGCCCAGCAACTGCGCACGCACCTGCAGCAACTGAGCCTGCAAACGCTCCAGGTCCGCAGCCCGCCGGGCGGTCGACTGCTGCAGGCGCGCCCGCACGGCCGCCAGTTCCCGGTCGCGTTCGGCCAACCGGGCCTCCAGCTGCAGCAGCCGTTTCGCATCGGCCCGTTCCTGTGTGCCCACCTGGTGCTGCAGCATGTGCATCTCATGCAGCACCTCTGACTCCAGCTCCGCGTCACACAGCGGGTGGGTCAGCACCACCCAGAGCCAGCGCGACAGGTCGTGCCGGCGCACCGCCTCGCGCCACCGGGTCCGCAGGTCGTCCACGCTGCGCAGGCTGCGCCCGTGGCGCAGCTCCAGCGCACAGCGCTCCTCCAGCCCGCGCTGCAGGCTCTCGGACCAGTCCCCGCGTTGGGCCGCCGCCTGCACCGCAGCGCAGTGCAGTTCGTAGTCGTTGGAAAGAAGTTCGGCAGGCACGAAGCGCTGCGACAGCCGGCGCAGCAACCCCATCGACAGGCAGCCGCCGATCACCGGGCAATGGGCATGGCGCGGCAGGTCCCACAGACGCCGGCGACGCGAGCCCTTGCCCTTGACGGCCGCGCCATCGGCACCATCGCCGCCGTCCGCCCGGGACACCTCGCACCCCGCCGAACCGGCCATCGCCTGCGCCAACGCATTCAAGGCATGGTCGCGAGCGTCCGGGACCTCCGGCGGACGGCGCATCAGCAGCGCGCCAGATGGTGAGGACTCCACGGCGCCAGCCGCATCGGCAGGATCCAGCGCGCTGCCGCGCTCCATCAAATGCATCAGACCAGGACGGGGTGCGCACATCAGGACACCCCCACCACAAACCACTCCACCCGCATCATCACCATGTCCACACCTCGCCGAACGCAGTCGAAATCAGGAGAAAAGGGAGAGGAAGGTCGACTGGCTGGCAGGTCCGGCGCAGGCTTCAGACGCCACAGCGCCGCACGGGCTGGCAAGGGCGGCGCCACGGCGGCACCCCGTCGAGAAACTCGGAAAACGAGCGAAACCAGCGGCTACTTGGTCAGGATCAGCTTGCCCAACGACGTCTGGCGCAGCCGGTAGACCATGCCGTCATGTTCGATTTCGACCTCCTTGCGTTCGCCCAGCAGAACCCGGCTGTGCCAGCGCTGCGGCCGATCCGGCTCCTGCTCACCAAAGGGAGCGGCCGACACGGGCGGATGGGCCGGCCGCATTTCATCGTGCCCGAGGTTCATGACCGAAAGTGGTGATCGCATGCCATAACTGTAATGCGACCCATTCCTATTTACAAGTCTTTTGGCAGCACCGTCCGCGACAGTTCTTCCCGGCAACGCCCGCAAGTGCCCAGCAGGGACAGGTGGTGCTCCACCAGCAGGAATCCGCGCTCCTGCGCCACCCGCTGCTGAAGCGCCTCGATCTGCGCATCGTGAAACTCCTCGACACGGCCGCAGCGCACGCAGACGAGGTGGTCGTGGTGCCCGTCTCGCGCCAATTCGTACACCGCGTGCCCGGCCTCGAAGGTCTGGCGCTGCACCAGCCCGACCTGCTCCAGCTGGCTCAACACCCGGTACACCGTGGCCAGACCGATCTCCACACCCTGAAAGATCAGGCAGCGATGCACCTCATCGGCACTCATGTGCCCGCGGCCATCGCGCAGCACCTCCAGCACCTTGGTGCGCGGCAGGGTCACCTTCAACCCGCGCGTGCGCAACTCATCGCCATTCGCCATGCCGCCCCTTCCCGCCTGTTCGCATTTCGCATCACACATTCTTCCATGATAGTTTGCTAATGCAAAGCATTCGCATTGAAGTCCATCCATGGGAACGCCGCGTTGCCGGCATGACACGTCCGCAGGGTCAGGGATTAAATTTAATACGAATCGTTCTCATTTTATAGTAACATTTCAGCATCCCAGCCAGCCGCGGACCACCAGGGCCGCCCATCGCCAGCCGGATGAACCCCCTTCATTCCGGAGTCCCGCGTGGTCACCTGTCCCCTGCACCTTTCGCAAGCGCCGGCATGCCCAGACGCCTGGCAGCCCGGCCGGAATGTGGCACTGGGTGTGCGCACGCAGTTCTGAGCAGCCCACCGTGATGCAGCCCCAACAGCAGCCGGCCGATGTCCTGTCGGTGCCGCGGCACGGCCGTGCGCCGCAGCCGGCCTCCCCCTCCGTCGCCCAGTTGTGCCGCCGCCAGCGCCGCCTTGCGATGGGCTGGCTGGCGCTGGTGCTGCTGGTGCTGTTGCTGTCGGCCTGGCTGCAGCCAGCGCGGGCCGCTCCGGGCGCCGCACCGGCCGCAGGCGCAGCGGCCCGGGTGCTGGTCGTCACCACCGGCCCGGTGGCCGCGGGCAAGTTCGTCTCGCTGCAGCGGCTGGCCGCGGCCGAGGGGCTGGCGCTGGAGGCCCGCTTCGTGGAGAAACTGCCTGCGGACACCGACCCCGCCTTCTGGGACGGGGCCGACCTGGTGCTGCTGGACACCCCGCGCGCCCACATGGAGGAGTTCGTACGTGCGCGCCTGGCCAAGGCGCTGCCGGCGCTGGCAACACGGCCGCACGTCTGGCTGGGCACCGCCGCCCCCACCCCCGGCGGCGGGCTGGACGCCGCACTGGCCCGGCGGCTGCACGGCTACTTCGTCAACGGCGGCCAACACAACTTCGAGAACCTGTTCAAGACGCTGTCAGCCTGGGCGGGCGATCGGCGCGGCAGCACCTGGAAGCAGGCCGCTGCCGCGCCGATCGTGTTCCCGGTGGCCGGCATCTACCACCCCGATCTGCCGCAGTTGGTGCTGGACGGCCCGCAGCGCTGGCTGGCCTGGCGCGGCATCGACGCGGCGCTGCGCCCTCCGGTGGTGGCCATCGCCTTTCACCAGCAGAGCATCGCCGCGCAGCAGACCGGCCTGATCGACCACCTGGTGCGGCGCATCGAGGCCGCCGGCGCGCTGGCGCTGCCCTTCTACAGCCCGGTGATGGAGCCCGATGCGCTGCGCCGCCTGCTGACCCCGGCGCCGGGCGGGCGCCCGCTGGCCGACGTGATCATCAACACCCAGATCACGCTCAACCCGGAGGGCCGGCGCACCGAGCTGGCCGCCCTGGGCCTGCCGGTGCTGCAGGCGATGCAATACCGTCGCGGCGACGAGGCGGCCTGGGCCGCCGACCCGCAGGGCGTGCCGCTGATGGACGTGCCCTTCTACCTGGCCCAGGCCGAATACGCCGGGGTCACCGACCTGCAGATCGCCGCGGCCACCCGTGCCGGCGACGAGCAGGTGGTGCCCATCACCGCCCAGGCCGATGCGGTGGTGGCCAAGGCGCTGAACCTGGTACAGCTGCAGCGCCGCCCGGCGGCCGACAAGCGTGTGGCGATCTTCTTCTGGAACTACCCGGCCGGGGAGAAGAACCTCTCGGCCAGCTTCATGAACCTGCCGCGCAGCCTGAGCGGCACGCTCAGCGCGCTGCAGGGCGCCGGCTACCGCACGCAGGCCCTGGACGAGCAGCCGCTCACGGCGCGCCTGCAGCGGCTGCTGGCGCCCGGCTACCGTCCGGCCAATGACCCGGCGGTGCTGGGCGAGCTGCTGCGCGACGGCCTGGCCGACCGCCTGCCGGTGGCCGACTACCGCCGCTGGCTGCAGGCCCTGCCGCCCCAGGTCGGCCAGGCCCTGCAGCAGCGCTGGGGCGAGCCCGAGCGCAGCAGCATGGTGCTGCGCGACGCGTCCTGGCGCGGCGGCGAGCCCTTCTTCGTGGTGCCGCGGCTGCAGCTCGGCCACGTCACGCTGCTGCCGCAGCCCGGCCGGGCCGAGCGGGGCGGTGACAAGGAAAAGGCGCTGTACCACTCCACCACCGCGCTGCCCTCGCACTTCTACCTCGCGGTGTACCTCTGGGCGCGGCAGGCCTTTGCCGCAGATGCCCTGGTGCACTTCGGCACCCACGGCACGCAGGAGTGGCTGCCGGGCAAGGAGCGCGGCCTGTCGGTGTTCGACTGGCCGACGCTGGCGGTGGGCGACACGCCGGTGGTCTACCCCTACATCGTCGACAACATCGGCGAGGCCACCCAGGCCAAGCGGCGCGGGCGCGCCACCGTCATCAGCCACCAGACGCCGCCGCTCACCCCGGCCGGCCTGCACGACCGGCTGACCCGCATCCACGACCTGCTGCACCAGTGGATCGCGCAGGACTCGGGCGGCGTGAAGGAGCAGATCCGCGCCGAGTTCCTGGCCGACCTGCGGCGCGAGCGCATCCACCTGGACATGGGCTGGAGCGATGCGCGCATCGCCGCGGACTTCGACGGCTTCGTCGCCGCGGTGCACGACCACCTGCACGAGCTGGCCCTGACCGTGCAGCCGATGGGCCTGCACACCTTCGGCCGCGGTGTGGACGAGAAGTGGCGCATCGCCCAGGTGCTGACCATGTTGGGCAAGGACTTCTGGGAGGGCGTCAAGGACCCGAACGACGCGAAGGAAGAAGCCGACGAGCTGATGGTGGCCGACTACACGAAGCTGGTCGAAACGAAGCCCTACCGCCTGCTGGCCGCGCACCTGAAGGACGGCGCCGAGGTGCCGCACCTGGACGCGGCGGCGCGCGAGAAGCTCGCCCAGGCGCGCCGCTGGTACGAGGACCTGGGCGCGGCCAACGAGCTGCGTGCCCTGCTGGGCGCGCTGGACGGGCGCTACACCCCCACCAGCTACGGCGGCGACCCGATCAAGAACCCCGACGCCCTGCCCACCGGGCGCAACCTCTACGGCTTCGACCCCAGCCGCGTACCGACGAAGGCCGCCTGGGAGGCCGGCAAGCAGGCGCTGGACCAGCTGCTGGCCACCCACCGCGTCAAGTCCGGCCGGCTGCCGAAGAAGCTCACCTTCACACTCTGGTCGGTGGAGACCATGCGCCACTTCGGCCTGCTGGAGGCGCAGGCTCTCTGGGCGCTGGGGGTGCAGCCGCAGTGGGACGCAGGCGGGCGGGTCTCGGGCGTCAAGCTCATCGCGCGCGAGCAGCTCGGCCGGCCCCGGGTGGACGTGGTGCTGTCGGCCACCGGGCTGTACCGCGACCACTTTCCCAACGTGATGAAGCAGCTCGCCGAGGCGGTGCGCCTGGCCAGCGAAGCCCGCGCCGAGGCCGACAACCCGGTGGCGGCCAACTCGGCGCGCATCGAACGCAGCCTCGTCGCCAACGGCGTGCCGGCGGCCGAGGCCCGCGCGGCAGGCGCCACCCGCCTCTTCTCCAGCGAATCGGGCCGCTACGGCAGCGGGCTGGACGATGCCGCACTGGCCACCGACACCTGGAAGACCCAGGGCGAAGGCGACCGCAAGCTGGCCGAGCTCTACCTCTCGCGCATGCAGTACGCCTACGGCCCGGACGAGGCCACCTGGGGCCGCGCCGGCGTCTCCACCGCCGCCCGGCTCAACCTCTACGCCGAGCACCTGCGCGGCACCGAGGCGGCGGTGCTCTCGCGCAGCAGCAACCTCTACGGCATGCTGACCACCGACGACCCCTTCCAGTACCTGGGCGGCATCG